>Ga0181529_10001407_pt1 | contig 31016 bp, 20 predicted proteins | sample PEATcosm2014_Bin_36_FD_119763 | JGI IMG/M metagenome (GOLD analysis project Ga0181529, IMG submission 119763) | Peatland microbial communities from MTU Mesocosm Facility, Houghton, MI, USA - PEATcosm2014_Bin10_30_metaG | ecosystem: Environmental > Terrestrial > Soil > Wetlands > Peat | place... | reverse complement strand
CGCAGACAAGATCAGCGCAACCCCGGAGGCGAAAGAGTCAGTGGTGATATCGAAACCGGATGGAAAGCGTCCCGGCGAGAACTCTAGCGGCGGCACGGTCACCCTGGGCGCCGATGACCGCCTTGAGGGGAAGTTGATCATCCGCAGTGACCTGGTCGTCTTCGGAAGCATCGACGGCGAGGTGATCACCACCGGCGACGTCACCGTTGAGGCCTCTGCCGTGGTCAAGGCCCGGTTGGAGTGCCGCAATCTGAGCATCCGTGGTCGGGTCGAGGGCGAGGTCACCGCTCAGCAGCGGCTCCGGCTGGCCGGCTCCGGGTACCTCCAGGGGAGCATCCGGGTGGGCAAGCTTCACGTCGAGGATGGGGCCACCTTCAACGGCTCGATCGCGATGATGGGCAGCGAAGGCTAGCAGCCCTTGCGCGGGGAGAGGTCGCGTCGCCCTCGGGCGGCGCGGCCTCTCTTTGCTGTGGGGGGCGGCTCCGCCGCTTGCTCAGCCGACGAGGACGGAGAGTCCCCAGACGACGAGCGCTCCCAGCACGGCGATCAGGCTCACCACCAGCGCGATGGCTCGGCGGCTCGCCGTCCCGTAACCGGCGGCAACCCGGGGCTCGGTGGGGAAGCTGGCGGTGTGGAGTGTCATGCAATGTATACGTCGCCCCGGCCGACGGGGTTACGCGCCTCGACACACCCAATTTGGGGTGCTTCCGACGGAGCACCGGCGACCCCACGGTCCTTGGTCGGATTGATCGCGCTGTTCCACCGTTTCGCCGGGTTCGGCGCGCCGCCATCTGAATTCAGGCTGAATTCAACCTGACGGGTCAGAGTGTGCTTACAATCCCGGGCAAGTCGCCGGGCGGACCCGGCCCCGATCCAGCCCACTCCAGGAGAGGAACCGATGGCAGTCTCCGGCTACTGTCTCAAGTGCAAGAAGCAGACTGAGATCAAGGACGCGCAGGCGATCACGATGAAGAACGGCAAACCGGCCACGACCGGCACCTGCCCCACCTGCGGGACCAAGATCTTCAAGATCGGCAAGGCCGAGGTCTGACGCGAGGGGGGCTGCGGCCCCCTTCAGTCCGCCTCCAGCACGTCGGCCCGGCCCACACCGGCCATGGACCCGACGCGGTCTCCTTCGGCGAGCCGCATGATGATCACCCCACGGGTCTGACGGCCTGACACCCGGACCTGGGCGAGCGGGATCCGGATCACCTGGCCCATGGTCGAGACGACCATCAGCTCCTCGGAGAGGTCCTCGACCACCCGCATCCCCACGATCTCGCCGATCTTGGGGATGGCGTTCTGGTCCACCGTGTACACCCCCTGGATGTTGCGGCTCTTGACCGGGTAGTCCTCCATCGGGGTCAGCTTCCCGAAGCCCAGCTGGGTCACCACCAGGACGTGGCCGCGCGGGTTCACGATGTCGAAGCCGGCCACCTCGTCCCCCGAGCGCAGCCTGATCGCTCCCACGCCCATGGTGTCCCGCCCCATCGGACGGACCTCCTTCTCCGAGAAGCGGGCGCCCTTTCCCTGCCGGGTGACCACGAGCAGCTCATCACCTCCCGCCGAGATCCTCACCCAGTCCAGCTCATCGCCCTCCTGGAGGTTGATGGCGATCAGCCCATTTCGCCGCACTGCGGAGTACGCGGCCGACGGGGTCTTCTTGATCTGGCCCAGCCGGGTCGCCATCACCAGGTACTGCTCGTCAGAGAACCCGTCCACCGCGATCAGGGCGGTGATCCGCTCTCCCTGATCGATCTCGATGAGGTTGATGACCGGGAGGCCCTTGGCCTGGCGCTTGACGTCCGGGATCTCGTGGGTTCGCAGCCGGAAGACCCGCCCCCGGTTGGTGAAGAAGAGCATGTCGCTGTGGGTCGAGGCGGTCGTGGAATGCTCGGCGTAATCCTGTTCGGTGGAGCGCTTGGCTCCCACGACCCCACGGCCGCCGCGGTGCTGGGCCCGGTAGCTGTCCACCGGGATCCGCTTGATGTAGCCGCGGTGGGTGAGGGTCACGAAGACCTGCTCCTTGGGGATCAGGTCCTCCTCGTTGAGCTCGACGTCGCCGTAGCGGATCTCCGTGCGTCGGGGGTCGGCGAAGCGCTTGCGCAGCTCGGCGAGCTCGTCCTTGATGAGCTGATCCACCAGGCGGGCGTTGGCGAGGATGTCCTCGAAGCGGGCGATCTCCTTGATGAGGGCCTCGTACTCCTCCTGGATCTTGCCCGCCTCCAGGCGGGTCAGGCGGCCGAGGCGGAGGTCGACGATCGCCTTGGACTGCCGCTCACTCAGCTCGAAGCGCTGCTCCAGTGCGGTCTGGGCGGCCTTCTCGTCCTGGGCCGCCCGGATCAGCGCGATCACCTCGTCGATGTGGTCGAGGCACTTGAGCAGGCCCTCCAGGATGTGGGCCCGCTCCCGTGCCCGCCCCAGGAGGTAGCGGGTTCGCCGGATCACCACCTGGCGCCGGAAGTCGACGAAGGGCTGGAGGATCGCCTTCAGCCCGAGCACCTGGGGCCTGCCGTCGACCAGTGCCAGCATCAGGGCCCCGAAGGTGTACTGGAGCTGGGTGTGCTTGTAGAGGTTGTTGAGGACGGTGTGCGGCCGGGCGCTCGGCTTCAGCTCGATGACGATCCGGGTGCTCTCGGTGCGGCCCGACTCGTCGCGCAGGTCGGCGATCCCCTCGATCTTCTTGTCGTTGACAAGTTCCGCGATGCTCGACAGCAGGCGAGCCTTGTTGACCTGGTAGGGGAGCTCGCGAACGATGATCTGCTCGCGGCCGTTGCGCGACTCCTCGAACTCCACCTGCGCGCGCATGACGATGCGTCCGTGGCCGGTCGCGTACACCTGGGCGATGTCGCGGGCGTAGATCATGCCGCCGGTCGGGAAGTCCGGTCCCGGGATGATCCGGACCAGGTCCTCGGTGCTGATCTCCGGATCGTCAATGAGCCGGACCAGCGCGTCGCAGACCTCGCCGAGGTTGTGGGGCGGGATGTTGGTCGCCATTCCGACCGCGATCCCGCTGGCACCGTTGACCAGGAGGTTGGGTAGCAGCGCGGGGAGCACGCTCGGCTGCAGGACGGTGGGGTCGGCAAGGTAGGTCTCGATCATGTCGACCGTGTCCTTGTCGATGTCCTCGACCATGGTCATGGCCACCGCCGACATCTTGGCCTCGGTGTAGCGCTGTGCCGCCGGGGGGTCGCCGTCCACCGAGCCGAAGTTGCCCTGGCCGGTGACCAGTGGGTAGCGCATCACCCAGGGCTGGACCAGCCGCGCCAAGGTGTCGTAGATCGACTGGTCGCCGTGGGGGTGATAGTTCTTCATCACCTCGCCAACGATCGCCGCCGACTTCTTGGTCCGGCCGCCGGCGGTGATGCCCTCCTGGAGCATCGCGTAGAGGATGCGGCGCTGGACCGGCTTGAGACCATCGCGCACGTCGGGAAGCGCCCGGCTCACGATGACGCTCATCGCGTAGTCCATGTAGCTCTGGCGCATCTCGTGCTCGAGGTCGATGGGCTGGATGTCCCCGGGGTGAAAGACGCTCATGACCCGTCCTCATCTGGATGACCGACGGATGCGGCCGTCGCAGCCCGGTCGGTCGACGCCATCGCCGCGGCGATCCGAGAGCTGACCCGCTGGCGGGCGGCGAGCGCCGCCACGCGGACGGCGTTGCCCATGGCCTCCGCGTCACTGCGGCCGTGTGCGATGACCACCTCGCCGGCCACCCCCAGCAGCAGGGCGCCCCCCGCCTTGCGGTAGTCGACCCGGTCGCGCAGGGGGCGGAGCTTCGGCTTGAGCAGGGCGCCCCCGATCTTGCCGGAAAGGGATCCCCGCGCCTCGCGGGAGATCGCCCCGAAGAGAAGCTCGGCGACCCCCTCGGCCGTCTTGAGGACGACGTTGCCGGTGAAGCCGTCGGTCACGACGACGTCGCAGGAGCCGTTGAAGACGTCACGGCCCTCGACGTTGCCGACGAAGCGGAGGCGCGAGATCGAGAGCAGCCGGTGCGCCTCCTGGACCAGCTCCGAGCCCTTTTCCGCCTCCTCCCCGTTGCTCAGCAGGCCGACGCGCGGAACGTCAACGTCCATCATGAGGCGCGCGTAGATGCTGCCCATCACCCCGAACTGGAGCAGCCAGAGGGGCTTGCAGTCGACGTTGCCTCCGATGTCGAGCAGGAAGGTGGAGGTGGTGAGCGCCGCGGTCGGGAAGGTGGTCCCGATGGCGGGCCGTGCCACCCCGCGGATCCGTCCGACCGTGAGCAGGGCGGCGGCCAGGGTGGCGCCGCTGTTGCCGGCGGAGACCGCCGCCTGGGCCCGTCCCTCGGCAACCAGGCGGGTGGCGACCACCACGCTGGCGTCCTTCTTGGATCGGACGGCCTGGGCGGGGTGCTCGTCCATGGCGATCACCGACGCGGCGGGCACGACCTCCATGCGGGTGCGCAGCACCTCCGCGGCGCGGGTGTCGTTGTCCGAGAGAGCACGCCGCCACTCCTCGCTGAGTGACTGCAGCCGGGCCTGATCACCCACCAGCAGCACCCGGACGCCGTCCTTGAGAGCGGCCTCCAGGGCCCCCAGGACGGCCGCCCGTGGGTCGTTCTCGCCGCCCATGGCGTCGACGGCCACGGTGACCGGCGGCGCCGCCGGACGCGTCCCTCCCGGGTTGGCGCTCTCCCCCATCAAACGTCCAGGTTGCGAACCGACCGGGCGTGGGTCTGGATGAAGCGGCGGCGCGGTTCGACGTCGGAGCCCATGAGCTTGTCGAAGATCTCGTCCGCCTTGAGGGCGTCCTCGACGGTGATCTTGAGCAGAACCCGCTTGGCCGGGTCCATGGTGGTTTCCCACAGCTCCTCGGGGTTCATCTCGCCGAGCCCCTTGTAGCGCTGGACCTCGATCTTGCCTCCGCCCATCTCCTTGAACTTGGTGTCGCGTTCGGGATCGCTGTAGGCGTACTCGATCCGCTCCTGCTTGCCCGCCCCCTTCTTCAGCTTGTAGAGGGGGGGCTGAGCCAGGTAGAGGTAGCCGCCGAAGATCACCTCCTGGAGGTGCCGCCAGAAGAAGGTGAGCAGCAGGGTGCGGATGTGCGAGCCGTCGACATCGGCATCGGCCATCAGCACGATGCGGTGGTAGCGGAGCTTGGCGACATTCATGGTGTCGCCGAATCCGGCGCCGAGCGCGGTGATCAGGTTCTTGATCTCCTCGTTGGCGAGGATCTTGTCGGCGCGGGCCTTCTCGACGTTGAGGATCTTGCCGCGCAGCGGGAGGATGGCCTGATTGCGCCGCTCGCGCCCCTGCTTGGCCGAGCCACCGGCGCTGTCACCCTCGACGATGAACAGCTCGCAGTGCTCGGGATCGCGCTCACTGCAATCGGCCAGCTTCCCGGGCAGGGTCGCCGACTCGAGCAGCGACTTACGCTGCACCAGCTCGCGAGCCCGCGCGGCCGCCTGCCGCGCCCGGGCAGCCGTGAGCGACTGCTCCACGATCCGCTTGGCCTCGGCCGGGTTCTCCTCCAGGTACTGCATCAGCGCATCGCCCAGCACCGTCGACACCTGGCCGGTCACCTCGCTGTTGCCCAGCTTGGTCTTGGTCTGGCCCTCGAACTGCGGCTCCTGGAGCTTGACGCTGATCACCGCGGTCAGCCCGTCGCGGACGTCGTCCCCGCTCAGGTTGGCGTCGTTCTCCTTGAGGATGGCGGCTTTGCGCGCGTACTTGTTGAGGGTCGCGGTGAGCGCCGACCGGAAGCCGGTGAGATGAGCGCCACCCTCTTCGGTGTTGATGTTGTTGGCGTAGGCCAGCACGTGCTCGGTGAAGGCGCTGTTCTGGTACTGGACGGCGATCTCGACCATGTTGCCGTCGATCTCCCGTTCCACGTACATCGGCCGGAGGTTCACGACGTTCCGGTTGGCGTTCAGGTAGCCGACGAAGGCGCGGATGCCACCCTCGAAGTAGAACGTGTAGCGGAAGGCCCTGGCCTCGTCGACGAGCGTGAGGCTGACGCCCTTGGTCAGGAAGGCGAGCTCCCGCAATCGATCGGCCACCGTCTTCCAGTCATGGGTGCGATCCGGGAAGACCTTCGGGTCGGGCCACCAGCGGATCAGGGTCCCCCGCAGGGAGGTGCGGCCGAGGGTCTCCATCGGCGCGTCGGGGTAGCCGCGCTGGTAGCTCTGGCGGTACACCCTGCCGTCCTTGTAGACCTCGGCGACCAGGCGCTCGCTCAGGGCGTTGACCACCGAGGCGCCCACCCCATGGAGGCCGCCCGCGATCTTGTAGCCGCCGCCACCGAACTTGCCGCCGGCGTGGAGCTCGGTCAGCACCATCTCCAGACCCACCTTCTTCTCGGTGGGGTGCATGTCGACCGGGATGCCCCGCCCGTTGTCCAGGACCGAGACGGAGCCGTCCTCGTGGAGGGTGACCAGGATGGTGTCGCAGTAGCCGGCCATGGCCTCGTCGATCGAGTTGTCGACGATCTCGTTGATGAGGTGGTGAAGTCCCCGGAGGTCGGTCGAGCCGATGTACATCCCCGGGCGCCGGCGGACCGGTTCGAGCCCCTTGAGCGCTTCGAGCTGGCGCGCCGAGTAGGAATCCCCATCCTTGCCACCCTTGCCTCCGCCCCTGCCGCTCTGGGGTGCGGGCTTCTCGCCGTCGGGGAATTCGCGGGTTATCGAGGGCGTGGTCTGGGTCAGCTGCGGTTCCTCACGAGGGTGGCGGGCGGCCGCGCCAAGCCGATCCGGGAGCGAATCCGGCAACCCTGCCGGGGGTGGTGTCGCTTGGGCATGGACGGCGGCCGGTTGACGTGAATTGCGAATTCAATTCTACCAGCGCACTGCCCTCTGTCGGGTTGCGGACGCCGCCTCTCCTGCCGGGCCGGTCGCCGGTCCGCAGAGGGCTGTGGTCCGCCCCCAGCCGGTCCGGTGCCGCCCCTCGGAAGGGAGCGTCCCCGTCTGCCTCGAGGGTCGGTTCACCGACCTTGAGCTGCTCCGGTCTGGTCACGGTGGCGCCGTTCCGGGACACTTGGACCCATGGCCCTCGACGAATACCGGCGCAAGCGCGACTTCTCCCGCACGCCCGAGCCGAGCGGTGAGGGCCAGCCGGCTGCGGGCTCCGGCGAGGGGCCCGACCGAGGGCTCTGGGACCGGCTCCCGGAGGGGAACCGCTTCTGCGTCCAGATGCACCGGGCGACGCGGCTCCACTACGACTTCCGGCTCGAGCACCGGGGCGTCCTCCTCTCCTGGGCGATCCCCCGTGGCCCCTCACTGGACCCCTCCGCGCGCCGCCTGGCGGTCCAGACCGAAGACCACCCGATCGACTACGGCGACTTCGAAGGCGTGATCCCCTCCGGGTACGGGATGGGCACCGTGGAGCTGTGGGACGCCGGCTCCTTCGAGTGGACCCGGGAGTCCGCAGCCGACCCGAACGCTCAGATCAGGGCGGGGGACCTCAAGTTCCGGCTGGCCGGAGAGAAGCTGCGCGGCGAGTTTGCCCTGGTGAGGCTCGGTGGAAGCGGCCATCACCCCGGTGCCGGTCCGGACGTGGAGCGCAACTTCCTGCTCATCAAGAAGCGGGACGAGGCGGCGGTCGCCGGCCACGACGCCGCCGGAGAGGATCGCTCCGTCAAGAGCGGGCTGACCCTGGCGGAGATCGCCGCCGCTGGGGGAGGTGACCCACGCCAGAAGCCACGACCGGCTGGGGTTGCCGCGCCCGGGGCGGGTAGTGCCCCCAACCCTGCGCCCGGTTCTCCGTCCCCGCCGGCCGGTGCCCCCGCCGTTGCGCCCGGCTCCGCCTCGACCCCGGGTGCCAACCCTGCCGTCCCGCTCCCCTCCCCGATGCTGGCGGTCGCCGCCAGCCGGCCTTTCTCCCGCGCCGGTTGGATGTACGAGCTGAAGTACGACGGGATTCGGGCCATGGTCGCGGTCGACGGATCGGCGGCCCGGGTGGTGGGCCGGCGTGGCCGGGACGAGACCGAGCGCTACCCGGAGGCCGCCGCCATCCCCGCCCAGCTGCGAGCCCGGAGTGCCGTCCTCGACTGCGAGATCGTGGTCCTCGATGAGGCCGGGCATCCCGATTTCGAGAAGCTGCAGTCGCGGATCAACCTCGACGGCCCCGGCGAGGCGAGGCGCGCCGCAGACCGGCATCCGGCCACCTTCGTCGCTTTCGACCTGCTCTCGCTCGACGGTCGCGACCTGACCGCCACCGAGCTTCGCATTCGCAAGAAGACGCTCCGAGAGCTGGTCGGCCCCTCTGGTCCGGTGCTCTTCGCCGACCACGTCGAGGAGGCTGGTGAGAGCTTCTTCGCCGCGGTGGCCGAGCGGGGACTCGAGGGGATTGTCGCCAAGCGCGCCGATTCCCTCTACCAGCCGGGCCGGCGGAGCCCTGATTGGATCAAGGTCAAAGCGTGGCGCACCCAGACCTGCGCCATCGCCGGCTGGACCGAGGGGCACGGCCGCCGGGGACACCTCGGCGCACTCGTGCTCGCCCTCCGTGGCGCGGGTGTCTGGGAGCACTGCGGTCACGTCGGCACCGGGTTCGGGGAGGCGACCATCGCCAACCTGCTCCGCCGCCTCGGGCCGCTCCGCCGGCCCACCTCCCCGATCGCCGCTCCGCTGAAGGCGGCAGAGCCGGTGACCTGGGTGGAGCCCGATCTCGTCTGCGAGGTGCGTCATGCCGGCTGGACGAGGGCCGGTCTCCTCCGGCATCCAACCTTCCTTGCTCTCCGCGAGGACGTGGGCCCGGAGGACTGCGTCCGTGAGGAGACTGCCGACGTCGACGCGCTCGTCTCCCCGGCCGGCGCGTCCGCGCCGGCCGCGCGGAGGTCGGGGCCCCCACCTCGCCCCCTTCGGCCGCCGCTCCCGCCCGGGGTGGCACGGCCTGAGCTCCCGCCCGAGGTGGCCGAGGCGCTCGAGGCCCTCCCCGGCCTCCGCCCCGACGATTGGTGGCAGATCGGGTCACGGCGGCTGCACCTCACCAATCTCGACAAGCCCATCTGGCCCCAGCCCGTGATCAGCAAGCGCCGGATGATCGAGTACTACGTCCGGATGTCGCCCTATCTCCTGCCTTATCTCCGCGATCGTCCGCTCTCGACCCAGATCTTCCCCGACGGAGTAACCGGGCACTCCTTCTGGCGCAAGGACAAACCCAGCCACGCTCCGGAGTGGATCGACTCCTGGCTCTTCGAGGGCGAGACCGGGAGCAAGCGGTGGATCGTGGTCCGGGAGGCGGCGACCCTGGGCTGGCTGGCCAACGCCGGGGTCGTCGACCTCCACCCCTGGCATTCGCGGGTCGACGCCCCTGACCAGCCGGACTGGGCGGTCTACGATCTCGACCCCTTCGAGCCTGCCAGCTTCGATGACGTCCGGGACATCGCCCGGCTGGTGAAGGCCGCCCTCGACCACCTGGGGCTGCGCGGTCTGCTCAAGACGAGCGGCCAGACCGGACTTCAGATCTACGTGCCCCTCCGGCGCGGTCCCGATTACGCGAGGGTCCGCGGCTGGGTGGAGGAGGTGGCCCGGGCGATCGGGCGGGTGGAGCCGCACCGGATCAGCTGGGAGTGGGCGGTGAGCCGGCGGGCCGGGCGGATCCGTATCGATTACACGCAGAACATCATCAACAAGACGCTGGCGGCCCCCTACTCGCTCCGCCCCCTGCCCGGGGCCACGGTCTCGACCCCGCTCGCGTGGGAGGAGCTGGACGATCCCGCTCTCCGCCCCGACCGCTGGACCATGGAGACGATCTGGGAGCGCCTCCGGAGCGTTGGCGACCTCTTCACCGGTGTGCTGGATGGCGACCAGGAGCTGCCCCAAGCGGCAGGCCGCTTGGGGACCCCTCTCACCTGAACAGGGGCTCGCCGCCCCTCGGCGGCCCGGCAGAGCCGGGCTCGCCTCACCCCGCCAACGAAGGCATCGACACCGGAGCTGGGTGACGCCGCCAGTCCGCCGCCGTTCGCTCTGGCGCAGGCCATAGAATTTCGGGCATGGCTGTCCTGCTCCTGAATGCCTCACTACAGCCCCTGAATGTGATCAGCCATCGGAGGCTGGTCGTTCTGCTGAGCAAGGAGCGGGTTGCCTTTCTGGACGCGGACACAGAGATCCGCGCCGCGGCGGCCCTGCAGGACCGCCGCATCCCCGAGGACGTGGTCATCGTGCGCCTCCTTCGCAACATCCACGTGCCGCGCCGGGTGCTCCGGCCCAACCGGCGCAATCTGCTGCTTCGCGACGACAACACCTGCCAGTACTGCGGCATGGTCGGCGTTCCCGCGGAGCTCACCGTGGATCACGTCACCCCCGTCTCCCGGGGCGGTGCGCCCGACCGCTGGGACAACGTGGTGCTCGCCTGCAAGCGGTGCAACTGGCGCAAGGCCGATCACCTTCCCGCCGAGGTGGGGATGCACCTGCTCCGGACACCTGGGCCGCTCACCCAGGAGTACGCCCACATCATCTTCCTGCGCTACCCCGCGCTCAAGGCGGCCTACGACGCGTACTGCGCCACCGCCGCCGCCTAGCCGCCGGCCCCGCGCGGTGGGGCGGCGGGTACCTCTCAGGGAGCTCTCATCGAATTCTCACGGGTTGTTCACATTCCGGCTGGCCGGGGCGCGTAGGGTGTAGGCATGACCCGCCGCTCCGGTAGCCGTCTCGCGCTGGCTTCAGCCATCGTCCTGGGAGCCGCCCTGATCACGGTGCTCGCTCCCTGGGATGCCTGGGCCACCTCGCCGACCGGCGAGGGGCAGACCGCGCACTCGCGGTCGACGTCGGTCCTCGCGACCCACCCGGCGACGATCACCAGGCCGGTCGCCACGCCGGCCGCGACCCCGATGCCGACGCCCACTCTGGCGGAGACCCCCCTGGTCAACCTCTCCGAGGCCCAGATTCCCATCACCTACCACTCCCAGCAGGATGGCGACTGGTGCGACCCCACCGACATCGAGATGTGGCTTCAGGCGGACGGCGTCCCCCTTCACGGACTCGACGACTACGCCATCCAGCAGGGCTTCTGGAACTACGAGCTCGCCCACAACGACGGCTACACGCTCTCGGAGTGGAACGCCTCCCCCTACGCCGTCGCCGAGACGCTGGACCATTTCGGCGGGTGGGAAGACATCGGTGACGACCCGCAGCCGACCGCGGAGGCAGCGGGGGTGGTCATCTCGTACAGCCTGGACATGCTCCAGCAACCGGTGATCGTCATGGTCGGCGGTGGCGTGCACTACGTCCTGGTGACCGGCGTCACCCTGAGCGCCGCCGGCGCGGACGCGCCGCCCCTCTCGGTCACCGTCGACGACCCGCTCGCCTACGGGGTCGGCGGCATCCCGCCCGCCGGTTCCAACGGGACCGAGACGATGAGCTGGGACGACTTCACGGATTGGTACACGGCCAACACCGCCCACGGCGGCGTCTGGGCCGGGCAGTGGGTGCTGATCGCCGCCGGCATCCCGCTGGTCGGCTGAGCCGCCCCACCGGGGGCGGCGAACGGGCAGGGCCCTCACCCAGCCATCCAGCTCGTGGCACCCTCACTTTTGATAGTTAGTCTATATAATTATCTCCACGCCCCGGCCTTGCCGGGATGGCGGGTTCAGAGTGGCAGGATGGGGCTGCCGAGAGAGTCGTGGCATGGAGGTGAGATGACCATGGCGGAGGATCGCTTCGGGGCTCGCGCGACGTTGCCCGGTGGACTGGCCTACTTCCGTCTCGAGGCCCTCGCCCGGCGTGGCGTCGGCGACGTCTCCCGCCTGCCGATGACGGTGAAGATCCTCCTCGAGAACGTGCTCCGGCATGCTGGGGACCGGTTCGTCACGGACGATGACGTGACCGCGCTCGCCGGCTGGGACGGCCAGCCGCCGGCGCAGGACCGGGAGCGCGCCTTCGTCCCGGCCCGGGTGCTGCTCCAGGACTTCACCGGCGTCCCCGCGGTGGTCGACCTGGCCGCCATGCGCAGCGCCGTCCAGCGCTCGGGCGGCGACCCTAGCCGGATCGACCCGCTGGTCCCGGTCGACCTGGTCGTCGACCATTCCGTCCAGGTCGACGCCTACGGCAGCGCCGCCGCCTACGGGCGCAACATCGAGCGCGAGTACCAGCGCAACCACGAGCGCTACGCCCTCCTGCGCTGGGCCCAGGAGGCGTTCCACGGCTTCCGGGTGGTGCCTCCGGGGATGGGCATCGTCCACCAGATCAACCTCGAGTACCTCGCCGACACGGTGACGGTCCGCGAGCTGGACGGGGTGCGGACGGCCTTCCCCGACACCGTGGTCGGCACCGACTCGCACACCCCCATGGTCAACGGGGTCGGGGTCCTCGGCTGGGGCGTCGGCGGCATCGAGGCCGAGGCCTGCATGCTCGGCCAGCCGCTCTTTCTGCTCACCCCCGTGGTCGTCGGGGTGCGCTTCCACAACGCCCTCCCCGCCGGCACCACCGCCACCGACCTGGTCCTGACCCTCACCGAGATGCTCCGCGACCACGGCGTGGTCAACAAGTTCGTGGAGTTCTGCGGCAGTGGCCTCTCCTCCATGCCGGTGCCCGACCGGGCGACGCTCTCCAACATGTCACCCGAGTTCGGTGCCACCGCCTCCCTCTTCCCGGTCGACGACCAGACCCTCCGCTACCTGCGCGACACCGGTCGCGATCCCGCTCAGGTCCTTGTGGTGGAGCGCTACTGCAAGGAGCAGGGGCTGTTCCGCACGGATCAATCGGAGACCCCGGTCTTCAGCGAGCTGCTCGACTTCGACCTGGCGGCCGTCGTGCCGTCGGTCGCGGGGCCGCGCCGGCCCCAGGACCGGTTCTCCCTCGGCGAGGTGCGCAAGTCGTTCGAGGCCGTCTTCGGATCGCCGGCGGACGGCGGCACCGGCGCCGCCAGCCCCCTAAACGCCGGCTCCCCGACGCGCGAGCTGGGCAAGGGTGCCGTGGTCATCGCCGCCATCACCTCCTGCACCAACACCTCCAATCCCTCGGTGATGGTGGCGGCGGGTCTGCTCGCCGCCAAGGCCGCCGAGCGGGGGCTCCGGCCCCCGTCCTATGTCAAGACCAGCCTGGCCCCCGGGTCCCGGGTGGTCACCGATTACCTGGAGCGCGCCGGCCTGCTGGCGCCGCTCGCCAGCCTCGGTTTCGACCTGGTCGGCTACGGCTGCACCACCTGCATCGGCAACAGCGGGCCGCTTCCCGCCGAGGTGGCAGCCGAGGTGGAGAGCCGCGAGCTCGCCGTCTGCGCGGTGCTGAGCGGCAACCGCAACTTCGAGGGGCGCATCCATCCCCAGGTGCGGGCGTCGTACCTGGCCTCGCCGCCGCTCGTCGTCGCCTTCGCGCTGGCGGGCACGGTGGACATCGATCTCACCAAGGAACCGATCGGGACGGGCTCCGACGGGCGGCCGGTCTTCCTGCACGAGATCTGGCCGAGCGCCGAGGAGATCAGCGGGGCGGTCGCGCGCGGTGTGGGCAGGGACCTCTTCAGCCGCGAGTATTCGCGCATCTTCGAGGGCGACGAGAGCTGGAAGGGGTTGCCGTCGCCGTCGGGGGCGATGTTCGACTGGGATCCGGATTCGACCTACGTGCGCGAGCCCGGCTTCTTCACGGCGATGGAGAGCGAGCCGCAACCGCTCCGGGACGTCGAGGCAGCCCGGGTGCTCGCCTATCTCGGCGACTCGATCACCACCGACCACATCTCCCCGGCGGGGAGCATCTCGCCCACCTCACCCGCGGCGAGCTACCTGCGCGAGCACGATGTCGACCTTCGCGATTTCAACACCTACGGCGCCCGGCGGGGCAATCACGAGGTGATGGTCCGGGGCACCTTCGCCAACATCCGGCTGCGCAACCGGCTGGCGGACGGGAGGGAGGGTGGCTTCACCACCCACCTCGGCTCTGGCGAGGTCATGAGCATCTACGACGCCGCGGTCCGCTACGCCGCGGAGGGGACGCCGCTCATCGTGCTCGCGGGCAGGGAATACGGGTCCGGCTCCTCCCGCGACTGGGCGGCCAAGGGACCGGCGCTCCAGGGGGTGCGGGCGGTCATCGCCCAGTCGTACGAGCGCATTCACCGGAGCAACCTGGTGGGCATGGGCGTCCTCCCGCTCCAATTCCCAGATGGGGAGAGCGCCGAAACCCTGGGGCTGGACGGCCGGGAGAGCTTCACCATCCGCGGCGTCGCCGGCGTCAGGCCCGGAGGGGCGCTCACCGTGGTGGGGAGGCGTGAGAGCGGCGAGGAGGTGCGCTTCGAGGCGACCGTCCGCCTCGACTCGGAGACCGACCTCGACTACTACCGCAATGGCGGCATCCTGCAGATGGTGCTGCGCCAGCTGATGGGGGGCTGACACCGGCCCGGCGAGCGGATCAGGTCTCGTCAGCCTTCTCGGGTTGCGTGGTGAACGACTCCAGCCAGCGCGTGAACTGCTTGGTCGTCCTGGTCAGGCTGCCCGCGCTCCGCTCCACGAACTCACCGAACCGCTCGCTGTAGTGGTCCACCGCACGCCGGAACTCGGCGGATGGAGGAGGCTCTTCGCCGCGGTGCACGAACTCGCCGCCGATGATGCGGTCGTATTCCCCGCTCTTGACCCAGCGGGTCAGCTCGTAGACCCGCCGGACCGGGAACGGGTGGGTGGATCCCAGCTCCGAGCCCAGGCGCTGGCGTCTGTCGAAGAGGTCGTCCCATTCGACGTACTCGTCCGCCTGCTGGATGAAGGCGTCCAGGTTCAGTCCCCCGGGTCCGCCTCCGGCCAGTTGCATGAGCGCACGGCAGGGCACCAGCGGGTCGCGGAGGACGACGGCTGCGGCACGATCGCAACTCAGCTCTGCGGCGCGGTACCAGGCGAGCAGGGCTGCGATCAGGGCCTGAAGGGGGACCCGCCCCATGAGCGGCAGGCGGGGCACGGTGAAGCTCAGCAGCAGCTGCAGAGTGGTGCGGTAGCGCACGTGTTCGGAGAGCACGTGCCCGGCCTCGTGGGCGAGCACGGCCCTGAGCTCGGGCCCGTCGAGCATGGGCACGATGCCGGACTGGAGGAGAACGGTGGGCCGGTTGGCGCCGAGGGTTACGGCGCTGGCGAGCGGAGCCTGGATGATGTGAAGCGTCGGCACTGCGGCGATATCGAGCGCCGTGTAGGCCGCCCGATGGGCACCCCAGATCTCCGGGAGCTGGTTCTCCCCGAGCCGGACGCTGTTGCCCAGGAGCAGCTGCATCATCCGGCGTTCAACGGTCAGCTCGAGCAGCTTCTTGACCACCGGGTCGAAGAAGGGCAGCCGATGCAGGAACGCGGTGGCCGCGCGGTCGGCGGGATGCTCGTAGGCCTTGGGGCTGATGCCGGTGTATGGCGGCATGGCGGGTGCCGCAGTGGGCGTCTCCGGGGTCATCGGTGTACGCGACCTCCTTGAGCGCCTGCATCCCCCGGAGGGGCTCGCGGCGTGCAGCCGAGTATAGCCGCACCCCGAGCGTCCCTCCGAGCGCGCCGCGGTCGGGCCGCCGGGTTGTCCCGGAGACGCCGTGGCGCTAGACTACCTCCGAACATCCGTGCGTGAATCATCCGGCCCGTGAAGCCCGCACCCCGCCGCTGGGAGATCAACCACGCGCTCCCGATCCCCGGGCAGCCGCTCGTGCTGGGCCGCGTCCTGGCGGGTCGCGGGCTGGACGCTGCCGGCGCCGGTGCCTTCCTCTCCGGAGGCATGGAGCTGCTCGATCCCTTTGGCATGGAGGGGATGGCGGACGCCGTCGTCACCCTCGGGGTGGCCGTCACCGAGGGCCGGCGCATCGCCGTCTACGGGGACTACGACGCCGACGGCGTGACCGCCTGCGCGATGCTGACCAGGGCGCTCCGGGCGGGGGGCGCCGACGTCCTCCCCTACATCCCCAACCGGATGACGGAGGGCTACGGGCTCCACGCCGCGGCCCTGGAGGAGCTGGCCGCCCAGGGGGTCCGCTGCGTGGTCACCGTCGACTGCGGCACCAGCTCGGTGGAGGTCGCCGCCAACCGGCCGGAGGGGATGGCCCTGGTGGTGACCGACCACCACCTGCCGCTCGCCCCCGATGGCAGCCCACCCCGACTGGCGCCCGCCGACGCCCTGGTCAACCCCAAGCAGCCGGCCGACACCTACGGCTTCGACGGTCTCGCCGGGGCGGGGGTGGCCTGGAAGCTTCTCTGCGCCCTGGAGTCGGAGGGGATCGTGCCCGCCGGCCAGGCGGACGCCTTCATCGGTCTCGCCGCGCTGGGGACGATCGCCGACATGATGCCGCTCCGCGGCGAGAACCGGACCATCGTCCGCCGCGGGCTGGATCGCATCCTGGAGCTGCCCGGGCTTCGCGCTCTGGCCCAGACCGCCGCCGTCTCCGCCCCCCTGGTCGCCTCCGACATCGCCTTCGGTCTCGCCCCGAGGATCAATGCGGCCGGTCGCATGGAGGACGCCCGTCTGGCCCTCGACCTCTGCCTGAGCGACGACCCCGACGAGTGCGGCGGCCTGGCCCGCCAGCTCGACCAGCAGAACCGGAGCCGCCAGGCGGCGGTCGCGGCGGCCCTGGGGGAGGCCGAGGAGCAGGTCGCCGGGCTCCCCGACTGGTCGCCGGCGATCGTCATCGGCGACCCGGGCTGGCCGATGGGGATCGTGGGACTGGTGGCCGGTCGTCTGATGGAGCGGTACTCGGTCCCCGCCTTTGTCGTATGCCTCGACCCCGGCGAGGCCAAGGGGTCGGGTCGCTCGGTCTCGGGGGTTCACATCGTCCGGGCTCTCGACCGCGCTTCTCCCACATTGCTCCGCTATGGCGGCCACGCCGCGGCCGCCGGCTTCAGCCTGCGGGCGGAGGATTTCGGGCGCTTCCGCGATCTGATCTCGGACGCGTGCGCGGAGCAGGCAGCCGGTCGACCGCGTGAACGCGTGTTCCATGTCGACAGCGAGATCGGATGCGCGGACGCCACCCTCGACCTCTGCGCCCAGCTGGATGGCGTGGAGCCCTGCGGGATCGGCAACCCGACACCGCTGCTCGCCATCCGTGGCTGCGAGGTGGCCAGCACACAGACCTTCGGCAGCGAGGGGCAGCACGTGAAGCTGGCGCTCCGCGATGGCGCGCGGGGGACGGCCGAGGCGATCGCCTTCAACAAGCCCGGGCTCGCCGAGCACCTGCCGCGAGGGCGGCGCATCGACGTCTGCTTTGCCCTGGAACGGGACAGCTGGCAGGGTCAGGTCCGGGTTCGGGCCCGGTTGCGCGACCTGAGACCGGCGCGGGCCGAGCCTCCAGCAACCGTGGAGGAGACGCTCGCCCTCCGGTCTGAGCCGTAGCGCCGCTCAGCTCGCCTTGCGCTTGCTCCGGGGGAGCGACATCCGTGTGGCCCGTTCGGGCAGCCAGTCCGACCGGCGGCGGCGCTCTCCGGGCTCCATGGACGGGGAGGTCACGAGCGTCTCGGGAACCCAGTCGACGAGACGGCGGCGCGGGTGATCCGGGCCCGAGGGACGCTCGGGGGCCACGAAGATGCGCATGTCGAGATCCTCGCCGCAGGCGAGGATGTCGGCGGTGCGGCGCGGCACCCGACCACAGGCGACGTGGCGGCCGTGCACCTTCCCGTCTGCGTCCACGCCGGTCTGCTCAAAGCGGAAGAGCTCCTGGAGCTGGACCTCTCCGTGCTCCACACCGTAGATCTCGGAGATGCTGAGGATGCGGCGGCTGCCGTCGCGCAGCCGTCCCTGCTGCACGATGAGGTCGATCGCGTTGCCGATCTGACCTCGGACGGCTGCTGTGGGCAGCTCGGTGCCCGCCATGAGGACCATGGTTTCCAGCCGGGAGATCGCCTCGCGCGGGGAGCTGGCGTGCAGGGTGGTCAGCGAGCCGTCGTGCCCGGTGGACATCGCCTGGAGCATGTCCAGCGCCTCTCCCCCGCGGCACTCGCCGACGACCAGCCGGTCGGGGCGCATGCGCAGGGAGCTGATCACCAGGTCGCGCACCAGGATCTGGCCGCGTCCCTCGACGTTGGCGGGCCGTGTCTCCAGGCTCAACACGTGGCGCTGCCGCAGCCGCAGCTCCGCGGCATCCTCGATGGTGATGATCCGCTCGTCCTCGGGGATGAAGCTGGAGATGATGTTCAGCGTGGTGGTCTTGCCGACGCCCGTCCCGCCGCTCACCAGGATGTTGAGCCGGGCCCGGACGCAGGCGCGCAGGAAGGCCATCATCTCGGCGGTGGCCGTACCGTGGTCGACGAGGTCGCCGACCTCCAGGCCGGTGGTCATGAATCGGCGGATGGTGAGGGTCGGGCCCTTGAGCGCGACCGGGGGGATGACGACGTGGATCCGAGAGCCGTCCTCCAGCCGTGCGTCGACCATCGGCGAGCTCTCGTCGATGCGGCGGCCGACCCGGCTCACCATCCGATCGATGACCTGCATGAGCTGGTCCACGGTCTCGAACCGGTGTGAGGTCAGCGAGAGGCGCCCGGCCCGCTCGATCCAGATCTCATCCGGCCCGTTGACCATGATCTCGGTGATGGTGGGATCGGCGAGGAGCCGCTCCAGGGGACCGAACCCGAGCAGCTCGTGGTGGATGCGCGTGACAGTCCGCATCCCCTCCTCGAGATCGAGGGGTTGTCCGAGCGCACATGCGATCTCATTGACGAGCTCGGCGAGCCGCTCGCGCACCGCCTGGTCGTCAGTCTCCGACAGATATGCGGTGTCGTCGACGAGGCGCGCGTGAACCTGCCGGCGGAGCAGCTGATACCGGGTCTCACCGGAGTCCTCGTCGACCATCTCACGCTCGGTCTGCCGCGCGCCCAGAAGGCGATTGCTGAGCTGCATCGCGCTCAGTGCGTTGAGGGGCTGCTCGAGGGCCATCTGCGGGAGCGCAGTGGCCAGCACGTCCTGGCTGCCCCTGTTGGTGGTGGGCCACCGTGGCATTGGATCTCCCCCTGCGGCTAACTCGTTTCCCGAGTGAGAGTTGCCTCCGCCGCACCTCTCGTTTGTTGACCGGCGCAGAGTCCACACGCGTCGTTAGACGCGCCTGATCGTATCATCTGAGGCCTATCCGCGCAATGGCCCGGTGAAGTGGCGCGAGTGCGTCAGCTGGCGCAGATCGTACCTGCGTCCGGGACATTCAGGTAAACGAGATAGGCATTCACGGCAGTCTGGACGCAGTCGCTGAATTGGTATGAGGTGTGCCCGTAACCGTCCCGCGTCAGCAGGACCGAACCCGGGATCTGCTGCTGGAGGGCGACCGACCAGGCATAGGGCGTGGCTGGATCGTGGGTCGCTCCCACCAGAAGGACGGGGGGAGCGCCGGTCACGTCAAGCGGCGCCGGCGCGGGCCCCTGGTACGGCCAGTACGCGCAGGTGAGCACCGAGTAGACCTCGTCCTGGCCGAAATGCGGCTCGTCGGCCTGCACCGAGAGAGCCATGGCGTCGTAATCGGTGAGGTCGTCGGGAACGCTGTGGTCGGCACAGTTGATCGCCGCGTTGGCCGGGGTGCTGTGGTCGTACCCCTGTGAGCCCCTGCCCGTGTAGCTGTCCACCAGCGACTGAAGGGACGAGACCCTACCCTGGGCGGCCTCGGCGAGGGCCGTGTAGAAGCTGTCCCAGGACCCGGGATCGTACATCGCGGCGACAAGTGCCTCGATGACCGTGCCCCGCCCCACCGTCCGGCCGTCCGGCGCCTCGACCGGACGGGTGGCGAGCTGCGCGAGCAAGCTGGTGATCGTTGCCCCCGGGTCCGACCCCAGCGGGCAGCCGCTCTCAGCCCGGCACTGGCCGACGAACTCGTCGTAGCTCGCCTCGAAGCTGGCCCCCTGCTGGATGGACTGCTCGATGAAGCTGAGGGCCGGGTCGATGTCGCCGTCCAGGACCATCGCCCGGATGTGGCTCGGGAAGAGGCTCGCGTAGGTGGCACCGAGCGCGGTCCCGTACGAGAACCCCAGATAGGTGAGCTGCTGGTCGCCCAGCGCTGCCCGGAGCGCGTCCATGTCGCGGGCGGCGTTGACCGTTCCGACGTGGGGGAGGAGCCACCCGGTGTGGAGGCGGCAGGAAGAGACGAAGGCCAGGGTGCTCGCGACCAGGTCCGCCTCGGCGATCGACGAGCCGGCCACCAGAGGGTCCAGGTCCAGGTTGTGGTCCAGGGCGTCGGTACCCTCGCAGGTGACCGCATCCGGCCCGGTGGTGCCCCGCGGGTCGAAGCCGACGATGTCGAAGCGCTGGTTGAGGGTGGCGAAGAGGGGGTACGCCTCGTCGACGTACTGGACCCCGGACTCCCCGGGCCCACCGGGGTTCACGAGCAGGGAGCCGATCCGCGCCGTCGGGTCCTTGGCCGGCACCACCACGACCGAGGTGGGGATGGTCCCCAGCGACGGGTTCGAGTAGTCGAGCGGCACCCAGAGGGTGTCGCAGTGAGCCCCGGCTGGCGGGGTCGAGGCGCAGGTGGCCGGCGCCAGTCCCGGCGGCGTGTGGGACGGTCCCGAGACCTCGCCCGGAGAGGGCGTGGAGCTGGCTCCCGCCCCGGAAGCCAGGGACCCCGGCCCGCCTGCAAACAGAAGCAGGGCTGTGGCGCCGAGAGAGGCGAGCAACCGGCGGGGCTCCGTCCGCATCCCCGAACAGTATTGCCTGCAGGTGGTGGGTGGCGGCGATGGCACGCGGTGTACGCTGAAAGGGCCGTGAGCGCAGCCCACACCCTCGGCGAGCTCCGCCGTGCCGAGTACCGCGTGCAGCCGATCAAGTCGGAGCTTCGGCGCAACCTGATCCGGAAGCTCCGCAGCGGGGAGCGACTCTTCCCCGGGATCGTCGGTTACGACGATTCCGTCATCCCCCAGGTGGAGAACGCCATCCTGGCCGGTCAGGACATCGTCCTCCTGGGCGAGCGCGGCCAGGCCAAGTCGCGGCTGGTCCGCTCCCTCACCTCGCTGCTCGACGACGCCGTGCCCGCCATCGCCGGCTGCGAGATCAATGACGACCCCTATGCGCCCATCTGCCGGCGCTGCCGCGACCTGGTGGCGGAGCTGGGGGAGGAGACGCCCATCAGCTGGTTGGGAGCCGAGGACCGCTACGGGGAGAAGCTGGCCACCCCCGACACCTCGATCGCCGACCTGATCGGCGAGGTGGATCCGATCCGGGTGGCGGAGGGACGTTACCTCTCGGATGAGCTGGTCATCCATTACGGGCTGGTGCCCCGCACCAACCGCGGCATCTTCGCCATCAACGAGCTGCCCGACCTCGCCGAGCGCATCCAGGTGGGGCTGCTCAACATCATCGAGGAGCGGGACGTCCAGATCCGCGGCTTCAGGATCCGGTTGCCGCTCGACGTGCTCGTGGTCGCCACCGCCAACCCCGAGGACTACACCAACCGCGGCCGCATCATCACCCCGCTCAAGGATCGCTTCGGCGCCCAGGTGCGCACCCACTACCCACGCACCGTCGAGGACGAGATCGCCATCGCCGAGCAGGAGCGGGTGGTCTTCGACGACACGCCCGTCCCAGTTCACGTGCCCCAGCACATGAAGGAGATCGCGGTCGAGATCACCCACCTGGCCCGGCGGCATCCCCAGATCAACCAGCGGAGCGGGGTCTCGGTCCGGGTCACCACGGCCAACTACGAGAGCCTGGCCAGCAGCGCTCTGCGACGTGCCCTCATCACCGGGGAGAAGGAGGCCGTGGCGCGGGTCAGCGACCTGACCGCGGTCACCGCATCCACGTCCGGCAAGGTTGAGCTGGACACGCTGGATGACAGCGACAACGACCAGGTTTTGGACAAGATCGTCCGTAACGCATGCAGCAACGTCTTCCGCCGCCACTTCTCCGCGGCCGAGCTCGCCGACCTCGTTCAGCGCTTCGACCAGGCCGGCTTCACCGTCGAGGTCGGACCCCTGATGACGGCGGAGTCGTATGGCCAGGCCATCGGCGAGCTGCCCGGCCTGGCTCCGGCACGCCAGAAGCTCGGCGAGCCGGACACTCCGCAGTCGATGGCGGCGGTGCTGGAGTTCGTCCTCGAGGGGCTTCACCTCGGCAAGCGGCTCAACAAGACGGCTCTGGACGGCACATCCGTCTACGGCGGCTGAGGCGGGGAGATGGCCGTGCCCCGGCATCGGTTCTCCGCCTGGGACGGCTCCCAGGAGCCGCTCGGGTCGGATGTGGAGGCGCTCTACGACCGTCTGAGCGAGGACGTGTTCCACGGCTGGGACTTCGAGTCGGCGCTCCGGCGGCTGCTGGAACAGGGCTGGCGGGATGGGCGGGGCAAGCGCCTCGCCGGGATGGACGAGATGCTCGACAAGCTGCGCCGGCGGCGGCAGACGCAGCTGGAACGCTTCAACCTCGACTCGGTCTTCGAGGACATGCGGGAGAAGCTCGACCGGGTGATCTCCCAGGAGCGCAGGGGCATCCAGGAACGTCTCGATCAGGCTCCCGACGAGGGGCGCCGCGTGCTGGAGCGCGTCGCCGAGCAGCGGAGCCGGCAGCTCGATGAGCTCCCCTCCGAGCCCGGCGGCGCCATCCGGAGCCTCCGCGACTACGAGTTCATGGACAGCCGGGCGGAGGCCGCCTTCCAGCGCCTCCTCGAGGAGATCCGGCGCAATGTCGTGGACTCCTACTTCAAGGAGATGACGCGGTCGATGCAGGCGATGACCGGCGAGGAGATGGCCGGGCTCCGCGAGATGGCCCGGGACCTGAACGCGCTGCTCCGCCGCAAGCTCGACGGTGCCTCCGAGCCCGAGCTGCAGCGCGCCTACGAGGCCTTCCTCCAGCGCTGGGGAGCGCTGTTCCCCAACGCACCCGCCGGCTTCGAGGAGTTCGTCGAACAGCTGATGCGCCAGATGGCGCGCATGGACTCGCTGCTCCAGTCCCTCTCCCCCGAGATGCGTGCGGAGATGGAGTCGGTGGTCGGGTCCGTCTTCAACGATCCCGAGCTCCAGGACACCCTCGCCGAGCTCGCAGGGACCCTCGACCAGCTCTCACCCCGGGCCAGGCTGGGCAACCGCTACCGCTTCTTCGGCGAGCAGGACGTCTCGCTCGAGGAGGCGATGGGGCTGATGGACCGGCTCCAGTCGATCGAGGAGGCGGAGGGCGACCTCCGCGGGGTGCTGCGCGGCGAGGGGCTCGACGAGCCGGCGCTGGCCCGGCTCCGGCAGCTTCTCGGCGAGGATGCCGCGCGAAGCCTCGGCGAGATGCGGCAGCTCATGGAGGAGCTGGAGGGCCGCGGACTGGTCGAGCTCGGCCCGGAGGGGACGCGGCTCACGGCGCGGGGGATGCGCAAGATCGGCCAGAAGGCGCTCGGAGACCTCTTCGCCCGGCTGCGTCGCGATCGCTTCGGGGAGCATGACCTGACCCGCCTCGGGCACGGCGGCGAGCGGGGCGACGACAGCAAGGCCTACGAGTTCGGCGACCCCTTCGACCTGGACGTCCAGAGGACGGTGATGAACGCGGTGACCCGGGAGGCCGAGGGCGCGCGCCAGGGTCCCTCCGGCCCCGCACCCGGGAGGAACGCCCGCCGCGCCGGGCCGCCCCCGAGCTCGAGGCCGGTGCCCCGCCTGCACCCGGAGGACTTCGAGATTCACCAGACGGAGTCGCTGACCCGCTGCGCCACCGTGCTGATGCTCGACATGAGCCGCTCCATGCCGCTCCGGGGCTACTTCTACGCCGCCAAGAAGATGGCGTTGGCCCTCGACACCCTGATCCGGAGTCAGTACCCGCGCGATGCGCTCACCGTGGTCGGGTTCAGCGACCTGGCCCGAGAGGTCCCCTCCAGTGCCCTCTCTCAGCTCACGGTCAACGAGTACGTCTACGGGACCAATTTCCAGCACGCGCTGATGCTGGCGCGGCGCATCCTCGGCCGCAGCCACGCCGAGAACAAGCAGGTGATCATCGTGAGCGACGGCGAGCCCACCGCCCACATCGAGGGCGGGCGCCCCGTCTTCTCCTATCCGCCCCTCCCCGAGACCTTTGTCAAGACGCTGATCGAGGTGCGCCGCTGCACCCTGGAGCGGATCGTCATCAACACCTTCATGCTGGAGTCGAGCCGGGAGCTGGTGCGGTTCGTCGACCAGATGACCCGGCTCAACCGCGGTCGGGCGTTCTTTGTCAGCCCCGAGAGCCTCGGCGACTACGTGCTCGTGGACTACGTCCGATCGAGGCCCCGCGCGGCCGCGTGAGCCGAGAGGCTCCCGACTTGACGCTGGGACTCGTGGTAAGGTACCTTGACAAGCCATGAGCCTGAACCCGGCCCCGCCAAGCCCTCCCGCGCCTGTCCCCCCCATGCCGCCCAACCCTCCCTCGCCGCCCGCCGCTCCGCCCCTCCCGATGGTCGCCGCGGAGGAGCTGATCGCGGCCCGCGCCGTCGAGGCGGTCAAGGTGTACGGCCGCGGCGACACCGCGGTCCGCGCTCTCGACGGGGTCACCGTCGACTTCATCGCCCACCGGTACACCGCGATCATGGGTGCCTCGGGGTCTGGCAAGTCGACCCTCCTCCACTGCCTCGCCGGGCTCGACCGGCTCACCTCCGGTGAGACCTTCATCGGAGGGTACGAACTCGGCCGGTTGAGCGACCGCCAGCTCACCCTGCTCCGCCGGGAGAAGGTGGGCTTCATCTTCCAGGCCCTCAACCTCGTGCCCACGCTCAACGCCCTCGAGAACATCCTTCTGCCCCTGACCATCGCGGGCCGCAAGCCGGACCAGGGCGTCCTGGACGGGGTGGTGCAGATCACCGGCATCGGGGACCGGCTCCGGCACCGTCCGAGCGAGCTCTCCGGCGGCCAGCAGCAGCGGGTGGCCGCAGCCCGCGCGCTGGTGAGCCGTCCCGAGATCATCTTCGCCGATGAGCCCACCGGAAACCTGGACTCCAAGGCGGGAGGCGAGCTGCTCGGCTTCCTGCGCAAGGCGGTCGACGACCTCGGTCAGACCATCGTGATGGTCACCCACGACGCCTTCGCCGCCTCCCACACCGACCGTGTGATCTTCCTGGCCGACGGCCGCGTGGTGCAGGACATGCTGTCCCCCACCACGGACTCGGTCCTGGCGGTCGTCCGCCACCTGGGCGAATGACGCCGGGATCGGCGCCTCGAACCGAGAACTGATGCTCAAGGTCAGTCTTCGCAGCCTCCTGAGCCATAAGCTCAGGCTCGTCCTGACGGCGGTGGCCATCATCCTGGGCGTCACCTTCGTCTCCGGCACCCTCGTCCTCACCGACACCATCCGGAGCACCTTCGAAGGTGTGCTCAGCAGCGTCGACAAGGGTGTTGCCGTCCAGGTGAAGGGTGCGTCGCCCGCGACCGCGACCGGCCGCCTCTCGGGCGCGACCCTGCCACTCCCCGAGCAGGTGCTCGCCCGGGTGCAGAAGGTGTCCGGGGTGGCGGACGCCGTCGGGGTGGTCGAGCGTTCCGGGGTCTCGCTGCTCACCAACGGGCAGGTGGTCGGGGGCACCGACCAGCGGACGTTGCTCGGACTCAACTGGATCTCCGACTCCCAGCTCTCCACGTTTCAGCTCACCTCGGGGACCGCTCCCCGGGCCTCCAACGACGTGGTCATCAACTCCCGCACCGCGACCGACGGGCACCTGGCGGTCGGGCAGCAGATCCAGGTGAGCTTCGAAGCATCTGCCGCGCAGACCTTCGTGATCAGCGGCATCGCCACCTATGGCGGCCAGAGCAGCATCGCCACCGAGGGCTTCGCCCTCTTCACCCTGCCCACCGCCGAGTCCGTCCTCGAGGCCAACAACACCTTCGACGTCATCGACGTCAGCGCTCAATCGGGGGTCACCGACCTCCAGCTCCGCGACCGGGTGGCCAGCGCCCTGAGCGGGACGGCGGTCCAGGTCCAGACCGGGGCGCAGGCAGCCTCTCAGACCGAGCAGAACGCGGTCACCGAGATCAACCTGTTCATCGGCACCCCGCTCCTCGTCTTCGCCTTCATCGCAGTCTTCGTCGGCAGCTTCCTGATCGCCAACACCTTCAGCATCCTGGTGGCCCAGCGGACCCAGGAACTCGCATTGCTGCGCGCGCTGGGAGCGACCCGTGGCCAGGTCTTCACCGAGGTCATCACCGAGGCGGCGCTGAGCGGGGTGATCGCCTCGCTGGCCGGCTTCGTCTTGGGCATCCTGGTCGCCGACGGACTGATCCATGTCTTCAGCTCGACCGCCAAGTTGAGCGTGCAGGCCAACGCGCTGATCGTCTCCGTCCTGGTCGGCACCATCATCACCGTGATCGCCGCGGCGCTCCCGGCTCGGCGGGCGACGCGGATCTCCCCTGTGGCCGCGCTGCGCGAGGCCCAGCCCGAGATCCAGGGGCTGCCGCGCACGCGGATCGGCTTCGGCCTGCTGCTGTTCCTCGGAGGCACTGCCGGGCTGCTCCAGACCCTCTTCGGCGCCAGCGCGACCTCCGGCCCCAATCTCGAGGTGCTGGGGCTGTCCGTGCTGGCCATCTTCCTGGGCGCGGCCCTGCTCGCGCCCATCCTGGTCCGGCCGGTGGCAACGGTGTTGGGGTGGCCGGCCCGGCTGCGCGGCGCCCCAGGCCGGCTGGCCGGGGAGAACGCCCGGCGCAACCCACGCCGCACCGCCCTCACCTCGGCCGCATTGATGATCGGTCTTGCCCTGGTCACCGCGGTGGCGGTCATCACCGCCTCCCTGGAGGCGAGCATCAACCAGGCCATCGACGGCACGGTCAGAGCCCAGCTGGTGGTGCTCGACGAGGGCAGCGGCGGCTTCAGCCCGCAGGTCGCCGCGACGCTGCGGAGCGACCCGCGGCTCGCCGACGTCTCCGAGATCCGGGGCAGCGACGCGCTGGTCGGCGACATCTCGACCAGCGTGACCGGTCTCGATACCAGCAACGTCGCCAGCATCTTCAGCTTCAGCATGACCTCGGGCACCGAAACCAGCATCGACGCCACCAACACGACCATGGTGGACTCGACGGAGGCGGCGACCGAGAACGTCCACGTCGGCAGCATGGTGACCATGACCTTCCCCAACGCGGACAAGGTCAAGATGACCGTCGGGGGCATCTACACGCCCGACGCTCTCATCAGCGGCTATCTGGTTTCCCTGACCACGCTCAACCCCCACCTCACCACCGTGCGGGATGCGGATGTCGCCGTCAACGCCGCGCCTGGCGTGTCGCTCTCCACCGCCGACGCGTCGCTGCTCAACGACCTGAGGACGTATCCAGAGCTGAGCGGTCTCACCAAGACGCAGTACAAGAACCTGATCTCCGCCGGGCTCAACACCTTCCTCAACCTGATCTACGTTCTCCTCGGGCTGGCCATCATCATCGCCGTCTTCGGCATCATCAACACCCTGGCGCTGAGCGTCCTGGAGCGCACCCGGGAGATCGGGCTGCTGCGAGCCGTCGGGATGACCCGCGGTCAGACCCGGGAGATGGTCGCCTGGGAGTCCGTCATCATCGCCCTGCTCGGCGCCGTCCTCGGTCTTGCGGTTGGCTCCGGGCTGGGCATCGCATTGGTCAGCGCGCTCCACAGCCAGGGGATCACTCAGACAGCCGTCCCGGGCAACAACCTGATCCTCTACGCCGTGGCTGCCGGGCTCTTCGGGATCGTCGCCTCCATCTTCCCGGCGATCCGCGCCTCGCGGATCGATGTCCTCCGCGCCGTCACCACCGAATAGCGGGCGGACTGCGGCAGACTCTCCCCATGCCCGACCCGGCCGACCGCCAGGCGTTCGCCGAGCGCATCCGGTTGCAGCTCCAGTCCCGCTACCGTGGTGTCGAGATCGTGGTCGACGATGTGGCCTTCGCCCTGCGGCTGCGCGGTGCCGGTGTGGACGTGGCGCTCCCTCTCGGGCCACTTCACCACGCCTGTGAGCGCACCCCGGACCGTGCCGGGAGTCTGATCGCCGACTACGTCCGGCAGGCGGAACGGCAGCTCAGCCCCCGGGCCGCGGCGGAGGTGAGCCCGAGCCGGCTGCTCTGGTGTGTGCGCGGGGTCCGCTACCTCGCCGGGCTGAGCCGGGCGGCAGAGCTGGTGACCCGGCCACTCGGCGCGCAGATGGTCGCCTTCGTGGCGGAGAGCCTTCCGGGTTCGCTGATGCGCGGGGTCCCGGCCACCGACCTGGCCTCCGCCGGGCTCGACCCCGCTTCGGCTCGCATCCACGCCGATGCCAACACGCAGGCACGTTTCACCTCCCTCCCGGGGCGGATCCGCGCCGCGGAGCGCGTCCCTGCCGACGGGTGGCGGCTGGGCAGCGACACCCTCTTCCAGGGGAGCGTGCTGCTCGTCCCCGAGGTGCTCGCCGCCTTCGCCGAACGTTCCGGCGGGGACGTGCTCCTGGCGCTGCCCGACCGCTCCGAGGTGCTCGCCGTGCCTGCCGGGCTACCCAGCGCGGACCGCTTCCGGATGCGCGTGGTGCGGGCCTGGCGGGAGGCGCTGAACCCGGTATCCCGCGGCATCCTGGTCACCGATGGCGCCTCTCTTCGCGAGCTGGAGACGGCCCCCCGCAAGGACCGCTTCGAGCTGCTCGGCTGGCTGCGCCGCTGACTGGAGGCCGGGTCAGTCGCCGGCGGGACGGTCGCCGCGAGAGGAGGTCGGGAGCGCGGCCACCGGCCGTGCCGCCAGCCGCCGCCGGTCCTGCTCTCGCTGCGCCGCCAGGGTGGAGGCGGCGGCGACCGCGACCGCCCCGATCAGGGTGATGCCCACACCCGCGGCCGTCCTCCAGGTGGAGCGGGAGCCGCCGGGGACCGGCAGCGAGGGCCCTTCGCCCAGCCAGATCGTGATCGCCGTCTGGTCCGCCGACCCGCCGCCATGTCGGGCGGCCGTCCTCTCCACCCGCACCGCGGCCGGGGCCAGGGGGTGGCGATCGCCTCTCGACAGCCCTGCGCTCTTGACGACGGCCTTGACGAGCGGCGACGAGACGGCACGCAGCTGGTCCAGCGTTGCCATGGGTCGACAGGATACCGTTCGGGCATGAGCGGCGACGAGGTGGCGCGGGAGACGGCCGCGCCCTCCGAGCTCCCCGACCACCAGGGGAGTGCGTACAGCGCCCGGATCGAGGCCGCGTTCCTGGGTGCCCTGGCGGGTGAACGTGCGGCTCAGGCTCCGGCTGCCGCCGGCGATCTTCTCGAGGTTGCCGATTCGATCGCCACCGTCGGTGGCTTCGACGCCGATGACCTCCGGCGCCGCGGCCTCGCCGGCTCCTCGCAGGCGGGGCCCGCCGGCCTGCTGCTGCGGGCCGTCCCCTTTGGCCTGCTGGCCCCGCTCGACCGCCCGCGGGTGCGCCGGGACGCCTACCGCGTGGCCGCCCTCGCCGGGGCCGACGAGGGGACGGCGGTCGCCGCCATGGCCGCCGCGCTGCTCATCGCGGACCTCACCCGCTTCGATCTGGCCACCTCCGTGATGCGGGTGTACCAGTCCCTCCTCGAGGACGCCCCCTTCGCCCTCCTGGAGCGCCTCCGCATCGGTGGTGACCCTCCTGCCGCGGAGGGTGACGACGACCCGGGTGCCGCCCTCCATCTGGCCATCACCGCCCTGTCTGGGACGGATCAGATCGAGGCCGCCATCCAGGGTGCCGCGGGGACCGGCCGGCGGGCCGCCATCAGCCTGGCCGGGGCGCTGGCCGGCGCCCATCTCGGCGCCGCCGGTCTCGACGCGGAGTGGAGGGCCGGAGTCCCCCACGCCCACCGCGCGGTCGCCCTGGCGGCGTCGGTGGCGGCCCGGGTCGCGGCTCTGGAGGAGGCCTCGGCAGCCCCCATCTCGTTCGCGGGGGACGCGGGACCGGCCTGACCGGTTAGAGTTCTGGCCTCGTGGCAGATCTGACCCTCACCGCCGCCACCCGTTCCGAGCGTGGACGCCATGTCCAGGCCGTGCGTCGCCACGGCCAGGTCCCGGCCATCCTGTACGGCCACGACCTGCCGTCCCAGGCGATCTGTGCCGACACGGCCGAGATCGTGCGGGTGTGGCACCGTGCGGGACGCACCCACCTCATCGATCTGAGCGTCGACGGGGCCCGACCCCGCAAGGTGCTCTTCAACGACTTCCAGATCGATCCGCGCACCGCGCGGCCGCTCCACGCCGACTTCTTCGCCGTCAACCTGCGTGAGCGGCTGGCGGTCGATGTCCCGATCCGCACGATCGGCGAGGCCCCGGCGGTCACCGAGCTCAAGCTGGGGACCCTGCAGCAGGTCCTCGCGACCCTGCGCGTCGAGGCGCTCCCCGGCAACCTGCCCGACCACCTGGCCGTGGACGTCAGCGGGTTGAGCGAGGTGGACAGCGCGGTCCGCGTTCGTGACATCGTGCTGCCCGAGGGTGTGACCCTGGCCGGCCACATCGACCCCGACGAGGTGGTCGTCAAGGTGGCTCCGGTGCGGGCGGCCACGACCGAGGAGACCGCTGCCGAGGCCGCTGAGACCGAGCCGGCCGTCATCGAGCCGGAGACGCCCGAGGCCGACTGACCGCGGCGTGTCGCGACCAGGCCACGGCCGGTCACGCATCTGCAGCCTGCGCGACAACATGGCGGGCAGGCTCCATGGCGCTTCACGATGTGCAAACGCGCGGTTGGCCGCGCAGCTGTCACCGCTAGCATGTGACGTGCCGGGTCGCATCAGCCCGACGGCGATGAGGTCCGGCGCGAACGCCCCTTGGGGGGGTGCCGGGGTCAGTGGGACCCAGATGGGGGGTGGCGCGACCCGCAGGGCGTGCCACCCCGGGTCTCTCCTCCGTTCGCCACCGGGCGTCTCGATGGCCGACGTCGGTGCCGGCGTCGTCGCGACGGGTCAGGCTCTCCCCTTCGCATCGCCCGCGGCCTTCCCCACCGACTCGCCCCAGATCCGCGAGAGCAGCTCGCCGCTCACGGCGTCGGGGTCGTGGGCGCGGTAGTCCACCCAGAAGCTGGCCACGACCACGCTCCGCCCGTCCGGCTCCACCCGGGGCTGGACGCTCGGCGGCGGATCGCTGGCGACCCCGGGGACCGCCGCCAGCGCACCCCGTGCCGCCTCCGTCAGTCGAGGCAGATCGGTATCGGGTTCGACCGGGAGGGTGACGCTGTATCGCCGCTGGTCATACGCCGTCGAGTTGAGGATGACGCTCGTGAAGACGGTGAGGTTGGGCATCACGGCGAGACGCCCATCCCCGGTCCGGAGCGCCGTCGTCCGTAGCGCGATGGTCTGCACCACCCCCTCGCAGT
>Ga0181529_10001406_pt1 | contig 31016 bp, 28 predicted proteins | sample PEATcosm2014_Bin_36_FD_119763 | JGI IMG/M metagenome (GOLD analysis project Ga0181529, IMG submission 119763) | Peatland microbial communities from MTU Mesocosm Facility, Houghton, MI, USA - PEATcosm2014_Bin10_30_metaG | ecosystem: Environmental > Terrestrial > Soil > Wetlands > Peat | place... | reverse complement strand
TTACCGAAGGTCTGGACGGGTTGCGGGACCGCTTGGCTGAGTACTCTCAAATGGGCGCGCGCTTTGCCAAGTGGCGCGCGGTGATTGCCGTGGGCGATGGCATACCCAGCCGGGCTTCCATCGAGGCCAACGCCCAGGCCTTAGCACGCTATGCCGCATTGTGCCAGGAAGCCGGACTGGTTCCCATCGTCGAGCCGGAAGTGCTCATGGACGGCGATCATACTATGGAGCGTTGCGGCGAAGTCACGGAGGAAGTTTTGCGAACGGTTTTCCACCAGCTTTACATACAGGGCGTGACGCTGGAGGGTATGATCCTGAAGCCCAATATGGTGCTACCAGGATTGACCTGCCCTCAGCAAGAAACGGTGGACGAGGTGGCCGACGCCACGATGACATGTCTCTTGCGATCCGTCCCCGCTGCGGTTCCGGGGATAGCGTTCCTGTCGGGCGGCCAATCGGCTGAACTGGCGTCGGCCCGCTTGAATGCGATGAATGTCAGATTCAAGTCCCGATTACCCTGGGCGCTGGCGTTTTCGTTTGCGCGCGCCATCCAGCAACCGGCTCTGGAGATTTGGCGAGGCGACGATACCCACGCATTGGCGGCGCAGCGAGCTCTGTATCATCGGGCAAGCTGCAACCGGGCTGCGCGCCGCGGCGAATACACTGTCGCGATGGAAGGAGATTTGCGCCTGGAGACAACTGGGGTTCCACGCCAATGAATGAGGGTAAACACAGTTCTCACCAGCACGGGCTGCCGGCTCGCGACAGCGTTCATCATGAACCGACCCCTTACTGGAAACGTGCGCATCATGATTGGCGTGTCTGGGTCGGCCTGTTCTTCATGTTCACGGCCATCACGATCTATGTCCTGAGCGATGACTTATCGTTCTTCCCGCACATCTATCGGCACCAGCCAGTGTCAGATGCCAGAGGAAAATAGTAACCCGATGAGTCAGACACTTCTGTATCCACTGCGATTCGATCCCATCTATCAGTATCGGCTCTGGGGCGGCCGACGCTTGGCCGACCTGCTCACGGCGCCGCTGCCTGGCGACGGCCCCATCGGCGAAGCGTGGGTACTCAGCGACCGCGATGAACATCCGAGCCGCGTTGCCAACGGACCGCTCAAAGGTCAGACCATCGCGCAACTCATTGCGCAGTTTCCGGAACAGGTGATGGGAACGCTGGCCGGGCGTTTCCGCCGGTTCCCGCTGCTGCTGAAGTTCCTGGACGCACGGGAAATGCTCTCGGTCCAGGTGCATCCGTCGGACACGCATAAGGACCTTCTGCCAGCGGGCGAGACCGGGAAGACTGAAGCTTGGGTCGTGCTGGAAGTCGGGCCAAAGAGCCGCATCTATGCGGGTCTCAAGCCCAGGACCACGGCAGACGACCTCAAGCGGGCGCTCACGAACGGGACGGTGGCAGACCAGCTCGTATGCATCACTCCGAAGCCCGGCGACGGTGTCTTCCTGCCTGCGGGCACGGTTCACACTCTGGGTGACGACATCGTGGTGTTTGAGGTTCAGCAAAATAGCGACGTGACGTTTCGCCTATACGACTGGGGCCATGTTGACGCCAAGACCGGCCAACCGCGGGCGCTCCAGGTCGATCAGGCACTCGCCTGCATTGATTTCGCGGCAACTGCGGCCGGTTTGGTGGTACCAGTGGTGGAGGCGACGGCGCCTGTGGAACGCGAGCGGCTCTTTCACTGTGGGCAGTTCTGGTTGTCGCGCCTGCGCGGACAATCGCCGTTTACCGTCGGTTCCGCCGGCGTCCCGGGTGTGCTGGTCTGCATTGAAGGCGCGGGGCAGGTCGAGCACGGCGGCGCCACTTATGCCGTCGGAAAAGGCGATGTGTGGCTCTTGCCGACGATAGTCGGAGCGTGTGGTTTTCAGCCACGCGGCGCAGTGAGTTTGCTGGAGATTGGGTTACCGGTGGCAGAGTGAAGAAACTGATTGTATTCGATTTAGACGGTACACTCGCCGAGAGTAAGTCGGCTCTTGGCGCTGAGATGTCGGCGTGCCTGCACAACCTTCTCGGTGTCGTCAAAGTGGCCATCATTTCCGGAGGCGATTGGCCCCAGTTCGAGAAGCAAGTACTCTCCCATCTTCCCCATGACGAGCGCCTCTTGAACTTATCCCTGCTTCCAACATGCGGAACAAAGTTTTTCCAATACAACGGATATTGGAACAAACTCTATTCGGAGGATTTCACCGCGGACGAAAGAGAGAAGATTGTCACTTCGCTGAAGAAGGCGCTCGGAATGGCGGGCTTCAGGGTCGAGAAAGTCTGGGGCGAAATAATTGAAGACAGGGGAAGTCAGATCACGTTTTCCGCATTAGGGCAGCAGGCCCCCTTGGAAGAAAAGAACAAGTGGGACCCCGATTTCACCAAGCGAAAGAAGATCAAAGCGATTCTTGACACTTTGATTCCCGAGTTCTCTGTTCGAATGGGGGGCGCGACATCCATTGATGTCACTAAACCAGGCATTGACAAAGCCTACGGGATCGGAAAGCTAAGAGACATCCTGGGCATTTCACTAAGAGAAATGATTTTCATAGGTGACGCATTGTTCGTGGGCGGGAACGACTACCCGGCTGAACAGGCGGGCGTTGTTTCCATCCCGGTCCGTGGTCCCAATGAGACGAGGCCCGTAACCGAAGCCATCATCGCGTGCTTGAACGGCGATCGGGGATTTGATGCGCGGATTTGAATTGCGGCGGTTGGGGCTGGTGATGGAGCCGGAGCCGGGCAATCCCCAGGAGGTCGAAGGCGTCCTGAATCCGGCCGCGGCTCGCGGCCCTGATGGCGAACTCTATCTGTTTCCACGGCTGGTCGCGCGCGGGAATTACTCGCGTATCGGCATTGCAAGAGTGCGGTTCAATGCTGACGGCGATCCCGTAGGCGTGGAGCGGCTTGGCATAGCGCTGGAGCCGGAAGCCGACTATGAGCGGCGCCCGGCCCGAGGTGGTGGCTGTGAGGATCCTCGCATTACGTTCGTGGAACCGCTCCAGCGCTACATGATGACTTACACAGCATACTCGTTGTACGGCCCACGAATCGCCCTGGCAATATCGGACGACCTTTTCCTGTGGCGGCGCCTGGGTCTGGCGACTTTTGGCTCCTATCGCGGCACCGAAATCGGCGATGTGGATGACAAGGATGCCAGCGTCTTCCCCGTCGCGATCCCGAATCCATCCGGGCATCCGGAACTGGCCATGCTTCACCGGCCGCTTTTTCCCGGCACTCGTCCAGAGGACACCGCCCGCCACCCCACGACCCGTGACGTGGATCTCGACCGGGAAAGTATCTGGATTTCCTACTGCCCGATGGCCCTGGAAGGCAGTGAACCATATCACCTCGGGCATTTTGCCTGTCATCACCGGCTGGCGACTCCCGTGTCGCCCTGGGAGCGGCTGAAAATCGGCGGTGGCACCCCGCCCATTCTGACCCGGCACGGCCACTGGCTGATTGTGTACCACGGCGTGAGCGAAGTGGAGGAACCGGGGAACGCCGTACGCTCGCTGTGCTACTCGGCCGGGGTGATGGTGCTCTCAAAGGAGCATCCGCAGGTGATCCGCTATCGTTCGGTCGAGCCGGTACTGGCGCCGATGCTGGCGCAAGAACGCCACGGAACCGTCGCCAACGTCGTGTTCCCCACCGGCATCGACCGTCGCGACGATCTTGGCTCGCCGGACCGTTTCGATGTCTACTATGGGATGGCTGACAGCCGAATTGGCGTGGCACGCCTTGATGTGCCGGATTTCGTGCCGACGGGAGGAGTTGCCGACCCGCCGGAAGCAAAGGTGTAATGTGCGCGATTTCAGAGATTCAAAACCGTACAGAGGAGGATCAAAATGCCAGTGTTCGGATCGCCCTTTTCAGGGTTAGCAAATGACAGGAAGCTCGCGGACGAGGAGCTCATCAGAGCAATTCGTTTCATGGTGGCCGCCGAGTACGAAGCGGTTCAGTTGTACATGCAGCTTGCCGAGTCAACCGACAACAAGCTCGCCGTGGAGGTGCTCAAGGACATAGCGGACGAAGAACGTGTGCACGCTGGAGAGTTCCTGCGATTGCTCCACGAGCTCGCCCCCGATGAAGAGAAGTTCTATGCCGAGGGGGCGAAAGAAGTAGAAGAAGAAATCGGAAAAATGAATTAAAAAACGCCGCGGAGACTGCGCAACCTCGCTCAGCTCACGTTGATGAGCTCTTCTTCGGTTTCGTGGTGAAGGCCTTATCAAGCAAGGCAGTCGCAATGCGAATGGCCCCGGCGAAAGCAAACATGGAGAGCAGAACCAGTCCTTCCAACCTCGGCTCCGTGGTTTCGGTGCGCGGCAGCGTCGTAGATGCTCGGTTCAATTCACATTTGCCGCCGATCTACTCTTTGCTGCATGCGAAGGACGGGAGAATTGCCGTCGAAGTGTTAGCCCAACTCGACGCGCATTGTGTGCGTGGGATCGCGCTGACCCCCACCGAAGGTCTCGCCCGCGGCAACCCAGTGGAAGACACGGGCGGGCAGTTGAAAGTGCCGGTGGGCAATGGAATTCTGTCGCGAATGTTCGACGTTTTCGGAAACGCCATCGACCGCCAGCCGGCGCCGGCGGATGTCGAATGGCGCACGGTTCACCGAGCCCCGCCGGCGTTGGCACGGCGTTCCACCAAATCCGAAATCTTCGAGACCGGGATCAAAGTCATCGATGTGCTGGTGCCGCTCGAGCGCGGCGGCAAAGCGGGTCTGTTCGGAGGAGCCGGCGTGGGCAAGACCGTATTGCTGACCGAAATGATCCACAACATGATCGAGCACCGGAAGGGCGTGAGCATTTTTTGCGGCATAGGCGAACGATGTCGCGAAGGCGAGGAACTTTATCGTGACATGAAGGCGGCAGGCGTGCTGCCGAACATGGTGATGGTATTCGGGCAGATGAACGAACCGCCCGGCAGCCGGTTCCGCGTAGGCCTGGCGGCGCTGACGATGGCCGAATATTTCCGGGACGACGAGCATCGCGACGTGCTGCTGCTGATCGACAATATTTTCCGCTTCATCCAGGCCGGCATGGAGGTGTCCGGCTTGATGGGCCAAATGCCGTCGCGTTTGGGCTACCAGCCCACCATGGGCACCGAGCTATCGGGGGTGGAGGAGCGCATCGCCAATACGGATACCGGCGCCATCACGTCCATTCAGGCGGTGTATGTGCCCGCGGACGATTTGACCGATCCGGCGGCGGTGCAGACGTTTTCGCATCTCTCGACGTCCATCGTGCTTTCGCGCAAGCGGGCGAGCGAAGGACTTTTCCCGGCCGTCGATCTGCTGCAATCCAGCTCCAAAATGGCTACGCCCGGCATCGTCGGTGACCGGCATTATCTCCTGGCGCAGGAAATCAGGCGGACCCTCGCGCAGTACGAAGACCTCAAGGACATCATCGCCATGCTCGGACTGGAACAACTGGCGCCCGAAGATCGTAAAGTTGTCGCCCGCGCCCGACGGCTGGAGCGATTCCTCACCCAGCCGTTTTTCGCCACCGAGCAGTTCAGCGGTATCAAGGGAAAACTGGTCAGCCTCAAAGACTCGCTCGATGGCTGCGAAAGAATCCTGCGCGACGAATTCAAAGACTACCCGGAAAGCGCGCTTTACATGATCGGGGCGATTGACGAAGCCAAGGGGAAGGCCACCGGTAAGCCTGCGGTTAAAGCCGAACCCGACTCCAATACCGCGGCCAAGGGCGACCCGCAGCCCGCCGCCAGTTCCAACCCTAAAGCCGGGGCCGGCCCGCAACCGAGTGCCGAGCCGAAACCGAAACCGGAGGTCGAGCATGCCGCAGCCGGCGCTCATGAATCTTAAGGTTCTCCTGCCGTTCCAGGTTTTCGCCGACCTGTCCGGCGTTTCGCGCATCGTTGCGGAGAACCTTGATGGCTCGTTCGGACTTCTGCCACACCGGCTGGATTGCGTTGCGGCGCTCGCGCCCGGAATTCTGACCTACCAACGCGAAGGAGAAGCCGAGGTTTATGTGGCCGTCGATGAAGGGGTGCTGGTGAAGACCGGCCTGGACGTGCTGGTCTCCGTGCGCAACGCAATCGGCGGAACGGATCTGGGCCAATTACAGGAAGCGGTGAAGCGGGAGTTTCTCGACCTGAACGAACGCGAGCAGAGCGTCCGCTCGGTTATGGCGAAGATGGAGAGCGATTTCATCGGCCGCCTGGCGAAGTTGCACCATGAGTAAAGAATCGGAACTCCACAGCGCGAAAGACCAAAGCCCGCTCAGCCGGGAAGTCGGCGCGAAGGCCGCACGCAAGCTCAGGGCGCGGGGCAACTCCACACAAGGCGTTTGGTTTGGCTTGGGCATGATGGGGCTTATCGGCTGGTCGGTGGCGATTCCGACGCTGGTCGGCACAGCGCTTGGTATCTGGCTGGACAAACACCATGCGGGCCAGCATTCCTGGACGCTTGCGCTGCTCGTTGCCGGGCTCGCGATCGGCTGCCTAAATGCCTGGCATTGGGTGGATCAGCAAGACAAGGCAATGCGGGAGGATCAGGAGGACAAGGATGAATGAAACTCTGACACTGGTGCTGGCAGGAGGAGCGGGCGTAATACTGGGCGCGTTCTTCTTCGGCGGTCTTTGGTGGACCATTCGCAAGGGCGTGGTATCGAGACAGCCGGCTCTTTGGTTCCTCGGCAGCCTGCTGCTGCGGATGAGCGTTGCCCTGGCTGGATTCTACTTTGTTTCCGGCGGTCACTGGGAGAGCCTGGTGCTTTGTCTCGTCGGATTTGTCATGGCGCGCCTTCTCCTAGCACGCCTGGTGATGACGTGGTCGAACCGGAGAGAACCAAACCCGCCCGACCCAGGAGGCCGGCCATGCACCTTACTCCCGATCAGATGATCTTCTGGCAACACGGGTTTCTCAAACTCAACGGCACCATTGTGTTCACGTGGGTCCTGATGCTCGTGCTGACCGCCGGTTCAAAATTCGTCACGCGCAAACTTTCCACCGGTCTCGATCATACCCGCTGGCAGAACCTTCTGGAAATCGTCGTCACCGCTATCGAAAAGCAAATCGAAGAGATCGGCCTCCGCCAGCCCGAGAAGTATCTCGGCTTCATAGGCACGCTCTTCGTGTTCATCGCTCTGGCTAACCTCTGCACCGTCATCCCCGGTTACGTGCCGCCGACGAGCTCGCTTTCGACCACCGCGGCATTGGCGCTGTGTGTGTTTGTGGCCGTGCCGATTTTCGGCATCAAGGACCAAGGCATGGGCGGCTACCTCAGGTCCTACGTGCAGCCGACGGTCATCATGCTGCCGTTTAACATCATCAGCGAGTTTTCGCGAACGCTGGCCCTGGCTGTCCGCCTGTTCGGCAACATGATGAGCGGGACGATGATCATCGCTATCCTGCTGACCATCACACCCTTCATCTTTCCGATCTTCATGACGATGCTCGGTTTGCTCACCGGTATGGTGCAAGCCTACATCTTCAGCATTTTGGCCGCGGTTTACATCGCGGCCGCCACGCGCACTCGCAAGCCCAAACTCGCGCCTGCGCCCCAAACTTGAAGTCACGCCTTGCAGTCATGACTTGATATAACAACGAAACAAGCAAAAGGACACACTATGGATAACATGACCCTGATCGCCATCGCCTCGATCTTCACGGCCGGCATTACTACCAGCTTTGGGTGTATGGGCCCGGCGTTGGGCGAAGGGAGGTCGGTCGCGACGGCGCTCACTGCGCTTGCGCAGCAGCCTGATGCCTCCGGCACCATTACCCGGACCTTGTTCGTGGGCCTGGCGATGATCGAGTCCACGGCCATCTATTGCTTCGTGGTCTCGATGATTCTCATCTTCGCCAACCCGTTCTGGAACCACGTCATCGCCCAAGCGACGGGGAAGTGAACCTATGCTGATCGACTGGTTCACCGTCTCTGCGCAAGCGCTCAACTTCCTCATCCTGGTGTGGTTGATGAAGCGCTATCTTTACAAGCCCGTTCTCGATGCCATCGACACGCGGGAGAAGCGGATCGCCGCGGAACTCGCGGACGCCAACGCGAAAAAGGCCGAAGCCCAAAAGGACCGCGACGAGTTCCAGCACAAGAATGAGGAGTTCGACCGGCAGCGCGCCGCGCTCTTGCGCAAAGCGACAGACGAGGCGCAAGCCGAACGCCAGCGTCTGCTCGACGAAGCGCGGAAAGCCGCCGAGGCTTTGAGTTCAAAGCGGCAGGAAGCGTTGAGAAACGAAGAACGTAGTTTACATCAGGCAATCAGCCGCCGGACACAACAGGAAGTATTTGCCATCGCACGAAAGGCGCTGACAGATCTCGCCACGACAAGTCTCGAAGAACGTCTGGGCGAGGTGTTCACCCGTCGCTTGCGAGAGATGGACGGCAAGGCGAAAGAGGGCCTCGCCGAGGCTCTGAAGACAGCCTCCGTCCCGGCGATGGTGCGCAGCACGTTTGACCTGCCCGCGGAGCAACGCGCGGCCATACAAAATGCGCTCAACGAAACCTTCTTGGCTGAAATTCGCGTCCGGTTCGAGACCGCACCGGACCTGATCAGCGGCATTGAGCTCACCACGAATGGGCAAAAGGTGGCGTGGAGCATCGCGGATTACCTGGCCTCGATGGAAGAGAGCGTCGGCGAACTGTTGAAAGAGAAGGCCAAACCTGAAGTCAACGCCCCGCCCAAGCCCGAGGCCAAGGCTGAACCTGAAACCAATGCCGCGCCGAAACCCGACGCCAAGACTGAGGTTAAACCGGAAGAACCTAAGCTTGCGATAAAGAGCCAATGAACATGAAACCTGAGAGCCTCCAGAACGATTTCGACGGCGTGTTTGCTGGAATCAGTCAGGTGCTGGAAGCGTTCACGCCGCAACTGACGCCACGGGAGGTAGGCATCGTCACCAGTGTCGCCACCGGAATCGTCAAGGTGTCCGGTTTACCTGGCGTGGGCTTCGATGAAGTGGTGACGTTTCCCGGCGATGTGCTCGGCATTGCGTTCAACGTGGACGCAAACGAGATTGGTGTCGTTCTGCTCGGCGAATACTCCCGGCTACACGCGGGAGATGAAGTCCAGCGCACCGGCCGGGTGATGGACGTGGCTGTGGGTGATGGATTGCTAGGGCGCGTCGTCGACCCGCTCGGGCGGCCACTCGATGGCCGCGGGCCAGTGGCCTCCAGTAAGCGCCTGCCTATCGAACGCCCCGCCCCGGCCATTATGGACCGTGCGCCCGTCACCGTGCCGCTCCAGACTGGCCTCACAGTCATCGATGCGCTCATTCCTGTTGGGCGCGGCCAGCGCGAGTTGATTCTCGGCGACCGCCAGACGGGCAAGACCGCCATTGCGATGAACACCATCCTCAACCAGCACGACCAGAATGTGTTGTGCGTTTATTGTGCCATCGGCCAGCGCGCGTCCGCCATCGCGAAGGCCGTGGCCACCTTGCGGGAGAAGGGCGCGCTGGACTACACCGTCGTGGTGGTGAGCGAGGGCGACGACCCGCCGGGTCTCGCGTACATCGCTCCTTACGCCGCCACCAGCATCGCGGAGTTTTTCATGGAAGCCGGCCGGAATGTGCTGATTGTTTACGACGACCTCACCCAGCACGCGCGCTCCTACCGCGAACTCTCTCTCTTGCTGCGTCGTCCGCCCGGTCGCGAAGCGTTTCCCGGCGACATTTTCTATATCCACTCGCGGCTGCTGGAACGCGCGACGCACTTGCGCAAGGAACTCGGCGACGGCTCCCTCACCGCGTTGCCTGTCATCGAAACCGAGGCACAGGACATTTCCGCCTATATCCCGACCAACTTGATTTCCATTACCGATGGGCAGATCTACCTTTCGCCGACGCTTTTCGAATTGGGCGTGCTGCCCGCGGTCGATGTCGGAAAATCCGTTTCGCGCGTCGGCGGTCAAGCGCAACGCGCCGCCTACCGGGCGGTGGCGGGCGACCTCAAGCTCGCCTACGCGCAGTTTGAGGAACTCGAATCGTTTTCCCGGTTCGGAGCCCGCCTGGATGAAGACACCCGCAAGGTTATCGATCACGGGCGGCGAATTCGCGCTTGTCTCAAACAGCCGGAATTCGCCCCGGTGTCCGTGCCCGCGCAAATCGCGGTGCTGCTGGCCCTGGAGGCAAAACTCTTCGACGGCGTGCCGCTTGACCAGATGACGGATGCCGAGCACGGCCTATGCGAGGCGGCTGCGGATATTCCCGCCGAAGTGCGCGGGCGATTGGACACCGCCGGCAAATTGAGCGACGAAGATCGCCAGACGATCATCGAAATCGCGCGTAAATCGCTGGCGCGCTTCCAGCCCGAGCCGGAAGTCCAAACCGACGCCAAGCCCAAGCCCGAGAATAAGTCATGAGCGACACCACGGCGAGTCTGCGCCGAAAGATCGGCGGTGCCGGAGATCTCCAATCCGTCATCCGCACGATGAAGGCCGTAGCCGCCTCCAGCATCGGGCAGTATGAGCAATCGGTGAGCGCATTGGCTGGCTACTATCGCACCGTGGAATTGGGGTTGGGAGTATGCTTCCGCGAAAGCGGGGCGGAGCCATTGACTCCGGAACGGAAACAAACGACTGATGCCGGCGCCATTGGCGCCGTCGTGTTCGGTTCAGACCAGGGGCTGGTAGGCCAGTTTAATGATATGGTGGCCGATTACGCGGTCAAGACGCTGGCGGCTCTACCTGGCAAACCCGAGGTTTGGGCCGTCGGTGAGCGCGTCCATGAGCGCCTCGCGGACGCAGGCCTGCCGGTGATGGGACTCTTCGCCGTGCCGGGCTCCGTCAAGGCCATCACCCCGCTCGTCGGGCAGATTCTGCTGGAGAGCGAGGCGCGCGAAGGCCACGGTGAAGTCACCGAACTCCGCCTCTTCTACAATCGCCTTAAGTCAGGGGCGGTCTATGAGCCCATCAGTCAGCGACTGCTGCCGCTGGACGAAAGCTGGCGACGCAACCTCGCTGCGCTTCGCTGGCCGACGGGAAACTTGCCCGAGGTCGTCGGCGGCGGCATCGCGACCCTGCGGGCGTTTATCAACGGATATCTTTTCGTCTCGCTTTTCCGGGCGTGCGCCGAATCCCTCGCCAGCGAAAACGCGAGCCGCCTTGCGGCGATGCAACGCGCCGACAAGAACATCGACGAATTGCTGGAAGACCTCAACAGGACATTTCATCGCTTGCGTCAGGATGGAATCGACGAGGAACTGTTCGACGTCATCTCCGGCTTCGAGGCGCTGACATCGAAGGGATGAAGATGAAAATCGATTTTAAGGATCTTCGGGTGCGGCCCGGAGAGAAGGTCAAACTCAGTGAGTGGCCGATGATCATGAAGCCGTTTGTGAGTCGAAAAAGGATTGTCAAAAGCTCCTGGGCGAACACGTCGAGGAATTGAGCTCGCTGCTCTGAAGGAAAACCGATGACCAAGAATCAACCGCAACAACAGTACGCAATCGGCATGGTCGGCCTGGGCGTCATGGGGCGTAATCTCGTGCTGAATATGGCCGGCCACGGCTTTACGGTGGCAGGTTATGACAAGGACCAGGCCACAGTCGAGGCCCTGCGACAGGAATCAAGGGATCTTGATGTCCGCGGCGCGGAAAGCATCGAAGAGTTCGCTGGTTTGCTCCACCAGCCCCGCGCAGTAATGTTGCTGGTGCCCGCCGGCCCGCCCGTGGATTCCGTGATCGCCGATCTGTTACCACACCTCGAAAAGGGCGATCTCATCATCGACGCCGGCAACTCTTACTTCAAAGATACAAACCTGCGCGCCCGCAACCTGGCTGGGAAGGGCATTGAATTCCTCGGTGTGGGCGTCTCTGGCGGCGAGGAGGGCGCGCGCCACGGCCCAAGCATCATGCCCGGCGGGCCTAAGGAGGCGTTCGAGCGGGTCCGCCCGCTGCTCGAGGCTGTCGCCGCCAAGGTCAACGGGGAAGCGTGCGTAGCTTACCTCGGCCCCGGATCGGCCGGACATTTTGTCAAGACCGTGCACAACGGAATCGAGTACGCGCTGATGCAACTCCTGGCCGAGACCTACGACCTGATGAAACGCGGACTTGGCTTAGGCGATGATGAACTACGCGACGTGTACGACATCTGGAATAACGGGGAACTGAACGGCTACCTGATCGAGATCACCACTCGCATTTTCAACAAGGTCGACGAGAAGACCGGTGAGCGGTTGATCGACGAAATCCTGGATGTGGGCAAACAGAATGGCACCGGCATGTGGACCTCGCAAAGCGCGATGGAATTGCAAGTGCCCATCCCTACGATTGACTTGGCGGTCGCAATGCGTGATATGTCGGTGTTGGAGAAGCAGCGCGAGACCGCCGGCGAGATCTTCAAACGCCCGATCCCATCGTTTACCGGCGACCGCAAGAGCTTCCTCGATCGACTGGGCCACGCGCTCTATGCCGCGATGATCGTCGCCTACGCTCAGGGCATGGCTGTTCTGGCGGCAGCGTCGGACAAGTATTCGTACACCCTGGATCTCGAGGCTGTGGCGCGAATCTGGCGGGGCGGCTGCATCATCCGCGCCGCGCTGCTGGAGGACATCCGGATGGCATGTCGCAACCAGCCCGGCTTGCCGAATCTGCTGCTGGCGCCGGAGTTGTCGAACAAGGTAATGGCCAACCAGGAGGATTTGCGCCACGTCGTTTGCGCGGCAATCGAGATGGGTTTGCCTGCGCCCTGTTTCATGACGGCGTTGGGGTATGTGGACAGCTACCGCAGTGCCTGGCTGCCGGCGAACCTGATTCAGGCCCAGCGCGATTACTTCGGCGCGCATAGCTACGAGCGCATCGACGTCAAAGGCACATTCCACACTGACTGGACGAAGGGTTGAGCGCGATGAAAACCAACGACCGACTGGGACCAAACATATTCGTCATCTTCGGCGGAGCGGGCGACCTAACCTGGCGGAAGCTGATGCCGGCTCTGTTTGATCTTTCCCAAATCCATAGCATTCCGGCTCATTTTGCGATTATCGCGGTGGACCGAGTCGCGCTCAGCGAGGATGCCCTGCGCAAGCGTCTGCACGAGGGAGTCAGGAAGTTCGCCCGCAGCGGGAAAACCGCTGTCAAGGAGTGGAAGGAGTTCTCGCCGCATATCCGCTATTTGCAGGGCGATTTCAAAGCCAACGCGACCTATGCGGAACTTGGCCACCTGTGCGCAAGCCTGGAAAAGGAGTGGGGCGCCAAAGCTCAACGCATTTTCTACATGGCCACGCCGCCCTCCCTGTTTGGTGAAATCCCTCGTTTCATAAACTATGCCGGCCTGGCGGCAGACCGGGAACGGTCGCGAATCGTGATCGAGAAACCGATCGGGTACGATTTGGACTCGGCACAGGCGCTGAACCGCACACTCGCCAACGACTTTCAAGAATCTCAAATCTTCCGCATCGACCATTACCTGGGCAAAGAAACGGTGCAGAATATCCTGGCGTTCCGTTTTGCCAACCCGCTGTTCGAACCGATCTGGAACCGGCGTTATGTCGACTACGTCACCATCACGGTCGCCGAAGAGGTGGGCGTGGAACATCGCGGCGGTTATTACGATAAGGCCGGCGCGCTGCGCGACATGGTGCAGAACCATCTGTTGCAACTGCTCTGCCTGGTAGCCATGGAGCCGATGGTCTCCTTTGATGCCGACGAGATTCGCAACAAGAAAGTGGATGTGCTGCACGCGGCGCGGCCCATTCCGCATGATGAGGTGCATCGCTCCACGGTTCGCGGACAGTATGACAGCGGCTGGATCGGCGGCAAGAAAGTATGCGCGTATCGCGAAGAAGACGGCGTATCGCCCGATTCACAGACGGAGACGTTTGCGGCGTTGCGACTGTTCGTCGATAACTGGCGCTGGCAGGACGTGCCATTCTATCTGCGTACCGGCAAACGCCTCCTCCGTCAGGCGTCGGAAATCGCCATCCAGTTCCGCGCGGTTCCGCATCAATCGTTTCCCAGCGAGGCGACCCTCGACTGGAAACCGTCGCGCCTGATCCTGTTGATACAGCCCGACGAAGGCATTGTGCTGCGCTTTCAGGCAAAACACCCTGGACCGAAGATGGTTCTGCAGCCGGTGGACATGCAGTTCAGCTATCGCGAAAGCTTCGACACACCGTCGCCGGAGGCCTATGTGACGCTACTGGCGGACGTGATCGGCAACGATGCCACATTGTTCATGCGCGACGACCAGGTGGAAGCAGCGTGGCGGCTATTGATGCCGGTGCTCGATGTGTGGAACTCGAGCCCTCCCAACGATTTTCCGAACTACGCCAGCGGCACTTGGGGGCCGGACTCGACGCAAGGTCTGCTGGTTCAACAAGGGCACAGTTGGCCGGCCCCCGTGGAACTGGCCGGACGCCCCAAATGAGAAAACTGAGAAAACTCATGACCCGGCAATACCGTCCGTCAGGCAGGATTCTGGGAATCCCAATCATGGACGCGACGGGGTCAGGTGATGACCGGCAGCCGGGTAGCCGGTTGCGATACGTTGGATTGATCGGGATTTGAGTTATGGCCGCCGCTAAGAACGTGCCGATTCCGACAGGCCTCACGACCGAGGAAGCCCGCCGACGGCTCGATCAGTTCGGTCCCAACGCAGTGCCCGATACGGCCGTGCGTCCATTGCGCAGGGCGCTGACCAAGTTCTGGGCGCCGGTACCATGGATGCTGGAGGCTGCCATCGTTCTGGAGGTCGCCCTTGGCAAGTACGTCGAGGCTGCGATCATCGCGGTTCTGCTGGCCTTCAATGCCGCTCTTGGGTTCCTCCAGGAAGGGCGGGCTCAAGCGACTCTTGCCGCCCTGAAGTCGCGGCTCGCGCTGAATGCGTCGGTTCGCCGCGATGATGTCTGGGCGACCGTGCCAGCTACCGGACTCGTGCCCGGCGATGTCGTGAAGCTATCGCTAGGCGCCGTGGTTGCCGCCGACGTCCGTCTGACGGAGGGGTCCGTGCTGCTCGACCAGTCCATGCTCACCGGCGAGTCCGTTCCAATCGAAGCTGGCGCCGGATTCGAAACCTATGCGGGAGCGCTGGTGCGACGCGGTGAAGCGGTCGCTGAGGTCACGGCGACCGGAGCGCGCACAAAGTTTGGACGCACCGCGGAGCTGGTTCGCACCGCGCACGTCGAAAGTTCTCAGCAGAAAACCGTTTTGCGCGTGGTGCGCAATCTTGCCATTTTCAATGGTGTGCTCATCGTGGTGTTGGTGGGATATGCCCATGCTCTCAAGCTATCGCTGGATGAGATCATTCCGTTGGTGCTCACGGCGGTTCTGGCGTCGATCCCGGTGGCGTTGCCGGCCACCTTCACCCTTGCGGCGGCGATTGGCGCGCGAGCTCTGGCAAAGCTGGGCGTCCTTCCGACACGGCTCTCCGCCGTGGATGAAGCGGCCAGTATCGACGTTTTGTGCGCGGATAAGACCGGCACGCTGACGCAAAACGAGCTGACGGTAACCGCTGTCCATGCCATGTCCGGCTTCGACGAGCCGCACGTGTTGGGACTAGCGGCCCTGGCAAGTTCGGACGGCGGACAAGATCCGGTCGATGCGGCTATCCGGGCCGCCGCCGCAAAGCAAACGGCCTCCGATCTGCCGCGACTGATCAAGTTCGTCCCCTTCGATCCCGGGACGAAGATGTCGGAGGCGACTGCCACCGTTTCAGGCGGCGCCCCGGTACGCGCGGTCAAAGGGGCCTTTGCCGCGGTTGCCGGCCTCACGCAACCGGCTCCCGATGCATCCAAGACGGCGAGCGAACTCGAGGCGCAGGGTTTCCGGGTGCTGGCCGTCGCGGTGGGTCCGCCGGATGCAATGAAACTCGCGGGACTGATCGCCCTCAGCGATCCACCTCGAACGGATTCGGCGGCGCTCATTGCGGAGTTGCACACGTTGGGCGTCCGCACTGTAATGGTGACGGGCGATGCTCCGGCAACGGCGGCGATCGTGGCTCACGCGGTGGGTCTCACTGGAGCCGTTTGTCCGCCCGGACCCGTCCCCGACGGTGTTCGCCCCGGGGATTTCGCTGTCTTCGCCGGCGTTCTTCCCGAGGGAAAATACTCTCTCGTCAAGGCGTTCCAGAAGAGCGGCAACATTGTTGGCATGTGCGGCGACGGCGCCAACGATGCCCCGGCGCTACGCCAGGCGCAGATGGGCATCGCGGTGTCAACTGCGACCGATGTTGCCAAGTCGGCGGCCGGCATCGTCCTGACTAAGCCGGGGCTAGACGGCATCGTCGCTTCGGTAAAAGAAGGCCGGGTGACGTTCCAGCGGATCCTGACCTACACACTCAACTCGGTCACCAAGAAAACCGTGCAGGTGCTCTTCCTGGCCGCGGGTCTGGTGATGACCGGGCACGCGATCCTGACTCCAATGTTGATGGTGATCATCATGCTCGCCGGCGACCTCCTCGGCATGTCCTTGGCAACGGACAACGTACGGCCGTCCCCGACGCCCAATGCATGGCGAATCGGCGAATTGACGATTGCCGGTGTCTTCATGGGAACCTGTGAGCTGGTCTTTTGCACTGCCGTCTTGGCCATCGGTAAATTCTGGCTGGGCTTTGGCATCGACGCGCTAAGAACGCTGGCCTTCGTGGCCATAGTGTTCGGCAATCAAGCAACCACCTATATGAATCGGGAACGCCAGCGTATGGGGTCCGCTCGTCCAAGCCGTTGGCTAATCGGGTCGTCTGTAGTTGATCTGCTCATCGCCTCAACGCTGGCGAGTTGCGGAATCGCGATGACTCCCCTGCCCATATTTGTGGTGGGAGGCGCGCTCGTGGTGGCAGCTGTCTTTGCATTCATCCTGGACTTTGCCAAAGTCCCCGTGTTCAATCGTTTGAGGATCGCATAGAGAGAAGATCATCGGCTGCGCGACAACATCGTGTGCCGCTCGGGAGACGCTCTTCGGCCGGGTGTTCTTACGCCGCGCGATCGGCGCGTGCAATGGGACGAGGAACGGCCTCCGGCCCTGGCGGACTAAGAGATACGTCTGCGGCAAAGTCGGGTGGATGGAATCCGAAGCCGGTTGTGATTACTGTACGCTAATGTTGCCCGCATTGCTGGTCTGTCCGTCGATGGTGACGGTGAGCGGGTAGGTGCCGTGAGCGAGGCCGGCCGGCACTACCACGTTGGCCTGCACCAAGCCAACCCAGCCGGGCGCCAGTCCTGCGAAACTCACAGTCGCTGCAGTCGAGCCGATCGTGGCGCTGTGAGATGCGGTGGCATAGGTGAGCGTGGTTAGCGACGCGGGCATACCGTCGGTCGCCGCCGGACTCACCGGCCCCGATCCGGTGAGATACGTGACGATCGTGCTGCCTGCCGCAGCGGGATGGCTGGGGCCGTTCAGCGAGTAATCGGCACCGTTCTGCGCGATCGCCGAAGTTCCCTGTACGAACAAGCCCGGACCCGCCGATACCACCGGCACGGAAACCGCATTGCTCGCACCGCCCGACACCGACACGGTCACGCTGGCTGTGCCGATCGCCGTTCCCCAAGGAACCTGGAAATTGATCTGCGTCGGCGATACGAAGAATACCGGCGCCGCCTGGCCGTTGACCCTCACGCTCACCCCGTCTCCGCCCAGGCTGGATGCGCCCAAGCTGGCCGGGTAAGGGGCTGCGGCCGTATAGGTTGCATTGCTCAAGCCGGTTCCAAAAACCGACGCCAGCGCTCCCGGAGAGATCTGCGGCTGGAAGCCGGCTGCGTTGGTGACGCCCGTTATGGCGGGATTCGCCGGCGTCAACTGGCGGATCGCGTCGTTCTCGGTGTCGGCGATATAAACGTTGCCGCTCGCATCCACGGCCACTCCGTGCGGCGACCACATCTGCGCTTCGAGTGCCGGCCCGCCGTCGCCTGAGTAGCCAAACCTGGTGACTCCCGCGATCGTCGAAATGATCCCATCCGGCGTTACTCGCCGAATGCGCATATTCTCCGGGTCCGCAATGTAGACGTTACCCGCGGCGTCCGTCGCCACGCCGGCGGGATCGGCCAACTCGGCATTCGCCGCCGGGCCGCCGTCACCCGCAAACCCCTCATAGCCGCTGCCGGCGAAGTTCAGAGTGAGCACGCCTTTGGCGAACTTGGCCACCACATGCTGTTCAGTATCGGAGATGTAAATGTTGCCCGAAGCATCGAGCGCAACCCCTTCGGGACAGATCAACTGTCCGGCGGTGGTGCCCAGCCCAACCACTGTGCTGATGATACCGGAGGTGTTGACCTCGCGAATCAGGCCTAGGCTGTTGGTCGTTGCGTTCTGGTCGGAATGAGAGTCCGCGATGTACAGGTTTCCGGCGGAATCGACTGCCAGGCCGATCGGATTATCTAATTGCCCGCTGGTAGCGGGAATGTTGTCGGTGCCGAAACCTTCTCCTAAGGCCTGATTGCCGGCGTAGGTTGAGATGACGCCGGCGGAAGTGACCTTGCGTATCACCTGGTTCTTCATGTCGGAAATGTACAGGTTCCCGGCCTTGTCCACCGCGACGCCAGAGGGGTAGTTCAATTCGGCCAACGTGGCCTGCCCACCATCGCCCGAGTAGCCGGCTGTCCCCGTGCCCGCCACGGTGGAGATGGTCCCATTCGAAATCATGCGCACGCGGTGGTTGACCGAATCCGCGATGTAGACATTTCCCTTTGTGTCGACCGCTGTCGCCACCGGGATGTTGAATTGGGAGCCCACCGTCGGGCCGTCCACGTAGCCCGAACTGCCATTGCCGCCGATGGTGCTAATGGTGTACTGCTGCGCCGTGGCGCAGAAAGCCAGCATCACGGCCGGTGCGAGTCGTCTGAGATGAAGCCGAAGTGACATGTCCGAACGTTTCAAGTTGAAGCCGGTAACTATGAGGTTAGCACGGAAGAAACCCCTGCCACGTGTTGTAGCGGGGGCACTCAGCGTGCCATTTCGGCACTCCGGCGGGCCGCGGGGGCGGCCGGAGTGCCGTGCTCAGAAAGCCCCAAAATGCATGGGTGGGGCTTACTTCTTGACCAGCGCCTTGATGTCGTCCGGCAGGTCGAACTTGTCCTTCGCCAGGTCCACATTGTACTTGAAGCTGTCGAACGTGATAGCGATCTCCTGGCCGCCGGCGTTGCGCTGGATCTTGTGCGCGACCAGCAGGTCCCCCTCCTTGCGATAGTCGCTAATCAGGATCTCGACCGCAACCTCGCCCATCGGGCCGGTCGCGGTCATGGTGGTTTTCGCCACCAGGCTGGTCTTCTTGTCGATGAACTGGGTGATGGGGCTGCCTTCGTTCGGCGTCAACACCAGCTTGTAGCAGTCCTTGCCGTCGACGGTTTCCGCGCCCACCGTCTCTACCTTCTTGTAATCGTCGCGCCAGTTTTCCTCGTGAAAGTGGGCCTGGAGCTTGGCCGCGGCCTTTTCGTCGCCATCCGTGATGCGCGCGCCCTGCATGGGGTTTATCTCCCACGCCACTTTGCCGTCGTAGCCCTCTTTAATGGAGCCTATTCCGGCAATCTCGATTTCGGTGAGGATCTTGTCCGGTTCTGCCTTGGTGATCGACACCGTGCCCTTAATGCCCATGGCGGCCAGTTCCATCGAGCCGGTGATGACCGTGTTGTGTAACTTCTCGAAGGCGGCCTTGCCGCCGGTTGCCTCGATGGATTTGTCGAGGATGGTTTCTGCCTTGGGCAGCTCATCGGCCGCACGCAGCCTGGCGCCGGCCGCGGCCAGCACCACCACCGCGCAGGCGGCCAGGGTTCGTCTGATTGGTAAACGTTTCATAAGGACTCCCGATAATTTCCTTCCATTCTCATCTTAGTTCTTGTTGCCCTCGATCCAAGCCAGGGCCCGGTCGAGTGCCGGGTCGCGACCCTCCAGCAGGTCGCGGCGCGTCGGCCCGGCGGTTTCGTCCGGAATTACCCCGGCGCCTTCCAGTTGCTTGCCGCCTTCCGAAACATAATTGGCGATGGCGTACTGGAAACCGTCGCGGTTCGGCAACCGTTCGAACACGGAGGGTAATGCGGCGCCGGCGCTCCGCATTCCGAAGACGCGCCCGCGCTTCAGATCTTGCATGCCCCCGGCGAAAATCTCCGACGTCGAGGCGGAGCAGCCGTCCACCAGGATCGCCAGCGGCCCGCGGAACGGAGCCGGCCGAGGGAACACCGCAAACTTGATTGTGCCGCTGCGCAGGAACATGTCGCCCAGCCGCAGCCCCGGCTGATCCAGAAACCACCCCGCCACTCCCATCGCCAGAGCGCCCATCCCGCCCCGGTTGCCTCGCAGGTCGATCACAAAACCACGGCAGGCCGCGCAGTCCCTGACCGCATTTTCGACGGCTTTGTTCAGAGTCTCCGGCGCAAAGAAAAGGTTGAACCGGATATAGCCGACATCCGGCCGCACCTTGCGCGACTCCACCCAGAAATACATCGGCGGCAGGTTGCCAAAGGTGACTGCCGCGCCGCGCGGGCGGGCGCGCTCCAGATCGACCACCGTGCTCCGGCCTCGCGCGTCGCGAAAACTAACCTTCACCCGGCTTCGCTCGTCGCCCGCCAGGCGCTCACTCACGGCGTGTTCCAGCATCAGGTCGTGGAGCGTCGAATCGCGGAAGTTCCGGCCGATCTTGCGCAGGCTGGCGGCGAGCGGCCTGCCGTCCACGCGATCGATCTCCCAACCGGGAGTGACGGCGCTTTTCGCCGCCGGCGAATCCGGCTCCGTCGAAACCACCAGCGCGCGGCCTTCCACCACCCTCACTTCGATGCCGGTTCTGCCTTCGCCCTTGCCGCCGCTCTCGATTTCCTGGTAAACCTCGGCGGGCACGATGCCGAAATGCGTCTGTTTGAGCCGCGACAACATGTCCTCCATCACCGCTCGCGCCTGTTCGCGCGTGGCGGCGCGTTCCAGTTGCGGACGCAGTTCATCGTGCACGGCCTGCCAGTCGAGCCCTCCCAGCTTGGGGTCCCAGTGCTTGTCGCGCACAGTAGTCCATACGTGCTCGAAGGACTCGAGGTTCAAGCGTTGTTGCTCTGGAGCGAGGCGGTCCGCCCCGCCGGCGGGGAACGCACACACCACCGCCAGCGCCAATACTGCCACGCGTGGGAGCATCCCTTCCGACTATAGCCGATTGCCGCCACTACTTGGGCTATATCATGGAGAAGTGTCCGGAACCCGCCGTCTGCCGATGGCGCTGTTGGTCTTCGGGGCTGCCATCTCAGCGCAGTCCTATACGGCGCCCGCCGGCGACCGCCCCGCTTTGCGCCGCAGCGGGCCGTCGATTCTGCCCGGCGGCAGGATCGTCGCGCCGCTGGGCGAAGAGTATTCGACCGGGCCGGGCACCTTCGGCATCGCCGTCAGCGCCTCGGGCCGAACCGTGGTCACCGCCGATGGCGGCCCGTTTCGCTATTCCTTCACCGTGCTGGAGCGAGCATCGCGGGAAGCCCGCTGGCAGGTGCGCCAGGTGGCGGCAGGGTCGCTGGAGGCTTTTGAACAATCTGCCCCGGCCGGCTGGCACAGTGTTTCGTTGGGAGTCGCGCTGGCGGCCGACCGCGGCATTTACCTGGCCGAGGGCGAGAGCGGCCGCGTGATACTTTTCGACTCCTTCGCCGAGCGGCGGCGAGTGTTCGATCTCAATCAGGCAGGCTTCACGGACAGCTTCACGGGCGACCTGGCGCTGGATGCGGTGCGCGGAATCCTCTACGTCGCCGATCAGGCGAATTTTCGCATCGCCGCGATCGACCTGCGGTCGCGCCAGGTGGTGGGTTCGGTGCGCGTGGGGCGGCTGCCGTTCGCCATCGCGTTGGCTCCGGATGCGCGCAAACTGTACGTCACCAACTGCGGGATGTTCGAATACCGGGCGCTTGCGGGTGTGCCCGAGGCCGGCCTTTCGTTTCCGCCGTTCGGCTTCCCCAGCCCGGAAGCCGTGAGCGGCGTGGTGCAAGGCGGCATCGCGGTGCCGGGTCTGGGCGAAGCCAACGCGCGCGAGGCCGATTCGGTCGCCGTGGTGGATGTGACCAATCCAGCCGCGCTCAAAGTGGAGGCGTTCGTCCGCACCGGCCTCGATTTCGGTGGCGCGGTGCGCGGCGGCAGCGGTCCGGCGGGCATCCTCGCCGCGGCCGGCCACGTCTTCGTTGCCAACGCGAACGACGACTCGGTCAGCATTCTCGACCCCGCCACCAACCGGGTCGAGGCGGAGATCCCCATCCGCATCCCCGGCCTCGATGGGCTGCGCGGCGTGATCCCGATCGGCCTGGCCTATCACGAAGCCTCCGGCTGGCTGTTGGTAGCCGAGGCTGGCATCAACGCGGTGGGCGTGATTGATGTGCGCGAGCGGCGCGTCATCGGCCACTTGCCGGCGGCCTGGTTCCCCACGCGGGTGGCGCTGGATGGCGATACCGTGTTCGTCGCCAATGCCCGAGGCCACGGCGTGGGACCGAACGCGCCCGGAATCGTCGCCGGCGGCATGCTGCCAAGTTGGCTGTACCGGGGGACGATTTCGGTGTTCCCTTTGCCGGCCCGCGAGGAACTGAAAGCGCACACCGATGCTGTGTTGGAGATGGATGGCTTCCAGCCGCGCCCGCAAGCCGTGCCGGCGCTGCCGCCCATCCGCCACGTCGTGCTCATCGTCAAAGAGAGCCTGAGCTACGACGAAGTGCTGGGCGATATTACGAACGCCCGTAATGGGCCGGTGATGGGCGCGTCGCACCTGGCGCGTTTGGGCTCCCACGGTTTCGCCGACGGCCAGCGGCAGCGGCTGAGCATCAAGGACGTGGACATCACGCCCAACCACCACGCCCTGGCCCGTCGCTGGGCTTCCAGCGACAACTTCTATGCCGATGGCGAAGCCAGTGTGGAAGGGCACCACTGGCTGACCGGCGTTTATCCGAACCCGTGGGTGGCGAGCTCGGCGGCCGCGGCCTACGGCGGGCGCAAGACCTTCCGCCTGGGCACTGCTCCGGGGCGGCTCAGCTTCGCGGGCATGGCGGCTTCGGTCGCGCCGGAAGACATCGGGGAAGCCGGCACGCTGTGGGATCACCTGGCGGCGCACGGCGTTTCGTTCCTGAACTTCGGCGAAGGATTCGAGCTGGCCGGAGCCCGCGAAGGCCCCGGCCTGGGGTCGACCGGCATCCGCCTGCTGACGAATATGGCGATGCCCGAGGCGGTATTTGGCAACACCGCGCGGCAGTATCCGGGCTTCAACATGGCCGTTTCCGACCAGCAACGTGCGTCGCGTTTTATCGAGGAGATGGAAAATCGCTACCGGAAGACCGGTGCCGCGCTGCCGGCGCTGCTGTTTGTCCACCTGCCCGGCGACTATCTGGCGGACGCGCGTCCCGAAGATGGTTACCCGTACCCCGAATCGCACGTGGCCGACAACGATTATGCCCTGGGCCGCATCGTCGAATACCTGTCGGGCACCCCCTGGTGGCGGGACATGGCAGTTTTTGTCACCGAGGCCGATACCCACGGCGGCGTGGACCACGTGGACGCTCACCGCACCGTTCTGCTGTGCGCCGGCCCGTGGGCGAAGGCAGACTACGTCTCGCACCGCGACGTGAGCTTCCCTGGCTTGCTCAAGACCGTCTTCCGCTTATTGCAGCTTCCGCCGCTCAACCTGTTCGATGCGGCCGCTGCCGATCTCGCCGACTGTTTCGCCAGATCCCCCGACCCCACCGGCTATCGAACCCTCCCAGAGGACGCGCGCCTTTTCGATCCGAGGCAGGGCGCCAATGGCGCCGGGGACGGGAAGTTTTAGGCGCGCATTGCGCCTCCGCAACTTTCGCGCCAACGTCCTGGTTCCCTCCTGCCTCGCGGCGGGCCAGCCACGGTTAGGCGGATGGCGCGGCGTCGAACGTGGTGGGATTGAACATACAATGAGTGCGCCCCACGGTCTTGGACGGCTGGCAAATCGCTCCATCCGCCGTTGCCGGCAGCGCTGCCGCCAACGGACGTTAACGCTGGTGCCAAACGGCAAACGAGCGCCGCACCCGCCAATCTGGCGGCGCCGGCGCTCGTTCAAGGCAACGCAGATTACTGGGCGCGACTGAAAGTGAGGGTCCGGTTGGAATGCGGGCCCACTTCGCGGAGTTCGATCTTGCCGTTCTTGATCTGGCCCTTGTAAAGGAAGTTTCCGCCTTCGCGCGCCACATAGAACCAAAAGTACTCGCCCGCCACGCCGCTACGGGTGAGCGCCGTGCCGTCCATCGTGCCTTGCACGGAGTTTCCGACCAAGCGGATGGAGAGCGTTTTCGGAGCGGTCTTATCGGACCCTTGCGCGCTCCACTTGCCGTCCATAACCGCGCCGAGCGCTACCACGCTCAAGATCGCGGACACCAACAATGAGATTAAGATTTTTTTCATGTTTTTATCCCTCCTATGCGCGGCGCATTCTCCTGCGGAACAACAGATAGATTCCCAAACCGCCGATCCCCAGCAGCATCAGCCAAACGGTTCCAGGAACCGGAATGGGGGACGAACCGGAGGGAGGGGTGCCGATCGTTTGCGTGCCCGTCGGCAATGCGGTGCCGGCGTATACCAGCATGTCGATGTTGGGAACATTCATGGCTTGACCCGAGTCATCGGTCAACCAAAAGGTGATGGTATAGGTGGCGCCCACGGTCAAACCGTTGAGTTGCTGATACAGGGCGTCATAGCCTTGCACCGACCCGTCGCACCAGAAGTAGGTGCCGGCGTGAGGCCCGCTATCACAACCGTACGGATAACTGGACGACGCCACTTCGCCAATGGCCGATACGTCGACGGGTTGGATCCAGCGGCCCCAGCCGACCGGGAAATTGGTACCAGCATTCGCGGCAGTATCGGATTCGAAACCGGGGTCCGGGAGCAAGTTGGTTGTGGAGCCCTGCTGGGTGACCGATATGTCGTCAAACGAGAAGTACGCTGGAACTTCCCGGAACGCGAAAGAAACGTACTCGCTGGCGGCACTCGCCACAAAGCTCACTGTGAACTGCTGGTAGGTGGCAGACGAAAATGCTGTTGGGTGCGCCGTCGCCATGTCCAAGATGGCGCCTGTCGGCGCAGTCTGAGCGATGGCTTGTTGTGGAATCGCTCCCGCTGCCGCGACCACTAGCGCGCTCGTTATAACGGCCTGAAACTTCATAGTCCTCCTCCCCGGCCGGGTGCTCATTTCTTGGCTTCGGTCGGGCTACGGTCCGGAATCAGTATTTCCGATCCCGTTCTGGACTATTCTATACCAAAAAGCTTCGCAAGTTGTGCAGTTTTTTGGGCTTGTTCGTTTCGAGGGGCTCCATGGCCCTGGGGGACGTAGCCAGACGAGCCTCCGGTCTGTGCGAAGTGGGCGCCCCGGCAGGACATGTTGGGGATGGATCCTCGGCTCGGCGGGTACAAAAGCTTGTGCCGCAGTTAATCTCTGCAACCGTGAACGTCCATAGGTGTTATACTCTTGGCGCGGCGTAACACTCGCGTTCATCCGGTTGGGCGCCGGTTTTTCAGGCTCCCTGCCGGAAGCGTCGGTTCACCCTAAGGGGGTGTCATGGGGCTCGATCTTATTTTTGTCCGTGCATTTTTCGTTCTGGTCCTCTCACTGACCGCTTTTCTTCTCCATCCTGCTCAGGTATCGCCATTGATTTCCACCTTGGGCGGTCTTCTGCTGGGTGGCGGCATCATTTATTTTGAAATCCGTCTGGAAAAAGTCAGCCTCACTCGCCTGATTGGGGCTGCCGTCGGCTCGGTGCTGGGAATTGCAGGTGCGTTCCTGATGTCCCTGGTAGTCGAGAAGGCTTTGCCCGGCCAGCCGTTCCTGCCGGTCTGTCTGCTGTTGTGGATGACCTACGTGGGGCTGGTGGTGGGCGCCAAGAAGGGCGACATGCTCAACCTGGCGGCGCTGGGCGGCGTCTTCGGCGGCGAAAAGAGCTCGCAGAAGTCGTTCAAGATTCTCGACACCAGCGTGATCATCGACGGCCGCATCGCCGACATCGCCGAAACCGGATTCCTGGACGGCGTGCTGGTGATTCCGCAGTTCGTACTGCGGGAACTGCAACTGGTGGCGGATTCGGCCGATTCGATGAAGCGCAACCGCGGACGCCGCGGTCTGGACATCCTCCAGCGCATCCAGAAGATGACTCACCTCGCCGTGCAGATCGTGGAAGAGGATTTTCCCAACGTGCGCGAAGTGGACATGAAGCTGATCGAACTGGCCAAAATCTACGATTGCAAGGTGGTCACCAACGATTTCAACCTCAACAAAGTGGCCCAACTGCACGGCGTGGAAGTTCTGAACATCAACGAGCTGGCCAATTCCCTGAAACCGATCGTGCTGCCCGGCGAGACCATGCGCGTCTTCATCCTCAAAGAGGGCAAGGAATACAACCAGGGGGTGGCTTATCTCGACGATGGCACCATGGTGGTGGTGGACAACGCCAAGCGCCTGATCTCGAAGACCATTGACATCACCGTGACCAGCGTATTGCAGACCACAGCCGGGAAGATGATTTTCGGCAAGTACGATGAGCGGCAGCATGGCGCAATCGCCGCCGGGCACGAGCGACCGGTGCGGAAGGGCGAGCCGCAGCCGATAGCGGGCGTCACGGCCGAGAAAACCACGATAGAATCGTAGATCACATGAGAGTCGCCGTCATAATGCCCGCCGCAGGGCTTGGCACGCGCATGGGTAAGGGTGCGGCCGAAAAGACCGGCACCAGCCGCAAGCAGTTCATGCTGCTCGAGGGCTCGCCCATCCTGCTGCACACGGTGCGCAAGTTCGCCGCCTCCGACCGCGTCAACGAGCTGGTGGTAGCGGTGCGCGCCGAAGACATGGAATGGGTCGGCGCCATGCTGGCCGGCGAGTTTCACGGTCGCAAGGTGCGCGTGGTGGAGGGTGGCAACAGCCGCCAGCAATCGGTCGAAAACGCGCTGCGCTCGCTGGGGCCGGAGACCGACTTGGTAGCCGTGCACGATGCGGTCCGGCCGTTTATCGACCTCGAGATCATTCACCGCGCTTTCGACGAAGCGGCCGAAAGCGGCGCCGCCATCGTCGGCCTGCCGGCGGTGGACACCGTCAAGCAGGTCAATCGCGGCACCGGCAAGACGCGCGTCCGCACCACCCTGCCGCGCGACAAACTGGTGTTGGCGCAGACTCCTCAGGTTTTCCGCTATGAGCTGCTGGTGCGCGCTTACGAAGCCGCGCGCCGCGACGGATTCATTGGCACCGATGAATCCAGCCTGGTCGAACGGCTGGACGTGGAAGTGACAGTGGTGCTGGGCAGCGATCGGAACATCAAAATCACCCGGCCCGCCGACATGGAACTGGCCCGCCTCTTCCTTCACGAAGACGCCGCCAAGGAAGCGATCGGTTGAGCGAGATCCGCACCGGTCTGGGCTGGGATGTGCACCGGCTTGCCGCCGGCCGCGCGTTGATCCTGGGTGGCGTAACGGTTCCCAGCGAGATGGGCCTCGAAGGCCACTCCGATGCCGACGTGCTCGCCCACGCCATCACCGACGCTGTTTTGGGCGCGGCGGCGTTGGGCGATATCGGCATGCACTTTCCGGATTCCGATCCTCGTTGGAAAGGCGCCGACAGCCTGGTCTTCCTGCGCCACGCGCGGCAAATGGCAGAAGCCGCCGGTTTCCGCATCGCCCACGTCGATTCGACGGTGATCCTCGAGCGCCCCAAGCTGAAGGATTACCGCGACGCCATTCGCGAGCGGCTGGCCGCCACGCTCGGCCTCACACTCGACCGCGTCTCGGTGAAGTTCAAGACCGCGGAAAAGGTGGGCCCGGTGGGGGAAGGCCGTTCCGCCGAGGCGCAAGCTGTCGTCACCTTGGAGCGGTGACCCGCGCGGATATTCACGAAACCTCAGCTCCTCCAGCGGTGCAATCATAGATGCAATGAGAGCCGCTTCAATGTTGTGCGCGATGGGATTACTGCTCCCATGCGCTGTATTCGCCGCCGAAACGCCGGCGTTCACCGCTTCTTCCGTGCTGCCGGCGAATGCCGCTCAGCCGGAGCCGCTCCGGCAGTTCATGCTGGTCTCCATTTATGGTCACCACTTGGGGCCGGATTCGGGCTGCACGACAGATCGCGGTGCTTTCCCCGCACCAGGAGAACTGTGCGCCGTCAGCGTCACCATAGGCGGCAGGCCGGCCGGCTTGCTGTACGTGCAGGAGCGGCAGATCAACCTGAGAGTGCCCGCTGCGGCTCCAGCCGAAGGGATGGCCGACTTTGTCGTCACTTACAACGGACTCAGCAGCGCTCCCGTCCCGATTGCATTTGCGCCCTTAACCGCAAGCATCAAGTTGACTGGGCCGGCGTATATAAACATGCCAATCTGGGTCGATGTCGACCTGCCCGAGCCGCAGTCGCACTCTCTCCGTTATCCGATCACGATCTGGCCAGCCGATTTCGGTGGACATCAGTTCGAAGTGCGTAGGAACGGTGTCGACTTTCCGCCCATCCAGCCGGCAGACTCGTTTCCAAAATCATTCAGCGGCCCGGGTGGGCTCGGCATGATCGGAGGCGGCAGCCTGCTGGGCCTTCCGCACGAGCCGAAGAACCGGTCCCGGCTCCCCTTACACCTGATCTACCGGTTCGACCGGCCAGGCCTCTACGCCGTCCGCTACACGGGTTACGAAGGTCACGGTGCGGGCAGTCAGGTTCTCGCCCGCTCCAGTTGGCTCCAGTTCGAGGTACGGGATTATCCGCCCTCAAAACGTGCCGCGTGGCTGGCGGAGATGCGCAAGACGGCGCCTTCCGATCCCGTTGAGTTACTCAGTGACTTCCTGCCGTCGATACTGGTCGTGCCGGACAGCACGGTTCTGCCCATGGTGGAAGAGTATCTGTACAACTCCAACGATCTGGTTCGCAAGTACACCATGTACGCGCTCTATGCCTTTGACGACGATCTGGTCGTTCGGGAGATACCTCGTCTCGTCGAAAAGCGTGGACCTACCGATGAATTGGCCTACCTGTTGAGCTGGGGGCGAAACAAGTTTCAGCCGCAGGTGACAACCCTGGTGCATTCGATTGTGAAATACCTGGATTCGGCAACTCCGCTTCTCAGCGCCGGGGCCTTGCAGGCACTGTATTTCATTAAGGGGGGCTACGACTGGAAGGCGAACCCGGACATGCCGGCGCTGATGGACAACGAAATCGCCGCGCGCGCGAATCGTTTCATCGAAACGCGAGATGTCACGATCCTTCAGCCACTGGCGCTATACCTTGGCATTTGGAAATCGGATAAGTCCCGCGACCTGCTGTGGCGCATTGTCGAACAGGGCACGACAGTGCGCGGGCAGGCGCTGATCTGTCTCACCTGGATTGGCGATCCACGCGACCTGCCGAAGCTGGGGAGCTACAATACCGGCGAGATCGATTACCACCTGAATCTGGCGTACGGCGCGGCAGCCGGCCCATATCTCAAGGGGCAGAAGTAAGGTCCACGCCCTAGCCAGTTTCCGGTAACGCCCACCTTTCAACCGCTGATGGCCGCAAACGTCGACCGTTGCGGCTAACAGTGCCGCCTGCTAAAACCAAGGCGTTCGATGGGAGTGTTAACATCTGCTCCCAAAAGGTCATTGCGAATATGCGACCAGTGGGATGGATTTTGGCCGCGCTCCTATATTGCGCGCACGGCCAACCGTCGCAACAGCCGTTTACGGCGACGTGGCTACAAGGAAAATGTATTCACTGTAACGTGGCTAAATACCTCGATGAAGCCTTCTGGCTGAGCCGCAGCGAAGCCTTCGGCATCGGATTGAGCTTTGATCGTGGGGCCCCCGGAGATTATGTTCTTGTCCACACCGTGGACGCGGGAAGAACCTGGCGCGAAGTACCGGACACATATCAATACGCCGGGCCGCCAACTTTCACGTTTCTTGATGCTGCGCATGGGTGGTTGTCTTGCACAAACTGCCCTAAAGACCCCATCGCATGGGAGGTGCGCAGGACCAGCGATGGCGGGAAACATTGGGAAGTAATGACCGACCAGACTGCCACCGAGCGCATGGTCTTTGCCGACGAGCAACACGGGATCGCGAAGGAGTTCTGGGTTGGCGATACGGGTGGCATGGTTCGTACGGCTGACGGTGGTCGGTCCTGGTCTAAGATTGAAATTCCGCATTTGAGAAAAGTCGAGCATATGTTCAACCTGGGAAGCCGAGCTTTCTGGGTCACGGATTACCAAGGCAGCGATCTGCTGATATTCCGCTCGATAGACGGCGGCCTGAACTGGGATGATTCACGGATCACTCTCCCGCCCGACTGGCCCCAGGTGGGAGAGATCTCATTCACCGACTTAGATCACGGCTTTATGATCTTGCAGCACGAGCAGGATCTTATGGTCCGCCTTCTGGGAACAACCGACGGAGGACGCCACTGGAAAGCTCTCGCCATTCCGCCAGCGGAGAGGACCGATTCTGTACCTCGATCAGACATGCTTGGCTTTCTGTCGGCAAAAATCGGCTTCGTGTTTTCGACAGGCGGTGATTCCCGGGCAGCCTGGGATCCGAAGTACCGTAAAGCCCTGTTCACCACGGACGGGGGTGAGCGATGGCTAGAATATCCGTTGCCTTATGCCATTACGCGGTGCCAAACGCTAAACGGCGAGCTTCTGTGTAGCGCCGACAAGAAAGACACCAGCTTTGGTGTTCTTGTGCTCCGACCGAGGTAAGCGTCACATTCTTTCGGCTTGGGAATCGGTATTCGTTCGACCATCCTGCTTGCGATGAACACGCGCCTCTGCGTGCCGGATAAACAGCCCAACCCCAGTTGCGGACTGTATACGGGCTTACCGCAAACTGGCCAATCCACATGAGCGAGAAGTCGCCAAAACCGCACGCGGGCCCGCTCCCAGCACCTGAGCTTTCGCCCTCTACAACTTCATCCTCTCCAGCTTCCGGTACAGCGTCTTGCGCTCGATCCCCAGGACCTGCGCGGCTTTGCTTTTGTTGCCGCCGGTGGCGGCAATGACGCGGCGGATCTGTTCCTCTTCGGCATCGGCCAGGGTTTCGACGGGGCGTTCGCGCGAATCCATGCTGGTGAGGGCATTGGCCACAGTTTCGCCGTCGATGCGATCGGCGAGGATCACCAGTCGTTCCACCAGGTGCTGTAAC
>Ga0181529_10001405_pt1 | contig 31036 bp, 46 predicted proteins | sample PEATcosm2014_Bin_36_FD_119763 | JGI IMG/M metagenome (GOLD analysis project Ga0181529, IMG submission 119763) | Peatland microbial communities from MTU Mesocosm Facility, Houghton, MI, USA - PEATcosm2014_Bin10_30_metaG | ecosystem: Environmental > Terrestrial > Soil > Wetlands > Peat | place... | reverse complement strand
TCTTTGCGCCGCGCGTGTAAAGCGTGCGCAAATTGCGGACAAAAACCACCTGGAACGGGGCCATCAGCGAGGGGGTCTGCGCGCGGTCCAGCACTTCAAAGATCGAGGTCGAGGAGAGGTCCAGGTCGGAGAGGCAGAAATCCCTGAGATCGGGTGGAACAAAGGCCTTGAGCACCGCCGCGCGGCAGCGGTCAATGAGGAAGGCCTCGTCGCCGGTAAGCACGTAGCCGGCCTTGAGCTGCCCTTTGCCGGCAGCGGCCGCCTCGATCTCCGCCACAAAGCGGCCCGTGGCGGCAAAACCAGCGCCCCAGCGCGCGCCGCTCAAAGGACGAGTCTCCGGGCAGCGGGGCTGGTGAAAGAAAAGATCATACGGCTCCAGAATACCCTTCAAGGCACTTTGCGAGCAAAGACAAGAGTGTGCAACGGGGACCAAGGCGGGGGTGAAGACCTTGGTTCAATGCGCGGCGAACTTGCGGCCTTTGCCGTTAAATACAGTTGGCGGGTAGTATTTCAACACCACCCGCAACGAGGGCCAATGAGGGACGAATGAGCTTCGACCTGTTTGTACAGTGTTATGGCGAGACAAGGCTGTCCGGCCTTCCAACGAGCGCGGTGCGCTCCCTTTTCCCTATAGGAGAATCTCAGCCGGCATTCTGGAGTATTCAGTACGGAACAGAGGATGGTTGCGATCTTTATCCCGGTTTTGTCGAAGAGGACGAAGGAAAGCTGAAGGATTTCATGGTTGCACGTCCTTGCGGCGACCCACGTTTCTGGGAAGCGCTCTACTCTATTCTCCGGATGGGATCGGTTGTGGCATATTGGCCGGAGAGTCCGCCAATCCTCGCCGTTGGCGCGAGTTTGGAGGGATTGCCGGACGGGATGCAGAAGGCGCTGGGTTTGCCAGTCTACGTTAAGTCTGGAATGGAACTGCTCAAGCGTGTCCAAGAGACTTGACTTGCAGGCTTTCGTCCATCGCAGATTGGAACTCATTATGAACGGGCCTTAATGGCGGTGCTTCCTAGCGACCCTACGGGGCGCAGGGCCTAATTGTTGGCTCTTCCCAGGGCTGCGCTTCGCTTGCCCTGGGCTATTCTCGATGCCTCCCTTCGGGAGGCGGCGCGCCCGTTCATTCCCGGCAAGAATCGGCGCGGCGGGTTCGGTGCTTTCAAAATCCTTCCAGCACATCGCCCACCAGTTGCCGGGCGAAGGCGCGGGAAAGCCGTTCCATGGCCGCCGGATTCTCCTGGAAAAACGTGGGTAGATCGGTGGTGGACTGATACTGCTCGCGGTAGACGTAGTTCTTGTTCTCGTAGAGGACCTTGCCGTCCCGGCTGTTCAGCGTGACGGAAACCACCATGGTGATGAGGAAGCTGGAGGACTGCTGCGTGGAGGAGTTGTAGGTCAGCGGGGCCACGTACTCCTTGAGGATCCTGCCGTGCAGCACGGCGTCGGCATCGTCGCCTGCCGCTGGGGTGACGCGCAGCCGGGTGCGGGTTGCCAGCTCGCGGATGACCGCGTTGGTCACGACCACCTCGGAGTGGTAAGCCTCGGTGTTGGTGGCAAAAACCGGTACGGAGAGGGTATGTACATCGGGCGGCAGGTGGGTGGCCGCGCCCAGGGTGTGGTATCCGCATCCTGAGGTTCCCAGCAGGACAAAAGCAAGCGGCAAAAGGGCGTGCAGGCGCATGACTCATCTTAACGTGCGGGCATGGCTGAAGGTGCAGCTACACCCAGGCGGTAACCAGCATGCCCAGGCCCACGGCAGACAATTTCAGCCCGTCGGCGCGGTCCTTGAAGTAGCGTTCGTTGAGCTGCTGGGAATCGGCCTGCTCGAAGCGCCGAAACCCGGCCTGGCGCAGCTCGGCTTCCATCGCGTCCGGCGTAAAGAAGAGCTGGAAGGGCTCTCCGGCGGCGGCAACTCGCTTTGAAAGTGCCTCGAAGGCGGTGCGGCCCTGCGGAGTGAGCGTCTCCGGCGCCAGGGCGTAATCGAAGCCCACGGCGCTCCCCGAGGGCAGAGCGCCAATGGTGGCCAGCGTGGCGCGAAAGGCCGTGAGCGGCAGGTAGGGAATCACTCCCAGCCAGCCAAAATACGCGGGGATTCGAGAATCGAAGCCGGCTCCCGCCAGGTCCTCGGCCAGCGTGTGGTGTTCCAGGTCCAGGGGGACAAAGGTCAGGCTCTCCGGCTCATCGATGCTGGCTTCGGCCAGTTTTGCCCGTTTCCACTCTTGTGTTGCGGGAAAATCCACCTCGAAGACCCGCAGCCCAGGGAACGGATTGCGATAGGCGAAGGTATCGAGCCCCGCGCCCAGAATCACATACTGGGTGACGCCCTGGGCAACAGCCTCGGCGAGCTGGTCTTCCACATAACGGCTGCGGGCCGCCATGAAGGCGCGAAAGTCCCGCGCAACCTTGTGCTGCGCCCGCTCCATCTTGCGGGGATAGACGGAGCCCACCATGCGCACCGCGATGGGATCGTCCAGAACCGGGGGACGGTCCACGATCTGGTGTGCGGCGCGCCGTATGGCGACTCCGAATGCGGTCTTGCTGGCCTGGCCAATCTCCATGAATACAAGTGTATTTCCCGGCCCCTCGCCATCGGCTTGCATCGAGACAATCGAAACGAACAGAAACCTTCAGCCCCTTGATAGAAGTTCATGCGAGCGAATAGCGCGCAATTGGCCCCACCGCAGGTGGCGTACCATGTCTTCCATGACCTGGATTGGATGGGCGCTGCTTTCCGCTGTGTTTGCCGCCGCCACCGCCCTGCTGGCCAAGGTGGGCGTGGCCCATGTGGATTCGAACCTGGCCATGGCGCTGCGCACCACCGTGGTGGTGGTCTTTGCCTGGGGCATTGCGCTGGCGCTGGGCAAACACGGCGAACTGCGCGCGCTGGACCGCCGCACGGTGCTTTTTCTGGCGCTCAGCGGGGTGGCTACCGGCCTGTCGTGGATTTGCTACTTCCGCGCCCTGCAACTGGGGCCGGCCTCGCGCGTAGCCCCGCTGGACAAGCTCAGCGTGCCCCTGGTGATGCTCTTCGCCTGGCTGCTGCTGGGCGAAAAGCTCACCGCGCCGGCCGTGGCGGGCGGCTTGCTCATCACCGCCGGAGCGGTGGTGATGGTGCTGGGGTGATGGGCGATCCGCTTGCCTATACTGGAACGAGTGAACGCTCATAACGAAAATCAAGACCCGCCTCGCCGCATTGTCCTGACCGGCTTCATGGGCTCGGGCAAGAGCACAGTCGGCCCCCTGCTGGCCGCGCGGCTGGGCTGGCGCTTTCTTGACGTGGACGATGTGATCGAGGCCGAGGCCGGCGCCGCCATCGCCGCGATCTTCGCACGCCACGGCGAGGCCCACTTCCGCGAATTGGAGCGCGCAACCATCGCCCGGCTATCCGCCGAGGACGCGCTGGTGCTGGCCCTGGGCGGCGGGGCTATCGAGACCGCTGCGACCCGCGAACTGCTGCTCACAAGGCCCGGCACGCTGCTGGTTCATCTGGAAGTGGAGCTGGCAACCACCCTGGCCCGCTGCCACGGCACGGAGCATACCCGGCCCATTCTTGCCGACCAGGCCAATCTGGCCAGCCGCTACCAGCGCCGTCTGCCGCTCTACCGCCTGGCCCATGTCTCCATCCCGGTGGACGCGCTGACCCCGGAGCAGGCCGTGGTAATGATTCTCAAAGCTGCCGGTCTGCAATAGTCAGCCTCACGGATCGATCTTCGTGCGCTTGCAAACACGTGCAAGACGTGCTACACGTATTACACGTGAATGGGAAGTTGGTTCATATGCCAGCAATTGACGAAAAGCAAAACATCACCTTGCGCCTGAGCAAGCAGACGATCCAGAAGGCGCGCGTTCTTGCCGCCCAACGATCCACATCGATCAGCGGCCTGCTCACCAGCCAGATCGAACAGCTCGCAGAGACGAAGGACGATTACGAGCGAGCCATGGATCGCGCTTTTGCTCGAATGGAAAAGGGCTTTCAATTAGGCGAAATCCCTAAGCTGGACCGGGACGCGCTCCATGAACGATAGAACTTTCGTCGATACAAACGTCCTGGTCTATGCCCATGACCAGAAGGAAGGAACCAAGCAGTTAGCCGCAAAACAGATTCTGCGTGCCCTCAGGCAAAAGCGATCTGGAGTCGTGAGCATGCAGGTATTGCAGGAGTTCTACTCCACCGTAACGCGGAAACTGGCGCCTCCTTTGCCGAAAGACGAAGCGCGGGCGATTGTAGAAGACTTTTCGTACTGGTGCGTCGAGACAACCCCGGCGGAGATCAAGCAGGCCTTCCTGATCGAGGATGCGGCCAGGATCGGCTTCTGGGACGCGCTGATTGTTGCTGCGGCGCTCAAGGCTGGGGCAACCAAGATCTTCTCCGAGGACCTGAACCCCGGCCAGACCATTGCAGGCATCCAGATTGTGAACCCGTTCGCCATGTCGTGAGAACGCTTGCCAGCCTGTGCGCGATGTCTCCGAGCACTGCTCTGTTTGCCATCATCGACGCAGACTTCCGGCAGCAAAGTGAACCCTCCCCTTTCCTTGAGGAATCAAACGTTCAGATGACCTCCGCTACGCAGGCCGCCGTTCCGACGAATCCCGTTTCATCCCCCGTTGACAGCCTCGTTCACGCCTCGGGACACCTCCACGCGCCCAGCCCCGGCGCCACGGCCACGCTGATTCACGATCTGCGCGAGCTGTTCAAGGTCAAGGTGGTGGGGCTGGTGCTGGTCACCGGGTGGGGCGGCTTTTACCTGGGCTCGATGCAGTCCGGCATCTCGACCATGCAGCGCGGTTTGCTGGACACGCTGCTGGGCATCGGGCTGGTCTCGGCCGGAGCGGGTGCGCTGAACGAGGCTCTGGAACGGAAGATCGATGCCCGCATGAAGCGTACCGCCGATCGCCCTCTGGCCGCAGGGCGTTTCTCGCTGGCACAGGGAATTCTGGCCGGGCTGGCCGCGCTGGCGCTGGGCGCGTGGTGGCTGGCGGCGCAGACCAATCTGCTCACCGTGGCGCTGGCCCTGCTCACGGCCTTTACCTATGTGGCGATCTATACGCCGTTGAAGCGGTTCACTTCGCTGGCCACGTTCATTGGCGCGTTCCCCGGCGCGATGGGCCCGCTGCTGGGCTGGACGGCCGCGCGCGGGCGCATCGAGTGGCCGGGCGTGGCGCTGTTCGCCATCCTCTTTGTCTGGCAGTTTCCCCACTTCATGGCCATCGCCTGGCTTTATCGAGACGATTATGCCAAGGCCGGCATCAAGATGCTGCCGGTTGTCCAGCCCGACGGCTGGTCTACCGTGGCGCAGGCGCTGTTCTTCGCCCTGGCGATGATTCCCGTCAGCCTGGCGCCGTGGCGTCTGGGCATGACCGGCGTGACTTATGCCGTGCTGGCCGGCGCGCTGGGCCTTCTTTACCTGGGCTACACGATCCGCTTCGCCGGCATTTTGCGTGGCCCCACTGAAACCGAGAGCCGCAGCCTGGCGCGGGATCTGCTCAAGGTCAGCGTCCTTTACCTGCCCTTGCTTTTCACCACGCTCATGCTGTGTTCGGTCGCGAAGCCATAGGGCAGACCGGCGAAGGTCTGGTGCGATTGCGACTCGGAAGTTGGAGTATTCTTTTGGTCAGGAGGGAACAGTGCTCGATATTCACTTACCTCATGGAAAGATACAAGGCATCAAAGAATTTTTTTTGCATCTCTTCACCATTACCGTCGGTTTACTTATCGCTCTGAGCCTGGAAGGTTGGGTCGAGTATCGGCATCATCAACATCTGGCCCACGAGGCAGAGGACGGCCTGCGCGTGGAGATTGCCAATAACACGCATGGAGTGGTCAGGCAAAGCCAGATAATCAAGGATGAGCAGAAGATGCTGGAAGCCGACTTGAAGGTATTGGCGGAGTGGCGGGCACATCCCCACGCCAAAAAAGGCGAGATGGATTTTACAATCAACGTGGGTAGCTTTGACGATATGGCTTGGAAGAATGCTCAGAACACCGGCGCTGTTACCTTTATGCAATACAAGGATGCCCAGAGCTTCTCTGACATCTACACTTATCAGGACGTGTATTTCAAGACAGTATTGGATACTTACAACGATTTTGGCAATGCACTTTCGCTTTTCACCTCCCATCCCGACGGCTGGGTTCCAACTTCCGCGCAGTTTGACATGGAGACCGATCGCATCGGCAAGCTCCAGTTTGACCTCTGGATGTTAAGCAGATTGGCCGACAATTTGGACAGAACTTACCAAAAATTCGAGTCCGAGCACAAATAATGCTCCGTGCCCCATCCTTTCGCGGTTTGTGCGAAGGGTGGAAAACCACGAAGCTCGATCAGTTATCTTCAGAGGAAACCATGACGATCACAGCCACCCGCACCGCAATCGTCGCTATTCTTGCTGTCAGCGCGGCGGCCACGGCGTTTCTTTTCTGGCTCATCTACGTGCATCCCGCCGCCGACCAGGCCAGCGTGCGCTTCGCCTTTCTGCCCGCGCTCAACGCGTTGTTGAACGGCCTCAGCGCCACCGCGCTCTCGATCGGCTTCACCCTGATACGGGCGCGCCGCATTGCTGCCCATCGCGCGGCCATGATTGCAGCCTTTGGCTTCTCCACGCTCTTTCTGGTCAGCTACATCCTGCACCACGCGCTGCACGGCGATGTGCGCTACCCGGTTCACGCGGCTCTCCGCTCGGTTTACCTGCCGCTGCTGGCCAGTCACATCGTGCTAGCCGTGGTGGCTTTGCCGCTGATCCTGGTCACCTTTTTCTTTTCCCTCAGCGGGCGCATTCCCCAGCACCGCAAGGTCGCCCATTGGACTTTTCCGCTGTGGCTTTATGTTTCAGTCACCGGCGTCATCACCTATGCCATGTTGCGCCTGGCACAAGGGTAAGAAACAGGGAACAGGGAACAGGGAGCAGGAATCGGAAATGCTTCCTGGGCGCGCCTTCAGCCGAAGCAGGTTTTTCAGGAGAAACGATGTCCGCTGACAACCCCAGACCGAATCCAGTTCCGGCGGGCGACGGCACCCGGCAACTGCTGCAATGGGGTGCGTCGATTCTCGGGGCGGGGCTGTTGGCCGTGGCGCTGCTTCAGACGTTGCTGGGCGGATTCTCGCCTACCGGAGCGAGCACCAATGGCGGCTGGTTCGCCCTGATTGTGGCCCTGATGTGTATCCCCTTTGGCGGACTGCTGCTGGCGCTGGGCGTGGCCAAATGGTTGCGCAACCGCCATCTTGGGCGCCCGCGGTGAGCATTCCAGGGGCTGGAAGTGCTCAGTTGTGCTGGTCCTGGTATCGGTCCTTGACGGTGTATCCCTCGGGTGGTTGAAACAGAGCCGGATCGGGTTCGCCGCGTTCGATGCCTGTCAGTTCCATGGTCCGGAGGCCAGTGCGCGGATCGTCGTCGATCTGCAGCACCGCAATCCTCAATTCCGGAGAGATCCAGGTTTCATGGGTCACGGTGAACGGCTGATCGTTTCCAACGGCGCCCGCCGGATAGGTCTGCGTGGTGCGCGTTCCCTTGGCTTCCACGCCATTGACGGTCTTCATCCCCAGGTCTTCGCGCACAGGGTGGACCAGCTTGCCGGGAGGAAGCAGCGTCCCGGCCGTTCCGAACACTGCCCCCACCACGGTTCCAGGCGCTGGAGCTGAGGTTGGGAGTATGGGCGGAGACAGCCGCGCCTGGCCGGGATCCGGCATGTGGAAGACGGTCGCTTCCTTCGAATTCGAACTCCAACTGATGGTGACGCGATTCACCGGGTCGAAGACATTGTAAAAAGTGTTCACGCGCGCCGGTGCGTCGGAACCCAGCGAAGTCTCGGGCTGGTTCTCGCGATAGCTCTTGCCGCTGGAGTCGCGGGCTTCCTTGGAAGTGGTTTCATGAGTAATGGTGACACCATTGGCCAGCTTCTGCACGCGCGTCGTCTTCCTGATTGCCGTATAGGGTTCGATTGCCGGCTTCTTGCTCTCCGCATCCGGACAGTTGCATCCTGCTGCCCCGATGACTCCGCTATTGGGCGACGCAGCATTCTGCGCGAGCAGTGTCTGGCTGGAGAGAAGCAGAAAAGCAAAACTCGCAAGGCTGAAAATCAATCGCTCTGAACGCACGAATTCCTCCACGAACCTTCAACAGGAAATTTTAGCTCTTCGCGCGGGAAAGGCAACCGCTGCTGCCTGAATGCAAGGCAAGAAGCGCGGCAGAAACAGGGGTTACTCCGCCCTGTTCTTTCCCAAAAGGAAACGGCCCGTTCTCATCTGGTACGGCCACGCTGCAGTGTCGTTAAATGACACAATATGGCCTCCCGGAAAAACCTAGCCGGAGCTATGATCGTTGACAAAGAAAGGTCCACAAAGAAAGCATCCAGTTTAACTGTTTGCCCAACTGCTGCATCGCTTGCGTTTGGTCCCAAAGTGGTCTCCCCAGAGTACCTCATGAGCGAAGGCAATTCTTCCGCGATCCATGGAATGGGGTAACTTGTTCCTGCGCGGAGAAACTGCTTGAGCATCGATAGAGAGAATGGGGAGAGAAACTTGAAAATCGAAAGCATTGCCACTGGCATCTCGATGCGGGACTACGCTTCAGGCGCTTTCACGGCCTGCGATAGCGCCAATCCCCGCCGCAGAATCAGCCTCCGGGCGAGGCGCGGGATGGGGAAACTGCAGCGCGCCATTCAATATCTGAGTGGAGAATTCCTCAGCGAAGGCGGCTCGGCCTCCTTCAAGGACGAACGTATCCAAGCCAACATGATTCTGATGGCCTGCAATCGCGGGATCTATTTCGAGTGTCCGGTTGTGTCCAGCGCGGGGGAGCGGTTTGGCCCGATTGTCGATACCGTACTTGCCAGGATCCGTTCGCACATGCTGGAGACAGCGGGTTTCCAGATGCGCAGCGCGCAGCCTACAGACCCGCAGGCCGACAGCGGCGCCTGAGGGGCCGCTGTCGGAAAGCAGAGCGATTCGCGCGCCGCGATCGCCAGAGATCTGCAATCCCGCAAGGGACGGCAGAAGACGCTGTGGGTCTATTTCGGCTTCAGAATGCAAATCTCGGGTGGCAACTGGCGGATCGCTCCGCCCCATGCAGGCCAGCCGCTCTTTGAGCGGAATGCCGGAGGGGGAAGATTCCTATTCAGGCAAGGTCGGGTCAGGTCGGGTTCGCCGCCTCTTCCGGATGTTGCGCTTCTTGAGCAGAACTGTCTTCCGGCAAGCAGAACATTCCCAGGGATAGTATCCAAAGAGAGGAAAGACCTCCATTCGCCAAAAGCCTTCCCGCTTGATGCGCCGAAGCACGCCGTTTCCACACTTTGGACACTTGCGGAGAGAATGTTCATCTGCATCCGGTGGTGAATGTTTGCTTGGCATTTGCGACCCCCTGCTTCCGACCCGTGTGCGAACTCACCCAAACAGAAATCACCCTTTCTTCTGTCCGGAGCATTTTGACGCCCACCCTGGGGTTTCAATGCGGCGAATTGCAACTGCGTGGCCCACTTCATACTAACGGAATTCCGCCCGCGGATGCGCGAGCCGAACTGGAAACCTGCATCCAAGCCGTTGCACAGTCGGCCAGCGATCTTGTTCTGGTCCGAGTCGCCGGCGCTCCACGGGCTTGCTCCGGCGTCTCAACCCTGCGGCGTGCATTTGCGTATGGGTAGACGCTGAATATTGCGCTCTGTTTACTTCCGGTCATGACCCCGGCTTCCCGACGGGTGCAACGGCCAATGGGGAACGGGAGTCTGGGGCGTCAGAGGTCTGCGGTTATAGCTGCGAGAGGCTCTGTCTGGCCAAATCCGCAACCGCTCTGGCCAGGGTTGTCGAGGCATTGAGGGACTCCGGCCGCTCCAGGCGGATGCCGCGTTCGCGGGCATAGCCGCGGAAGAGGATGTCCACGTCGTAGAGAATCTCCACGTGGTCGCAGAGGAAGCCGATGGGTTGAAGGAGCAGGGTCTTGACACCCGCGGCGGCGATGGCGTCGAGGGTCTGTTCTACGCTAGGTCCGATCCACGGGCCTCCGCTGGCGCCTTGGCTTTGGAAGGCGAACCACCACTGAGGAATCTGCGGCACGAGCGCGGCTACCAAGGAAGCGGTGCGCTTGGCGTCTTCGGCATAGGGGTCGGCGCTCTGGCCCGGCCAGCGCCGCGGCTGGGCGTCGATGGCCGCGGGAGCCTGAATGGTGCGGCAGGGGACGCTGTGGGCGGTGAACAGGACGGGGACCGGCGCGCCGGTTTCCGCGCTGAGCTTGTCGATTGCCGGGCGAAGCCGCTCGGCAAAGGCCTCGGCCAGCAGCGGGTGCTGCGCCCAGCCTTCGGTGAAGTCGATGCGCAAGCCCGTCGCCTCGGCCTCGACGGCGCGGCGGTAGAGGCCCACGCTGGTACGCGAGTTCTGCGGAGCCATGCAGATGACTGCTGCTTGCTCAACGCCGTCGGCGCGCATCTGGCGCACCACGTCGGGAATATAGGGCCGCCAATTGCGCATTCCCACATAGACACGCAGGGAATCCCCTCCGGTGGCCAGTTCGGCCTCCACCAGGCGCGCCTGCTCGAAGGTGATCTCGGTCAGCGGGCTGTGGCCGATGAGGGAATAGCGATGCTGAATCTCTTCCACCACAGATTGTGGAAGCGGCCGGCCGCTGGTGACGTTGCGCAGGTATTCGGGAATCTGCTCGACGGTCTCCGGGGTTCCGTGGGCGAGGAGAAGGACGGCCTGTTTGGGCATTTGGAAGCTCCTATGAACAAATCACTCCGGTGGGTTCGCAGCGCCCCTACAGGGCGCGGGACCTCATTTTGCTTCTTTCCCAGGGCTGCGCTTCGCTTGCTCTCCACCCCGCGAACGAAGACCTGTTCGCGGGGACCCCGGCCTGGGCTACTTTCGCGCCGCCCCTGCGGAGCGGACATCGCGCCATCGGTGAAGATTCTCTAGGAGTTTTCCGGTTCCAGGCGGAACTCCTTCACCATGCGGACGACGGCCTGAACGTTTTCGACCGGGGTTTCCGGCACGATGCCGTGGCCCAGGTTGAAGATGTGGCCGGGGCGTCCGTTAGCGGCGCGGAGAATCTCTTTCACCCGCAGCTCGATCACCTCGAGCGGCGCAAAAAGCGTGATGGGGTCGAGGTTGCCTTGCACCGCGTGGCCATGGCCGACGGCGCGCCAGCCCTCGTCGAGCGGCTGCCGCCAGTCGAGGCCGATGACGTCGGCGCCGGTGGAAGCCATCGAGGGGAGCAGTCCGGCGGTTTCCACGCCAAAGTAGATCACGGGCACGCCCATCTGCTGCACGGCATGGACCAGGCGCTGGGAGGCCTCGAAGGCGTAATCGCGGTAGTCGGCCAAGGCCAGCGAGCCCACCCAACTGTCGAAGATCTGGATCACGTCCGCACCGGCCTGCACCTGGAGGCGGCAATAGTCGATGAGCACCTTGACCAGCTTGTCGAGCAAAAGACGCCACGCAGTGGTGTCGCGATACATCATCTGCTTGGTGTGGATGTAGTTTTTCGAGCCGCCGCCCTCGATCATATAGCTGGCCAATGTAAAGGGCGCGCCGCAGAAGCCGATGATGCCCAGGCGGTCGCGGAAGTGGGTAGCCACTTTCTGGATGGCGCGAGCGACATAGGCCAAGTCGTCTGTCCGGTCGGTGCGGAGCGCGCGGACGTCTTCGCTGGTGCGGACGGGGTGGTGGACGACCGGTCCCTCGCCAGCCTGGAACTCGAAGGGCAGGCCCATGGGCTCCAGGGGCAGCAGCAGGTCGGCAAAGATGATGGCAGCGTCCACGCCCAACTTCTCGGCGGCGGTGATGGTGACCTCGGCGGCGATCTCCGGCTGCTTGCAAATCTCCACCAGCGTGTGGTGCTTGCGCACGTCGCGGTACTCCTGCATGTAGCGGCCGGCCTGGCGGAGAAACCAGACAGGGGTGCGGTCGACCGGGCGGCGGAGGCAGGCGCGGATGAAGCGGCTGCCGTCCAGGATGGTGTCGGGAGCGGTCTCGGGGAAGCCGCCGGTGGCGGCTGGAAATTGATTGGGGAGGTCCATACAGAGTTGATTCTAACGGGACCGGGCGGGATGCCGGAATTCCCGCCGCGGCGAGGGATGAAGAGGCGGGTTATCCACCCGGCCCTGCGAAAAGCCTGGCCCGTAGCGAGCTTCTGGCTGCCCCGCGCGCAGTTTATCTTCCCGCAAGCAAAAAGGCGATCCCGGCAATCGCAACCAGGAGCACCGCGACGCTGGCCGCCACAATGACCGGCATCAGATTGGCGCCGGAATCTTCGTGTTTGTGGGCTATGTGTTCCATTGAATCTCCCTCCTGAGAGGCCATTACTCCTATAGACACCGTAGCGGGCAGATGCGGGCAAGGTGAGCTTGGCAGGGCCTTCCCTGAGTTCTCAAGCCCAGCCCTCGTCGCCAGGGATCAAGCCCTCGCCGCGGTGTTACGAGATCCAGTCGTTGCAGCGTTTCCGCCGGCTCCAGCCGGAGTCGGTCTTCTCCAAGACGAAGGTGCCTCCGTTGCCGCACAGCGAGCCGCAGAAAAATCCGTAGGAGACGATGGCCAGTTTGTGCTGCTTGTCAAAGCGAATCTCGCTCAGTGTGAAGAGACCATGGGCAAACCCGTTGCTGACGGCGTCTTCAATGGATTTCCCTTTGCCAGCGGTCCTTTCAGGATCGTTTTCCCTGACTTCATCTCTTTGCCGGTCAGGATCGACCAGGGCGATATTGTCCGAACCCAGCTTGGCCAGGTCCGCGGTACGGAAGCGGTGCAGCTCCGGCGTTGTGGTCTCAAGCTCCAGCCCCTTGGCGCATTCCGAGTCACCGGAGGGGCCGGTGGCGTCAAGAGGAACGGTCTGGACGGCCAGGTTGACGGAACTCCAGCCATGCCGCATCCACTCCCCCAGGATTGACCGGTAGATGGCGAGTTGCTCCGCGCTGAGAGGCTTGTCGCTGACTTTTGGCTTGGATCCCTGAGCGGCGGCAAAGGAGACGGCTGCAATCAAAACTACGGCGAGTCCCGCACACTTCCTGAGCATCGCATTCCTCCGGATGAAAAGAGATGCTATCTCATTGGACACCGCGGCGGGAAAAATGGATCAAATCGTGGGGGCAAGAGGCAAAGGCTCTTCAGGCAGGGGCCGGTCAAGGGCATCGGTCTCCCACCCTTGCGACGGAAAGAAATCAAAAGGATGGTGTAAATACAGAAATTACGTGAGAGTACGGGACGCGGTGGGAGACGACGGGATTAGGCGGGAACGACGCGGGTGAAACCCAGTTTTCCACAGCACAGCGTCGCGGCGAGGATACAGAACTTACGCGAGAGTGGTTGGCCTAAAGATGACGGAACGGAGCCGTATCTCGTTGATTCCCGGTGCGACCAAACACGAGCCATACCATAAAGTGATACTCCGCATATTTCTCAAAGCACCGATCTGTGGAAAACTCCGAATCGCTAGGAGTGACGAGGCTATTTCCAATTGTAGAGCCCTCGAAAGTACACCATTCGAGGGATAAACTCGATCACAATTGCCCCCTGCCGCCCCTGTTTACTCATCTATAACGAGCCACCCGCCTCCCGATGACCCGGAAGACACCCGAAAACCCGAGGAGATCACCTCACCCAAGCCGCCAAAGTTGGCGGCTCAGATGAATCAAAGAGGGGCGCCGTATCGGACTTGTACCGAAATCCTCCTAACCGGGTCGGGGCTAGGCGTTCTGCTGTTGAACTATTGGCGCCACACGGGGATAATTATAGCCCCAGAGTATCCGCGCAACGACTATCTCGTCCTGGCTATCTGCCGGAAATTCCGGTCTGCTGGAAGGCATTGAATCGCGGATAGTAGCTCTTGGCTGTCGTCGTGTCCGTTGCGAGCGCCATGCCGGGCACAACCGCCGTTCCAGGCAGGTTCGTCGTGACCTGATAGACGGTTCCTGTGTCGAGCTGCAAATTGACCGTGCCAGCGGTCGTGGTCCACGCCCAGAAATCATGCCGGCTCGTGTCCAAGGCGACCCCGGTGTCCGTGACGGTGCAGTACTGGATGCTCGAAACTGTGTTACAGGTCTCAAGCTTGTATGTCGAGTCGCCGCTTGGCGTGGCAGTTCCGCCTGACCCAGAGCCATCTTCACCCGGCTGCAGGCAAGTAAAGGAGCTTGTAGATAAGTTAGAAGAAACGATTTGGCAGGAGCCGTTCATCGCCGTGCTCCCAGCATAGGTAATCCCGCTCAACGTTTCTGTCTCAGCGAACAGCAGCCCATGGGCCGCATTGCAAGTGACAGTGAGCAGCCCGCTCGCTCGCACCGCCGTGGTGACAGTGCAAGCTGCCGGGGCATTTGTGTCGGCGCGTAGCCAGATACCAGCAGTGGGTACTACCCAGGTTTGATTCGGGTTGATCAGACCCGTGCGGAGCCGAATGTTCGCGGTAGATGAAAGCGCGCCATACATTTCGAGTTCCCAGTGTGCCTGCGCCCCAACCTGGCCAAAAGAAGACACACCGCCTGGATCGAGCGAGACAACCAGCCCCTGCCCCTGCACAGCCTCAGTGGTCATGGTAGGCAGGCCGCCAGGAGGAGTCGAGGCAGAGCTAGCGGCGAAGTTCGCGGACGAGCCGCCGACTTGATGCAAATTCCAACCGAGCTGGCCAAGACTTCCCGGATAGTTGGGCGAGGCCATGCCTGTCATCCAGTCTTCCTCCAGCGAGATCGATGTCTTATCGAATACGTTCGCCGCCGGCACGGTCGTCAAGACCGGCGTCCAGGTCACGCCGTTCGAGTACGCAAGCTGACCTGTGTCGGAGAGTTGCACCAGCATACCGTTGTTTGAAGCCGCCGCCGCAGGCACCGTGCTAGATGTGTAGATTCTAGGCGCCGACTGCGAGAGCGTGCGCGTGATCGCTGTCGGATGGTTGTACATCAAATTGTCATCGTAGACCGACAGCGTCTGAGTCTGACCATAGACCTGCGTGTTCAACGACCGCAGGAAGATAGGAGTCACGCCTGCCGCCAACGCTTCGGCGACGAAGGCCTCCACCTGCGCTCTCCATTGGTTCGCGGTGAAGGTCGCATAGTCATTGATCTGCTGATCGACAACGACGTAGTCGCAACTCTGGGTCGCTAGCGAGGATGCAAAGGTCGAAACAGCCCACTGCATCGTGGTTCCAGCGACCGACACATTGTCTAAGTACGCAGCTCCGGTCGCCGTCTGCAATGCGGTTGGAAAAGCGCCAGTGTAATACGCGCCCCAGGAGTCCATGACGGCACAGAGCCGCGAACCGGCCGGAATCACCGGGTCATCGATCATGGGAAGGTCCGGGTCATTCCACACAAACCAACCTGTGCGGGTGACGCGCACATCGGTCGGAATGCTGGAACTCAAAGTGATTTCTACCCGCGCGGTCTTGGCTAGATTGAACGGCACCTTTACCCTGGTCAATTTCACGACGGTCTGGTTATAGACGAGCGTTCCGTCTATCCAGACCTTAATGAGCGCGGCGCTCGGCGCAGTGCTGCCATCCTGCCCGTCTACCGACACCATGGTCGTAAAATAGCCGCTCCTGCCGTCCAGATCGGCGCTCAGCCCAACACCCTGACCGGCCGTGCCAGCTCCGAAGTGAGTCTCGTAGACGCTGCCGCCATATTGGAACGTGGCGTCGGGCAGCTGGGGCGTCGCGTCCCAGGCGTTTGCCAGGTTGCGCTTGTATCCTTGTTGAACGCCCTGGATGAGGGAAGTCGTTCCTGGCACGTAATAGGGCGTGCCGGTCAAGCCGCCAAGCGCGGTCCACGCTGTGCCCTGCAGCGCGCCAGTGTCAGAGTAAGTGTTGCCCCCGGCCGTCAGTTCAATGTAGCTATAGCGTTTCGTCTGCTGAGAAACCCACCAAGCCAGCGCAGCGTATCCCTGCGGCCCCAGGTGCTGCCCCATCTGCTCGTTGTAGAGGTTCCAAAGATGCTTGCCGGTGGCCGATTTCTGCAGCGTGGGCTGAATTGTCACCGTACTCGAACTGATGGCCGTGACAGAGTACACGCCATAAGTACCATCGTCGTGCTGGATGACCGCGCCCCACGGCCCCACACACGCGCTTCCGCATGTCCTGCCATTGGTCGGATCGTAATCCGCCAAGACGCCGATGTCGATCGAAGTCAAGGTGAGCGTGCTTGCACCCACGGTCCCCGTGATGGTGAGCTGCCCCTGGTTATTCGTCCAACCGGGCCGCACGTCGCCGGCGTTATAGCCGGTGCCATTCGGCGCGTTGGAGGCGACGCCGGCGAAGAAGTCCCAGGTATCCAGGAAGAGCCCCCACATCGATGGGCGACGGAAAGCCGGAGCACGGGCGAGGCTCGCGGCATAACCCACGGTGATCGCATCGGTGGAGGCCGAGGGCGACCCACTGACCGTGACCTTGGGCGCAACCACCGGGCCGCCCGCTGCCACCCCGCCAGTGACAGCCAGGCCGTTCGCGCCGTCTGCCGCCACGCCGGGAAACGTCGCTCCGGACGCGCCTTGTGGACCGGCGGGGCCAGTTGCGCCAGTTGGTCCTTGGACCCCCTGAGGCCCAGTCGCGCCAGTCGCACCCGTCGCTCCGGTTGCGCCGGTTGCACCCTGGGGGATGCCCAGAGATAGCGTCTGGCTGGGCGCGGTGCCAGTGATCGACGCCGTGGCCGATGCGCCGGGAGCCAGCGTGCTGACCGTGCCCACGGAGAGAGAGTTCGGAGGCCCGGCTGGTCCGGCAACCTGCATCGCAGTCGGAGATGCGGGCGGCGTGTAAGTGTCGAGACTCCAGGTCGATCCAGAGGGCTGCACGCACGGAAGTATGGGAGCCGTCCATTTCGTCACCGTATCTTGGATCGTGAGCTTATAGCAAAAATTGCTTGGATTCGTGAGAGCGGTGCTTACGACCGTGCAGGGGGTTCCTTGCGCGCTGTTGACAAATGCGCCGCTTGAGATTGTGCAAACGGAGGGCCGCGGGAGCAAGAGACCGCCAGTGGAAATATTTGCATTGAGGGCATTGCCGTCCAGATCGGTAGGTTGCCAGGTTGCCTTTCCGGACCCCAGCTTGGAGCCATCTGCGCCCACGATGTTTGTGGCCACTACGGTGGTTGTTTGCGATTGCAGCGACAGCGAGCAGGCGAAGAAGAACAACAACGCAACGGACAAATGCTTCAAAGGTCTCCCCCTTGGGCGATAGCGATGGCTTCCCACGTTGTGCTGGTGGGCGCCGCGGGCAATACGAAATTAGCGAATTCGGCAAACGCTCCGATCCGCTGGCCCTCAGTTGTGTAGAAGTATGCGCCGTAGGTTGCGGATGGATTGTCCTGCGAGTCTGAGGTCGATTCGAGGGTGCAGGCGGCCACGGTTAGCGTGCTCCCTGAAAGAGAACAGGCTACGGGCTGGTAGAAATTGCCGCTCTGCGAGGCGTCTTCACTGGGCGTTCCGGCGGCAACAATTGTTGCGTCCGCCGCAATAAAGCTTTGGAGAGCGTAGATACGGAGCTGCACGTCTGGACCCAGCTCCCAGTTGGGCACGCTTACCGATGCGATGGAAATCTCGGCCATATGACCTAGATCTTCGCGCGCGAGGCGAACGTGCGCAGCGTTTATCGTCCACCAAACGTGAGTTGGCACATTTCGCTATCCGGTGCGGCGCAAATTCCCCGTTGGTTTATCGCGCGAAGCGCCTTCGCGGGTCGCCGCAAGAAATGCTTTTAGGGAGGATCGCGAAATTCTCCAGTCGGAATAGCTCGCGAACTGGTAAGCGTCGAACCGGCCCTCCTCTATCAAGCAAATCAAGGGACGAAGATCTTCGTATCCTAAGGCCCTCAGGGCTTCGGCGGAATAGATCGTGTCGCTCAACGGGAACGGGAGCAGATCTTCGTCGCGATGCCTGAACATGGGGTGGTCGAGCTTGGGGCGGCGATCAACGATCCCGTAGCGCGAGCGGAGCTGATCGCATAAGCGCACAATAGAGGAATAGAGTACCCGCTTGCGCCTCTTTTTTCCGTACGAGACAAGATCCAGAAGCGCGCGTCCGCCGTTGCTGCGCGTGGCCGCCAGCCGATAGACGGTGCGACGGCTCACGCCCAGGATGTGCGTAGTGCGCCAGACGTCCACGTATTCTCGCTCGGCGAACGGGAGGATCATCTGTTCGAATCCTTCGCGACCTATCGTCATGACTTTTTTCTCCATAATCCCTTTTGCCGGGCTATCCGCTTAAGAGCCCACCAGACTTTATTCGCGTCCGCCGTTGTGCGGATCGTCTTGTCGCCGCGCTTGGCGAGGGGGCTGCGGTCCGATTCCAGGAACCGGCGCAAGGTCTCTTCGGTCCAATCGAGTTGCTGGCACATTCCGTGAATTCGGGCAATATCCTGTTGAGTAGCCATTTGTGGCGAGTCGGAGTACTCCTGACCGTCCTTGCGGCCGTCGAGCCCGGCGCGCCGCGCCTGATCTCGATTGAGGCGGCGCTTGGCGGGCATCTTCACGCCCAGGGCTTGCTGGATCTGATCGATCAAGAATCCGGCATCATCCGCGCCGAGGACGCTGAAGCTGCTCACCGGCTTGTGCAGCCGTTCAGTGGCCCAATCGAGCCGCGCCTGGCGGCCGACACCCACGCCGATCTCGTGCGCGGCGAGCTGGCCATAGAGCGTCTGCAATCGCGCGAGTTGAGGTTTAGTGATCTTCATGTCAAGCCTTCCGGTTGAGTTCCTTCTTGCAGCGGTCGCAGAGTACGGGAGGCCGATTCCTCCGCATTTCGCGGCCATCGCGCTGCCTACACGCGTCCGAGCAGAATTTAGCGGTTCTGCGCTTCGGATCGATCAGGTTCGTGCATCCCATGCGCTGACATTGCCGCTTGTAATCCGTGTCCATCGTTCTCCCCTGAGAAAATGTTGTCCGGCACCTCAAAGAACCCGAGCGCACCCTTGAACGGTACGGGCCGAGGAAGGGCGAGACGGGCGCGAAGTAGGAAGCCGTATTTGCCTACGAAGAAAGCGCTCGGATGAAACCGGACGCAATCGTAGATTTCGATGCTGCCGACGATATGTCCCCCGTCCCTGCGCATATCTCCCCAGTTCGGGGGCGGCATCTCGATGCCATCTTTGGAGGCCATGTACTCGACATCTTCCCAGTCGGATTGAATATCGCCGTTGTTCCAGAACGCGCTGGCGTGCAGCCAGATGCGCCCACGGACTTGGGTGTACCAGCCGCGGTTTTCGACTGGCTTTCCGTGCAGGATTGCGAACCACCATGGCGCGCGTACACTCAAAGCCCTCATGCCACACCCGCTCTTCTTGCCGGAGAAAATATCTCGGACATCGGCGGCTTCTTAATGGCCTTCGGTCCGCGCTTGCGGGCGGTGAGCACTTTGATGCGCTCAAGCAGCTCCGCCGGTGAGCAGCCGCCGCGCAGCAGCACGGCGTCGGCCACTAAGCTCTCAGGCTTTTCGCGCAGGCCGCCGGCCAGCACCAGGCTGTGCATGTCCGGGGCCATCGTCCAGGCCTGATCAAGCAAGCGCTCGACGCCGGTCAGCGGCCAGTCGCAGAGCAATGCGTCGAAGGTCGCGCCGTCAAGCAGTTCCAGCGCTTCAGCTGCGGAGCCGCAGGGCTGAACGACGAAGCGGTTGATCTGAAGCATGTAGCGGAGCGTGGAGGCGTTCACCTCGTTCGCGCTCACCACAGGATTCTCTTCTTGGGTCTCATCACTTTCTCTTTCTGCTTTCACCCAAATGCTGCACGATCAAGGGCAGTTCGGTTTGGATGGTATCCATTGCGTCTTTTGGAGCTAGGCCGGGATCGACCGAAAAAGCAACATCGTCGGTGCGTATCACCAGCACCAACAAAGCTTCGGAGTCGATGCGCATCTTGGTCGCTCTGCGCATCATTTCGGCTGTATCGGGCAGGTACTCCGGCATGGCAGTTCCTCTACTTCCAGTTGTGGGCGACGATGAGGCCGACAATCAGCATGATCTCTAGCAGGCTGATGGTCATTGCAGCGGCCAACATGGTGGCCGGGTCCGACTCTTGCAGCTTCATTCCGATTCCTCTCCTGCGCTTTCGCGCCACATCGTCACTTCGTCGATCAGCGCGCGGATCTGGCGGTTGCGCTGAGCGACGGGCTTGGGCAAGTACTCGTCTCTCGGCTGGCGTGCGTAGAGCCCGCGCAACGCTTCGAGTTCTTCCGGAGTCAGGCCGTTCATCAGGGCCTCCCTGTGGATGGCGTTGAAACGTACTCTGTTGAGATTTGGCCGAAGAGCGTGCGCAAATCGTGCAAGTTGCGGATGATCCGCACGCGCTCGCCCAGGGCGACGATCTCTTTCACGTAGTCCGCCGTGCCGCTGATGCGCTCTTCCGCCGTGACGGCAAAGAAGTAGCCGCCGTCTTCGCTGTCGCGGCTGGATACGATTGCCATGCCGAACTGCATCACCAGGTCGCGCACAATCTGCTTGATCTCGCGCGGGGTGATGCCGGTCTTGGCCATCAGGTCGCCGATGGGCATGGCCAGGTTGCGGCCCTGGCGGCCGCGCAGGCACTCGATCACGCGGCGCTGGCGCTCGCTGGGCTCCCACGGGCCGCGCCCGGTCAGCACCTCGTGGACGCGGCGTTCGTTGGCGGCTACGGCCTCTCGGCGGAGATCCTCGTCGGTGCGGATTTCAAAGAGAGTGTTCATGCGGTCTCCTTTGCACCTTCCGTGTAAGTCTCCCGCTCAATTCCGACCGCCTCGCACCACATCCCATGCAGTTCGCCGGCTATGGCCTCAACCGTCTGCTGTGTGACCCTGATCCGGCTTTCCGTCATCTCTTTCCGATACCGGAAGATCGGGTCAATAAGGCTTGGTATCTTTTTCATGGCCAACTCGCTTTTGAGCGCCAGCAAGTCGGAGGTGACCCGCTTCGATTCGGCAATCAGGCGGTCGATCTGCCGGGACGTGATAGTGGGTGATTCATTCATTCCAGGTCTCCAGTCGTGTTCAGAGAGTCTTCGAGCAGCTCGCCGCACTCCGCGCAATAGCTGCGCGTGGTGTGGATCGGCTTGTGCGGCCAGTTGACGGCCTGGTCGTCATAGATCGCCACCGGGTCGCCGGGTTCAATCGTTTGGCGGCACTCAGAGCAACCAAGCGCGACGGAAGCGGTACTCCACTCGACCAGCGGGTTGCGCGCGCTCATTGCTGGTCGCCTTTCCGGTTTGCCCACCAGGAGCACCAGAGAGCGCCAAGGAGCGCGCAGAACACGAAGCCCAGCACAAACCACTGCAACGGGCTAACGGGCGCGGCAATCATCGCACCGATTCTTCAACGGCGATGACGTAATTGCCGGAAAAAATCGCGCCTTTATCACGGATCGGGAGGCCCCGCCACCAAGCATCGAGCGTGCGCTCCGTTACCGTCATGGTGATGGGCAAAGCTGTGTCAGGCGCGGGTTCAGGCTTCGTCTCGGCGGGAATCGATAGAGGCCTGATACCTGATTTAGCTTTGCTCTTGATGCCCGCGCGCTTCCGGATCAGCCAAACGCTGCCGTCCGATATGCCAAGCCGTCGCGCAACAGCCCCGTTGCTCTCGTCGGGAGGCGCGGCGAGAATCGCGCGCCGGGTCTCAGGTGTGATTCTGGTGCCTGGTTTGTTTTTGCTTGGAGTGCTCACGGTTGCTCCTTTCGGTTGAGGTTGAGCCGGCGCGGCGGCGGTTGCCATTTCGCGGATCGCCTCCAGAGTGGCCGGCGCGGCCGTGGAGGCTCCGCAGACAGTTGCCCCAGCCGCTGGCCGCTGCTCGGCCGGCGGAGGGTGCGTGCCATCGTCGCAGGCGGCACAGAGCAGCTCGCCGGCAAACTCGATGACGGCGTCGCAGCAAAGGCACATGGTGCAGCGCTTGCCGCGCGGCGCGGCGGTCGAGGTGGAGGGCGCAGGAAGCATCAGCGGCCACCTTTCTTTCTGAGGCGTTGCCGGACGGTCCAGCAGCCGGGGCAGAAATCTTCGCGCGGCGTTCCCTGGCGCTTCCATCCGTGCTTGTTCGCGGCCAGGCGGAGGTCCTGGTCCGAATAGATCGCGCCGTCGACGGGGCCTTCCTCCGGGAAGTGCTCCTGGCAACGCGCGATCGCGCAGAAGAGTTGTTTGCGGGTAACGATCGCTTCGCACCGCCTTTCGCGGCATCGTAGCGCTCCCGATCGATGCGGCAGACCACATTATTGAGATCGCTAGCCTCGCGGCGCGCTTGCATGGTCGATTCGCAAAGCATCGCACCGCGAAGGAGATCGCTCTTGTGCTCAACAAGCTGTGTGAGCATGGAAAGGCTATCTACCAGCGTCCTGTGCAGTTTTTCGGCGCGGCGCTTAAACATCTTGTCAGAGGTTTTGCTCATAGCATTCCGCCTTTCTTGCCTCCGCCGAGGCATCTGGTCAAGCTGCTTTCGAGTTCCGCATCTATCTCTTCGCAGCGGCGGACATTGGCCACGGCGAGCCGAGCGCGGGTGATGGCCTGGATGTAAGGCCGGGGCGATCCGCCGGCCTGCCACTCGCGGAGCGTGGCGTAGATTGGCTCCTGGATGCCGCGCGGCACCATGGCCCAATGCGCGGGGCACATCAGCAGCTTGCGGCTGATGCGTCGGTTGCATCCGTCAGCGAAACACTTCTTGCGCGCGCCGAAGCCAAACATTACGCGACCTCTTTCCTGAACGAAGCGCGAAAATGGTCCGCAGCATTCTGCCAGGCTTCTCTGGGCGTGGCGCAAATATCGCTGAGATGTTCCCCTTGCAAGCCGACGCGGATATACCAGCAAGGCTTCCCGGTTCCCCGCAACGATTCATAGTGGTCCAGGATCGCCTTGGGTTCCGCAGCCAGGATCATTTCTTTGTTGCTCATTGCTTGCCAACTTTCCGAGCGCTCTTGCGCCTGTTGGAGCGGGAGCGCAGCGACGCGTCTCTCCACCCGCGCGTTTTCCGCATCGAGCGCCATTCTGGATAGCGATTTGTCACGAGAATCCGTACGATGGAGAACTCCGGCATCATCATTGCTTGCCAGCTTTCTTGGCCGCCTTCTTCGCGGCCTTCGCTTCGCGCTCGCGCACAGTGGCGATGGTCTCCACCTTGAGCGACGGCGTCTTGGTCTTCTGCGTGAAGCACTGCGCGTAGAGCGAGAGGATGCGGTCACGCAACTTGGCCGGGAGAGTGGCCTGGGGAAGCACGCGCTCGGCATCCTTTTGCAGCGAGTACTCGACGCGGCGCGAGAAAAGCAGCGGGAACACCTTGGGCTGCTTGGCCTCGGAGAGCAGCAGTTCCAACTCGGTCACGTTGGAGTCGATGATCTCGATGGTCTTGGGCGTAGTGACAGTGCCGATCCAGTCAGCGCCTTCAAAGCGCCGGCTGGCTTCGGCGTTGGTTGGGACGTGGCCATATTCCTGGACCGCATTCATCACCAGGGCCTTGGCGGTGTCGGCGGTGCGCTTGGCTTCGTCGGCGGCGAGTTGCTTGGTGGCGAAGTCTAGGCACAGGTTGTCAAATTAGGTCGGATTCATGCTGCCTCGTTTCCTTGGGTTGTGAAGCATCTCTTCAGGTCGTCGAGCCACTGTTGCAGTTCCTTTTGGCTACAGCCCTGGCCACAGAGACCCTTGTAAATAAGCTCCGGATTGCGCGGCGTGGCGATGCATTCCAATGGCTGGAAAAGGATGCCCTCATAATCGGGATGAATCACGGCAACGATCCAGTGATTCGTCTCGCCCTTGAGGGTTCCGCATTGACCGCAGCGGATCGTTGTTACTTCCATCCCCTCCATCAGTCGCCGCCTTTCTCGTGGGCCGCTCTTCCGATGGCCAGGTGGAGAGCGGTGGAATACATATCCAGGGCGGCTAGGCATTGTTTGGCGACCGGGATCGGGATGCCTCCGAAATGCGTCTCACACTCCCGAACGAGTTGAAGCAGATCGGCAAGAGTGTCGAGGATGTCAGAAAACTCCGTTGGCATCGAGGCGATACCGCGACGGCTCTCGATGCAGTGCAGTGCGCCAGATGCGCCCATGACGACGATGCGGCTGTCAGTATGCGCGGCCATCACCGGCCTCCGATCTTTTCGGCTTTGGCCACGCCGGTGCGGGTTAAGTTGGCAATTTGAAAGGCCCGGTTGCGGCACAGCTTGAATTGCGTCCGCAGGCGCGATAGGTCGTCGTCGTGATTCAAATAGATGGCCAGCAGCGTTATAGCTTCTGCGTGAAGCAGGCACGTCTTGGCATCGATCTCTTGAAGCACATGGTCAAGGGTTTTGGTGGCCATCACTTACCTCTTTGAACAGCGCCCATGGCGAGCGACTTGATCCGAGTTGTGTTGTTCCTCAAAAACGCGAATAACCTATAGAGTTCGGCTTGGATAAACTCCGGTCGGCAACCGCCCTTGATCGAGTTCCGGAGGTTGTTTGCGGCCTCGGAAAGTTCTCTGGTTCTATCAATGAATTCGTCTAGTAAGGGGAAGGAATGCTCGATCACCGCGCACCTCCGTGGAAAAGCACTACGCCAAACTCGATGACGAACGCGGCGACGGTCAGGACAACGCCAAGAACGAGCATCCCGGCGCCGGTGCTCAGCCCGTCAAGAGCACGGTTTGCCAGGCGCTCGATTCCGTCCCAAGTGGTGGCAGCCAGGCGCGTCCGACGCCGGGGCGTGACCTCAACGATCTTCGAGAGCGGGTACTCGCGCACCTCGATCACGTATCCTCTGGGCGTTTTGAGCACCACGGCTTTGGCGTTGCCTAGATAGGTGAGCAGCAGCCCGTCGTCGGAGATATGGAGATCGGAAGCGCTCATGCGATTGCCTCTACTTTCTCGGCCGCTTGCTCGGCCGCCGCGGCCTTGATCTGGTCGAGGGCGTTCGTCAGCGTGCGGATGTTGATGTACGTTCTGTTGTGCTCGAAGGCGTCGCGAACGGTGGCGCTCTGGATGAGCCCATCCGCCAGCCGCTTGGCCGCCGCCGGAGTTTGCGCGGCCAGCAGGTGGCCGATCTCGCGCTGCACGATGCCGTGGGCTTCGCCGCTCTCAAGGCCGGGCAGCGCCACCTTGGCGATGATGCGGCTGTTCCACTGCTCCAAGGTCGCGCTGAACTCGTCGAACTTGCGCTTCAGGTCGTGGCTGCCGGCGAAGAGGAGCGAGAAATAGGGCGGCTGGTCGAGCAGTTCGCGCAGCGTCTCGAAGCACTCAATCGCCAGCCTCTGCGCTTCGTCGATCACCAGCAGCACTCGCTGATCGCAATACTCGAAGCGGATGCCGGCCATCATGGCGTCGATGTTGTTGTTCGCCCGGCAGCCGCAGGCGATGGCCACCCGGCGCACCAGGTCGCGCGGCCGGATGCTCTGGCGGGCGTAGATATAGAAGGCGCGGCAGCCGTCCTCGGCGGCCATCTCGGCCAGGTTGAGGCGCGCAACTTCGTGCTCCAGCACAAAGCTCTTCTGCGATCCCGGCGGCGCATAGATCATGTACGCCACCGGCCGGGGCAGCAGCTTTTGGAAGGTGTCTCGGATCGTCCGGACGTTGGCCGTGTCGTACAGCTCGCCGGTCACTTCGACGCCCTGGCCGATAGGGTGCCGATCCATGAACTCGGTTGCCGCAGCCACCAGTTGCCGCGACGACTTGGCGATGGTGTGGTAGCGGCCGGTGAGGAACATGCGCAGCGTGTCAACCGAGTAGCCGATGCGGCGCGCAAAGTCGGGATGCGACAAGCCGGTGCGCGCCAGATAATCCTCGATCTGCTTGCGGGCTTGCACTTCCGCTTGATGTTCGTCCAGCAGGGCGGTCCCGCTGGGCGTGGCTTGAACGTTCACTTAATTGCCTCCAAAAAGCTGTTTGCAATGTCCGAGGCGCTGGCGGGCGCAACGGCTTGCTTGTTTGGGCGATTCTGGGCTTTGCGTTGCGTTACGATGTCCAGGCCGGTCTCGCCGGCCGGGAGCTTGAGCCGCGCGGCCATGGCCTCAAGCGGAGAGAGCGCGCCGTTGGAGCGGGCTACGCGGGCAATCTCTGTGAGGGTGTTGCGGGTGGATTTCTCCAGCCCGCGCCGGGTGCGGAAGCTGTCGGCGATCTGTGCCTGGGTCACGGCGTCGCCGGGCGCAAAGCGGATCAACTCTTCGGTCCTGAGCCGCGCCAGGTAGTTGCCGTCGAGATCGAGGGCGTCCACGGTCTCCGGCACGCCCTTGTCGAAGGCGATGAGGATGTCGCGTTCGTTGCGCTCGTGGAGGGTGATCCAGCCGGCCTGGTCGCAGGGCACGTAGCGGTGATTGTTGAGCGTGATGGCGCACTCGCGCACGCGGCGCGTGGTGCGATCCATCATTAAGAGGGCTAAAGCCGCCGGGTCGGGCGCGGGCTGCTGGTTGGGATTCTGGCAGGCTTCGAAGACTTCCAGCGGGCTGGCGCCTTCCATGCCTTCGCCGCTGTGAGGCGTGGCGTTGTACTCCTCAAACCAGCCGAGGCAGGCGGTGATAAAAACGCTGGCCAGCGGGTGGCGGCTCTCGTCGGCGCGGCCGGCGCGCACCAGGCGGCGGTGCTCCATCATGGCCAGCGATGTGGCGTCGGGGCGCGTGAACGGATTGCCACTGGTGTAGGTGGGCCAGACCTTGTCAAAGCGCTCGTGCAGCGTGCGAAAGAAGCGCTCGACGTGCTTCGATTGCGGATGGTAGGGGATGCAGTGCGTTACGGCGATGCCCAGCCGCGCCAGAAAGCCGGTAGCGGCGATCTGCTCAAGCTCCTGTTTCCACCAGCCAACCGGGGCAAGCGGAGATTCTCTCAAATAACCCGGCAACGCTCCCTTGGCTACCTTGCGGTAGTCTTTGCCATTGTCGGCGTATATCTGCTCCGGAGGGCCGTGGCGATAGATGGCGCGGCGCATGGTGGCGGCGATGGCGCGGCTGCTGCCCTCCCAGGCCCAGCTTGCGCCCAGAAACAACCGAGAGCGGTAATCGATCATGGCCGAAAGCCGGATGCGGATCGGCGCGCCCAGCTCGACGTTGTCGTAGATGTCGTTGGCGCACTCCACATCATGAATCATGTGGTCCATAACAGCGACCTGGTTGGCGTAGACATCGGTGTAACCGCGGCGCAGATAGGCAGCCATGCGCTCGCGGTAGGCCTTGCGGCCTTGCCTGGCGTAGACGGTCAGCGCGGCGGGCATCTGGCTGAGCCAGGCGCGCACCGTCTCATAGCTCGGGGCGGCTTCCGCGGGGATTTGCAGGATCTGCAAGTCGCGCAGTATCGCCTCGTGGCAGACGGTCGCACTCATCCGTTCATCGAGATAGAGGTACGCTGCTAGCCAAGCGGCTTTGGGGTACTGCTGGAAGAAGCGGCTCTTGCCTTTGTCGGCGCGTTGCCTGTCGGCCAGGGCGGGCAAGCCGCCCTCTTTATAGTTGGCCAACCATTTGTAGAGCGTGGCGGCGCTGATTCCGGTCGATTCCGACGTGAACTGCACCATGCGGCTGAAGCTGCTGACTGGTGTGCCGTCCTGCATCCATAGCATCCGCGCGCCGGGCAGCTCCGCGCGGTAGTCGAGCAGGGGTTGGATGATCTGGAGGCGCATCTGCGCCTGCGCCAGGGCTTCCGGGTCGCTCAACGCAACCCGCTGCGGGCGCGCGACCTGCGGCGAAAAGGGGAGAACGGCCAATGAGGCACTCATAGGCCCCTCCCGGCGAGAATCAATTCGGCGTCGAGCTTCTGTTCGTACGCCTTACCGATAGCGATCAGACGCTCTTCGTTAGGGCCGACCATACGGAAGCCAGCGCGCTTGATTCGCTCCTGGAGAAGCCGGTAGCTCCCGACGACCTCGCAGAAGGCAATATCGAATTCTGCGGGCCAACGGTGCTGCTCCGCTGCCCCGCTCGTATATGAGTTCATCATCCGAAGAGTGACGGGTTTGCCCAGTTTTGAACTCATTCCATCCGCAATCTCTTGGCGACTAAGCTTGGATCGTTTAATCTCGATACTCAGCAATTTGTCTATTGCTGATGCGTCATATGGGCGGCCGTAGTTTCCCCTGTAGCTCATAGCTGAGCCTCCGCAAGGCGCGCTTCGATTGAGGCGAGATTTTCAGCAGCCCTTTTTTGCCGGATGTATTCCCGGCCCAAGTCCAGAAGTAAGGCATCTGCGGGGGTAAGTAGACGGAAGCCGGCAAGCTCGGCACAGCAGCGCAGAAGCGAGTCGTCGCCTGTGGCCTGGCAAAAGGCACGCTGCCAGGCAGCCGGGAATCGGTGCAGGTCCTTGGATGGAGCGCTGTAGGCGTTGAGCATCTGCTCGGTAACGCGCTTGCCGAGCATGAGGCTCATGGCATCGGCGATCTGCTCTCTGCTGAGGCGGCGAGCGTGCAAGGTGGCTGCAATCGTGGAGCGTATCCGGAGATCGTCGTCGAACCCCTGAAAGCTAGGAGAAGCCTCAAACGCAATCGGGTCGCTTTTTCCGCTGGAAATTCTTGCTGGAAAGTTTGCCAGTGACTTTCTGGATGCTTCCGGGGCAGGATGAGGTGGTGATGCGTTCCCTCTCGTCATGCCGCACGCTCCCCAGACTTCCGCTGGAAGCGCCCAACTTCCCGGTCAACGCGGGCGTATTCCTTGGCAAGGGCCTGCTCGACTCGGCTCGATCTGCGGTGACCGTTCGCCACCATGCAAACGTGGGACCGGCTGAGGTTGAGAGCACGGGCCACGCGGTTCTGAAGATCGCGGGTGAGCTTCGTTCTAAGGGTGTCGGCGTTCATATATCCTGTCAGAGGAACCGCGCTTCGCGGAACTGCGTTCCTCTTGAAGTACAACCGTATAGCCGCAGCTTTGCCATGTCAAGAGAAAATAGAGCCACGGCGTTGAATATTTTGCAAGAGGGGGCGCTTGCCCAAAGGATCAAAGCTCTCAGGAAGGGAATGGGGCTCAAGCAAGCTGAGCTGGCATCCTTATGCGGCGTGACCCAAGTGTCTATTTCTCAATGGGAAAGCCTAAATCCGGAACGAACCTCGGTCCCAACATCCAAGGCTCTGATTAAGCTTTCTGAACTCGCGCCTGAAGCAGACCGCCAATGGTGGCGTGACCTGGCAGTGGGACAGGCTGGTTTTGAAGGTATTAACATCCTTGAGGCTCCCCGCCTCACGAGCCCCCTGCGCAGCATACCCTTGATTAAACATCCAAAGCAGGTGGCGACGTTGGCTTCATTTTCTCCCGCCGAAGTAGAGCGGAATCTACAGTTTCCCTCTGAGTGGTTCCCTGAAGGGGGCGATATCCGCGCGGTTCGAATCAGTAGACCCGCGATGCCTGACCTGATTGCAATGATCGATGTGACTAAACGGGACGCCGACCGGTTGGTCGGCCACATGGTGGCGGTCGAGACTCTTTCCGGCGTGGACGTTCGATGGCTCAGTCTTGACGACGGGATGTATATGCTTCACCCATTTAAATTTGGCCAGGAAATCAAACGGGTTCGGACTCACGGCGAGAACAGCATCGTGGGCCTGGTACGCTGGCTGGGCGATTCGATTGACTCGCCGACAGAGAAACGGTCGCGCTAGGCGGCCTGAAAGTGAGCGACAATCGATGGGCAAGTCCTGGACACCTTCGCTGTTGTGCATAACTCTCGCGTTGGCGGCGTGCCGAGCACCAGAGCCTTCGCTGGCCAAAAGTGAGGCTTCCACTGTTTCGCGAATCCGCAAAGCGGAAGATGCTCACGGCGGTCCGCGCATCGTTGACCGATACCAGACCGGGAAGGTGGAAGAGACGCTGGATCAGAAATTCAAGAGTCTCACCCCTGGGTTTATAGAGGTGCATAGCGTTCGCATCACGGAACGGGGCATCGGAACCACGGGCGTTTATCTTGTTTTCAAAGACTCGACGTTCACTGGGAACACGCGGCCTGTGAGAGTCGGGCTAGCTTATCTGGATAAACCCGAAATACAGATGATGCGCGACGCCCTTCAGGCCGAAAGGGAATACATCGATAAAGCGGCGAAGACACCCCCTCAAAATCAGGAAGAAATGAATTGGGAGAGCACTGAAGGCGTGCGTATCGGAGTCAGCCTTTTAGAGGGAAGCCCTACCTATTATGCGCATATCCCAGTTCGCAACGGAGACGACTCGGAGACCATAGGCCTGACGCTCAGCCCTGAGGCCGCGGAATCGCTTATGACGAAAATTACCGGAGCGCTCAATCTCGCAGAGGGCGGCAAGTAGAGGACAATCATGCCAAACTGCAAGTACTGCGGCAAGTGGAGCGGGCTTTTCGAAGATGAGCATATGGACTGTGCCCTGGCCGCGTCGCAGGGCAAGACGGCAGCCGAGATCCGGGAGGATGCCGGAGGGGCGCCAGTGGAAGCCTTCCAGCCTGTCACGCCAACATCAATCTTCTGGGCCGTCTTGGGGGCGCTCTGGGCGTTCGCTCTTTCTGCCGGGTTGTTGGTAGCGGTTCTGCGCGCTCTCTTTCGGTAGTGTTCCGCTCCCTCCTTTTCTATCTAAATCGCCAAAGGTCGCCGCTTTGCCATCTCGCGCAGCTCTGCGCGCAAGCCCCGCCTACTCTGTGTTTGTGCAATCCCACTCTCTCTTGAAAGGAGTTTGTGTGGAGTGCCAGAGCGGGAGACGGGCGTTGCCTGATAAGCAGCGTCCGGCCTCTCTGAACACGGACTGAAAGCGTGCGGGGTAAGAACCATGCAAATCAGCGCGGCGGGGCTTGCGCTCCTCAAGAAGTCTGAAGGCTTCCGCAGTCACACGTATCTTGACGTGGCGGGTTTCCGCACCATCGGCTACGGCCACCGGCTGCTGCGCCCCGAATCTTTCCCGAACGGCGTCTCCCTGCCGCAGGCGGAGGAGATTCTGGCCGCGGATGTGCGCGACGCGGAACAGGCCGTGGAACGCCTGGTGAAGGTCCCGTTGACCCAGGGCCAGTTTGACGCGCTGGTGGACTTTGTCTTCAACCTCGGCAGCGGGCGGCTGGCGCTCTCTTTGCTCCTGAGGTGCCTGAACGGGCGCGACTACGAGGCCGCGGCGGCGCAGCTGCTCCGCTGGGACCACGCCGCAGCGAAAGAGAACCCGGCCCTGAAGGCCCGGCGCACGGCCGAATTTGAGATGTGGCGGGGCAAGGAATAGGGACTAAGGGACTGAGGGACTAGGGACTAAACGC
>Ga0181529_10001401_pt1 | contig 31075 bp, 24 predicted proteins | sample PEATcosm2014_Bin_36_FD_119763 | JGI IMG/M metagenome (GOLD analysis project Ga0181529, IMG submission 119763) | Peatland microbial communities from MTU Mesocosm Facility, Houghton, MI, USA - PEATcosm2014_Bin10_30_metaG | ecosystem: Environmental > Terrestrial > Soil > Wetlands > Peat | place... | reverse complement strand
CGGTGGCTTGCCACCTCAGAATGAACGGGAGCCGTCCGCCCGCGGGGGAACCGATGCCTCGGTTCCCCCACTTCGACAGTTTCCAACATCCCGCCGATGCTTTATAGATACAAGAATGACAGCGTTGCGTGAATTGACGCATTGTTGCGCAATCGGGTGGGATTGGCCGTACGATCTGGTGGAATTGCGGATACGATCTAGCCACCCGGGCACTGCTCCTGCTATTCTGCGGGCGCGGTAGAAAACCGATTTAGGCAAGGAGTGTTGGCACAATGTGGTTTCTGGGCATGGATGTGGGTACGGGCGGAACGCGCGCGGTTATCGTGGATGGCAAGGGCAAGTTGATCAGTTCGGCGTCGAGTGAGCACGCCCCCTTCCGGGCCGAGCATCCTGGATGGGCCGAGCAGGACCCGAAAGACTGGTGGCGTGCGGCGCAAGAGGCGATTCGCGGCGCGTTGGCAGCCGCTCCCGAGCCCGCGGAACCGGTTGCCGCGCTGGCACTTACTGGCCAGATGCACGGCTGTGTGCTGCTGGATGAGGCCGGCCAGGTGCTGCGTCCGGCCATGATCTGGTGCGATACGCGGACCCAGCCCGAATGCGACTGGCTGACCGAGAAGATTGGCTACGAGAAGCTGATTGAGCTAACCTGCAATCCGGCGCTGCCCAACTTTACGGTGACCAAACTGCTCTGGACGCGGACGCACGAGCCGGAGATCTTTGCGCGTGTCGCGCATATTTTGTGTCCCAAGGACTACGTGCGCTATCGGTTGACGGGCGAGTTTGCGATTGACGTGCAGGAGGCCAGTGGCACGCTGCTGCTGGACGTGACGCATCGCCGCTGGTCGCGCGAGGTGGCGGAGGCGGCAGGAGTGCAGGAGAGCTGGCTGCCCAAGGTGTACGAGTCGCCGGAGATTTGTGCGCGGATCAGCGAGAAGGCGGCGGGGCTGACGGGGTTGACGGCGGGCACGCCGGTGGCGGCGGGTGCGGGCGATCAGGGCGCGGGCGCGGTAGGCATGGGAATTCTGGAGCCGGGCTCGGTATCGGCAACGATTGGAACCTCTGGCGTGGTGTTTGCGGCCACGGCGCAGCCCACCAAGGATCCCAAGGGACGGTTGCACACCTTCTGCCACGCGGTGCCGGGATTGTGGCACGTGATGGGCGTAACCCAGTCCGCCGGGCTGAGCTTGAACTGGCTGCGCAATACCTTTTTTACCGAGCAGAGCTACGATGTGCTGAACGAAGGCGCGGCCAGGGTTCCGGCCGGTAGCGATGGGTTGCTGTGGGCTCCGTACCTGCTGGGCGAGCGCACGCCGCATCTTGACCCCGAAGTGCGCGCGGCCTTTACCGGCATTGGCGTGAACACCACGGCGGCGCACTTTGTGCGGGCGGTCGAGGAGGGCGTGGCCTACTCCCTGCAGGACACGTTCACGCTGTTTGCGGAGCTGGGCATTCCGGTGACCGGCATCCGGCTGGGTGGCGGCGGCGCACGGGGCAGCCTGTGGCGCAAGATTCAGGCCGGCATCTACGGCCAGGCCGTGGAGGTGCTGACGGCGGAAGAGGGCGGAGCCTTTGGTTGCGCGCTGATGGCCGGCGTAGGCGTTGGACATTGGGCCGACCTGAACCAGGCCTGTGCGGCGGCCATTGAAGTGGCCGAGCGCATCGAGCCCGACGCGGCCGATCTGGTTGCCTACAAGACGGGCTACGCGGCATGGCGCAAGCTGTATCCGGCGCTCAAGACGCTGCGGTAGAGCATTTTCCGGAATGATGCAGACCTGAAGTTGATGGGTGTCCCACCCATTTCCGTAAAGAACGCGGAAATGGATGGGGCACGGAAGTACCTTGCAAAAGGGAAGATGCGCTGGCCCGCACTGTTCGTGACAACTGATGCCGAGAAGCTCAACGAGACTTGCTGAGGCGCTCTTGGGCTTGTTGCCACAATGTCTGGACTTCCTGGCTGCAATAAGGGACAACGGAGGCGATGGAAAGCAGGAGGGCCTTGGTTTGCTTGCTGCCGGCGCTGGCTTCCGTGGACGCGGCGCGCTGCAAGACCTCTTCCACCACCTGGCCGGCAACCATTTGCTCCCGAGTCTGGAAGGCAGCATTCCAGGCCCCACCCAGATTCGAGAGGTCGCTGGCGGTTTGGGCGTTCTGCATCAAACCATGACTTCCGGGCACCGATCCGTCCAGCGCCGCATAGGCTCTGCCGAGGGTGCGATAGACGGCCTGCAGGCGCAGGTCCTCCATGGCGGCAATGGCCTCCTCAGCACGCACCGCGCCGCGAACGGATTCAGGCTGGGTCTTCAGCAGATGCAAGGCCTGGTCCAGGTCACCCTTTTCGAGCAGCGCAGACGCTGACGCCAGCACATCGTCGAGTTGCGAAAGGGTTGACTCTTCGCCTGCCCGGCGCACGGCGGCTGGCGAAACGCCGGAATCCAGCTGGGTCTGCCGTTCAGGCTCCCGGCGCAGGGATGCAATCACCTGATTGAGGTCGGCGGCCATCTCCTCGGCCGTCGCGTAGCGGTCTTCCGGCGCCTTGGCCAGCGCCCGATCCACGATGCACTCCAGCCCCGGGGGAAGGTCGCCGCGGACACACGTCAGCGCCGCGTGCGGCTCGAACATCAGCATCGATATAACGGCCGCCTGTTCCCCACAGAATGGAGGCCGCCCGGTCAGAAGTTCAAAGAGCACAATTCCAATAGCGAAGATGTCCGAGCGGCCGTCGCAAGGTAGGGCGCGTAGCCGTTCCGGTGCCATGTAGGCAACCGTGCCAATCAGAAAGCCGGTGCGCGTCAGCTGCATGCCCTCTTCCCGCACCTCGGGCCGCGCAATGCCGAAGTCCAGCAGTTTGGCGCGCCCATTGGGCAGCACAAAGATGTTGGCCGGCTTCACGTCGCGATGGATCACCTTGCGGCTGTGGGCGTAGCCCAGCGCCTCGCAAATCTCCACGATGATCCGCAGCCGGTCCTCCAGGGGAATCTCTTCAAACCTGGGCACCAGCTTGTCGAGCGGGTTGCCCTCAACGCACTCCATGACGATGTAGGGCATGCCGTTCTCGTCGCCCACGTCGTAGACGGTGACAATGTTGGGGTGGTTGAGCTGGCCGGTGTGGCGGCCTTCCTCGTAGAAGCGCGCCAGCATCTCCGGCTGGTTGGCGTAGTCGCCATGCAGCATCTTGATGGCAACTTCGCGACCGATGCGGCGGTCAATGCAGCGATAAACCACGCCCATACCGCCCGCGCCCAGCTGTTGCAGGACTTCGTACTTGCCAATATGCGTCAAGCGGCTGCGGGCACTGCCGTCAGGAGTCTCCACCATTGCTCTCCCTTGTACCGTTGGAGGATTTTCGTACTCGAATGTAATCTGAGGCCGGATGTTTTCTCATCATACTCGCGCCAGCAGAGGGTCTTGGGCAAGCGGGGATGAAGTTGACCTGCCTTCCGGAGTTGTGGCAGGGTTTGGGCGCTGTGGTAAGCTGGCGCAGACTGAAAGAACCACCATGGACCCGCATCCGCCGCGCCTGCGCGCCGGTTGCGGATGTGTATGGGCACGCAACTATGGCATTCGAGATTCCACCCACCGTGTCGGTTCAGGCTCACTCCATGCGGGCAAACACCGCCTTGCAGGACGCCTCCAAGAACCGCTTTCCGGTCTTCGTCCGGTTGCGCATCGCTGCCGATCCGACGCGGCGCTTTGACGCGCGGATACGTTTCCGCTGGATGGTCTCCGATCTGGTGCAGGGCGGCTCGGGCATCAGCGTGGATGCTCATGAGCTGATGCTCGCAGTGCGCTTTCCCTCGCGGCACGCGGCCCTGACGGCCAGCCGCCGCATGCAGTGGGCCGCCCAGGGCTATGCGGAGACCACGGGGCTGGCGGAGTGTTCGCTGGCGATTCTGGTTCTTGACCCAGAGGATCTGCGGGCCAGCGCGCAGCCGCCCGCGGAGATCCTGGAACAGGTTCCACCGCGACAGATTTGGTTGAGCGCCCGCGTGGCGGCCGGTCCGGCGATGGTGCCTGGATTCCAACTGGGGCACTCCCCCAACCGCGCCTTCCGCGAGATGCAATGGCTGACTCCGGCGCTTGACGGCACGCGCTCGGCCGATGACGCGCGGCTGGCGCGCCTGCTCTCCGCGGCAGGCAAACCGTTCGTCACCGTGCCCGCCTCTGGGCTGGATCTCATTGAACCCGATACCCACAAGGATTCCGCGCGCCGTGCCTGGCTCTACACCGGGGGCGGAGTTGCGGCGGCAGGCATTGCGGCGCTGGGCATTGTGCTTGCGCTGCACGGCAAACCGGCGGCGATCCAGGAAACTCCAGCTGTTGTTGACTCTCAGGAATTGAACGGCGGAGGAGGCACCCCGAATCCGTCCACTCCCAAGACGATTCCTGCCCCTGGCCCGGAGATCGTGAAAACGATTCCGAAGAACTGCCACCTGACGGACAGTCAGATCCCTGGCCAGTTACAGGCGGCGCAAAAGAACCTCGAGCATGCCAGTTATCGAGCCGCAATCACGCAATATGATGCGATCCTTGCCTGCCAGCCGGAAAATGCCACGGCTAGCAGCGAATTGAAGAAGGCCCGCCAGATGCAGCAGATCGTGGAGGGAACATCGAGTCCGTAAGACGCGATGTTCCCTCCACGATCTGCTCGACTATTACCCTCCCTAACAAGCGGCTAAGGCTTTTTTGCAACGCTGTAGACCTTGATTTCCTAGATATCCCACCCATTTCCGCAAAGAGCGCGGAAATGGATGGGGCACGCTGCTTCTGATGGATGGGGACGGAAGTTTATAGCCAATGCGAAAATGCTCTAGCCGACTTATCGCGGAGCAGGCGAAGCCGCGCCAGCCGCGGGCCGGGCCAGGTCAAATACGCCGCCCGCGGAGAGCGAAATCAGCGGGTACTGCTTCTTCCCCGTTGCCTGCTGCACATTCTTCTGCACATAGAAGAACAACTCCGCCGTAGTAACCTTGCCATCGAGCTTGCCTTGCCTTCCCTCGGACAACGTACCATCGGCCTCGCCCGCGAGCCCCTTGAGCAGGAAATACGTAAACACGCCGTGCTCCCCCCAGCGCGATCCCTCTTGCGAAATCTGCCCGCCCTCGCCGGCCTCAACCGAGGCGAGATCGTGCTTTTCAAAGGCATGGTAGAGATAGGTGTTGATGAGGTTGGCGGGCTTGGAGCGGGGCGGCAATCCATCCCCGATCTTGGCCGTGTGGCATACATCGGCAAACAAGGCTATGTGCCTGGTCTTGGCGTAGGAGGCCAACCATGCCGGTAACTCCTCCACTGGAAGCGCCGAGGCGGCCAGGGCGTGCAGGTCGCTGTCATAAGTGAGCAGATACTTATGCTCCGGATTATTGGAATCGTAGCCGCCATGCAGATTGAGATAGATGAGCAAGGAGTCTTGCGGACTCATGGTTCGGGCCAGATCCTTCAGCGCCGCGCGCAGGTTATCCAGAGTTGCTTCCTCGTTGAGCAGGAGTTTCACATTTTCCTGCTTGTAACTTCCGCCTTGAGGAGTCAGAAGAAAGTCGCGGAATGCTTTGGCGTCGCTGCCGGCATAGGCCAGCGGGGGCAGCGTCTCGCCCTGCGCGTGGTAGAGGGAGATACCAACGAGCAGCGCAAAATGCCTTCCGCTCGACATCGGCGTACTGAACTCCGGCGGCGTTGGCTTCGGATTCCGGGTGAAGGAGTCGAGCAGAAACACCGAGTAATGGGGCTGATTCCAGCGGTCGCGATAGAAGACCTCAATGGCGTTGCCGCCGCCATGCAGCGCCACGGTGGGGTTCTGGGTAAGGGGAATATCGCACACAATTCCCTCTTCCAGATTGCGCTGCGTCATCACCACATTGGCTGCTTCGGCGTTGACGCGGATGCCGATGCTGCTGCCCGCCAGATCCTGTGGCTGGCGTCCAAGATGGATGGAGACCATTTGCAACCGAGCCAGTGCTTCGGTCTCCGGGAGCGTAGCCTCGCTGTTTTCTTCAATGCGAGCCAGCGACTCGCCCATCTTGGGAAACTCAATCCACACCGCGCGGGGACGAGGTGTTTGCGCGGGCAACGCGGCGCCCATTCCAAGAATCGCGGCAACAAACAAGAGATTTCGGCGAGTAGAGTTCATGGCACAATCGTCCAATCTGGAATTCGCGTCCATGATAGCGCCGCACATCCATCTCCCTCAAACGCCCCTTGAGGCCAAACGTGAAAAAACATGCGCCATATTGACATCCACTATCACGGCGGATATACTTCGGGCGTAATTCAGGCTCCCCGTCCAGCCGCAAGCTTTGATAGCACATCCCGCATTCCGCGGGAGAAGGAATAACTTCATGCGTAAGTCGATGGTGTACACCCTCTCCTTGTTGCTCTTCGGCTCCATGTTCCCGACCGCCTCCCCTGCGCAACTGGGCGGCATGTTCAACAAGAACAAGAAGCCCGACACGCCCTCCACCACCGCCCCCGTCTACTCCGATGCGGACAAGGCCATGCTAGCCAAGATCGAGCAAATGCCCGACATTCAGGAAAAAATTCAAACGGAATGGACGGAGCGGCGGCAAAAAGATCTGGATCTGGCCGCCTACATCAACCAGACCGTGGACTGGGGCAAAACTCAGAATCGGATCGAAGACCACGCGACGCAGACCCAAAGGCTCTATGACAATCCCATGGTCCAGGTCTATGTGAATAACATTGGCCAGCAACTGGTTCCCAAGGACTCGCCCAATCTGTACGCCTTCCGGGTGCTGTACGACCCCATCCCCAAGGCCTATTCCCTCTCGACAGGAACCATCTATGTGACGACCGGTCTGCTTTCGATGCTGGATAACGAAGCGCAACTGGGTTACATCCTGGGCCATGAGATCGCGCACGTTGAGCAGAGGCATGAGTACAAGCGCGTTCACGACGCCATCGTCAACGAAGAGTTTGTGAAAGAGAAGAACGCCAAGGCGGAGATGAAGAAGGAATTGCTGGGCGCGGCAATGTCCATCGGCGGCGGAATGCTGGGCGCCAAGCTGGGAGGTATTGGCGGCGCCGGGATCGGCGTGTTGAGCGGCTTGGGAATCTCGGAGCTTCTCTACCATCCCAAGGAGCTCTCTCTGACCGACTGGAGCACGGTGGAAGAGGATGAAGCCGACGAGATGGGTGCTCGCTTCATGCTGAATCGCGGCTACGATGTCCGCGAGGTGCCGCGCATGTACGCCAGCCTGGATCGCCTGGTCTCCAAAGACGAACGAATCGGCCTGGGCTTCATGGGCAACCCCAAGCGCGTCCACGAACGCATGGGCCACCTTAAACAGTTCATCGAAGGCCCCTTCCACGACGATATCGACAAGCGCATGAAGGCCGGCGGCATGATCGGCAACGGGCCCAACTTCCCCATTCTGCTGGCCGCCGCCAAGCGCGATAACGCCATCCTGGCCCTGGAATTCGATCTGTTCGACGAAGCCCGCCAAAACCTGGAGGATGCCATCGTCCAGCGCTCCACCGATCCGCTGGTCCACTTCTATCTGGCCAAGGTTGAAGGCCTGACCGCACGCACCCCAGAGGAGCACCAGCAGGCTATTGTCCACATCAAGAACGCACTGCGCCTGGACGATGCGCGGGGTGCCATTCCCGATCTGCATTTGGAATACGCCATCACGCTGCTGGAGCAAAACAACCCCTCTGATCGCGAAGAGATCCTGAAAGAGCTCAAGACCTACGTCATTCTCTACGACCGCGACCACGGTGGTTTGCCCGGCAATATGCCGGCTATCTTCGACTACTTTGCCCTGGTGGGAGACAACTCCTGGTATCTGCCCGGCGGCTGGTATCGCGAGACGCAGATGATGAACACCACTGGAGCCACCACGATCTCGCCTGACCAGGTGATTCATCGCGCCCTTTCGCTGGCCTCCGAATTGCCTGTGGCCGACGAGCATCCGGCCATCTCCGCACCCCGCCCCAAGACCCCCGCCAACCAGCACAGATAGCATCGAAACACATGGGGACGGCGGCCCAACCGCCGTCCCCCAAGGAGATCGGCGTATGGCGCATCCGCGGTCCTGCATCACCTGTTTTTTGCTGCTCCTGTTATTTTTTTTTACCCTCGCTGCCCACGCCGCGTCGCCCCGCGTGGTGGTGGGCATCCTGCCGTTCTACGATTCCAGCGCCGAAGCCATCAGTGATCGCCTGGCTCCGAATTTGGCCTACTTCCTCTATCAGGACTTACTGAAAAGCATGGACATTGTTCCGGTCCTGCTCAGCCCCGGCGGCCTTTACGATCCAGAGAGCGAAGAGCTGATTGAGAACTACGCCGGACTCCTCAAAGTGGATGCCGTCCTGATCGGGCGCATTCTCCCCTCCATCAAAGTCAACGACCACAGCGTGAAGTTGAATATCGAAGTGCAGATGGTGGACCTGGCCACAGGCAAGCAAGGTCCCAAGTTGACCAATGCCACGGTGCAGTTGTCGCGCAACGATTTCTTCGCGAATGTAGCATCTACTTACGTCAACAGCACCTATGTGGACTTCTACGGAAACACCAAGGCTTTCGCCAAGCAGCCTTTGGGTAAAGCTACAGCCAAGCTTGCGGAATGGACCGCGGATAATCTGGAGACCACCATCCAGTCCATGGGAACAGCGGGCAGCGGTGAAGAGCCCAAAACCGCCGGCGGCGCCTGTGAAATAGGGGTGCGCATCCTCTACACCGCCCGGCATGCCGCCTCCAAGTCCTATATGCTTTTTGCCAACGACGAGGACCAGACGGATTCGGCCAAGGAAGGGACGGCCCACTTCTCCATCCCTGCCGGGCCATTGGCCCTGCGCTTCCAGGTCAACGACGCCCCGTATCGTTTCCCCACCCAAAAGTCTTACCAGATTTCAACCTCGGTGGACTGCTCGCGGCCTGGGCAAACCTTGATGATCGACCTGGGCACATCGGGCGAAGCCAGACCTCACTGGGAATAACCAGGCAGAGGTGCTGGGAGATAACTTCACAGCACCTCTGCCTCATCCCAGACGACACAAACTAGACGTGAGTTGACCGCCCATCGATTTGCGATCCCCATCCGGGATCTTCGTGCGGCGCTGCGATTTCTAGGCGAACTTCTTCACTTCCGGATAGCGCGAATAGATTCTGTATTGGTCTTCGGCTGCCAATTGCGCCAACCTGATTGGCCTGTCTTGCGAACGGGTGCCTTTTTGATTCAGCACGTTCATCAGACTCCACTCCCGCTGCAGGGTCTCAGGCTCGTGTGCCTTCAAATCATATCGGGTAAAGTCAATTACAAAAGAAGGCCCGTGCGTCTCCCGGTTACTTAGAAGAGCAAGTCTGAATTCCCGATTCATGAACCACTTGATTTCCAACTCCTTCTCCGAACCAGGTGCGCCCGTTCCTTGCGCGTCGAATCGGTAGTTGAGCGATGCATTGTTGGGCATGTGTTTCCGCCACTCCAGGCCGAATGCTCCTTCGGTCAGCACTTGGGTGTCCGGCCACCTACTCCGGACCGACTGTAGCCAATACGTCAGATCCTCGTCGTGCCCAACCGATACTTCCCAGATCGCCGTAACCCAGCCGAATCCATTCAGCGCATGGCCCCGGTCAAAGTGCATCGCGACCGTGTCCAGCATCTCCTTCCGGCCCCGTTCCACGCCGAGATTGCCAACAGTTTCGATAGGCCCCACGCCAAGCCGGCTGTTGAATCCACCTTGAAAACCATCGCGTCGCGCGGCCAGAAAATCGCAGGTCCAGCCGTCCAGGCACACGCAGTCGATGAAATCCGCAGGGGCCTGAGACGGTTTTAAAAAATGCTCGCGACTGGGGTAATACGGATAGCAGATGCCGCCGTCGCCATCGCCATGATCAATGCCATGCTGGCTCCAGATCTGGCCCTGGCAAACATGGATGCCCTCCTCGGTAGCCAGCAGTCTCTGGTTCTCCGCATCCATATAACCTGCAACCAGACTTTGCGGACGATATCCTCCTCCCACCATTGCCGAGATCAATTGCAAGGCTTTATGAATCGTCTCGTGATTCTGCTCGCGCGTGTTATACATAGGCGCGAAGTAGCCGCCGGGAATAAATGTAATCTCGTCGCCAAAGCGGTCGTGGTAGTGGCATAGCAAGCGGCGCGCATCCTTGTACTCCTGCCGATTGTCATTCAAGGCCAGCCAACTCACAGCCCAAGTCATCTTGCCCCCTGGACAGCCTCGCGCAAAGGCTTCACGTCGGGAGCGGAGTCTGGCGGGGCTATTGTCAGAAGCTTCGTCTTCTCCGATCGAACGATCTGGAGTTACTTCAATCTGATTCACGCGCACAACTGAAACATGGGTAAGATACCTGCCGCGAAGCGCAGAGCCGCTCTCTTTAGCTCCGAGCGCATTCAACTCCGTCCCTGACAGCGCCAGAGACGCAGCGGACCCTGCCGCCCCATTGAGAAACTGTCGTCTGGTCCAAAAACTGTTCATCGCCATTCCTTGCATCCGACCTTTCAAAGAGACCTTTCAAGGTGAATCACCAAAAACATGCCGTGGGTCCGCCGTCGATAACTTCGCGCCGTCTATTGACTATAGTCCTCGGGGTGAACTTCGATCGATGCAGGTGGATAACTTAAAGGTCCGGCGCCGAGCAAAGTGTTGGGCGTGTCCCCCATCGTCAACTCCAGCCTGCCGCCCTTGACAATGTCCGCGTGGCGAAACCAGACCTGATCGAGCACCTTTCCATCAAGGCGGATGTTCTGCACATACTTGTTTTCATGAGATGTTGAATGAGCAACAATCACGAAGGTGTTTCCGTTCTTTAGATGAATCGTCGCCTTGTCAAAGATGGGACTGCCTATGTCGTAGATGGGGATTCCCGGCGTGACCGGATAGAAACCCAGCATGGAGAACACCACAAACGCGCTCATGCCGCCTCCGTCTTCATCGCCGGGCATGCCTTGCAGAGTATCGGTGAAAAACGATTCCAGAATCATGCGAATTCGTTTCTGACTCTTCCATGGCTGTCCGAGGCGGTTATAAATGTACGGTATGGCAAAGCTAGGTTCATTCCCCATGGAGAACTGGCCAACCATCGATGTGGAGTCAGGAAACTTGGCCTGGAATTCATACTTCGAGCGGCCCAAGGACTCGCGAAAGAGCTGATCCAGATTGGCCGTGGCCTTCTCCGCCCCACCCATCCGTGCGATCAGGCCGTTGAGGTCGTGCATCACATCCCACGTGTAGGTATAGCCATTGTTCTCGTCGAAAAAATCCCTTCCTCCCATTCCACCATCGAATTTCGGATCGAGTGGCTCAATCCAGCGCCCCTCGGAGTCCTTGGGCCACATCATTCCTTTGTCGGCACGAAAGAGGTTTTTGTAGTTAGCGGCACGTTGAAGAAAGAAGGCCTCGCTCTCTGGCCTGCCCATAACTCGCGCCAGCTGGGCAATTGACCAGTCATCGAAGCTGTTCTCCAGAGTAACTGGCACGGGTTGCCGCTTCTCGGCCGGATCAACCCCTGGCACCGTCTCCATCTCTCCGGGATGCAGGGCAGGCATATAACCATGAACAGCAAAAAACTCATCAAGCGGTCCCTTGGGACCGATCCGCCAGGGAAGCAGCGTACCTTCAAGAGATCGCTTGCGGACGCCGTCAAAAGCAGTTTGCAGATCGAAGTTCCGCACACCCTTGAACCACGCATCCGCAAACCAGGGGGCGGCATGATTGCCGTTCATGCATGCATAAGGCCCGGTGAGGAGGGCAAACGAGGGCATGGTTCCCGATTGTTGATACATGCGCACATAGGATTGAATCTTGTCGGCCTCCATGTCGGGATTCAGCAAGGTTTGCAGCGGCTCCAGCGCGCGATAAGTATCCCATAGCCAGTTATCCACATAGAACGGGCGCTTATCCTCATGGACCTGGCGATCGTAGGCGCTATAGTAATGGCCGTCTTCCGTGATGTTCACCATTCGTTCGTAGCAACGATAAAGAGCGGTGTAGAACACCCTGCGCTGTGCTTCAGTCCCTCCCTCCACCTCGATTTCACCAAGGGTTTGATTCCAGCGTGCCTTGGCCGAAGCTTTGACATCTTCAAAGTTCCACGCCGGTATCTCGTGGCGCAGATTCTTCCTTGCTTGCTCTTTGCTGATGAAGGAAATGCCATATCGAAATTCGAGGGTCTTGACGCCCGCGCTTGAGGCGATTGCACGTTTGCGTCCTCCCTGGTTCTCCAGTTTGAACTGCATCGGCACGCTGAATTCAGCGTAAACATAGGCCTTCATGTTACTGAAACGCTCTTCGCCGCTCACGGCGGTGTCACTTTCCGTTTGCAGATCGCCAAGCATGCGGTTGGCCAGGACGACGGAAGCCTTCCCGTCCGGAAAAGTGAAGCGGAAGTAGCCGCAGCGCTCGGTTGCGGTAAACTCCGTCTGAATCAGCGAACCATCGAAGCGGGTCGAATAGTAATACGGCGTTGTCTTTTCCTGGTCGTAGGCTGCGGCGCTGCCATCAACGCCAGGCATGATGAAGAACAATTCCTGCATGCGATAGGAACTGATCGTTAGCGGAAAGGACTTGATCTGATCATCCATCGCGTCGGCGCGGACTGGATAGACACGTACCATGCTGTTGGGCAGGTACACGGCTGGACGGGTCGGTTCGAGGAGAATACCCACATTGCCAATGGTTGGATCTACATACTCGACCTGCGCGGTCGCCTGCCCTGCCCGTGCGATTACCGCGGCCAGAAGTGCGGAACTGAGCCAGCCTGGGCGAATCAACGAATTACGACGACGCATGCAGTCTCCACTTTGTAGCTCATTTCAATCGCGTTGCAGGATACCGGAAAAAACGGCGGAATTATGCCCAGGTGCTCCGATTGCGGCAAACCAGAATGGTTTTGGAAACTCATTCCAAGACTCTTCGCGTTGGAGGTTTGCTCGGCACGGGTGGCGCCATGCCGCATTCAGTAACTTGGCAGGAACAACCCTGGCGGGAATTCATTCAGGAATGCAACCTTAACCGATGGCGCACGACTCGACTGGCGAGTCCACAGAGTTACAGCCAGGTCTCTGAAAGTTTGGATTTGTACCTTTGCATCTCGGCTTCCCAGGTCTCAAAAACGAGACCTGGGAAACCCAAGAGCGGTGCCTCCGCAAGGAAACCTGTGCTGACTGACGGACTTCTGATGATCCATGACGGCGAAACACATCCAGCGATTGTCAACCGTGAGGAATCCTCACGCGCCCTGGAAGAGCGCGTGAGGTCCGAACCAGATGCACGTGCCGAGAGTTAGCTGAACTTTCGACAGGGATGGACGTTGTATGTCCTTCTCAGACCAGGTCTCTGACAGCATGGATTTGTACCTTCGCATCTCGGCTTCCCAGGTCTCAAAAGCGAGACCTGGGACACCCAGCATGGGTACGAAATCAAACGGTCGAAGACTTAGAAGGACAGCTTGAGCGCCAACTGGATCTGGCGAGGTGGGAAGAACGCGGTAATCGCTCCATATCCGCCGTCGGAGCGGTTGGAGTCCGGGTTCTGGTAGTTGACCGCGTTGAGAGCGTTGAAGGCCTCACAGCGGAAGTCAAGGTTGGAGGAGTCGTTCCACAGCGGGAAGGCCTTGTGCAAACCGGCATTCATGTTGTAGTACGCGTTGTCGCGCATCGAGTTTCTGCCCGCATTGCCGTAGGGAGAACTGACATTGGTGGGGATGGTCACGGTGGAGGAGTTGAGATAGCCCGTCAACGAGGTGGGATTCTTGACCCACGAGCCTCTTTGATTCTTGGGATTGCCGTTCACATTAGGGCGGTAGTTAAGCAGATCGCTCACGTCCATCTGCGAAGGCGCTGAGTAGATGAGGTTGACGGGCGCTCCGCTGCTGGCGGTATTGATCAGCGTAAACTGCCAGCCGCCGGCCGCGGTTTGCATGGCGCGGTTGGCATTCCCGCCCCAGCGGCGGCCCTTGCCGTAGGGCAGATCCCAGATCGCGGTCAGGGTATCGTTGAGCGGTTGGTTGTAGGCCGACTGTCCGCGCTCGCCCCGGAGGTTGGCAAGGTTCACGCGCGAGTTATCGTTGTTGGGTGTGTCCAGATGGCCCGACGCGTTGTCGATATCCCTGGAATAAGAGAATGCGTTGAGCAGGTAAAGACCGCTAGCATAGCGGTGCTCGATCCTCGCCTGCACGCCGTGATAGATGAGCATGCCGAGGTTGGACGATCCTTCGATGCCGGTGAAGCCAACGATGGGGCGGCGGCTCAGCAGTGGCACGCAGCCGGTGGTCGTCCACGTGTTGGTTGTCGTGCTGTAAGAACAAGTGGGCGAGGCCGTATTGGGGGGCGCCTGGTTAATATCGTCAAGCACCCAGATCTTCACTCCGTGTTCACCCACATAGGAGATTTCGACCAAGGTACCCTCATTCAACTTCCGCTGCACACCCACATGCCAGGCCTGCACGTAGCCCGTAGCAATACTCTTGGGAATGTAGCGAGTTTGGGCGACAGCCGTGCTGAAACCGGCGGCGCTGACGAAGTTTGTGCCATAGCCCTGCATGGTCGGACTGAAGCAAGAGGTGGTCTGCACATTGGTTGCACAGATGGGATTGTTGACTGACTGGGTGATGGATGAATTGACGATATAGGGGCCGTTGTAGGCAAGCAGGTTTTCGCCGCCTTCACGATTGAACTGAATGTAGTTGACCCCGTATCCGCCGCGGACCACTGTCTTGGAATCCAAACCGTAGGAGAAACCGAGGCGCGGAGCAAAATCGCGCTTCGGCATGTTGACCATCGCGCGGCTGGACACACCACCATAACTTGCTTGCTGCAAGGTACCGGTAGTGATTCCGAGGTAGGGCGCCTGCGACGCCGTTCCCGCGGGAGGGATGAAATTCGCCAGATGGTTTCCACTTACCCACTGCGGCGTGACCAGCTCATAACGCATCCCAAGGTTCACGGTGAGCTTGTTGGACACCTTCAAGTCGTCCTGCACATAGAAGAAGTTCATCATCTGGTGATAGTTGACGATAACGAAGTTATTCAACGTATAGCTGTTGCGGGCGCCCACCAGGAAATCGGTCAGATAGGCCGCTTCCTTGATGCCGGCGTCGCTGCTGCCCGTGTAAGCGCCGGCATTAGCGTTCGATGCACCGGCGCTGAAGCCGCCGCCATAGTTGTCGTTTCCATAGGTCGGATTGAAGTCGTCGATCTCTGTATTGATGGCCTGATACTCGTAGCCAACCTTGATGCTGTTGTGGCCATGCAAAAGGGTGTAGTTGACTTTGGGATCGATTGCAAAGGGGTTCTGGAACTGCGGGTTGCTGCTCTGCGAGCCAAACTGCGAGAAGGACGAAACGTTCTGGTCGTTGAGCGAGCGCGAGATCAAAGGATCGGTGGGCAGGCCGGGTATCCCTGCCTGCGTAATCAGGCTGGGCTGGCCCAGGCCATAGGGGGTTTTGCCTCCCAGCGTCCAGGTGAAAGCGACGCGCGCATCAAGAATCGAGTTCTGGCTGAAAAGGAAGGTGTAGCCAGCCGCGATTTGCTTGTTGTAGTCGTGCAGCGTGCCGTTTGCGTTTCCGCCCGCCGGACCGGTAAGGGGCTCGGCATCCTGGATGTTGAGATGGTGCCAGCTCCAGCGGAAGAAGGCCGTGGTGCGCGGATTCACGAAGAAATCGAAGCGCGCGTCGGCTTTGTTGTCGGTGAAGCTGGCTTTGGGCACATTCACCAGGTTGTTGGAGAATGCACCTGCAACGTTGGGAGCAGGCAGATCGGGAATCACCAGCTTGGCCAGCGCGTTCCAATCCGATTGAGGAACCACGCCGTTGGCGTACACAGCGCCTGTCAAAGGATTGTGGAGCGAAACTGGATTGCCCAGGGTATCGGTAAAGATGCCCTGCCGTTGATTGGCATTGGGGACCGTCGAGGAGGAGTACTGGCCCTGCACCTGGCGATTGCCTTCAAAATCTCCAAAATAGAAGATCTTGCCCCTCATGAACTTGGGAATGGGGCCACCGATTGAGCCGCCAAACTGGTTCTTCACGAGTACGTTCTTCTGAGTTTTACCTGTAAGAACGTTGGTCGGCGGAGTAAAAGGGCCGATGGCGTTGAAGTCTGTATTGCGGTTGTATTCCCAGAGTTTGCCGTGGATATGGTTGGTTCCGGTATTGATGCTGACGTTGAAGACGGCGCCGGCCGAGCGTCCATACTCGGCGCTGTAGTTGTCCGTCTCTACGCGGAACTCGTTGATGGCGTCCGGCGAGGGCTGGATGGCCTGGTTGGAGTAGCTCTGGTTGGAGGTGCCGTAGGCGTTGTTGTCAATGCCGTCGAGCAGGAAGTTGTTCTGCTCGCTGCGGTTACCGTTCACGTTGTAGGAAGCATCGCGGCTGGTCACGGTCTGGTTTTCCAGAACGCTGGCACGCACACCGGGGGTAAGCAGCGCCAGATCGGCATAGGCGCGCCCGTTGAGGGGAAGGTTACCGACATCGCGCGCGGAGATAATCTGTCCGCGTTCACTGTCTTCCGTATTAAGAATTGCGGCCGCGCCGGTTACCGTAACCGTTACGGTAGCCGCGCCGGGCTTCAGATTCAAGTCCACGCGTTGGCGCGCATTGACTTCCGCGGTAAAGGGTTCCGTGACAGACTCGCTAAACCCGGTCGCCGAGCCTTTCACCTTGTACTGTCCAATGCGGACGCTCGTGAATTCGTACTGACCTTGTGCGTCGGCCGTTACCGTCGTCTCCAAGGCTGTAGCAATGTTGACGAGCGTCACCTTGGCGCCCGGAATGGCAGCTCCCGTACTGTCATGCACATAGCCGAGGACCGATGCGGTATCGAACTGCGCTTGAGCGGATGGGCTGATGAGTACGCCGAGGAGGAGAACGACGACCACGCCGACAAGCCTCTTAAAGATTCCTTTTTCAATCATTTGCATCATTGACTCCTTTCAGGGTTCTAAATGGTTCTTGATTCTGACAGGACACATGGAACGATGGTTCTACGCTTTGCTGAGCCTGCGAGCGACGGCTTGGGGATTCGCCGTGTTGGGTCCAGACAGGACCTCGGTGATGTGTAGGTTGCTGCCATTCGTTTCAACCGGAATCTCCTTTTCGGCGGGGATCAGCGTCGATTGTGCCGCTCGGAGGTTTCTGGGTGATCAATCGAAAATGAACGGCAGGACAACAATCGGCAATCTGCGAACCCCGTTCCTGTCACTTGATCGGAAGGCCATTTCGCCGGTATCCTCTGCTCAAGCAGAGTTCTCATCTCAAGTACTCCAATCCCACAGGTGTTGAAGCAATCTCAGCTGCACCCTACGAGCAATGTTGTTGCCTTGGCTAGGTGTTTCCCCGGTGTAGAGGGGTTGCCGGTCCTAGGTTACATGGCGCAGGTCGTTAATAAGAAAACCGTTAGAGGTTTTGCCCGGGCAAGTTTATTTGGTAGCCTTTACACCGTGGAAAGGCTATGATTCCCAGTGTTCCTAACCTTGCATCGCTCTCGATGCCTCGGTTTTCATGCAGGCCTTGCCGTTTGCCTGGGGCTGATCTGGTCCGCAGCCCTGACCCCAAGGAACATTCGGGGTTTGCCTTGGAATGGGTGTTCAGGTTGTAGGAGAGTACGTCGATGTCGCAAACCATGCCTTTCATCAGCGGCGAAGAATCAGGTCCAAAACCCGATCGCCCTCTTCCCGACGATCCCCGGTGGCAACTGGCGCGCCGAATCGCCGCCAGCAAGAGCTTTGAGAAATCCTCATTCCTGATCAACTTCCTGCTTTATGTTTGCAGGCGGGAACTGTGCGGTAGAGGCCATGAGATCAATGAGCACCAGATCGGCGTCAAGGCGCTGGGCCGCCCCGCAACCTACAATCCCGGCGATGACAACATTGTCCGCAACTACGCCCGCCTTTTACGAAAGCGCCTGGAAGAGTACTTCAAGACCGAAGGCAAGGACGAGACTCTTCGTCTGGAGATTCCGCGCGGCCACTACGTTCCTTCCTTCTATGTAATTGATTCTTTGAAGGATAACGAACCTCCTTCCGGGTTGCCCGCGGATGCCTCCGCCACGGCACGGATCGATGCAACGGGCCCGAAAACACCGTCCGGGCATTCCTCCGTGCAGTTCCTGAATGCAGGGGAGCAAACCAGCTCAGTTCCAGTGGATGCGGGCAAGACGCACCAAGGCCCGCTGGATGGACCGGCGGAGAGCCAGGCGCACCACAGTTCCGGGTTGCCCTCTGTGGTTGTGGCGGAACCGATTTCCGCCGCCCGTACGCCCTCAGGCCTGGAAGCCGTGCGCGCTCCAGGCCGCTCCGGCTTCCGTTGGTTCTCCCTTGTCGGCGTGCTGGGGCTTCTCAACCTGGCGCTGTTCGGCATCTTGCTGGGTGGCATCGTTTGGATGCGGGCTTCGCGCACCCAGACTCCATCGCTTCCTGCGGCCGTCTCGGTGCTTCCCTGGTCGGCGATCTTCAGCTCTACGAATCCCACGCACCTGATCGCCAGCGATCCTGACATTGACGAGATCCAAATCCTGACCCAAAGTTCCATCTCGGTTTCAGACTACGCAAACCATATCTACATTCCCGCCAAGAAAGCGCTCACGCCCAAAGTGATCGATATCTGCTTGAAGCTACTGCAAGGGCACAGAGCGGCCCTGGTCGATACCCAGGTAGCTGCCGAAGTTGCGGCGCTGGCCCAGACCATTTCAAGAAAGATCAAAGTGGAAGGCGCTCGCAGTCTTCAATTCTCGAATCTGAAGACCGACGACAACTTCATCTTCCTTGGAAGTCCCCGTTCGAACCCCTGGGTTTCCGTATTCGACGATCAGTTGGACTTCCGATTCGTGATCGACAATACAGGATTCGAGAGCATCCACAATGTTCACCCTGGCCCGCACGAGCAACTCGAGTATGTCCCCAGCGGTGGGGGTGGAGACACGGGCCAATCATACGCAATCGTAGCTTTTGTTCAGAGTCCCGACCAGAACGGCCAAATTCTGCTTCTGGCTGGAGCCAACGCCGAAGGCACTCAGTCCGCGGGAAAATTGGTCACCGACCTCTCTCGCCTCTCCATGGAATTGCGGAAATGCGGTATTCCACCCTCCGGTCCACTCAAGCATTTCGAGATGTTGCTGCGCGTGAAGATGATGGCAAGTTCAGCCAGCGAATACGATGTAGCAGCATGTCACATCCTGGCTGAGCCTTCTGCTCATTAGCAGCATTTTCCCTTTTGCAATAGACTTCCGAGCCCCATCCGTTTCCGTGTTTTGTGCGGAAATGGGTGGGAAGCTTTTTAAATTCAGATCGACATCATTTCAGAAAACTCTCAAGCTATCTCTCCCATGCGCAGCACTCCAAATTGCCTGGAAACAACCCTCAAGAATAACGTTGGGCCGGTTTGCGGAAGAAACGGTTCTCCTGCTTCATCGCAAGCCCCGCAGTGCGTGTGAAACCGGACGCTCAGACCACTCCCTGGACATCTTGAAGAAGAACGCAGAGGCTGGAATCGCTGCGGCAGCCAGATCTTTCTTTGCTTCTGGAACTCTCTCCAGACAATTTGAACGGGAATCGACCGTTGCGTGGCAGGGGAAATGACTACTCAACTTATGAAGTCGATCTGTGCAACGGCATGTATCCGATTGAACAGATCGTCAGGGATCGACGATCGGACAATTGTACAAAGCATACGGGAGAGGTCTCTGCCGCCAGGGCAAACTTTTTCAGCCCAAGTTCGCAGAAGTCCGCGATCGCAGTTCTTGAATCCAAGCCTCGGGGAGAGAAGAATGTCAGCAACCAATTCAGTTGTCGCAATCTATGAAACACACGATCAGGCAGAGCAGGCCGTCAAGGCCCTTCAGGGCGCCGGCATTGACATGAAATGCCTTTCCATCGCAGGAAGAGGCGTGCACACGGACGAACACGTCGTCGGCTATTACAACGCAGGGAGCAGAATGAAGTATTGGGGCAGGGTCGGAGCCTTCTGGGGCGGATTCTGGGGCCTTCTATTTGGATCAGCCGTCTTTGTCATCCCTGGTATCGGACCGCTCCTTGTCGCCGGACCTCTGGTCGGCTGGATTGTAGGCGGCTTGGAAGGAGCTGTGCTGGTCGGCGGTGTCGGTGCCCTCGGAGCAGCCCTCGTCAGCATCGGCATTCCAAAGGATAGTGTCATCCAATATGAAACTGCACTTAAGACCGATAGGTACCTCCTGATCATCCATGGTGTACCCGACACGGTGTATCGCGCGCGCTTCATTCTCGATGCATCCAACGCGGGCACATTGAGTGTTCACTACCAGCCAATGTTGACCAGTTAGCGACGGCCCACTCCGCACAGCCCCGCGAACCTCACCCTGCCCACGCAGTGTGAATCAGAATAGGACCCCATGAGCGCGTATCGCACACCCAACGCAACAAATCCCGGCACTCCCGCGGACCACAGAGCCATGAACAGCCAACCGTCTAGTCTCGCGACGGAAGGATTTCAGTTCTGGTGGCAGACTACCTTTGCCATGCATGTTGCAATGACTGCGGAAGCAATTGCTCTCATCCGTACCCACCGCCGAGCTAGCTCGGCTAACCAATTTCTCCTGCGGAAGACCCATTGAGTCTCCTCCTGCTGCAGCGCCTCCCAGCCTCGAGCGTTTACGTCGGCAGGCCCGCAACGCAGGATGGCAGTAGTTCAAAACTTAACTCTCCCAGCCTTCCCGCGACGGCGGGAATGTGTTCCGTCCTGCTTCTGGTTGTATCTCTGGCTGCGTCTGGCTGTCATTCCCAACAAACAACATTACCGGCCGCGGCAAAGTCCACCGAGGTGGCCGATGCCGTTGCAGCACAACTGCACACGAGAGCCTCCGCGGAAGCACTGTCCGCGCTCCATTCCGCAGCCAGCGACAGGGTTCGTCCAAGCGTTCCATCCGTATATGAGGCCATTCAATATACACCTGCGTGGTTACGAGCCGGGCAGGCAACGCCCCAGGCATTGAGCGTCATCTCTGCACTCCAACATAGTCAGGTCAAAGGTCTCAATCCAGATGACTACGATGCATCGCTTTGGTCTGCGCGGCTGGAGGCTCTCAAAGCCGCGCATGGAGACGCGGCCGCTGCAGCTCAGTTCGATGTGGAGTTAACAGCCTGTGCTCTGCGCTACCTCTCCAACCTTCGCACGGGAAGAGTAAACCCGAAGCCGTTGCTCTTTGACGTTGCCCTTGATGGCCGGCGCTACGACTTAGCGCAGTTTCTTGTTCTGAAGGTTCTCAACGCGCTAAATCCAGCCGATGCATTGAGCATGGTAGAACCCCAATACCTGGGCTACCGACGCACCGAAGATACGCTCCAGAAGTATATGGATCTTGCTGCCCAGGATCACAGCGCGCCACTGTCTGAGCCACTCCACATCATCAAAAAGGGAGATGCCTACAGCAGCGCTCCGCAGTTGGCGCAACGCCTGCGCTTGCTGGGCGATCTGCCGCAGGATGTGCCTGCAACTTCGAATGGAGGTCTCTACGACGCCACCTTGCAGGAAGCGGTGAAGCGCTTCCAGACCAGGCACGGATTAACGCCCAATGGCAACCTGGATAGACGCACTCTGCTCCAGCTAAATACGCCGTTGAGCGCGCGTGTAGTTCAGTTGAGAGATTCACTGGAGAGGTGGAGGTGGTTGCCAGCAGACTATCCGCAGCTACCAGTGGCGATCAATATCCCAGGCTTCGAATTACGAGTATTCTCTGACGATCACCAGATCGCAATGCGCATGAATGTGGTTGTTGGGAAGGCGATCCTACACCAGACGCCAGCCTTTGCAAAAGAGATGAAGTACATCGTCTTTCGGCCGTATTGGAATCTTCCCCTCGACATTGTACGAACCGAGATGGTTCCGAAACTCCGCAGGGATCCACGCTATCTGGAGAAGCGGGGATTCGAAACCACGGATCAGAGTGGCCACGTCCTAGCAACAAGCCCCGTGAGTCCTGCCACCCTCGCCGAGATACGCTCCGGCAAGTTATTGGTACGCCAGAAACCGGGCCCCTCGAACGCGCTTGGCTTGATCAAATTCATCTTTCCCAATGAATTCGAGATCTACCTGCACAGTACGCCGACACCCCAGCTATTCAATCGCTCCCGACGCGACTTCAGCCACGGCTGCATTCGAGTGGAGGAGCCGGCGAAACTGGCTGCATGGTTGCTCCGGGATCAACCACAATGGACGCTGCAAAACATTGAGGCCGCGATGCAGTCCGGTGCGGATAACCGAGAAGTGCTCCTCACCACGCCGGCACCTGTGGTGATCGCTTACCTGACAGCGATCGTCGAGGAGAATGGCGAAGTGTATTTCTACGACGACATCTACGGAGAGGACAAGACTCTCGACGCTGCGCTGGCAAAGGGGCTTCCGTATCGCTGAGCGCAGACCGCTCACCACCGCCGTACAGGCCCTACATCCAGATGCACAAAATCGGATTGTGCGTAATAGCCCACGCCTCCACGCTTCAGGGACAGTGCCGCGTCCCGCACTCGAGCAGAGGATATACCGGGAATGCGAATGTCGATGGCCTTGGCCTCCATGTGCTGGCTGTGCAAAGCAACTCCTTTACTATGCTCGCGCAGATAGTTATTACTCCATGGCGTCCGATATCCGCAGACAATGTCGACCTCGCTGTCGGGACGGCCCAGCTTGACCAACAGATCATGGAGCAGATCGAATTCCTTCACGTCATATTCCTTCACATCGCCGGTGCGATGATCGCGAAGGAAATGATCCAGCACTGTTACCTGATCGGGAAGATACTGATCACCGATGCGGTAGACCACATCCAGATGTTCGCCAGTATGCAAATGGAAGAGGCGCAACCTGTAGGCTGGAGTAGAGGGAGTAGCCGCATCCGCTGCACGAATGCTTTCCGATGAAGACATTGCCAGAGCAGCGACGACACCAAGCAACAACGGCATTTTGAGCATGGATGTTTCTCTTTTCTGGTTCATCTCTATTATAGGCTTCATCGGGATTCGCTACTGGGGACCGAGTGCGCCGCACACCTTGAACTGCTCAAAACAGAACAGCCTGCGGCAGGTTGGCCAGTGAAAATAGGGTACAAGCCGTTCTTACGGCTTGTGGAGGAAACTATGTCTGCAGCCCATGCCTTCCCTTCCATTCCGGCCAAGATCCTGTTGCCCATCGACTTCAGCCCAGCCTCTCAGGCTGCAATGGAAATGGCGTCTGACCTGGCCGGTCACTTTCATGCAGAACTCTATCTACTCAACGTGATCCCGATGTTCCCGACCACATCACTACCCGATCTGGTTCCGGAAACGACCTTCATTGAAGAAGCAAGAGCCTACGCGGAACATCATCTGGCCAAGTGCAAGACTGCGCTTGCCGCCAAAGGCATACGGTCAACTTCCTGCGTCGAGGTAGGCAACGACATTGTAGGAACCATTATGAATGTCGTCGAGCGTGAGCACGTGGACATGATCGTGATCTCCACCCACGGCCTCTCTGGCTGGCATCCGCTCGTGTTCGGCTCCATCGCGGAGAAGGTTATCAAGCTCGCGCAGTGCCCACTCCTGCTTCTTCACGCCGCCCAGCCAGAGGATGGCGTTAAAGCCACTACAAACCGCGCCAGCGAATGGTGGTAGCTCGACTGGCATGAACGCAGGCAGCATGAGGCGCATATCTGTGCCTCATACTGCACTCGCTTCAAAGGGATGCAGCATCTTGCGCCTGGACAGGGATCGCCTGGAGACGAATGTGCTTCTTGGCAATCTCTTCGATCTCTGCTTCCGACAACGAGGAGAGATCCACAATCTCCATGGCAAGGACGCGTTGAAACGTCTCCGGGTGATGGCTCTTCAGATACTTCCGCAGAAACTCGACTGCACTGCTCTTCCCTGTGCCATGGCCCATCAGGATGATTGCCTTGGCGTGCGCAAGGTCTGCTGCGATTTCTTCGTAGTAGGAATCTTCCTCGGGGACACGATCCCCCTTGTAGTGGGCTTCCTTGCGATGAATCAGATGATGGTGGAAGTTAAAGGGATCATACGGCTCCACGGAAATCTCACTCTCGGGCTTGTTGCCACCCAGGTCGCGATAGATGTGGGCAGCATGATGATCGATCACAACCACAACTCGCCCGCTTTCGCATGGCTTGCCTGCATCACTTCCTACGCTAGAGTCTTTCAGAAACCGGCGCAGTCTCGATATCTCTTCCACGTCCAGATCGTGGGTACTGGGTCGCTTAAACAAAGCCCGCTGCGAACCGACTACAAAGGTAAACTCATCGTTGCCGTGCGCATGTACTTCACCGATCTGGCCGATCAAATCAACGACGGCACTCCAAGTCAGGTTCCGCGGCAGCTTGCCGGCAATCAGGCTCTCCAGGAGATCTTCCTCATCATGGTGAATATGTCCATTCATCCAACTAGCATCCCATCCACCGAGGCTCAACACTGTTCCAGTTTGCTCATTGCCGTCAGCACCATGCCATGCGTGCCTCCATTCGCAGATTCTGTGATAACTCGTTAGCGGAGGCAGCAGTATGCACCATCACGCTCATGCTGGCACCGTATTCCTGTTCCATAGAGCAATCCGGAACAGCCCCGCACCCTCGCTCCTGCGATTCTTCAAAACAGTATCCCGCATCAGACCTCAACACGAGATTGCAAGTCAACCGGAATAAGAGGTGCCACAGTGGAAACAGCCGAGACAATCAAATACAACGTAGAACAAGAATTGCGCTGGGAACCCAGCGTTTGCGCAACCAGGATTGGCGTCTCTGTCAACGAAGGCGTTGTCGAACTCGATGGCCATGTTAACAGCCTCTTTGAGAAGTGGGCTGCGGAAAGCGCGGCTCTCCGCGTTGTCGACGTAGCCTCGGTAGCAAGCGAGATCATTGTCGATTTGCCAGCCGGTGCAGAGCGCACAGATGAGGATATTGCATCAGCAGCATCCAACCACCTGACCTGGAACTCTCAAGTCCCAGCCACCGTCAAGCTCCAAGTATCAAAGGGATGGATCACGCTGCAAGGAACTGCGGAGTGGCAATTTCAGAAGGAAGAAGCCGCACGAGCGGTCCGCTCTCTGCGTGGTGTCAAAGCAGTTGTGAATGAGATCGAGCTCAAATCAACCTTGAGCACCGCGAACATCAAGAGCCTCATCGAGGACGCACTCAAGCGCGACGCCCAGATCGAGGCAAAGAGCATCGGCGTTGAGGCCGCTGGGAGCATGGTCACTTTGCGCGGACTGGTTCGCTCCTGGAAAGAACATGATGACGCCGAACATGCAGCTTTCTCAGCACCTGGTGTGACCTGCGTTTCAAACTTCCTCACTGTCTCCTATTGAGGACAGTTGTTCATCGCCTGCAAAAAACGGAGCGGCACTCGTTATGAGTACCGCTCCGTTTCTGTGTTCCAGGAAGGCGCCGCAGTGTCCCTTCCTTTCGGGTTTGGGGTAGCGATCGCTGCTCCAGCGTCATTCACTCACAAGGCCACATACCGCCTGGATGCTGAGGCTGTGGCTTTGTGTCGTTCTGGTAATACTACAACATGAGACTGCAGCGCAGAGTCGGAACCCTCAACTAGACGGCCGTGAGCTCTTCCACCCAATATCCATCACGGTTGTAGTACCCATAGAGCCCGGTTTCGAAGTCCCGTGTAAGCAGCGAGTCGTCGGTGTATTCAGGTGCGGCCTTGATGGTTGCGCGCGTCAGGCTGACCATCACCTCCCTGTCTTTCCAACTCACCTTGTCAAGCCACTTGGGCGAGATGAGAACCTTCTTTCCCGGCCACCAATTCCTTGTGGCCACAACAAGGTATCGAATCGACCAGGTCGCATCATCGACGATGAAGTCATCCACGTGACCGATCTCGCCGTCCAGAGCACTCAGATGATAGCCCGTCACCTCGTTCGTGCTGCGCAGATGGCGATCCCATCCCTTCACTTCCGTTCCGGACCTCGTCCACCGGCGCGGCTCCCGTTCAATATGGGATGTCCCTCCCCACATGTAGGGGCCGCCCCAGTAATTCGGATATCCATAATAACCGTTGAACGACTCCTCATTCTGGCGCGATACGGGTTCATTCGTGTCAATCGACGGACTGTGTTCGATCTGCTTCTTGTTCAGCAGAACGGAAATCTGTTTCTCCACTCGATTGATGCTGTTCAGTGAATATGGAGAAATCAGAACCGGACGGCCCAGAAGCCAGTTCTCCGTATTTGCGACCAGATATCGAATGGTCCAATACCGGTCGTCGAAATAGAACTCACTTACTGACCCGACATCCCCATCAAGACTCTTCAGGGAAGACCCTTTGAGTGCTTTCGCTTCAATTAACATCGCGTCTCCTTTTGCGGTTGTGCTTTCATGGATTCATCGTAAAACAGCGGATTGGGATAGCCTGCACTTGCTTCGTCTTTGAGGCTCCCGCGAGCACACTGCAACTGCGTACGCAATATGCAGCGCTGAGCCCGACAGGCCTCTACAGAAGTAACTCTGACGGTCTCAGCTTTCGGCGCTACGCCGTCGAGAAGATCCTTCCCAGACTTCGCGAAGGACGCAACGCCTACGGGAAGCAGCCGCGCGGCAACTGCCTGCAGCGTAGCCTCCGGCATGGTATTCACGGTGAATGGCAGCGCCAGCACCTCAACATACAGAGTGCCAAAAGCCTTGGAGTCCTTGGTTCCAGTGCTGGCCCAAAGTAATCGCTGGAATCGCGCTCCCGCATTCAAAGCGAGCAGCAGGCGCTGCCTCCACGATCGCCATCCCCACACCATTTGCTGGACCTTGCCCCAGCGGACCGGTAGTAGCTTCTACGTCGAGAGTCTTGCCCACCTCAGGATGCACCGGCGTACGACTCCCCCATTGGCGAAATGACTTGAGTTCGTCGAGAGAAAGGTCAAAGCCCGTCACATGCAGCAGCGCATGCAAGAAGGAACATCTATGCCCTGCCGATAACACAAAACGATCGTGAGTCGTCCAGCTTGGATCGCGTGCATTGAATTTGAGTGATCTGTCCCAAGGAGCATACGCCATGGCAGCCGCTCCCATTGGGGAGCCAGGATGCCCCGAGTTGGCCTTCTGAACCATGTCTACTGCCAGAAAGCGCGGCGTGTTGACGCCTAGATCATCACGTCCCGGCACACCGATTGCCTCTACCAGCTCCGCAACAGTCTCCATGGCGAACATCCCCTCTGCACTCCCGTTAGAACATTCCGCACAACGTATCCGTACACATTTCATGTGCCAGAAATCAGTTTCTACTAAGCCTTGATCGCTGCCGTCTTGCATTCCTTGTGTTCGCATCCGCAGGGCGCAGCCGCGCTCTTCCTGGAATCGGAACAGGCCGGGCTGCAGTGCGTCTTGCTGTTCTCAACCCGACAATTGCAGGCAGGGTGTTCGCACTTCTTGCTGTTGGTCATAAGAACTCCTCGTGATGCAACATGTCCTCGTTCTTCTGAAGACTCTGTTATGTGAGCACACTACACGTTCCTTTGAATGGCTATGTCACTCAGAAGCGAAACAGCTTTTCACTCGCTCGTGTTCTCATAGTCCGTCGCGCAACCAGCTCTATCTGTCCCCATTTGCTCATTCTCCGTCCACCGCCTGTCACAGACCCCAGAACCTGACAAGCCATCGGCACGCCTCCTCAGAGGGAAAACAAAAGCATGGGAGCAGAGAATCATTCGCGCCAACTCAAAGACGCAGTATCTTTCGTCTCATCCATATATGCGCGGATTCGCTGGTCACTATTGAGCAGATTCTTTCGACCATCGAGCAGCACAGTAACCTTGCATACATGTGTAGGCACTTATCGTGCGATCACCTCCCTTACAGCAGCGGCTCCTAGTCCGCATGGAGATCACTTGACCGGAAACAGACACAATCCCAAAGGAAACACAAACGACAGTGGTGAGCCCGATCCCGGACCTTACTGGAGACGCATGCATCGCGACTGGCGATTCTGGCTAGGCGCTGTCTTCATGGCATTGGCGCTCACCGTCTACATTCTGAGCGGCAATCTTGCCTGGATTCCACGAGGCCGTTGAAATGGGAGCCATATGAAAGCGCTCATTGTATTTGACCTGGACGGAACTCTTGCACTGAGCAAGTTATCGCTCACCTCCAACATGGCATTGCTCCTCCACAACCTGCTTTCCGTCATCCGAGTTGCAATCATCTCAGGCGGCGGTTGGCCCCAATTTGAACAGCAGGTATTGTCCACTCTTCCTAAGGATGAAAGGCTCAAACGCCTGTCCCTTCTCCCTACCTGCGGAACGCAGTTCTTCCAATACAACTGGGAATGGAAGAGGCTCTATGCGGACGACTTCACGCCGCTCGAGAGAGATGGAATCGTGGCCGCATTGAAAAGCTCCCTTCAGATCGCGGGACTAGAAGCCAGACAGCTCTGGGGAGAAACCATCGAAGACAGAGGAAGCCAGATCACGTACTCCGCCCTTGGCCAGCAGGCCCCTCTGGAAGAGAAGATCAAGTGGGATGGGAACTTCGCCAAACGCAGAACCATCAAGGCGATTCTCGACACTCTCATCCCCCAGTTCTCCGTGAATCTCGGTGGCACAACATCGATTGACATCACTAAACCCGGCATAGACAAGGCGTACGGCATCAGGAAACTTCAAGGGATTCTCGGTATTCCCTTGCCGGAGATGATCTACGTTGGTGATGCACTCTTTCCAGGCGGTAACGACTATCCAGCAAAACAGGCTGGCGTCACCTGCATCTCCGTTCGCAGCCCCGATGACACCACAATCGTCATTGCAACAATGATCGCTTGTCTGAATAACTGCGCAGGGACATATCCTTCCAGCTAGCGGATCAGCCCTCTCCCGCATCTCCAAGGATGGATGGCGCTGATCTCACCTGAGCACGCACGACTCTTCCAATTAACAATGCAGAGTGTCTACTACTGAGCAGACTGAGTCCTGCAAATTGCGTCAACCTGCTCTGATGCTGTTCCCAACCCTGCCTGGCGCCAAGACAGGCGCAGAGATGAGGCAATCAGAATGGAAGAATACCGATGCAGAATGGCAACTGCAGCGACCAACGATTGTCGCTGCAAGCACCTCCTCGACTGTGGTGTCACAGAGATGCGCGATCCGCGATACGAGCGCCTCGACATTCAGGCGGTGGTTGGCGTAGAGGACTCTCGCTGTAATCCAGCTACAATCGAAATGGAGGATCCCCGCTGCCAAGGACTCTCCTCCAGGTGGTGATCGCCGTCTGATTCCTTCAACCTGCGTCTTGTCGCCACTGACGCAGGTATCGAGGACTCACACGCGCCCCTAACCCGCGCATATTCTCCCATGCCGTGCCGCACGTGACAGACCCCAACAGCTTCTTCTTCCACGGACGGCACGGCTCCACAGACTATCCCTGTCTGGACGTATAGCCGTTGATCCCTCGCTGACCTTCTTGCGCCCTGGACACAAACACCTTTGACTACGAATAAGTCTCCGGCCGAGCAAAACGGATCAGCTTTCATGGATTGGCGGCAGCAGTATATCTCCAGGTGTCTTAACGAACGAAGACGGCAGTGGAGCCTGTTCCCCGGCGCCCTTCCCCAGAAGGAGACACCCCTTCACCACTGCCGTCGCCTTATCTCTTCCCTGATCTGCCATCGTTTCCCCATACCTCCTCCGAGGAGGCACGATAGACAGGAGAGTAGCAGTTGCGATCTCTCCGCACGACCAAAGAAGAGTTGGCACTGACGCTTCATGATGCTTTCCCCTCGACTATTGTTGAGTCTCTTCCTCGTCCGAGTGGTCGATACTGCTCAGGCACGAGCGAGGGCCTTCACTAAGGTTGAAGATGTGGCGGCGCCTTCCAATGGCCCACACTTGAGAGAGGAATGCATATGAACAAGGTCTTGTTAGTTGCGCTGGTTGCGGTGGCTGGATGCGCCATGCTGGTGACCACTCCAAAGGCAGCAGCCCAGGTTAGTATCCAATTGGGACTTGCGCCCGCTTGCCCCTACGGCTACTACGACGCTTCGCCCTATGAGTGCGCCCCTTATGGCTACTACGGGCGCGAATGGTTCAACGGCGGTATCTTTATTGGTGCAGGCCCGTGGTTCCATGGTCGGGACAACTTTCGTGGACACGTCGACAATCGCTTTCATCCCGAACACGGATACACCGGCCCGCGACCAGAACGTGGGCAGGGACCGGATCCGCAACACCGTCTGGATAGGGTTTCGCACTTCAAAGGAAATGAAGTGCGGGATGGACGCGGTCACATAGGCGGGGGCAGGCGTTAGAGCGGTTTCATACTAGAAACACCCACGCCAACGAATCGAAAGGTCGGCGCTGCCTGATGGTCGCGTCGACTTGAGAGCAATGGTTTCCAGGTGCGGCAATTCTGGCACCGCCATAGTCCTGTGCACCCACACTGCCTCGGTCTTCGCCCCACTGGCCAGCCGACAACCGAACATTCCTTCAGAGAGCATGCGGCAAGCACCTCATCGAATGCGTTACTTTGATACGATGATTGTTGCATGCATCTGAATCGAGTTCCATACTCACACGTGCTGACCCATCTTCCATGCCGATGCCGACGAACTCCTCAATGCACCGAGCGCATCTATTTCCGGCCGCCACCTAAAACACCCTAGAGCTGAACCAACGAAAGCGCCTCTTGCTGACGATTACTTGCTAAAGCTAATTCTTGGGAATACACCTGCAACTCACTTGAAAGAACCTCAGGATAGCCCGGTGAACGCCTGGCCCTGACAGCCAGTTTCGCTGGCCAGGGTACAGGAGGATCAAGACGAACGTAGGCCATTCCAGGCATGCCTGATTTGATGTGCGAGTTGTTCTGCCGCAAAGTCTCTGAGCTTATCTTGGCCTTAACCCGAAACACCATCCTCTCACGCTCGTTTTGCGTCTCCACGGACTTTGGGGTGAACAGCGCAACGATGGCTACGAATTTAATGGTAGTGGCGCATTGAGAATAGATTCTACTTTCGCGGGGACACACGGCGCCGCGCTCTCTGGCCCTTTGTGCCAACATCAGTGAGACAAGTAGCCCCTCAACAATTGCTGTAGGGCGGGGAAAGAAATCTCACCTTGATAAGCATGAGCAAGTCCAGTTCTTCTTCCGCTGCGTTGGCAGCTTCG
>Ga0181529_10001400_pt1 | contig 31076 bp, 21 predicted proteins | sample PEATcosm2014_Bin_36_FD_119763 | JGI IMG/M metagenome (GOLD analysis project Ga0181529, IMG submission 119763) | Peatland microbial communities from MTU Mesocosm Facility, Houghton, MI, USA - PEATcosm2014_Bin10_30_metaG | ecosystem: Environmental > Terrestrial > Soil > Wetlands > Peat | place... | reverse complement strand
CCGGAATGCCCGGCGCGCATCTCGGCTGACGGCTCCGCGCTGATCGTCAATCGGGCTGCGGCTGTCGCGCCAGCGTGCTGACCGGCACCTGAGGCGGCAGCGCTTCGGGCTGACAACTGAGTTTTGACGACGCTTCCCCTTCCGGGGCGCCCCGCCCTCGTGGTGTGTCTTCACGGGACTTTAGGGGCGCCCTCGTCAAGTTGCTGTTTTCGGAGCACTTCTCGCGTTGCGGCACCTCACCGCATCGGCTCCGTTCCTTCATTCAGGATCTCCATGTACCGGTCATAAACGAAGAGCCGGTGACGCTGGCGGCCAGTGATCTCCCGGAGAATGCCAAGTCGCTGCATATGCTCCAGCGACTTCGCCACCGTTGGGGCGGAGATGCCGATCTTCCCGGCTGCGCCGGGGATCGAGACGATAGGGCTGCGCTGCATGTGTTCGAAGACTCGGAGTACGGATGCGGCCGGCCGGCCCAGGGCTTCGATCTGACGCTGGTGCTCCTGGAACAGCGCCAGAATGCGGCGTGCCGCAGTGGCGGCTTGCTCGGAAGTATCGCGCACTCCCGTGAGGAAGAAGTCGAGCCACGTCTCCCAATCACCTTTCGTTCGCACCCGATCGAGCAGATCGTAGTACGCCGCGCGGTGCTGCTTGAAATAGAGGCTCAGGTAAAGGATCGGCTCCCGCAGTACCCCCGCCGCGCACAGCAGAAACGTAATCAGCAGCCGTCCCAGGCGGCCATTGCCGTCCAAGAATGGGTGGATGGACTCGAACTGCACGTGTACGAGCCCAGCCCGAATCAGAACCGGTAGATCCTGCCGCTCCTCATGCAGGAACAACTCAAGCGCGTTCATGCATTCTGAGACCAGATCCGGCGGTGGTGGCACGAATGCGGCCGTGCCGGGACGGGTGCCGCCAATCCAGTTTTGGCTCTGCCGGAATTCGCCGGGGAGCTTATCGCTTCCGCGACCCTGGGCCAGCAGAATCTCGTGAAGCTCGCGGATGAGCCGCAAGGAAAGCGGGAAGCCGCCCCGCAACCGCGCGAGTCCGTGGTTGATCGCCGCGACATAGTTGGAGACTTCCTGCACATCGTGCAAAGGGACGCCAGGTGCCTCGTCGTTCTCAAACAACATCAGGTCGGAGAGCGAAGACTGTGTGCCTTCGATTTGGGAAGAGAGCACAGCCTCCTTTCGGACGTACGCATAGATGAACAGCGACAGGTCCGGGAGCACCGATGCGAGGCCGTCCAGCCTGCCCAGCGCCTGGTTGGCCTGTTCCAGGAGCAGTTGCATGGACTCCAGGCGGACGGGCGGCGCCGGTGGGAGCGGAGGCGGAACGAATGCACGGACGGCTTCCTCTCCGTAGGTTGTGACGATGTAGCGCCCGAGGCGTAGGTTCTGTTCGTCCTGGCCGGACACAAGATCCTTTCGTTAGCTCTTTCCTTACGAAAGGATACGCCATTCCCCTTTCGCTATCAAGCTTACCCGACGACGACGCTGCTGTTTTTCCCTGCCGCGAGGCGGCGGTTCGGGTCAGGCCGGATTTCCACATTTCCACGGTTTAGAGCTGCCTACTACTGGTCTTTCGTCAGGTAGATACAGGTATATAGAAGAGCGCCCCCAATGTCCCGTTCAAGCGCCCCGAAACTCCCGTTCCCGGCCGGGCAAAAGCGCCCCTAACGTCCCGTGCATCATTCCGATCTCCCACAGGAGTTATCCACAGCCCACGGAGGATCGGAGTGCCCTTTCACCGGCCAACCTGTAAGCGTGATTTACAGGTTGCCTCGCCGAGGACACCGTTTGTGCCCCAAGAGAGTGCCGCAAACGTGGGGTCGTGATACGACCCTGGGTGGCTCTTCGGCCGGGTCCAGACAACACCATAGACTTGTAACAGTACGACATGATTGACTTGTAACCATACGGCATTATAAACTTGTATCGGAACGACCGCAGAATCTCGCAGGCGTCACCCAGAACAGGAGGTTCAAGCTGGCCACTCCAAACGAACGACTCGCCGCATCGTTGGCAGCTCTTCGCAATCTCCAGAAGGGTGGGCGCCGGGTTTTCCAATCGCAAGAACTGAGCCGCGTTCACCGGGAACGGTTGCTCCAGAACGGCTTCCTCCAGGAGGTCCTGAAAGGGTGGCTGATTTCCTCCAGTCCGGGAAGCCGCGACGGAGACAGCAACCCGTGGTATGCGTCATTCTGGGAGTTTTGCGCGCGGTACTTCGGCGAACGCTTCGGCAGTGAGTGGTGGCTGTCTCCAGAGCAGTCGCTTCTCATCCACGCAGAGAACACCGTCATTCCAGCCCAGGTCATCATTCACACGCCAAAGGGCGCGAACAACAAAGTTGCACTACCTTTCGGCACGTCCCTCTACGATCTGAAGCAGCCGCAGATGCCGCCGCCAGCGGACCTGGTGACGCGGGAGGGCCTATGGCTCTTCTCGCCCGCAGCGGCACTGGTCAAGGCGTCGGAAACTTTCTTTAGGACCAATCCCATTGAGATGGAGGTCGTGATCGCGAGTGTACCCGATGCCTCAGAGGTACTCCGGCGGATTCTCGATGGGGGCCGATCCGTCGTAGCTGGCCGGATGATCGGTGCATTTCGACACATCGGGCGCTCGGAGGCTGCGGACGAAATCGCCGCCACCATGAAGGCGGCCGGATATGACGTGCGGGAGACCGATCCCTTTGCGGGCCAGCCGGAGTTCGCGACGGGGAACGCGACAATCGCACCCATTGTCGGGCGTATCCGCGCGATGTGGGAGGCGATGCGAGGTAAGGTTCTCGATGTCTTTCCGAAGGCGCCCGGCTTGCCGCGCGACAAGAAAGCCTATATGCGGTTCATCGACGAGGTGTATCGAAGCGATGCCTACCACTCCTTGTCGATCGAAGGGTACAACGTTTCGGACGAACTGATCGAGCGGGTGAGGGCGGGCAATTGGGACCCCGATCACCATGATGCCGACCGGCAGAGTCGCGACGCTCTGGCCGCGCGTGGTTACTGGCAGGCCTTTCAAATCGTCAAGGGCAATATCGCCGAGATCATCGGCGGAGCCAATGCCGGGCGTCTCGTGCGAGCCGCTCACCGGGAGTGGTACCGCGAGCTCTTTCAGCCCTGCGTGAGCGCCGGATTGATTACGCCATCGGCGCTGGCCGGATACCGCAACGACGCCGTCTACCTGCGGACGTCGCGTTATGTACCGCCGCGGTGGGAAGTGGTTCGCGATGCGGTACAGGCGGTGTTTGATTTGCTGGAGCGCGAGCCCGAAGCAGCCGTTCGCGCAGTTCTTGGCCACTGGCTGTTCGGATACGTTCATCCTTACCCCGACGGGAACGGGCGGATGGCACGTTTCCTGATGAACGCGATGCTTGCCTCGGGAGGCTATCGCTGGATGGTCATCAAGGTCGAGGACCGCGCCGCCTATTTGACAGCGCTCGACCGAGCCAGCATCGACATGGACATCGTGCCGTTTGCGCAGTTCATCGCGGATCGTGTTCGTTGAATATCTGACCGATAGAATTGGCTGCCGCCATGGGGGAATGCCTTTCACGCGGGAACGCGTTCTTTTCGAGTCGAGAATGGTCGGAGGAGGATTCGCGAGCGTGATCCGCAGCTAGGGTCGCGCGGCAGAAACAAACGGCCTTCTAATGGACTGCCATCACCATGACGGCATAAGGGCTTGAGAAATTGCTCACGCATTAATGGATAATGAAAATGATGTTGGACTTGAACGGCTATCAAGAATAGCTTCTGGTTTAACGGTAAGAGCAGCCATGGCCAACAAACTGGTGCCCACACCAGGAGGACCGCAACTACCCGACGAATTGGTCGCGGCTGGTTTGTCGCGTCTGCCTGGCCCTATCCGCCGCGCGGGCGAGCGGGCGAGTTCGCGGTTTATTAAATTCTTCACCGCCAAGATCCATGATTGCAGCACCAGAGCGGCGTACGCCTTGGCAGTGGGGCGATTCTTCCGGTGGTGTGAGGCCCAGAGGATTGAACTGCCGCAGGTGGACCCGTTCGTGATCGTCAAGTATGTTGACACCCATAGAAACTCGGTGCCGACGATAGAGCAGCAGATAGCCGCCATCCGCATGCTCTTTGATCACCTGGTCGCTGGCCACGTGGTCGAAGACAATCCTGCCTCTTGCATCCTCTTTGAGTCACGGACTGTCACAACAGTGAGCCCGAGAGTAAGAGTAAAGGTCGCTATTCAATATGAGCCAAACAACCGAGGCGTTCGCCTGGCACTGGCGTATTGTCGCGTCCGACGTGGTGCCGGGCCGTTCTTTGATCTGTACGGCTACTGTATTGGCTACGAAGGAGGCGGAGTATATGAGAACTGGTCTTTCCACGTCGGAGAACATGTTGACGTCGGCTTCATCAGCTACACGCCGGTCGCCTGCGGCGGCGGCGGTGGCTGGGCTGATGACGGTATCGGGGTAAGCGGTCTTGCTGGGCAAGAGTTTGCCGATGGCGTCGAGCCTCTTTTGGATCTCGTCCAGGATCGCATAATGAATCGATGGTGCTGCTGGGACGATGAGGGCGATCCGGACCTAAGACCAGCGGCCAAGCGACGTCTCAATTGCGAACGAAGGCGAGCTTTATATAGGTCCCCAGGCTTCGATGAAGATCTTTTGGCGTTTCTATCGCCTGTATGGCCGATCTCGCTAACCTTTGGAGCAGAAGCGGAAGAAATGGCTCGCTGGGTCCAAGAGAGTCTGGCGCGAAGGCGCGCGAGACTGCGCGGGTTCATCGCGGCCCTCGTCAAGTACCCGCAACTAATTGAAACTGGTCTCCGCCTTTTGAATAGGGAAGCTCTTGGCCGTTGCGGAAGGACAAAACTGGTGTTTGCCTCCGACCAAGGCGGCGAACTCGTGGTGGCGTGCCAATGGGAACAAGTCACCGAGCGCGACGGAGAACGGATCACCACCCTAAAACGGGACCTCCTCTCTTCGGAGAATGGGAAAACACGGCTGATGGTGGTAAGCACGAGTATTGACTCTGCCGTTCGCCAACTCCTGGATCAGGAGGCCATTTCGTGGCGCGAGATCCCCCGGAAGGAGTTTTGCCACTTTCTTAGCGAAGTAGGCGACCTGAATCTGTCAGAGCTGTTCTTAACAAAGAACACGCCCTGAATCTGGCTGCGCTTTTCGAGCGGCCGTTTCTTGGGAGTGGGGTAGGTCTGCATGCACGATTGGAGCTGCTTTATGAGAGCCACAAATGATGGCAAGTGCAAGGGAAGTCCTACCGCAGGGCCGGTGCAATTCGGAGGGTCGTTGTCTCTTGACGAACTGGCGCTACCTGCGGTCTGTGGACCGACCCGTAAACCGTTCTTGATGGTGGTTCGGCGGCAAGGGCGCGGGGCGCTCGAACTCATTCGAGCGGTTGCCATGCCTCCGGTGAAAGATGTGCCAGTACACCGTGCGACATCCACCGACACGCCCTGGAAGTTCTGCCCGAAGTGCGGACAGAAGCTGGAGTCGACGCGGAAGTTCTGTAGCGGGTGCGGCAAGGAACTACTACCTCAGACGCAAAGCGACGTTCCGAGCCCCGCTGCACTGAGTAGCGGTGCAGATGGAGAAAAGTCAGCGGATTCCTTTCAGGCACTCACGCTGAACGCCCAAATCGTTATCGGCAGCCACTACGCTGGTTGTCCGTATTGCCGCAGTCGGTGGTATTTCCATTGCCACAACTGTGAGCTATCCTCTTGTGGTGGCAACACGAAACCACACTTAGATCACACCGATGTTTGGTGCGCCGCCTGCCAGTTGTGGTGTTGCACCTCGAAAGCCGATTCATTCAAGTTGACGGCTTACGCTGCGAGTGAGAAGGCAGTTGATCTATAAAGTTACATTGCTCTTGGATCAGCAAGGAGAATTATTATAGGTTAATCGACCAACTCAAATAAGACGTTACTTGAAACAGTAGTTATGCGCGTAGGTGCACCGAGGGTATGGCGACAACCCACTCATTCCTTCGAATGTGAGGAAAAGGCAATGGCCCGAATGCGAACCAACATGTGCTGCCAATGCTGCAAGAGGAGATAGCGCTATGCAGGCTCTGCTTTACATGATCGACACCGAAGACGACCTGAGGCGCGCGATTGCGGTGTGTTCCACGAAGAAACTGAAGATAGTGTATCGTAAGTACCATCGGAAACTCGACGAAGATGTAGTTAATTCGGGTGGCTTCAACCCTAATTCTGGCGGCTACGGTAGCCACTGTATCCTCGGGCTTGGCGCGACGTTTGGCGATCGCTGGATGCTCACCGGCATACCAGATCCACGGGGCAAGCCGTTCACGGGGCTGCGTGTTCACTTCGTGGGAACGTCTTGGGACATGCCGCGTGAATTGCAGGAGACGGTCGTCGCCAAGGCAGGCGGGCGGGTGGTCGATAAGCAGGAGCGGGCCAACGTCATCGTCGTGTCAAATAGGCAGCCCGCGAAACTGGGTGCGTGTGCCGCCGTTCTGATCGTCACCGAAGAGGTGTTTCGACGCGCACTGCGCTCGGCGCGCTTGATTTCACCGGTGATGCGGAGGGAGCCACTCAATGTTGAGGTTGAGCGGCTGCTGAGTGCGACTGCGCATTACCTCGTCCGGTGGTGGCTCATACGGACGGAAGATAATCCGGACTTAAGACCGGAGGCCAAGAGACGTCTCAAATGCGAGCGGCGGGAGCGCTTCTATACGTCCCCAGGCTTCAATTATGGGCTTTTGGCTTTCCTATCGCCCGAATGGCCTATCTCAACGCATTTCTAGTGTTTGGCGAAGATCCCAGGAGGACTTGATCGCCATCACCAAGAGCATCTGGCGCCGCGGCGCGCCAGAAGGGTGTGTTTTCGTCGCGGCCCTCGTCAAGCACCAAAATCGAACATGGTTTCCGGTTTTTGAGTTCTATTACGGATTCTGCGATGTTTCGCATGCCCAAGTGCATATAGGGCATTCTCCGTTTCGAGACAGGACTTGCCGACCCGAGCGAAACCACGCGGTTGCAGTCGCGGCCTTGTGCAGCGGCCATCAAAAAGGGCACCATAGACAGCTGCGCTATCGGCGCTCAATAACAAGCTAAACATGGCGCGCCGAAGGTGGGAGCGCTGAACAGTTCCCAGCCGTAGCTCGGATGGTCCCGACCTCCGGCGGGCGTTGGGCACGGAACAGGAATACAATAAGCGTTCATGGTTAAGCTGTGGTCTGCCGAATTCTCCAAGAAGGTCACGGGTTGGCAGTGCACGGGCGATGGGCTTGGGTGTGCGGCGGATACGCTGACGGCGTTCCGACGGCGTGGAGATAATTGATGCGGATTCTCCTCGTGTCCGATTTGCATCTAGATTCACCCTTCGCGTGGGCGAAACCAGAAGTCGGTCGGAAGCGACGGCAAGCCTTGCGCGATGCGCTGGCACAGAGCATCCACCTCGCCATGGACCAGCGGGTTGACGTGATCTGCTGCGGTGGCGATCTGTTCGAACACGATCGCGTGTCCCCGGATACTGGCCAGTTTTTGCGTGCGCTGTTTGAAGGCGCACATCCCATCCGAGTTTTCATCGCGCCCGGCAACCATGATTGGCTCGGTCCCGAGAGCTTGTATGGGCGCGTTCGTTGGAGCCCAAACGTTTACGTGTTCGAGCAGAACCGACTTGTACCGGTAACGATCGCCGAGGGTCTGACACTATGGGGATCTGCCCACCGTACGCCGGCAGGGACACCTAACTTCCTCGGCGGCTTTAAGGTCGACCGTGGTGGCGTTCATGTGGCCCTATTTCACGGATCAGAACAAGGCTCCTTCTATACCGAGGAAACGGGCAAGGAACCGTATGCGCCGTTTCGAGCAGCTGAGATCGAGGCCTCCGGCCTTCATTTCGCGCTCCTCGGGCATTACCATGCACCCCGCGACGCGGAACGCTTTACCTATCCGGGCAACCCGGAACCCCTGACGTTCGGTGAATCGGGCCAGCGTGCTGCTATTATTGCCGCGATCGGCGACGAAGGTCGCGTGACGATCGAGCGTCACTCAGTCGCGGTGACTGATGTCTGCGATGTCAGAATCGGAGTGGACGGGTGTACTAATAAGCAGGAGATCCGGGACCGCGTCGCCGGCGCACTCGAGAACCGCCGTGGGTACGCACGCGTGACGTTGACCGGCGAACTGGCTCCAGATATTGACCTCCAGGCTATTGACCTCGAGGATGTGGCTTCCAACCTTGACTCGCCGCCGATCATCCGTCTCGAATCCGTGACCGTCGCGTATAACTTAACGCTAATAGGGCTGGAGCCAACCGTACGCGGGCAGTTTGTTCGCGATGTTCAGGGAAGCGACCTGTCCCCCGAGGAACGTCGCCGCGTCATCATCATCGGGCTTCGCGCACTCGACGGCCGCAACGATCTCCAGGCTTTCTAACGTGCACATCGAATCAGTTACCGCCGTGGCGTTTGGGCCATTCATGAATCTGACGCTGACGTTTTCGCCTCAGCTCACGGTGATCTATGGACCCAACGAAGCTGGTAAGTCAAGCTGGCATGCGGCGATCTACGCTGCGCTTTGTGGGATGCGCCGCGGACGAGGCCAGCCACGCCTGAAGGATCGCGATTTCGCGGATCTTCGCCGACCGTGGAGTGGAAACGCCTGGGACGTCCGGGCACTTGTCCGCCTCGATGATGGGCGGCGCGTCGAGTTGCGTCAGAACTTATTGGATCTCGCGCACTGCTCGGCAACTGACGCTGACCTCGGTCGGGATATCTCGGGCGAAGTCCTCAACGACGGTACACCGGACGCGGCGAAGTGGCTCGGCTTGGATCGACAGTCATTCCTGTCGGTGGCCTGTGTGCGTCAGGCAGAGATCCAGGCTGTTGCCGAAGATGCCGAGTTGTTGCAGGACGAGCTGCAGCGAGCGGCCGCATCCGTGGCAAGAGACGCGACAGCGGGCGAGGCCATTGCACGCCTGGAAGACTTTCTGCGCGAGCACGTCGGCCAGGATCGCGCGAATAGCACCAAACCACTTCAACGCGCCAAGGTAAACCTTGCGGCCACCGAGACGGCTGTCGCAAATGCGCGTGAGAAGCAAGCCAAGTGGTTGACCGTCGAAGCCGGAGCGCTGGAGCTGCGGAAGCAGGCTGACAACAAGGAGCATAGGGTACGAATGCTTCAAGCACTCCGCGCTCGGAAGGAAGCCGAAGTATGGCAGGCCAGGTTGTATAGGGCGCGAGAGCTGGCAGCTAGGTACCCCGCAGGTCCGGTGCCGCCTTTGCCTGATGAGGACCTGTTATCCGGCGATGTTGCGGCTTCGCTGAGCGAGTGGGAAAACAGACCCGACGTTCCGGTTCTCACTGGACCGTCTGCGGCGGCCATTCGCGCGGAAATCCAGGCGTTGCCATCGGTGCCAACGGGCGACCAGATGCCGCGGCCCGACGTCGTCACTGCAAGGAAAGCGTACGAGCGCGCCACCCAGGCGCTCGAACTTCACGAACGCCAGCGACCGTCTACGCTGCACGTGATCGACGCGAAAGGGCTCACGGCTGATCAGTTGCGGGAGCTAGCGCGTGCTCTCGAGACATCGATTCCGAACGTTGATTCCGGGCTGGAAAACAGCTACCACGAGGCACGAGGTCGGCTAGAAGCTGTCCAACACTCGTCTGCGTCTAGGCCCATCGTCGCCGGCCTCGCGGCAGCGTTTGTGTTATTCGGCGCTTTTCTGTGGGCTTTTTCAAATCCGTTGATCGGTGCGGCGCTTGTAATCTTAGGCGTTACCGCGTTTGTGTGGCTAGTCTTTCGCTCCGACGAAGCGCACCGGGCGCGCGCCCTTGAGGAGGTTCGTGCGGTCGAGGCACAAGTTCTTTCTCAGCGCAAAGCCATGGAAGAAGCGCGCGAGCAAGTGAAGGTAGCGTCTGCGCGGACCATCCGGTTGGGCCTCCCATTAGATTCAAGAGCTTTGCGCGAGCTTGCCGACGGACTCGTGCTGACCGAACGGCACCAGCAGATCGTTGCGGACTGGTCCAAGAGTCATGAGGAGCTTCGCTCCGATGTTACTTCAGCGAGACGGGTATTGGAGGAGGAGCTCAAACAGCGGGGAATAGCTGAAGTCCCGGACCCCATGGCGGCATACCAGGAGTACGAGCGAGGTTGTCAGTCGCGTGCTGAGCAGGCGGCCCGCGCCTCAAGACGTCAGTCGCTCAACCGCCAGTTGTCAGATCGAGAGGCCGCGGAGCAGGCAGCACGTGATGCCGAGACACGAAGGTCGAGGGCTGAGGAGAAGATTCTGGCCACTTTGGCACGTTGTGGATTAGCGGCACACGATATGGCGACCGCAATTCAGGAACTTCGCCGGTGGCAGGCGAGACGGAAGGAGATGCTGACGGACTTCGATGAGGCGACTCGCGAATACGCCGAACTGGGCGCATTGCTTGCCGGCGGCACGCTAGCGGCTATCGAGAATCAGAGTGCTGAACGTCGACAGCGAGCGGCGGCGTTAGAGGCTTCGCTCGGTCAACTTCCCGAGCTTGCTGCCGACGTCAATTTCGACGAGGAAGTCCATCGCGCAGAGAAAATCGCTCACGATGCGGCGCTCGCGGCCACTGCGGCCGAAACTGAGGCGCGCGAGTGCGCCAAGGACGTTCCGAGTGTTGCGGAAGCGGAAGAGGCCTTGGCCGCTGCGCAAACTGAATCGGAACGGATCGCTCGCTTGAGCCGGACGCTAACCCTCACTCTCGATTTCCTCCGAAGAGCAGAACAGCGGGTGCATCGCGATATCGCTCCGGTGTTGGCAGCGGGTTTGCGGCAATGGCTCGCGGACGTAACACAGGGTCGCTACACCGATGCTAGGGTTGATCCCAGCGATCTTTGTGTGCAGGTGCTGGGACCGGACAATCAGTGGCGCAATGTGCAGCTTCTCTCGCACGGCACGGCAGAGCAGATTTACTTGCTTCTGCGGGTCGTGCTCGCGGAGCGTCTCACGACGGCTGGTGAAACGTGCCCTCTCCTGCTGGATGACGTCTTGGTTCAGTGCGATCAAGCGCGCAAACGGGCGCTGCTAAATATCATATTGGCCATCAGTCGTACGCAGCAGGTGATTTTGTTCACGCAGGAACAGGAAGTGCTGCAATGGGCGCAGCAGAATGTCGTCTCGCCCGATCAGCTGGTAATGTTGCCCGGAACCTCGTGACCTCCTTTTCACTAAAAGCGTACAAGTAAATGGACCTTGACTGCTTGTGCTTACTGCAGCCTGCCATTGAGATCGCCACTCTTCTCAAGAAATCAATCCCTCCAGGCAGAACGATTACGCCCACACTTTTCCATCACTTGACAGAGCGCGTTCCGCCTCAAGGCCCGAAGAGGCCGAGTTAAGGTTGTAATCGAGCCGAGTTCAGCAGTCACGACACGAACATCTATTATAAGGAGCAAATACATCCTTTGTGGCAAACACCGAAAGCCAGGCCCCAAGCCTATGTGGTTCCAGAAGTGTTTGGACGGCGCTCCCCTGACCGCAGGGCCGTCAGACTGAGACCGCCATCGAATCATTCTTCGCGGTTAAGGCAAAGCATGGGAAGCTGGATATCCGTGCGGTCAATAAAGGAGTTGTAACGGAGTTGACCCGGATTATGGATGTGATACACCCGGCGAAAGGTTTGAACCACACGCTCGGCAAGGAAGCCAAAGTCGACGGGATTCGACAAGTCAACGAAAAAGTTCCGCTCTCCAGATGCATCCGAAGTCGGAAAGTTCCAGCCAAGCCGCCCCATGACCGCGTACGCGTCAGTCGAAAGCTTGACCTGCCCAGGCTCGATACAAGCGTTGCTCTCAGCTTCAGCCCACATCCCGAGCTGTCCTTTACCCAAGAACTGGATGTAATAGCGCTTCGAAGAGAGAATGAGGACTTGCTCATCCCGAAGGCTGGCCAGGCAGAGCGCCAGATCACCGGTGAACTTTTTCCATTCCTGATCGGCAGATGCTTGCTCTTTCATAGCTGGAGGTGAAATCATTTCCTCAAAATCGGCGTCTTGAGAAGTTGTGAGCCAACCACGCCACCCAACTCCGTCATTGCGGATATCGCCAACGATCACCAAGTATTGCTCCTCTTGCGATCGCGCCAGGAACTCCTGCACCATACCCCTCAACTCATTGAAGTATTTTTGTAGCTTCGGCCACGGCTGATAACAGATCAAAACCTTAAGCGGCGCATACCAATGTAGAAGCTTCCAAAACTCCTCCTCTGAATTCGGCCCTCCCTCATGTTCGATAAGCGCCAGAACATACAACGGTTGCCGATACTTCATTTTCCCCCACGGGTCCCGGGTGTCCCAGAAGCAGAAGTCGAGACTGCGAAACTCCCTCTCGCACCGCACGCGGCCAGTCCAGAAAGAGTCCGCCAACTCGTCCAGGAACGACTTCATAAACTCAGTTCGAGCCGTGCGATCCTGAAACTGTCTGACCAAGGTCGCCGGATCAGCGGCACGACGCTGGCGCTCGGCGAAGAGGGTGCCAAAATTCTCAAAGAACTCTAGGCCGCTTATACGCATTCGCGATCACCCCCTCAATCGACCACATATGACTCGAACTCGCCGCCGCCATCAATGGTGTGGTCTCCAGAAAATCATGAATGCGGAAGCACTTATTGTAATATAAGTAGAGCGCAAGCGCAGCCTGCTTTCTGCGTTCCTATCGCCTGCATCGCCGATCTTTGTAACCTCTGGAGAAGACGTGAAACAAAGGTGTGGCCAACGTCAAAAGCAACACGGCAAAGCAGAGTCACCTGCATCTGCATGCTAACCGTCACCTAATGGTACATGCGGGGCATCCACTGCGCCGCCTGAAGGCCGTAGCCCGCTTCTTCCAGCCGCGTCCGGACCAAACATCAGTCACAAGCTTCACACCTATGCGAGGCCGGAACGACCCCCCGATGTGCGCGTAACATATGGGGTGACGTGCCAGCGGGGTCATCGGTGTGCGCCTGCAGCTAGAGTTTCACTTTTTTCGTTTGCTTGTTGCAGATCTTGCAGTGCGGGTCGGGACCGCCGTGCTTGCAGTTGCCGTCGCTGCAACCGACTGTTCCACAATTCGCACACTTGATTTGACTACCTCCCGTGCGCCCGCAAGCCGGGCACGGATTTAATTTGGACCAAACGCCCATGTCGATTCTCCTTGAAGTCAATGTAGCTTCGTTCTGACCGGGGATTTCCACTTCGTATTCCCGGCGCCTGCTTAGTATACATCCAGCCGCCATCCTTTGAACCTGCTGATTTCGATCAGTGCTGATTTCGATCGCTTTCGCCTTTCAGCCAGCAATTGACGAGCGGCAGATTTGCGCCCTGAGGATACTTCGCATTGTCCACGAGGCCAGTAATGTGATCCTGTTGGTGCCACCCGGCGCGCGCAGGACACACCTGATCGTGTCCGTCAGTCATCGCGACTCCGAATCGTGGGTCGTTTTGGGTCCTTCTGGGATGCCCGACGATACTACAGCGATACTAACCAACGGTAGTAGACCTCCTCGGCCTGCTGTGGCGCTTGCATTCCGAACGAAACAAAGCTATAGGTGAATGATGCGACGAAGTAGCGGTTTCCAAACGCCGGTACGATGCTTGGTTGCTGTGCGTCCTGGTGATCGGCTCACCATTACTGGGCTTGCTGGAACTTTCCTGAAGATTGGCGCAGCCAGTCTTTTGGCCCGAGCCGTAATCGCCCTCGGGTTTATGTTGCTTCTTCTGATTGTCGCGGCAATTCTATACCTGGCCAGGTAGCCCGACCGCAATTGGCTTAAGACCAGCACCTATGGCGCAATCTCGGCGGAACGCTTTGAAATTAAGAGAAACCTACGATGCTAATCAATTCCGAATTCGCTATGAATCCCGATCCTCGTTGCGCCTGCGTGTTATTGCTTGATACGTCTGGCTCGATGAGTGATATACCAATCGACGCTCTTAACCAAGGACTCCAGGCATTCCAGGTCGATATCCAAGAAGATGCGCTGGCCAAGCGCAGGGTCGAACTTGCGGTAATAACGTTTGGTGGATCGGTCCAAGTCATTCAAGACTTCGTATCGGCAGGCAGTTTTACGGCGCCGACGCTCTCCGCAGGAGGAAACACTCCCATGGGAGAGGCAATCGCCTTGGGCCTTCAGCTCGTGAAGAACCGAAAGGCCGAGTACAAGTCTAGCGGCGTTTTGTACTACCAACCATGGATCTTTTTGATCACTGATGGTGAACCCACAGATGAGTGGCAGAGTGCTGCGCAGATGGTTCAGTCGGAAAGCGGCGCTAAGGCCCTCGCATTCTTTGCTGTTGGGGTGGGGGACGCGAATATGCAGATTCTGGCATCTATCACACAGCGGGTGATAAAACTCGAAGGACTGAAGTTCAAGGACCTATTTGTCTGGCTTTCGCAGAGCCAAAAACGGGTCTCCGGGAGTAAACCCGGCGAGCAGACCGCGCTTCCTCAGATTGGTTTCGGCGCGCCGGTATAAGCCATATGAGCGAGCCTAAGATCGGGGCCTGGAGGTGCGTCTCCGCGTCCGTAGTCGGCACGAGCCATGTTGGGCGGAAACTGCCGTGTCAAGACGCTCATGAGATCGTTAGTTTAGATAACGGTACCCTGATAGTTGCCGTCGCAGACGGTGCTGGGTCGGCCAAACGTTCTGAAGAAGGATCTCGATGCGCTGTGGAGACTAGTACGCAATACCTCTCCGATCATCTTCAAGAGGAGCAACCCGCAACTGGGGAGGCCTGTGAACAGCTGCTTGAGAACGCCATAACCTATTCTCGCTCTGCGTTGCAGAGGTTGGCCCCTGGCGAACAGTTTAACGATGTGGCTACTACGCTTTTGCTGACGATTGTTACGGACCGCTGGCTTTCCACGATACAGTTGGGAGACGGCGCTGTGGTTTGTCGCCTGAAGTCAGGCTCGCTTAGGGTCCTCTCCGAGTTGGGTCAGAGCGAATACATCAACGAAACGACATTTCTGACCTCTTCCGATTACTTCGGTCACCTGCACCGCGCCACGCTACCCAGCCCAGATATTGGGGGCCTAGCGATGTTCAGCGATGGGATCGAACTTCTGGCAATCTGCTATGGCGACAACACGGCGCACGAGCCGTTCTTTGGACCCATGTTTGAGTTTGCCGAGAACCCCAACTCGACGAAAGCCGAGCTCGAGGAATTCCTCCAATCCGACCGTGTGTGTGAGCGCACGGATGACGACAAAACACTTGTTCTTGCAGTTCGCGATGACATTCAGTGACGACAACGGTCGATCCATCAGTCTGGACCGCCAGCTTGGATCTGGTGGCGAGGCCAAGATTTACGCGGTAAGTGGGCATGACGCTCAGGTAGCCAAAATCTACTTCGTGCGGTCACCAGAACGCTCGGCGAAGCTTCGGGCTATGGTGAGCAGTCCGCCTGCCGATCCCACCGCCGGCCAAGGACACGTTTCCATCTGTTGGCCGAAGAGTCTTTTGCTAAATCGCGCCAAAGCCTGCGTGGGGTTTCTCATGCACCGGGTGGACTTCTCCACGCACCGGCCAGTGCTTCACTTTTATAATCCCCAAAGTCGCCAACAAATTGCGCCCGGGTTTACGTGGGGTTACCTACTCAGGACCGCTGCGAATATCGCCAGCGTCGTGGAAGCCGTTCACGCTTGCGGCTACGTCGTCGGCGATCTCAACGAGAGCAACTTTCTTGTGTCTGAGCAGACGCTTGTGACTCTGGTAGATTGTGACTCGATGCAGGTTCCCAAGGCTGGAGGGCGAGGCTTTTTCCGATGCACTGTTGGAAAACCAGACTTTACGGCGCCGGAATTGCAAAAGTGCGGCGACTTTAGCCAGATAGACCGAGACCAGACACACGACAATTTCGCTCTGGGCGTGATGATCTTTCACCTTCTCATGGAAGGTGTACACCCGTATACGGGAGTGTGGAAGGGTCGCGGAGATCCGCCCCCGATAGAGGAGCGGATTCGGTCTGGAGATTGCGCGTACGTGGGATCGGCGAACGTAGCGCCTATGCCAGCCGCGGTTTCGTTCGACATCCTTCCTGCGTCTTTGAAGGCGCTCGTTGTTCGCTGTTTCGGATATGGACACAGGAGTCCCGCAACTCGCCCTTCGGCGCGCGAGTGGCGAGATGCTCTAAAGGGAGTAGAACGGAATCTGACCACATGCTCGGCAAAGAGCAGTCACGTTTACGCGAACCATCTCGCTGTATGTCCCTGGTGCGAACGAAAGGTACTTTGGGGATTCGATCCGTTCCCTTTGGTTTCAAAACAAGTGCCGTTGCCACCTATTGGTTTTGTCTCTGCTCCTCCGAAACCGCCCCGGAGTGCAACGCCATCGACGACAGCCCCGGCTCCACCCGTAGTGTCATCAGCAGCCCCGATCAATATCCAGAGCCAATCGCAAGCTGGTCCGGCTCCGCCTCCCCCTCGACTTTCAATATGGAGTGTGATTGGGACAGGCATACTCGGTTCCCTTCTACTAGGGTTGTCGGGCAGCACGATTCTGTTCGTCAGCCGAATGAGTACGCCGACTGGGCGAAATACCAGCCTTTTTTTCACTAATGCGGATGATAACCCGTTCTGGATGGTCGGGCTCATTGCTGGAATTACTTTTAGACTGCTGTCCCGCGTATCCAGGCGGGCAGCCGTTCTTGGTATAACACTGATCGTACTCTGCGCAACTATATGGTATAACGTTGCCAACCGTCAGTCTCCAGCTATCTCGCCAGCCCCATCATACCCTCTTGCTTCCGGCTCCGTCGGTGGGCAGAACAGGGCCTTGGTGTCAGAGTCTTCATCAGCTTCTCCGCAGCCACAGCCGCCAAGTGCTCCGGCGATCAGTGAGCCCACGAAGGAAGATACCCTTCCCGCTCCCGCTGTTGATCCCAAACAAAGCACTCCAGCAGCACAGGATGCAGAAGGTCCCTCGAAAGGCCAAGGGCAAACTGAATTGGCCGCCTCACCAGGATCTCAGATACCAGCACCTATGATCGCGGCCTTTGAGGCCATTCCGCCAACGGTTGACCAGTGCGATTTTGCGATATTGCGGTGGGATGTGCAAGGTGCCTCATCTGTTTCTATCGAACCCGGAATCGGGGCAGTAGACGCAACGTCTGGCCACAAGCTCCTCCGGCCAGTCCAGACAGCGCGGTATACCCTCAAGGCTGACGGCCCCGGCGGTGCCGTCAGCCGAGATGTGACGCTGTCGGTGGTTAGTGCAACAAAGGCCAACTGTGGCCATTGATGTCAGGAGAGCATCGCCATTCCACATCTCAATGATGTAGTCGCAGATCGATTGAGCGGCTTCGGCGGTCGCGTAGGCGTGTCGGCCGAGAATATGTCGGTTTGCTGCAAAGCAGTGAATGTTATCGCATTGGCGACAAAAATATGCCCATTGGAGCGGACACGAATAGGGTGTCCCTTGGCGCACCGTGAAATGGCAGCACACGACGTTATGCCTGGTCATCGGGAACTCTGCTTTTATCGGCTCCACTCCGGTTTCGACTTTCCGGCATTGGGCTCCGGCAATCTTACCAAATGTCATCTTCCGGGCGAGCGATCTAGCGCGGCAGAAAGGAAAGTCAATGGGTGCGACGTCATTCAAAGTGCTTGCATGCATTAGGGCGTTGGCTGTGCTTGTAGCAACGGCTGTAGTATGTTACGAAATTGGTCACCATGTATTGAGCCACAACGCTCAACCTGCCGTTTCGGTAGCGAGTGATGCCCCAGGTATTAAGCTTCAAGTGCCTGATCTCAGGTCATTCGAAGGTCAATTACCTTGCCGGTCGGACGGGGGTCGTCGGATTGACCAAAACCCTGTGCTTGTTCGAGCCGTTCAAACACTTCTTGGGCCTCAATGGAGTGGCTTTAATGAATACCTTAGTGATACAACCTGCACTGCCGAAGGGATCCAGCAATACGGTGACTTTGTCGTGATTGAGGCATTTCGGCCTCATGTGGGGCCGAATGGCGCCACGCAATTCTTAGATGCGAGACACAATCAACTCTACGTGTTTTGGTTGAATCCTTTTATGGATCCAGGAAAAGACATAGCAGACGAATTCACCGGCGTTCACGTCCCAGCGGCTGGTGTTGGGATACTCTTCGCGTCCTCGCCGCCACCGCAGGCGGTGCTGGAGAAAATCCGACAGGGCTGGGACCAGGACTCGTGGGCTATGTCTGAGACCTCGCGCTCGACACAGAACGGAGCTACTTGGATCGTATACTCATTCGCAGAAAAATCCGAGACGCCAGCTAAGGCGGCTTGGATGAAAACTGGTAGCTCTTCGGACCACGATAAACTCAAGGGCATTTGGACAGAATATGTCGACGGTGTTGTCAGGAGTGTTTCTGTGCAAGAAGCACTTTCGCCGACGTGCACAGAGAGAGTTTCCAAACGGCTGAAGGATCTGTATGGGGCGGATCGCTGGAAGCACGTGACGGACCTTATCTTCGAGGATATCAGTGCGAAAGCAGACCCAACTGTATTGAACAGATGGATCCAAGTCCAGAATATCGTCTACGGGACGATAGAGGGCAGCCCAGAGAGAATAAGGAGGTTGTCGCAAGTCTACCAAACACAAGATAGTGAGGGAATGGATGTGCTGCTTAGGCAAGACAATGGGGCGATAGCTCAGGCGTACACCAACGCTGAGAACCGCTTGGAAATCCGTGTGGCACAGGAAGCAGGCGCGATGGCAAACGTGATTGGCTGTCGTTAGCTACTCACCCTTTCACCGGCCAACTTGTAAGCGTGATTTACAGGCTCAGAAAAGCGACCAGTGGAATGCAATTTTGAGACGGCCGAAAGATCCCGGTTCCATTGTTTACGAGTTTTTGAGACAATAACCGATTGATGCAGGATCAGACTCGGAATCAGCCGGCTTTCCCCGGCGAACGGTGGCTCTCTGTCGAGGAGATCATGGCTCATCTCGGGGTGGCCCGCGACACGATCTATCGATGGATCGATCAAAAAGGCCTACCTGCCCACCGGCTCGGGAAGCTCTGGAAATTCAAGGTTTCGGAAGTTGACGACTGGGTTCGGTCCGGTGGAGCAGATGAACCTCGGCCTAGCAGTCCTCCTGCTGGAAAGGCGCGGAGGAGCCGGAGATGATGGCGGAGAGGATCGAGCCACGCAGCGTCAACGCTGGTTCGTGGATCTACACGACTCGGCTGCAGAAAGGCGGCGCGCTTCTGGATGACATGCGCCAATTGGTGCGCACGTGGAGTGACGCGCCCGTGGCTGCGCAGCGTGAGAGCGGCGTTCGCAGCAACATCCTGAACAAAGGCACGAGGATGAGGCTTGCAGACGTCTACCGGCGAGCGTTCCTCCCGCGTTTTGTTTCCGGGCCCATCCCCAACGCTTGGAAACTCGTGCGTCCGCTCGAGGACGTGGGCGCACCAATTCACATTGTGCGGCCAGTCTACTATTGGATCTCCGCCAAAGCGGAGCCTCTCCTGGGCGATTTCTGCCGCGAGTTCATCCTGCCCCGGCATGCGACTGTTCGTGGAGGCATTGGCACGGAAGACGTTCTGAATTGGCTGTCAGGAAAGCGGTGCCCATGGTCCGAGGCGGCGACCATCCGAGTCGCGCGGGGCCTTCTGGCCGCACTGCGTGACTTCGGAATCCTCGAGGGCCGTGCCCGAAAACGCCTGGCCAATCTCGCGTTGCCCGTGCCGGCCTTCGCCTATCTGGCCTTGTGCCTGCGCCGCCAAGGTGCGGCAAGCCGTTCGCTCCTCGCCCACGAAGACTGGCAACTTCACCTTCTGACTCCGGGGGACGTAGAACACCTTTTTCTGCTGGCGCATCAGGAACGGCTGCTGGAGTATCACGCTGCCGGCAGCACAGTCAGCATCAACTTTCCTACCGAATCCCTGGAGGAGTACGCGCATGTTATCACTCAAAGACCGCTTTGATCTCCTCCAAGCCGATCTGCTGGCCGACCCACCCGCCTTCGTGATGGCGCGTGAGCTTCCCTTCGCGATCTTCCGTTACGACCCAAACCACGAAGACGAATCCGAGTGGGCTGTGCGGAGGAAGATCCAACTGCTGGGGACGCAGGTGGAGAATCAGACCAGCCAACGCGTGGTCACTCTCTCGTTGGCCAGTTTGTTTTGGAAGTCGATCCAGGAGTCAGAAGATGTCGCAGGATTGATCGCCCTGGAACGGGATCATTCCTTCCAGGCAGCGGAGCGGCAGGTCAACCAATACCTCTCCGATCCGGACTTCCGGCCGCTGTGCGACTTGCTGCGCGAGGAGGAGGCGAAGTTGCCGGCGCAGACACGCGCGCTCTTCCTAACTCACGCGACCGTCTTCGCACCCACCGCTTATCGTATTTCCTCACTATTCGAACAATTGCACCGCAGCTTCCACACCCCCACCGTCCTGTTCTATCCGGGCACCTGGAGCCACACGCTCAACTACATGGGCCTGCGCTCCGATGACCAGGCATTGGGAAGCTATCGCGTCAAGATCTACGGGAGAGAGTCATGACCAGAATTGCCGATCTGCTGGACCGCGATTTTTCCAGACCCATCGAAGAGATCATCAAGGTCAATAACGACGATCAAGATACGGTCTACACCGAGCTGACCGAATACGTCGCGACGGATCGAATCAAAGCGGAGTACGAGCGGCTGTTCGCGGCCATGGCCGCTGCGCCGAAGTCGCCAAACGAAGGCGTCGGCGTTTGGATTTCCGGCTTCTTCGGCTCCGGAAAATCTTCCTTTGCGAAGAACCTCGGATACGTTTTGGCGAACCGCGAGGTGCGTAGCACTCCCGCCAGTTCGCTTTTCCTGAAGCAGGTGGAATCCAATCGGGTTTCCGAGTACGTTCAGTTCCTCAACCAGGCCGTCCCTTACGAGATCTTCATGTTCGACGTACAGGTGGACCTATCGGTTCAAAGCAACGCGGAACAGATTGCCGAGGTCATGTACCGGGTTCTGCTACGGAACCTCGACTACGCCGAGGACTACGACATCTCCGAACTGGAGATTGAGCTTGAAGGAGAGAAGGATGATGGCAGTCCGGGCGGCGGCTCAAGACTGGTCCGCTTCCAGCAACTGTGCCAACAGGTGTACAAGGACGACTGGCGCAAGATCCGAAAGGGGAACCAGAAGTTCGCACGCGCCAGCACACTTCTGTACCATCTCGATCCCGGTACCTATGCTTCCACCGATACCTGGCTGGAAATCGTGAAGAGTCGTCCCTCGAAGCGCCTCACGGTGAAAGATCTCGTGGAGCGGTCGTTTGATCTCTGTGCACTGCGACGGCCCGGCAAGGCCTTCGCTTTCGTTGTCGACGAAATGGGCCAATATGTCGCTCGCAGTGGCGAACGCCTGGAGAACCTCCGCGCCGTCGTAGAGCAGTTTGGCAAGGAAAGTCTTGACCGGTTAAAGGCCAGAAAGATTCCTGGGCCCGCCTGGATCATTGTCACGGCGCAAGAAAAGCTCCAGGACGTTTACAACTATCTGGCAACCGGCCGCATTGACCTTCCCAAGCTGCAAGACCGTTTCAAACATCAGATCGACCTGTCGCCCGCCGATATTCGCGAGGTCGCCACGCGTCGCGTGCTGCGAAAGAAGGCGAACCAAGAGCCCCTACTCAGGAAGTTGTTCCAGGACTGCGGCGCATCCCTGATTCAGAACGTCAAGCTGGAGCGGTCATCACGCCGCACGAGCTTCGACGAGGACCAGTTTGTTCAGTTTTATCCGTACCTCCCGCATCTCATCGACCTCTCCATCGACATCATGACCGGCATCCGATTGCAGCCCAATGCACCCAAGCACCTGGGCGGCAGCAATCGCACCATCATCAAGCAGTCGTTTGAGATGCTCGTGTCGGACCGGACCAGGCTCGCCGAGCAGCCCGTTGGCGCTCTGGTGAGCATCGACAAGATCTATGAGCTGGTGGAAGGAAACACCCCATCGGAGAAGCAAAAAGACATTCTCGACATTCGGCAGCGCTTCGACGATGACAAGGACCATCCCGGAATGGCCGCGCGCGTCGCGAAGGCCATCTGCCTCATGGAGTTTGCCAAGACGGATCTGCCGCGCACGACGAAGAACATTGCGGCGCTGCTTGTCCAGCATGTGGCCGAAGCGCCGCCCGCTCTCGCTGTTGCGGCAATTCTCGAGCGCCTGAAAGAGGCACAGTTCGTCCGCGAAACCGAAGATGGCTGGAAGCTCCAGACCGCTCAGGAGAAGAGTTGGGATCAAGAAAAACGCGGCTACGCCGCGCCCAACCGCAATGATCGCGCAGAGATCCTCCGGAACGGTGTTAAAGAGGTTTTTGAATCCGCCAAGGCAGTCCGGGTCAACTACCGGAATTTGCGGAGCTTCGATCTCGGGCTCACGCTGGACGGCCAAGGCGTAACCACCGTCGGAAAAGCCGCTCGAATTCCGGTCCAACTGAGCAGCGTCCACGAGAGTGAGGACCTTGCCAAGCGCTGCGCCCTAGTAAGCACCGAAAGCCTCCAGGCCGGTAACAAAGACTGTGTCCATTGGGTCTTTCCGATTACGCGCCAAACCGAGGCTCTGGTCGAGGACCTCCATGCCTCGCGGCGCATGATTGCCAAGTACGATCATGCCGGGGCCCAGCAGCAGCTTCGCGATGGTGATAAGGCGCTGCTGCAAGCGGAACACTCCCAGCGCGACCGGCTCAACGCCCAACTCCTTTCCAGTCTGGAGAAGAACCTGGAAACCGGCGTCGGATTCTTCCGTGGATTGCGATCCGAGGCGGGCGATCTCGGGAAGGATCTGCCGGCCATGATCCGCGCCCTCGCCGAAAAGGCGATTCCCGAACTCTACCCGAAGCTTGAAATGGGTTCCAGAGAGGTCGATGGTGGCGAAGCGGAGGAGTTCCTCAAACAGGCGAATCTCAGTAATCTGCCGGCGTTGTTCCACGGCGGCGACAAAGGGCTCGGCCTCGTGACCAAGGAGGGAGGGCGCTTCGTTCCCAACGTGAAGGCAGAGACGGCGCAGGAGATTCTCACTTACCTGAAACGAGAGCATTCCTACGGCGAGAAGGTGACCGGCGCAAAGATCACCGAAGAATTCGGTGGCCTCGGTTACGGCTGGTCGTCCGATATTGTGAGACTCGTTCTGGCAGTTCTCTTCCGCGCCGGCGCCATCGAGGTCACCCACCAGGCGCGTCGCTACCGGAACTATCAGGAACCGCAGGCACGCGTTCCATTCACCACCACACCGGCGTTCCGCGCGGCCAGTTTTTCCCCGCGCGAATCCATCGACCTCAAAACGCTCAGCAAAGCCGTCCAGGAGCTTGAAGCCATGCTCGGCCGCGAGGTGGATGTGGAAGAATCCGCCATAGCCGAAGAGTTCCAGAAGTTGGCGCGGTCGGAAAGGGAGCAAGCCCTCCCGGCCCAGGCCCAAGCCAAAGCTCACTCTCTCCCCTTGGTGCAGCCCCTTTCGGAATGGCTGGAAAGCCTTGAGGCTGTCCTCGCCAGCCAGTCGGACGACTGCGTTCGCATGCTGGCCGGGGAAGGCAAGAGCCTTCGGGAGCAACGGGAACGCGTACAGCGAATCCGGACTTTTCTTTCCGATGAAAACCTGGAGATGGTCCGGTGTGCTCGCCGATCACTTCTCGACCAGGCTCCGTTGCTGTATCGTTCAACCGGCCACGCCACCCCGGAAGCCGAAGTGATCTCCGGTTGCCTACTTGATCCTGAGCTGCCGAACCGATTCAAAGAACTGGCGCAAGCAGCGGCTGCGATCAATTCCGCTTACCGCGGGCGTTTCGGGGAACGTCATCAACAAAGGCTCACTGACTACCGGTCAGCGATTCAATTCATCAAGGATCAATCCGAGTATCGGGCGTCGGAATCCACCGACGCGGAAGCGGCCCTCGCTCCGCTGATCAGGCGTGCGTCGGAAACATTCGATCTGCCTGCGTACTCCGCCGCTGACCGCACTTCCGGGGGGACTCTCGCCACACTTGAAGACGATCTGGAATTGCTTCCCTCACTTCAAGCAGGCGCGCTGAGCCGGCTGGCTCAAGTCCGCGAATCGAAGAAGGAGATCGATGATGCTGTCGAAGTCATCCGTTTGAGCGACTTCCTGCCTAAGGCCCAACCCCTTGCCGACTTTTCCGACGCCGAGATTGACTCGGCTCTCGAAAAGCTAAAGGAGAAACTGTACGCCTTGCGCGAACTGAAGCGCCGCGTGGTTTGGGATTAATGCCATGAGCCCCAGACAAGTCTTTGATGTCAGCTTCCACATCGCCGAATCATTGGTGCACCTCTATCGCCTTTTCGAGGACGAGGGAGTCCGAACAGAAGAGCAGATGGTAGCGAGCCTCCGGCGATTGCTTAATACTGGTGAAGCCGATAAGGTCCTTGTACTCCAGAACAGTGTCTTCCTTGGCTGCGTATTGGAAAAGGCCAATATTCCCGACAGCACCTTTCATCCCCAGGCGCTGCAGAATCTGCTGCGGCAGGCCATTGTTTCGTCGTGCACTGCTTATGAGACCTTCCTCTCCGCCCTCCTGCAGCGACATATTGATGCGGTCATTGAACTCCGCCAGCATGACTTCTTCCCAAATGATTCAGGCGTTGCCGAATACTTCAGCGATCTTTCGTTTTCTATGGGTGATGCGTTCGTTCTGCTCAAGAAGGATCCCCGAGAGCGCGCTGTTTTTTTGGGGCAGAAGATTGTCACCCACGTCCAGCGCAAGAACCTGGGTTCTTTAGCCGGGCTCAAGACCGTGGGCCTGCTCCTTGGCATCGCAGACCCCTGGGTGACACTGGCGACTCACCTCGGTCAAGCCAAGCGGGACCTCACCAGTCCGGTGCAGGTTGCTCTGGATCGACGTCACTCAATCGTCCACCGAAGTGACCGTGACCTATCCTCTGAAGAGTTCCGACGTAACTCGATCACGTTCGCCCAGACCTCGCTGGCGGTGAATACGATCAAATTCGTCTGCCTCGGCTTCGATGAATTGGTGACTACGCGCATGGCGCAGCACCGTGCGGAACTAGCTGCCCGGCAAGCCGCGACCGAGGGGCCGGCGGAAGAAGTTGCGCTCCGGGCCGAAATCGAGCCTCCGGTCCTGACCGCGCCGGGCGGACCTGGGGAACCAGAGGAACCCCAAGCCGCGCCCGCGGCCCAACAGGAGAACCCCCATGTCTGACCTCCGTACCTTCACTCTCTGGGCGCGCGGCCTGCTCACGCAGGAGGCCGGTGATCTGCTCCAGCAGGTATACCGCCTCGATGTGCAGACCGGCGCGCGACTGCCGATTCCCCACGGGCACTTGCTGGAAAGCTCCCCCGAGGCCCAGACCATTCGGAAGCGGATTGAGAAACTGCTTGAGGATGAAGTGGATGCCGGCCTGAAGCGCGAGGAGGCCGTCGCCAAGCTGATTAAGGAGACGGCGTTTACGCATTTGAACCGCCTGGTGGCGTTCAAGCTGATGGAAGCGCGCGGGCTGATCCGGAGCCCACTGTCGCGCCGCCATGAGGCCAACGGGTTCAAAATGTGGCTCGCAGCGCGGCCGGCGGAGGAAGCACTTTACAACCAAGGCGACAGCCCCAACGACCGCGATGGTTTCGGCGAGGCTCCGCGGGATCGCGCCTACCGGCACTTCCTCCTGTGGCAGTGTGGGGAACTAGCGCGTGAGATCCAGGTGCTGTTCGACCCGGACAACATGCCCAGCTTGCTGTTTCCCCGACCGGGCGTGCTGAAGGAATTGGTCGATGCGCTGAACGCCGACGAGCGCAAAGACGATTGGGCTGCGGGTAATGAGGAGACCGTCGGATGGGTGTATCAGTTCTTCACCGCAGAGGAGAAGGCCGCGGCGTTTGACAGAGTTTTCAAGAAAAAGAAGAAGTTTGAAAAAACGGATGTGCCCGCAGCAACTCAGGTTTTTACGCCGCGTTGGGTCGTGCGCTTCCTGGTCGAGAACAGCCTGGGTCGGCTTTGGCTGTCCATGCATCAGGACAGCGATCTCGCGGAGCGATGCGTCTATCTCACCCCGCTGCCGGCTGGCCCTCCGGCCTCGGCGATGAAGCCCGCCAGAGAAATCCGCGTGCTCGACCCAGCCACCGGCACCATGCACTTCGGCCTAGTTGCATTTGATCTGCTGGCTGAGATGTACCGCGAAGAACTGACCCATGCGGGAAGGCCGGGCTGGCCGGCGCATCCATCGGTCGCAACCGAATCGGAGATTCCCGCAGCCATTCTCGCCAACAACTTGTTCGGAATTGATATCGATCTGCGCGCAGTCCAATTGGCTGCGCTTGCGCTCTACTTGAAGGCCAAGGGCGCGAACAAGCAAGCGATCTTAACGGAAAGCAACCTGGCCTGTGCGGATGTGGCGATTTTTCGCGGGCAGCACCTGACGAAGATTTCGAGCGAAATGGCGCTGCCCCGCGGCATCACGCGCGAGCTTTTCGTCAAGTTTCGGGACAGCCTGGAAGAGGCATGCATGATGGGTTCGCTGGTCCGGCTGGACCGGCATTTCCAGAATTTCGAGAGTGGCCAACTGCGGCAAGCCATCGACGCATACGTCGAGAAGAAGCGTGCCGAGGGGGTGGACGAGTCCTACTTTGCCAACGAGACAAGCAAGGGCATCCGCCTGTTGAACGTCCTCGAACGCCGCTACGACGTAGTCTGCACGAACCCGCCCTACATGTCCAACCGCAACATGAATTCTGCGATGAGCGATTTCATGAAGCGGAACTACAAGAAGAGTAAGGGCGACCTCTATTCCGCCTTCATCGAACGCTGCGCTGAACTGCTGGGTCCCGAAGGACGGCAGGCGATGATCACACAGCAGTCCTTCATGTTCATCTCCAGCTTCGCGAATTTGCGGGACGTCCTTCTCGGTGCCACGGCGATTGAGACCATGGCGCATGTTGGACCTCGTGCCTTTGCTGAGGTCACCGGAGAAAAGGTGAATACCACCGCCTTCGTGCTGCGGCGGGAGCAGTTGGATATGGAGCGGCGGAATGCCCGGGGAATCTACTTCAGGCTCGTGAAGGAACCAGATGCGGAGTCCAAGCGCACCGCCTTCGAGCAGGCGCTCGCCCGTCGCCGCGCCGGCCAACCCGAGTCCCGAGTATACGAATACCGCCAAGGCGACTTCGCCGCCATTCCAGGCAGCCCCTGGGTCTACTGGATCACGCCCGGATTGCTGGCTCTGTTTAGCAAGCTCAAAAAGCTTGAAGACGTGGCTCAGCCAAGAGTCGGCCTGCAGACTGGATTCAACGAGCGATACCTGCGCTACTGGTGGGAAGTCGGGCTGCCCAGAGTCGAGCGGATGGCGACGAACGGAATCTCAGCGGACAAGTCAGGCAAGCGATGGTTTCCTTACATGAAGGGGGGGAGTTTCCAGAGATGGTTCGGAAACCAGGACTTCATCGTTAATTGGCTCCGCGATGGCCAAGAAATCAAGGCCTGTACGCCCAACTCGGTCATTCGGAACCCCGAGTGTTACTTCCGGCGCGGGGTGACGTGGACGGACCTGACGGCGCGCAAATTCAGCGCGCGCCTCTCGCCAGGTGGCTTCGTCTTCGACGTCTCAGGATCATCAGTGTTCCCGGAGGACTTGGAACTCGTCCTGGCGGTGATGAACTCAACTTGGGCGCAATACGCCCTCAAGCTGATCAATCCGACCGTCCATGTTCAAGTGGGCGACCTTGCGCGGCTGCCCCTGCCGAAGCACTCGAGTGCTCAATTGAGGGACTCGGCAAATCGTGCTATCGCTTTCGCCCGCGCGGACAGTGAAGAAGACGAAACCGCCTACGACTTCATTGCACCCCCTGCCTGGCCCGATGGCGCCCAGTTCGTCACAGCCCGGCATCGAGATCTCGCAGGACTTGAAAAAGAGATCGACGAAGAGATCTACCGCCTCTATGAGATCTCACCCGAAGACCGCCGGGCCATCGAAGAAGAACTCGCGGCGGCCCCCGAGTCTGGCGACGACGCCGAGGAAGATGAAGCGAAGGGAGACGAAGAGGCTGCCGATGCCGAAGAGGCAGCTTCGCTTACCCAAGAAGAGCTTGCTCATCGCTGGATGAGCTTTGCGGTGGGCGTCGCTCTGGGGCGGTTCTCTCGTCCAGGTCTGGAGAGTCTGGTGGACGAGGATGGATTGATGGTAGTGCAGCGCGACCATCCCGACGACTTGGCCGCGCGCGTGATTGCGATTCTGGCCACCATCCACGGAGATACGGAGTCAGGTCGCATCATCGGCAGTGTGATCGGCGACAATGGCGACTTGCGAGATGCACTCGCCAGCTACCTGCTCGGGCCCTTCTTCAAGGCGCACGTGAAACGCTACCGCAAGCGCCCTGTTTACTGGTTGGTCCAGTCACCGAAGCAAAAATACAGTGTCTACCTGCTTCACGAACGGGCGACAGACCAGACGCTGGCCGTACTCCAGGGCGGCAGGTACCTGGGTGGCAGGATTTTCCAACTCAAGCAGCAACTGGAAGACGCCAACCGGCAGGAAGCCGACGCCGAAGGCCGCGAGAAGGCGAAATGGCGGAAACAGGCGCAGGACTTGGCCGAGGAACTGGCCGACCTGGAAGCCATCGATCAGGCGATCACTGCGACCAACAACGAGCCCATCGTGGACGCAGAGGGCAAGGCGACGACGTCGCGGTGGGCGCCGGAATTGGATGACGGCGTCCTGCTAAACGCAGCGCCCCTCTACCGGCTGACCCCAGCGTGGAAGAGGGCCGACGCCAAGCTAGACCTCGGCAAAGTCTGGAAAATGTTAAAGGACGGCGAGTACCCCTGGGCCAAGACCGCCATGCGTTACTGGCCTCACGAGACACTCAAGGCCTGCAAAGACAACAAGAGCTACCGGATCGCACATGGACTGGAGTAAGCGCCGATGGGAGTGATCACCGAAGCCGTCGAGAGATTGGTGAGCGAGTATGTCCGCGACCGGGGCCTGGTGCTGTGGTTCGACCCGGAGCGGCACTACGAGAGTGTCGCCCGCGGATTGAATGCCGGCCAGGAGCGCGTCCTGGTGTTTGACGGGAGCTTCTACAAGCTTCGTCTGGACGCGGAGCCGTTCGTGCGCGGATTCGACGCTCCGAAACTTCTGGTGTATCTGCCCGTCGCCTGGGAGGATGCTAAAGAGCCGCTAGCCGAGATGCTGGCGATGGGAGTCGACCTCCGGCCTGGTGTTTCCGGCAGCCGCAATACGAGGTTGGCCGTCGTGGCGCGGAAGGCGCTGAAGGGCCGCGTCGCCGATGCGCGGCTTGAGGACCTGGACCGGCAGATCGAACAGGGCGGGCTGACGCTGGCCGAACTCGAAGAACTCGTGGCTGATGGCGGCGCATATTCGCTGCCGACGGCGCTGGCGGTCCATTTCGGAACTGCTCTGATTGAGGAAGCGGCGCTGGACTTCCTGGCTCGTCCGGAGCGGGATGGGGAGTTGGTCGCCCGAAACGGCTTGGCCGATTGGGCGCAGGCGCTGGGCGCCCTGTACGGGCTGTCCGTTGAGGCAGGTGCATCGCCAGCAGCATTGCGCAAGCTGCTCGCCCGCCAAGCGTTAACCAGCGAATTGATGGAGACGCTCGGCGCGGACGTGCCGGAGGCTTTGCAGCGCCTGGTCTCGGTGGCCGACTCACTGCTGGCGCGACGCGGAGCGGAACTGGCGAGGGCGTGGCGGAACCGGAGGGACCTCGCGGCCAGCTATCCGGCGGTGTCCGCCGAGGTGAGGACGTCGCTGCACCTCGATTCCATTGATTTCAGCGATGCCGTCCTGGAACGCACCGAGACGTTTTTGTCGCTCGAACAGCGCCTGCTGCGGCAAGTGGCCGCGAAGGTGGTCGCTGACCCTGGCGCCGCTCAGATAGCTGAGACACGGCAGCGGGGTTTCTGGGCCGAGCAGGACACCGAGTTACAGGCCGAGTGGGCGCTGGTGTCGCAGGCGGGCCAACTGCTGGCGCGTGCGGCACAGGTCGAGAAGGATCGGAAGACGCGGGCGTTTTCCTGGGCGGAAATCATCGAGCGCTACACCGGCGAGGCGAACTGGGCGGACCTTGACACGCTGCACCGGCGGCTGGAGCGCCGGGCGAGCAGCCTGGAATTCGCTCTCGCGACGCCGGCGGCCGAAGTGGAGCAACTCGTCCACGCCGTACGGCGTCGTCACCAGGACGTTTCGGGGGCGCTCGCCGAACAGTTCGTGCGGGCCTGGCGCGCAGAGGGTTTCGCGGCTCGTGGTCATGTCCGGCAGACGGAGATCTTCGAGCACTACGTCGCGCCAGAGACCGCGCACCTCCGCACCGCCTACGTCCTGGTGGACGCACTACGATGGGAACTCGCTCGGGAGTTGCCGGATGTGCTGGGCGGCGACTTCGAGACGCGAATGGAGTTGGCGATCGGGACTGCGCCCAGCATCACGGATGTCGGTATGGCGGCGCTCCTTCCCTCGGCGTCGAGCGGACTGCACATCGGCGGGACGGCCAAGATACAGGTGAGCTTGCACGGCCAGGTGCTCAAGAATCGCGCCGACCGAATCGCCTATTTGAAGGATCGTGCGGGCGTGCCGGTGGTAGACCTGAGGCTGGAAGACCCGCGCGGTTTTCGGCGCAAGCTGAAAGACCTGGGTGCGGGCCCGGCGCTCGTCGTCGTTACGTCGCGTGAGATTGACCAGAGCGGCGAGGACGAGATGACCGGCGCACGCGAACACATGGAGCGCGTGTTGACGCACGTGGGGCTGGCGGTGAGAAGGCTGGCCGAGGAAGGCATCGAGAAGTTCGTCATCGCCGCGGATCATGGATACCTGTATGGCGAGGATTTGGCCGAGAGCGAGAAGATCGACCAGCCAGGCGGCAAGACTGTTCTATGTCACCGGCGCGTTTGGGCTGGCCAAGGTGGCGCAGCCAGCGAGAACTATCTGTTGACGGAAGTGTCGCGATTCGGTGCGGCGTCGGATCTGGAAATGGCCGTGCCGTGGAACCTGGCCGGCTTCCGCACTTCGGGACCAACGGCCTACTTTCACGGTGGACTGTCGCCGCAGGAGATCCTGCTGCCGGTGATCGTGGTGACCCCGAAGGTTACTGGCGTCGCCAAAGGCGCGAAGAAGTTGACCTGGGAGCTGTCGCTTGGCAGTGCCAAGGTGACGGCGAGAT
>Ga0181529_10001395_pt1 | contig 31117 bp, 35 predicted proteins | sample PEATcosm2014_Bin_36_FD_119763 | JGI IMG/M metagenome (GOLD analysis project Ga0181529, IMG submission 119763) | Peatland microbial communities from MTU Mesocosm Facility, Houghton, MI, USA - PEATcosm2014_Bin10_30_metaG | ecosystem: Environmental > Terrestrial > Soil > Wetlands > Peat | place... | reverse complement strand
GTCTGGTTGCTGTAGCGGCTCAAATCGAGCCCGAACGGCGCAAAGCCAATCGCGCCTTGCCCAATGGCCGCATAAACAAAATGCGCATACTCCGCCGTATTGCCCGTCTCGGGAATCAGCAAGGGATTGTTCTTCCGCTTGTACAGCTCGATGGTCTTCATGTACTTGCCGTACTCCGGCATATAGATATCCGGCGCCACCACGCTGATCGAAGGGGCGGCAATCTTCCACAGGTCGATATTGTTGTCGGTGGGCGCGCCAGACTCGTAGCTCGGAGCCTTGCCGGGGGTGAACGGATCGCGCAACGCGGCGTTCACATAGAGCGGCAGCGGATACTCGGCCTTGCCCGCCGCTCCCACCTGCTCGATATAGGTTGCCGTGTACCACGCCTCGAAGGTCTCGTCGGCATCGTCGCCAAACACCTGCCGCCAGGTTCCCGCCTTCTTGCCCAGGCCAGCGGCCAGCTTCTCCGGAACCTGCCCGGCAAAGGCCTTTTCCGCCTCCGCGCCGTAGTCGCGCACCCCGCCCCACACCCCTGCCTCGTTCTCCACCTGCACCATCAGCACGGTGCGTTGCGCGTCGGCCTGCTTCAAGTGGCGCATCAAGGCGCGGAAAGCGGCTTTGTCCGCTTCCAGGCGCGGAGTGCAAAATGGCGAAGGCGAATCCACCGTCTGCCCGTCTTTATCGAGCAGGAACGGATACTTTGCCTGATCCAGCTTGATCCACTCCGGGGTGTAGTGCGAGCTGCCGTTTTTCCAGGTGCCAAACCACAACAGCACCAGCCGCAGGTGGTGTTCGCGCGCCTGCTTCAGGATCAGGTCCACCACGCTGAAGTCGAACTCGCCCGGCGCGCTCTCAAGCTGCTCCCAATAGATAGGCAGCTCGACTGTATTGGCGTGCAACGTCTCCGCCGCCGGCCACACTTTATTCAGATATTCAGGCCAAGCGCTGGAGTTGTTGGCCTGCACGCCCAGCATCAGGTAAGGCTCTCCGTCTACGACGAGTGCAAAGCGGCCATCTTTCTCAACAATGGCTGGCAGCGGCTTAGCTGGAGCGGGAGCCGCGGGGTGCGTCTGTGCCATCCCTTGCGGCAGCCCTGCAAAGGTTCCGACCATGCCCAACAGAAATCCCGCGCCCATCGCCAAAACTCGCCAACATCCCTGCCGTCTCATGCCTCGTCCTTTCAGACTCTCCGCCGATCGCCTGGTAGATCGTAGGCACAAGTATAGAACCCGCCCATCACGCGATCGCCGGAGCCGGAGTATCGAGGCCGGGCAATCGCATCATGGAATGGAACGCCTAAGGGCATATGTTTTGAAAGGGCACGGCTTTACCAGCCAAGGGACATTTTGAATGCATCCGAAATCATCCCTCAGGGGCTGAAGCCCAGGAGTTTCCTGCCTGTCTTCCGGCACGGCTAGAGCCCTGCCCTTTCAAGACGACTCGCTTTTTCAAATGCGATTGCCCTGACCGCGGTCCGCGCTTACCCGCCCCGCGCAACGCTCGCATTTACACTAGAAGGCTAGGAGCGGCGGAATACACATGGATAAGTTTGTCATTCGCGGCGGCAATCCGCTGGTGGGTACCATTCGCGCGTCGGGCGCGAAGAATTCTGCGCTGCCGTGCATGGCCGCTGCGATTCTCACCGAGGACGAGGTCGTTCTCGAAAACATCCCCCAGGTCCGCGACATCGAAACCGAGCGCCGTCTGCTGGCCTCCATGGGCGCAGAGGTGCGGGCGGGCGAACGCACCACCATCCGTTGCCAGACGCTCTCCGACCCCGAGGCAAAGTACGAGATTGTGAAAACCATGCGGGCCAGTTCCCTGGTACTCGGGCCCCTGGTGGCCCGCGTTGGAATGGCGCGTGTAGCCATGCCCGGCGGTTGCGCCATCGGCGGCCGGCCTATCGATCTGCATATCAGGGGCCTGGAAAAGATGGGTGCTGTCATCACCCAGGCGCACGGCTATCTGGAAGCGCGCGTCGAGCGGCTGAGGGGCGCGCATCTGGTCTTCGACAAAATCACTGTCACGGGCACGGAGGACCTGTTGATGGCCGCCGTGCTGGCCGAGGGCGAAACCCTCATGGAAAACTGCGCGCGCGAGCCCGAGGTTGACGATCTGGCGGCTCTGCTGACCGCCATGGGTGCCAAGATCCACGGCGCAGGCACCAGCACCATCCGGGTGGAGGGCGTTTCCCGGCTTCATGGCGCCCACTATCGCATCAATCCCGACCGCATTGAAGCAGGGACTTTCCTGGTGGCCGGCGCCATCACTGGCGGCGACCTGATTGTGGCCAATTGCAACCCAGCTCACCTGAGCGCGGTCATCGACAAGCTGGAAGAGGCCGGCGTGCGCGTGGATATCCTCGGCCCCGACGCGGTGCGCGTGCGTTCCGATGGGAAGCTGCGCGCCGCCGACATCTCCACGGAAGAGTATCCCGGCTTCCCCACCGACATGCAGGCGCAGTACATGGCGCTAGCCACGCAGTCCCAGGGCACGAGCATCGTCAAAGAGAACATTTTCGAAAACCGCTTCATGCACGTGCAGGAGCTGGTGCGCATGGGCGCCAACATCAAGGTGGAGGGCCGCACGGCCACGGTGCTGGGACCCAGCCGTCTTTCCGCCGCGGCCGTCATGTGCTCCGACCTGCGCGCTTCCGCATCCCTGGTGCTGGCGGCGCTGGTGGCCGACGGCGAATCCATCCTGGACCGTGTCTACCACATGGATCGCGGATATGAACGCATCGAAGAGAAGCTGGCGGGCGTGGGCGCTCAAATCCGGCGCTTGGGAAACATCTTTGCCCCCAAATAGAGAACGGCCACGGGAGGGGCTTACCGCCAGCTCACCGCCAGGTGCCAGTGCAATTCCCGCTCGGCCGTCTTGCGGAGAACCCGCTCATACTCGCGAAGCTCATAGAGGACCGGCGTGGTGTCGGAGCCAAGTGCCGCCGGGGTGATCGCCAGAAAGTCGATCAGCGCGCGCACTGTCCGCAGGCCATCCGGGGCATTAAACCATTGCGGTTCAGGAAGATGCCGAGCCCAATCGGGGTTTCCGGCGCCTTGTTCCAGGAGCAACGCCATGGAATTCTCATCGGCGGAGAAGAACTCCAGCAAAGGACTCACTTTCAACCGCTCCGCCAGTTGTTCCAGCGCGTCTTCATTACGTGCCAGTGCCTGGCCGTTGACGAAAATGTCGAACCCAGGGTCCTCGCCTTCCACGACAATGTACAAGCTGGCGGCCATCGGTTTGAGTCTAATAGAGATCGAAGAGGAACTGCCGAAAAAACGCTGCGGTCATCCAATCGATTACGGGGTAGTTTTCAACAATACGTTACCGAAGTTTTGGTTTAGCCTGTAAAGTACAACTTAAGGGGCATCATGACGCCCCTCGATTGACCGATCCTATGAGCTAGCGGCCTTTCGGCACCGAGGTGTGCAGAGTGGATTGGAGCAAACTACCGGATATTGGCGCGGTCGCCCTGCTGGCGGCGGCCTTCGCTTCGGTTGCGCGGCATGGCCAAACCTCTGCCTCCAGGCTCTGGCTCACTGGCTGGATCATGATCGAGCTGCATTTTGCCGCTTCCCTGTTCGAGACCGCTCCCGGCATCTGGGGAACCCTGGCAGACTCGATTGCCCTTTTTACCTTGGTCTGGTCCGGTTTCCTCTTCATGTGGGCCTCGGTTCCCTTTCGCCAGGAAAAAACAAGCCCTTGGATGTTCCGTGCTCTGGTGGGAACCAATACCCTCTATCTCGCCCTTCTCATTGCCGCGCCGGCATGGACCCTGACTCCGGCCGCGGTGCTGATCGGCGCCTTTCCCCTTGCGATCGCATTGGCCACAGCAAGGAGATTCCGCCACCGGTTGCGCTGGTCAATGGTCCTTTTGTATGGCCTTCTCTCCGTCTTTCTTCTCCTCTTCCAGCATCGGCCCGATAATGGCGCCGATCTGGCGCTGAACGCCATTCTATTCACCGTTTTCTTCAGTTGCTGCATCCATTTCTGGTTTGCCTTCCAACGCGCCACGGCTGGCGCATTCGTCACGATTGCCGGATTCCTCTTCTGGTCGTCGGTGTTTCTCGTCGGGCCTGTGATGCAAGCATTTTGGCCAAACATTCACGTCGAGAGCGAAGTCTGGAATTTGCCCAAATATGTGGTGGCCGTCGGCATGATCCTGCTGCTCCTCGAAGACCAGATCGCGCACAACAAATACCTGGCGCTGCATGACGAGTTGACCGGACTGCCCAACCGCAGGCTCTTCCAAGACCGATTGGCCAACGCCCTGGAACGAGCCCGCCGCACCGGATCGCAGACCGCTCTGCTGCTGGTCGATCTCGACCACTTCAAGCAGGTGAACGACACCCTCGGGCATCACGTCGGCGACCAGCTCCTTCAGCACGTCGCCTCCACCTTCGCCGGACGGGTCCGGCGCTCCGACACCGTCGCTCGAACCGGAGGCGACGAGTTTTGTGTGATTCTCGAAGAGCCCATCAGCCGGGCCGATGCAGCCCTGGTGGCCGATTCCTTGCTCGATATGCTCAAGCAACCCATGCCACTGGGCGAGCTCGATGTGCGGGTTGGCGGCAGTGTAGGCATCGCGGTCTTCCCCGAGGATGCGGCCGATGCCGAGTCCCTGTGCATCGCGGCCGATTTGCGAATGTACGAGAACAAATGGGGAGCGAGAGGGCTCGATAGCCCCCTGAGCTTCACCCCTCGCCCCGCAGTCCGCCCGGAGATGCAGACGGGGTTGCCCGCCGCGCAGTAAATGGTTCCGGCAGAGCCGGAGGCTTGATGGCTGACGGCCCCTCAAAGGGGCTTCACGGGACACTTTCCGATTGGAAGACTCTCCACAAATCCAGCTTCGAACAGCCTCTCCGAATCCCGCGCCGCAGGCGCAGCCTGGGTTGGGCCAGCGCTTCATCGCTGCGGACGAACGCCAACAGAAGTGAACCGGAATCCCGTAAGGGACGGCACCCGATGCTTTGCGTCGGTTCTCTTGCCGCTTGTTACAGCGGTTTCGATTCAGCTTTTTACAAAAAGCTCGATGCCGAACGGCATGTTTCTCAAGAAAATGCCACCTTTCACGATTTCAAAAGGTCAACTGTTGAATCGAAACCGCTCTAGCAAAGAGCAAGGCCCGGACGCATCGCCCGGGCCTTGCTCTTTGCTGCCTGTTCCTGTTGTCGATCAGGCTTGGCCGCCGCCTGGTCCGCGGCCGCCGCCTGCACCGCCCGGACGGCGACGCCGCCGGCGGCGATTGCTGTTGTTGGCCGGGGGACGGGCCGCGCCTGCCGGCTGACCGGCAACCACCGGCGCGCCCTCGACGCGATTGAAGTTCGGCTCGTTCTCCTCGTCGAACTCCTCGCCCTCTTCCTCGTCAAAGTCGTCTCCGCCTTCGATGAGGATGGTGCTCTGGTTAGACTTGGGCTGACGCTCGTCGAACTCGTGACGCGGCTTGGCCGGAGCGGCGGGCGCCTCGGATGCCTCGATCTCGACTTCTTCCGGCTCGGCAGCCGCCGCAGCAGGGGCCAGCTTGGCCTTCTGCTCCTTGATGAGCGCCTTGCGGCTGAGCTTGATGCGATTGCCTTCGATGGCCAGTACCTTCACCATCACCTGATCGCCCTCGCGCAGCTCGTCCTTCACTTCCTTCACGCGATGCTCCGCGATCTCCGAGATGTGCAGCAGGCCGTCGGTGCCGGGGAAAAGCTCGACAAATGCGCCGAACTCCGCCAGGCGAACCACCTTGCCCAGGTAGATCTTGCCCACTTCGGGCACAGCGGTGATATTGCCGATCAGCTCCAGCGCCTTCTTCAACCCGTCCGCGTCGCACGAAGCAACGTTGACCCGGCCGGTGTCGTCCACATCGATCTTGGCGCCGGTCTGTTCGATGATGCTGCGGATGGTCGCGCCACCCTTGCCGATCAGGTCGCGGATCTTGTCGGTGGGAATCATCACGGTCTCGATGCGGGGCGCATAGGCCGAGCGCTCCGTACGCGGTCCATCCAGCACCGCATCCATCTTGTCCAGCAGGAAGATGCGGCCCTGGCGCGCCTGCTCCATGGCCTTTTCAAGAATCTCGCGGGTCAGGCCGCCGATCTTGATGTCCATTTGCAGCGCGGTGATGCCCTTGCGGGTGCCGGCTACCTTGAAGTCCATGTCGCCGTAGTGATCTTCCGCGCCGGCGATGTCGGTGAGAATGGCGTAGTCGTCGCCCTCCTTGACCAGGCCCATGGCCACACCGGCCACTGCGCCCTTGAGCTGGATGCCCGCGTCAAACAGCGCCAGGCTGGAGCCGCAGACCGTAGCCATCGACGACGATCCGTTGGATTCCAGGATGTCGCTGACGATGCGGATGGTGTAGGGCGACTCCTCGGCGCTGGGCAAAACCGAGCTGATCGCCCGCTCTGCCAGTGCTCCGTGGCCGATCTCGCGCCGTCCCGTGCCGCCCATGCGGCCGGTCTCGCCCACGCAGAAGGGCGGGAAGTTGTAGTGCAGCATGAAGGGCTTCTTCTTCTCGCCCTCGTAGCTCTCCAACCGCTGTCCTTCGTCGGCCGTGCCCAGCGTGGCCGTAACCAGCGCTTGCGTCTCGCCGCGGGTAAACAGCGCCGAGCCGTGTGTGCGCGGCAGAACGCTGGTCTCGATGGTAATCTGGCGAATCTGATCGAACGCGCGGCGATCGGGCCGGATGCGGTCCTTGGTCACTTGCTCGCGGAAGATCCTCTCCCGCAACTTCTCGTAGTAGTGCGCCAGCTTCTTCTTGGCGTTGGGATCGTCGGCAGGAAGGCCGGCAGCCAACTCGTCCTTGATCTGCTTGACCAGGACCTGGCTCTCCAGCTTGTCGTGCGTCTTGGTGTCCAGCGCGTCCTTGAGCTTGTCTTCGGCCTTGGCCTTCAGCTCGGCAAAATAGGCCTCGTCGAACTCCGGCGCGGTGAAAGCCCTCTTGGGCTTGCCGGCCACGGCAACCAACTCGTCGATGGCGGCGACAATCTTCTTGATCTCCGTGTGGCCAAACTCGATGGCCGCCAGGATGACCTCTTCGGTCTCTTCCTTGGCGCCCGACTCGATCATCACAATGCCGTCCTTGTGGCCGACGACCATGATGTTCACCGTGGTGGCGGCGCGCTCGGAGTAGGTCGGGTTGATGACGAATTCGCCTTCCACGCGGCCCACCCGGACAGCGCCAACCGTGGCGCTGAAGGGAATGTCGGAGAGCGCCAGGGCGCAGGCGGCGGCATTGATGCCCACCACGTCGGGGTCATTCTCCTTGTCGGCGGAGAAAACCAGTGCAATCACCTGGGTCTCATTGCGGAATCCATCGGGGAACAGGGGGCGGATGGGGCGATCGATCTGGCGGCAGGTAAGAACTTCCTTCTCGCTGGGACGGCCTTCGCGCTTGATGAATCCGCCGGGAATGCGTCCGCCGGCGTAGGTGTACTCCCGATAGTCCACAGTGAGCGGAAAAAAGTCGATACCTTCCCTGGGGTCGGGAGAGGCCACCGCGGTGGCCAGAACTACGGTTTCGCCCGTGGTGACCAGGGCCGCGCCTGAGGCTTGCTTGGCCATGCGGCCGGTCTCAAAAACCAGCCGCTTGCCGCCGGCAAGCTCGACCGCTACTTCATGCTTAGACATAGAGTCCTCGTTTCGTTTTGTTCGCTTGGGAAACTTGTATGTGGAAGGCGCCGGGGGGTGAGGGAGTGCTGACGAAGGGCCTGACAGGGGAGCAGGGCGCGCGCAAAAGAGTGGGATCTGCGCGGGGGAGCGGATTCTCCCGGCCTGCGGGCCGGCCAACGCGCCAGAGCCGCGCTCAGCAGATGGCTGTGCGCGAGCCCCGGCGTCGGTTGCATTTCGCCAGGTACACCATGGCCCCAGGTTCTGGGTAGAACGGGGGCCGTGACCAATGTCCGGTCTGGGCGCTTCCTGTTCAATGTTGGCTTTCGGGTTACTTGCGGATTCCCAGTTTGCCGATCACGTCGCGGTAGCGATCCGTATCGTGCGTCTTCAGGTAATCCAGCAGGCGGCGTCGCTTGCTGACCAATTGCAACAGACCACGCCGGGAAGCATGATCCTTCTTGTGCGTTTTGAAATGCTCGGTCAGTTCAGCGATACGCGCACTCAGAATGGCAATCTGGACCTCCGGGGAGCCGGTGTCCGATTCGTGGGTGCGGAAGGTCTCGATCAGGGTAGTTTTCTTAGCAGTCGCCAGCACGGCGTGTGTTACTCCTCTTGTTTTCTCAGGTCCACTCTTAAGTGTCTAGTGTGAGATTACCATGAATGCGCCGCCCTGCGCCATGCGCCGCCCAGCCCGAACCTGGATGCCAACCGGACGCCCATCAGCGCGCGACAAACCGGAACAGCCGGTTGTCGAATTGCTCGCGAATCACCTCGGCCACCTTCGCCAGCTTCGCGTCGGGATGCTCGGGGTTTAGCAGGTAGTTCCAGGTTTGGGGGGCTATGGCGGAAGGCACGCGGGCCATAGGAGTTTCCAGGGAGGCCAGCCAAGCGTCGCCGACCTGCTGCGTGTATTCGGGACGTTCCTTCCAGTCGGCAGGGGCAAGAGTGTTCAGCGCTTTGATTGCCAGTTCATCTGGAGCCGAAATCTGAAGCAATTGGTAAAAGCGCGGGAGAAACGCGTCCTCGACCATGTCCGTCATGTGAACAATGTGCTCCAGCAGCGCGCCGGCAGGACAATCCGCCAGGTAGATTACGAGCCGTCCTTCTGTATGCCAGCGCCCAGAGGCGCGAAGACCGCCTTCCCCGCTCAAATCCACGAAGCTGCTGATGCGCCAAAGAGTCGTCATGAAGGGTCTTGCTCACGGCCGCTCATTTAGATGAACATCCCCTCGTCAAGCTGGATCAGGGCCTCCGCCACGGCATGTTCTCCAATTTGCGTATCCAACATGGCCAGCGCGGTCCTGCCATCAAAGCGGCGCTTGCGGCCACACAGCCACTTCCGGCCGTCTTCGCGATCTCCGTAAACCTTCACGGCCAGCTCATACATGCGCGCCACGCGACCCAGCCGATCCGCTTCGATCTTGCTGAGCGGCTCCTGGCGCTGCCGCCGATGCTTGAGCGTCCGCGCGGGAATCACCACCTCGAGCAAGTCCTTGACGGCGATGCCGGAGTAAGCAGAGAACTCCTCCAGCGTGGAGAGCGGCAGGCCGCGCTCAATCTGACGCCAGTCGAAGGTGAATGGCGGCGGGGAAACAGAAAGTGGAGAAGCAGCACTCATGCGGACATTATGCCACGAAATGCGCGGCATTTTGTCCCTATTCTCGCATTCCAGCTACCGGCTCGCCCCGACAATGCAGCTCATGGACCCCAAAACGGGCTGAAAGCTGAAAGCTAACAGCTAAAAGCTGCTTTAAGGTTCTGCCGTCCGCCAGTAGTTGGCCCGCGCCACCACCCGCGCGCCGTAGTCCTCGGCCGTGCGCACCCGGATGGTGTGCAGCCCCGGCGTGGGATCGGAGGGGCTGAAGGTAATCAAATACCGGTTGCGCGCGTGCTTGGCGCTCTCCATCACCCGCGCCTCGAAGCCCTTGTCGCCGGTAAAGGTGGTGTATTCTCCGCCGCTCATGTGGGCCACTTCCTTGGCCACGTTCTTCTTGAAGGCCTGCACCAGCATGAACAGCGAAGAGATCATGCTCATCGTCCGGTCGTTGCCGGAGTCCTTGATGTCGTGCAGCAACTCGGCCTTGGCCGGCGAAAACGAGACGCTCAGCACCAGCACATCCGATTCGCCGATCTTCTGGATCAGCTGCGCCGGTTTGGTGTGCTTGCTGCCGTGGTCCCGCTCCTCGCCGATCAGCAGCAGCACGCGCCGGTACTCCTTGGGCTGCGATTCGAGAAGATCGACGGCGTAGCTCACCGTATCCAGAATCGCATCGCCGCCGTTGCCCGGCTGCAAATGCTTGAGCGCCTCGTTGATCTCCTCGCTGGTGTGGGTGAAATCCCGGATGAGGTGCGGCTTCGAGTCGAATCCCACCAGCGCCGCCTGGCTGCGCCCATCGGCCAGAAACTGATCGAGCAACGGCCCCAGCTTGGCCAGCTTGTCGAACTCCAGCACGCTCACGCCGCCCTCTTCCACGGCCACCACCAGCGAGACCGGCGCGGTGTCCATCTCCTCCTGCACGCGAATCTTCTGCGGCACGCCGTTGTCTTCCAGCACAAAATCCGAGGGTTTCAGGCCGTAGACGACACCGCCGCCGCGTTTCTCCACCAGCGTCGGCACCAGCACCTCGTTAGCGGTCACGCGAATGGTCGGAGCGTCGGTGTGCGCGGGAGCGGGCATCGGCTGCGGTGGCTCGACCGGGGGCAACTGCTGCGCCGCGGCGCCAAGTGCTGCGAAAAAAAGCGCCGGGACCGCAAAGCGGATTGAGCAGAAGATTCCTGACCTCATGCGACGAACAACTCCGTTACCCTCAGGGCAATTGCACTCGAACCGTTGAGTTCTTTTGAAAGGGCGCGGCTTTAGCCGTGCCGGAAAAACAGTCAGAAAACTCTTGGGCTTTAGCCCTTGAGGGATGGTTTGAATGAACTCAATACTTCCCTCTGCGGCTAAAGCCGGCGAAATTGGCCGCGCAATCGGCACGGCTGAAGCCGTTCCCTTTCAAAACATCGACTTAATCTGAGGTGGTTAGATTGCAAATTTTCTGCCGTCAACTGGTGTGCGCCAACTCCCCCGCCCTCACACCCGCTTATGGACTTCCTTGTCCAGCCGGTTGATCCACAGCAGATAGGCCAGAAACTCCCAGCGCTGCGTCCACAAAAAACCCAGCACATCCTGGGCGGTCAGCGTCTCCGCCTTCATGCCGGAGTAGGTCTCGACCCGCCAGCGCATGTACGCGCTGTTCCACGGAGCCAGCCGGTTGCCGCGCGTCGCATTCCACAAAAATCGAATCGGAGCAAGCAAGGTGTGTCCTTTTCAATCAAGTATAGACGGCCCCAGGGGCGTGGTTGCGCGGTTGCTGGCCACACCATGTCCCCGCCAGCAAGGCCCATCAGAGGGATCTTCGAAAGGCGTGGGCGTTCTCCGCCAGGCATTCCCCCAAGGCGAAAAACTACTGTATCTTGCTGAAAAGGCTGGTTGATTCCGAACCGAGTTGCGAGATGACTGCCTCCAGCGCCGCCTGCTGCGTCTCGGCCAGCGAAAGTTGCGTCGAGACCTGCGCCACATCGGCCTGCATCAGATTGGTCTGCGCAACGGTCAATTGTGTCTTCTCGCTGGCCACCGCATCGGATGCCGCATTGAGCCGCGAAAGCGAGTTGTCGATCGTCACCCGCTGCTGGGAGACATAGTTGAGCGCCGTTCCCAACGCTTGGGTGTCGGCCACCGCCGTACTTGAAGCCGTACCGCTGGAATAATCCGCCACCAGGTTGTTCAAGGCCGCAAATACGCTGTTGGCGCCGCTGGCCGCGAAGATCTGGTCGCCCGGCACATTCAATTGGATGCTCTGGCCGTTCGGCGTCTGAAGATAGTTCACATCCTCGCCGCCATTGTAGGACGTAACCGCCGGCGACGTGGCGTTCGAGGTGCTGAAGGGGGCGGTGGAACTCTGCCCGCCGCCAAAGATGTATTGACCCTGATAGTTGCTGTTGGCCAGCGAAGTCACCTCGGCGCGAATGCCGGCAATCTGGTTGGAAATCGACTTCAGGTCGCTGGCGTTCAACGTGGCGTTGTTCGCGCTGGTAGCCAGCGAGATGGCTGTATTCAATTGCGAAACCACCTGTCCCAAGGCAGAATCGGCCACCTGCAACTGGCCCGTCACCAGGCTGGAGGATTGGGTGAAGGAGTCGTCCCGTTGGATCTGGTTGAGCAGAAGAACATTCTCCCCCGAGGCCACGGGGTCCTGACTGAGCGAAGTCACGCGCACCCCGCTGGACAACTCCGAGGTCAGTTGCTGCTCGGCCACCTGCGTCTGGTCCAGCGAACTGGCCAGATTCGTAAGATAATTCGGGTCCACCCGCATCGCATTCCTCCGCCACAACCGGCAGCTCTCCAAACTTCGGCCGCATCTTCTGCGCCGCCTTGGCTGGTTCAGGAAACCGCCGTTGTATCTCCCAGATTCAAGACCGAGGCCATGATCGTGTCCAACATGGTGAACACCTGGGAGGCTGCCTGGTAGCTGCGTTCGAACTGCTGCATGAATGAGGCTTGGTCGTTCAGATTGACGCTGGAAAGCGCGTTGTTCTGGGTTTGCAGTTGGGTCACCGAAGCGTTCTGCGCCGTGTTCTCCGCCTGCACGCCGCTCACAGTCGAGCCAAGAATGGTAACCAGATTGGAGAAGAAATTGGTGGGCGTCTGGCCGTTCACAATCGACTGATTCGCCAGGTTGGCTATGACCGTGGCATTCGAGTTGTCGCCCGTTCCCTGTCCCAACCCGGCTGCCGCAATGTGGTTGGGATCGGTCATCGTCACGCTCATGGCCGCCGCGCTGCCCGCCACCTGTGCCGGCTCGGAAAAAATATTGCCGGCATTGCCGTTGTCTCCGTCCAGATCGGTTCCCGCGTTGTTCAGGGTATTCACCTGCGTCGAGACACTGTAGGCAAGTTGATCGAGCGATGCCAGAACGTTGGGAATATCTTGGTCGCGCGCGGTCAAATACCCTCCCAATTCGCCTCCCCCGCTGGCCAGTTGCGAAGTCACATCCGTGGTTCCCACAAAGAAATGGGTCACGCCGCCGACCGTCCCGCTCGTCATCTGGAAGCTGTTATCCCCGGCAACCAGCAACTGGCCGGAAGTGGTGGTGATGGAGATTCCGTTGTCGTCGCCGGTGATCCGGTTGATTCCAATCAACTGCGAAAGCTGGCTCAAATCCTGCTGGCGCTGGTCCTCGAGCGTTCCCGGATCGGCGCCGGCCGAGGTGGACTGGATTTGCTGGTTCAGTTGCGCGATTGCGGAGGTGAGCGCGTTCACCTGGCTGGTCACTCCGGCTGCCTCCTGGTCGAGCGCAGACTTCTGGGAGTTCAGGCTGGCTGCGGCATTGGACACGTCGCCGGAGAACGTCGCCGCAGTCGAAAGAACCTGCTGGCGAAGCGCATTGTCGGTCGGATTGGCCTCCAGCGAAGAGAAAGAATCGAAGAAGCTGGTGAGGTCGCTTCCGATGTCGCCCGCCGTGGAACTCGACGAGCCTGAGGCCGGCGTGAACAGCGCTTGCATCGTATTCAGCGCAGTCAGGCGCGACCCCGAGGCCGAAGCCAACTGCTGCTGCTGGGCCAACCGCTCCTCCAGCACGCTGTCGCGCACCGAAGTAGGCCCGGTCTCCGTCACCCCGGTCCCATAGGAAATGCCATTGACCTCGATGGGCTGATTCTCCTGCCAGTTGGGAACTTCCTGGGTGTATCCGGTGGTATTGGCGTTGGCCACATTGTTGGCCACAATGCTCAAGGCCGACTGGTCGGCATCCAGAGCCTGGGAGATGATGCTGAAGGCGGAGCTAATGGTCCCCATGGCTGCCCTCCGCCCCCACCCATCCCCTGACTTGACCTTCGCCGTACTCCAGCCGCTCCCCGTTCAGTTCCCGCAGCCGGTTCATCACGGTCAGGTTGGCGCGTGTCGCATCGAGCACTCGGGCAAATACCGCCATATCCTCGGCTGCTTCCCTGGCCTGAGAGGCCAGCTCAACCCGTTGATCGGCTTCTCTTGAGGCAAGATCGCGGCTCAAGGCTGCGCAGGACGCCGCCATTTCTTCCAGCCGCTCCGCATCCAGAAGGGCCAGCGCCCGCGAAGCATCGCGCACCAATTGCCGCAGTTCCGGAGGCACGCGGCCCGCCCCGGACTTCTGCACCGCCCGCTTTGCTTTCGCTGTTGCCGGGCTGCTTCCCATTCCGTTCAACCCTCGGACAGGCGGCTAATTCCCGCCCAGCATTGCGTCCACCACCTTGGATGCCACGGCCGATGCAGGCACGTTATACGTGCCTGCCGCCAGCGCCGCCTGAATGGTGGCAACCTTGTCCATGCGCACTTCGGGATCGGCAGCAGTTTGCGACACCTCGCTCCCCGCACTGCTCAGGGTCGCGCTATCGCTAATCAGCGCTGTCGTCTCCGCAGGCGCCGTGTTCCTGGATTGCTGCGCGGCAGCCGGAGTTGTCGTCTGACCCACCCCCAACAGCGACCTCAGTCCGTCAAGATTATTGCGAATATCCATATACTTTTCTCCTTGTTGGGTCCATCGGCTGGCCTGCTAATCACTGTAGTCATTTGTGGGCTCCGATTACGGTATCGCCGTGCAGATTTCCGGTTACGTTCCGGTTACTGGATTGGGAAAGTTCCTGGACAATTCGATGGGCGATTCCAAACCCGCCCTGCTCGCTCAAGGCCCGCCCCAGAGCTTCCGACGCAAACTCTCCCAGCGCGCCTCCGGCAGCGGCTCCGCTGTCCTCTCCCGTGAGTATGCTTCCTCCGGCCATTGGCTTCAACAACTCCTTCATCATCTGCGCCTCGAACTCGTGAGCCGCCCGCACCAGCCGCGGCTGCGGCGCAGTTCCATCGTTCCCGGCCGCGCCTGCCGCGGTTGCCGCCATCGTCTGCATTACAGCACCTCCAGGTCAGCCTCCAGAGCGCCGGCCTCCTTCATCGCCTGAAGGATTGAGATCACATCCCGCGCCCCGGCACCGGTGCGCTGCAACTCCTGCACCAGGTCCTCCACCGTCGCACCCGCTTTCAGGTCGATGCGGTTCACCGGCTTGTCCTGCGCCTGCACCGTGGTTTGCTCGACGACCTGCGTCGTTCCCGAGGAGAGCGGATTGGGCTGCGAGACCTTGGTCTCGGAGATCACGTTCACCGACAGCCCTCCGTGCAGGATGGAAACCGGCTGCAAGCGAACTCTCCCGCCGATAACCACCGTGCCGGTGCGCTCGTTCACCACCACCCGCGCCCTGGGATACACCTCGACTTCCACCGCTTCTACCCGGTCCAGCAAGGCCGCCATATCCTCGTTCGGGGCGGCGGCAATCTCCACCCTGCGGCTGTCGACGGCGTGGGCGCGGGCCGGACCTAGCGCCTTGTCGATCGATGCCGCCATTCTCTCCGCGGTATGAAAGTCGGCGTCGTTCAGCACGACACTGACCGTGTGCATCTGCTTCAAGTCGAAGGGTATTGGCCGCTCCACCAGCGCGCCGCCGGGAATGCGCGCCGTGGTGGGGTGATTGAGCTGCCGGGTATTGCCTCCCGAAGAGGCCATGTACCCGCCCAGCACCAGCGCACCCTGAGCCTGGGCATAGATCTGTCCGTCCGGGCCGTAGAGCGGAGTCATCAGCAGGATGCCCCCTTCGAGCGAGCGCGCATCGCCCGCCGACGAGACGGTGATGTCCATGCGATAGCCAGGCCGGGTAAAGGGAGGCAGCGTAGCCACCACGAAAACCGCCGCCATGTTCTTTACCTGCATGTTGCTGGCGCTGTTCGAGCCGGTTTGGGGAACAGTGATGCCCATCCGCTCCAGCGCCGAGATCAATGTCTGCGCCGGAAAGACGGTTTGCGAGCTGTCTCCGGTCCCGCGCAGCCCCACCACCAGGCCATAGCCCACCAGCTGGTTGTCGCGAATCCCTTCGATGGTGGCCACGTCCTTGACCCGCGCCAACTGAGGAGCTGGCTCGCCATAGACCGCCGCAACCGCCAGAGCAAAAGCCGCAGCCAATGCCACCCACCACCAGAAGGACGCGCCCGGGTCCCAGTCCCCGCTCGATTTCGTATTCCGCATGGCACTGCCCTCTGATTCCCTAGTCCCTAGTCCCTTAGTCCCTAGTCCCCTAGTCCCCTAGTCCCTTAGTCCCTAGTCCCTGCCTCTAAAACACCAGCAGTTTCTCGATGAACCGCACCACCGGATTCTGCCGGTAGGTGGAATCGTTGACGATGCCCTTGCCGGTCACTTCCAGTTCCAGGTCGGTCATGGCTGTCGAAAGCACCTGGTTCTGCGCGCTCACGTCCTCTGGACGGACCAGGCCGCGGAGTTTGATCAGTTGGGTCTGTTGCGAGAAGGTCAACTGCCGCGTGGCCTGCACCACCAGCATCCCGTTGGGCAGCACGTCCACCACTTCGCCCCCGAAGGTGGTGGCCAGGCTCGAATTGGTCGTGCTTTGGCCCTGCGCGGTCAGCCCCGACGCCGAGGTTTGGCCAATCAGGTTCTGCAACTTGCTCGTGGCCTTGAGAGAGCCGAAGAGCCCCGTCAGCCCGGAGCTGGCATTGGAGGCCCTGGAGTTCTTGACCTGGCCGTCGGTCGAGGCGGCCAGACTCTCGGTGACCACAATCGAAACCACATCGTGCAACCGGACCGCTTTAGCGTCGGTCCCTAACCGAACAAGGCGGCCCTCCGCAGTCCAGATCGAGCCCGGCGTCCGCACCTCCGCCGCCTGCTGTGCCCGCACCCGCTCCACGTAGGCGCGCAGGGCAACTTCCGGCGGAGTCGCCTTGGCCGCCAAGGCCGGCGGCTTCTTCTTCCCGATTCCATCCAACGAAGGCGCGCCAGCCAGCAGAGCAACTAGGGAGAGAATTACCGTTCCAATCCGACGCATCTTCATGGCCGTCCCTCCGTTTGCGCAGCGAGGGCCGCGCGCCCCGGCGCCAGAGCCACCGCCCGCACCACCCGGCCGCCAATCCTCAGGCGCACTTCCAGCGGGCTTCCCACTGCGGCCGGCCCCAGAGCTACTGCTTCCAGGCGTGCCTCGACAACCGCCGTGTTCTCCTCGACCACCAGCCGGTCGCCGGCGCGAATCACCGGACGGAACAAAGCCGGCTCGACGCCTGGCGCTCCATGAACCAACGTGCCCACTGCTTTGAGTTGCCGAAGGCTGTTCCGCCCGCTTTCAACCAGCAGCAGCCGGCGCGGCCCGGCGGGAGTTTCCTCGTCGCGCACCAGCAGCCAGCGTGCCCCGTTGAAGGGATCGTCGATTTCGCGAATCACCTGGCCTGGAACCAACGCCGAAGCTGGCGCCAGCCCTCCCGAGGACAGAAGCACGCGCGGACCTGCGTCGATTCCCTCGCTTGCGGCTGCGGACGTGGCCTGGCTCTGGAGAGGCAGCGACCCCGCCAACGCCATTCCCAAGCCCATCCCAAGGCTTGCCGCCATCCCCTGTATTTGCCTCCGACTTCTCATCTTCCGCTTCTTCTTTACCGCGTCATGTTGTTGACCTGGGAGTACATATCGTCGGCGGCCTTGATGACCTTGGAATTCGACTCATAGGCCCGCTGGGCCAGCACCATCTGCACAAACTCGGTCACCACGTCTACATTCGAGTTCTCCAAATAACCCTGCTGCAGGATGCCCATCCCTTCGGCTCCGCCGGGATTGCCCAGCACCGCATCGCCCGAACTCAGCGTGGTTTGCAACAGGTTCGATCCCATGCTCTCCAGGCCCCCCGGGTTGGGAAAGGTAGCCAGTTGAATCTGGCCAAGTTGCGAGGGGTTCTGTTGCCCCGGCAAGGTAGCGTTCACCACCCCGTATTGGGTGATGGTCACCGAGGTGGCATTGGGAGGAATGGTGATATTGGGCAGCAGCGGATCGCCGTCGGTGGTCACGATGGTTCCCTGGTTGTTCAAGTGAAACTGCCCGGCGCGAGTGTAGGCGATGGTTCCGTCGGGCCGCTGCACCTCAAAGAACCCCGAGCCCTCGATGGCCACATCCAGCGGGTTCGAGGTCTGGTTCAGCTCCCCCTGGGTCATGATCACCTCGGTGGCCGCGGATCGAGTCCCTAACCCGATCTGCAAACCGGCCGAGACCGTGGACTGGCTCTGCGCCGCCCCCGGCGTCACAAGATTCTGATAGACCATGTCCTGAAACTGGAGACGCAACTGGCGGAAACCGGTGGTCGACGAGTTGGCCAGATTGTTGGCAATCGTGTCCAGATTCAACTGCTGCGCGCTCATGCCGCTGGCCGCGGTGTACAGTGCTCGAATCATGACGGCTCCTTTCGGACGAGGGACGAGTCCCTCAGTCCCTCAGTCCCTGCCGCTCACACCCTGGGCAAATCCTCGCTGGCGAACTTGTTGAATTCGGTATGGAAGATGGTGAGCGCCTTCTGCATGGTCTCCGCCTGGCGTTGCATCACGATCAGGTCCAGCGAGCCCTGAATCACATCCTGGTTGGCGTCCTCGATCGCGCCCTGATGGACCGCGGCCTCCTTCGAAGGCAGCGCAACGGCGCCTGCGGGCGGCACATAACGGTTGGCGCCCTCGGGGGTCAGTTGGGTCCCGGCCGGAAAGGTCAGGACGCCCAGCGTGGCCACGGCGCCGCCCTGCACCGAGAGCACGCCGTTCTCCCCCACCGAGACCGTCCCAGGAGGGATGAGAATCGGCTGGCCGGTGGCCGACAGCACCGCTTCGCCCGCCGCCGTCACCAGTTGCCCGCCCTGGGTGCGGTGGAAGGCGCCATCGCGCGTGTAGCGAATGCCGTTGGCCGTTTGAATCGGAAAGAACCCCTGGCCCTCGATGGCCAAATCCAGCGGATTGCCCGTGGTCTGCAACTGCCCTTGGCCCATATTCAGCCGGTCGCCGCCCAGGAGGCCGAAATTGTTCACCGTGCGCCCCAGTTGGGAATCCGCCGCGTCTGTTCCCAGCAGCACCGAGCGAAAATACTCGCGCTCCGCCCGGTATCCGGGAGTCTGGGCATTGGCCAGATTGGCGGCTGCCGTGTCCAGGGCCTGGGTTCGCGCCACCAGCCCGCTGATCGCCGCATAGTATCCGCTGTCCATGGGCCGCGCCTCCTGACGCCCGGAAGCGTTGCAGGTGATGGACCGGAAGCGGGGGGGTGGGATTAAAGCAAGATCAGAATTGCGTGCGGATTGTCCTGCGGGCGGAGCGGACAGCGAGAAAGGGACGCGGCACGCGCAGCCCTGCCGCGGCACCGGCATTCATCCGAATCTGACGCAAAACTGAGAGAATCGCCCTATTGCAGGCCGTCGCAAACGATGGTTACCGCGAAGAAGGAGTCTTCGAAGCGGTAGGTGTGAACCAGCCTGAACTCCGGGGACAGAACATGGAGGTGGTAATCCCGGCCGGTGATCACCGCCGGCACCGACAGGCCGCAGTTGGCGGCCAGTTCTGGAACCTTGCCCTTCCACGCACCGGCCAGGATGTTGCAAATCTCGCCGATCGCATCTTTCACGATGTCGTCGACGGTGTCGAACTCCATGCCCGTCATATGGGCGGCCATATCCATGGCCACGCTTCTCCCGGCTCGGAAGATACAGGCTCCGGTCAGAAGTCCGCAAAAGCCAACCACCGAAGTCACCGATTCCCCTTCGACGGTCACCGGTTCCAAATGGCGCTGGCAAGTGACCCCCAACATCATCTGAAAAACCTCTTCCACGCTCGCATCCAGGTTCCGTGGATCGGAGACCAAATGCAGCGAGCTACGCAATGAAACCGCCATCTTCTGCTCCAGTTCGTTCAAGACGTTCCCGCGCACCGGCGTGAGAGCGAGTATTTACAAACTACTAACGGCATTCCGGGCCCTCCCGATCACACCGCGTGCAGCAGCGGCAAAACCCGCTCTTTCACCTGCTCGGAGGTAAACGGCTTGCGAATGTATCCCTGTGCCCCGGCTAGAATGGCCTGCTTCACATGCTCCTCGCTGGACTCGGTGGTGATCATGACCACGGGAACGCCGGGAGCCAGGTTCTGGGCTCGAATCTGGCGAAGGAATTCCAGCCCATCCATCGTAGGCATGTTGATGTCGGAAAGAATCAGATCCACATCCTTGCTCTTCAGCACTTCCAACCCTTCGTTGCCGTTGCCCGCCTCGTTCACCACCAGTGGGTCAAGGCCCGCCTGGCGCAGCGAACGCTCCACAATCTTGCGCATCACCGACGAATCGTCCACGATCAAGGCTCTTATTTCGCTCATTCCGGGCTCCACTCTGCTGTGCCTATCGGCCTGCTCGCCGATTTCATGAGACTGGCTCTTGGTCCACGATCCCTTGCCCTGCCGCGCTCATTCCCAGTGCCCGCCGATCGAGCAGATCAGATCCTGGAGCGAGTCGCGCGCCGGAAGGGGGCCGTTTTGCGGGCGGCGCCACATTCGGAGCCAGATGCACTCGTGCACCCTCACCAACCGGGACGCGCATGGCCGCGCCCTCTCGATCGACCTCGCCAGCACATTGACCACTGCCGGCTCCGAAGCCGCCTCGATTAGCTCGACCGGGGGAAAGACGGCGTTCAACATGCGGGCGTGCGCCGGACGGAAGAGCGATTCCCTGACCAGCCCGCTTTCCACGCGCAGGCCGGTCATCCGCTCCAGGGCCAGAGCCACAATCGGGTCCAGCCGGTCTTCGAACCCCAAATAGAGAAGCCGGCCCGCAGCCACCCGCAAGGGCAACGCCCCAAAGGCATCCACGAATAGCCGCGGCACCAGCGGAGTCAGCGATTCGGGGTCGTGAAACTCGAGGGGCAGCACCGGACAGCTCCATTGCAGGCCCAGCGCCCTGGTCACCAATTGCTCGCTTACCCCTTCCTGGCGCACCAGCCAGTGGCCTAGCCGGCCCGCGCCAGATGCCCTCTGCCCATCCAGCGCCTGGCGCAACTGACTGGAGGTGATCCACCCCTGCTCCAGCATCAGCAGGCCCAGCGGGATGCGATGACGGTGGTTCTCCGGCGCGTTTCCCCGGCCATCCAGTTCGCGTCGCAACGCAGCCTCGACGCACGCCCTGGTGCATGCCGCCGAGCAGATCCAGCCCCCCTCGAAGACCGGCGCCGAGCGGCTGCGCAACAGATGCAGCCAGCCGGAACCGCATCCGGGATTGGCGCAGGTCTCAAACAAGCCCGATCGCACCCTGTCCCGCCAGTGGCCCGGCGCCCTTGAGGCGTTCTGGCCGAGCCAGGTTTCTCCTTCGACGCTGCCCTGCAAAGCCAATCTGTTGGACGCCGCCTGCCTCTCCGCAGCCGGTCTTCGGTTCAGAATAGGCATCGTATCGTCTCCAACCGCTTCCTGGGCGCGGCTACCTCGCTCACTCGCAGGCCAAAGTTGCCGTTCACCAGCACCACCTCGCCGCGCGCCACGATCTTGTCCCCCACGATCAGGTCTACGGGATCGGAGACATGGCGGTCCAACTGCACCACGTCCCCGGGACCGAGGTCGAGAATCTCGCCCAGCAGCATCTCCCGGCAGCCAAAACGCAAGGAGGCCTCCAGTTCCACATCGAGCAGCAGTTCGATCCCCGGGCTCAAGGCTGGCAAGGGCGCCTCGGGCGGCGCTTGGGGAGGCGAAGGGCTGGCTGCCGGTTTGGCGTCGTGCACCTCGTCGCGCACCAGAACCGTGCAGAAACGATCCGCGAACTTCAACTCGAAGGCCCGGGAAGCCGCAATTTCGCCGCCAACTTCTTCAAACTTCTCAACGCAACACTTTTTGCCGGACTTGGCCAGCAGCTCTCCCACGGCAGCGTCGGCCACCTCGCGCAAAAGCTCGCCCCACCCGGCCTTTTGTTCCACCCCTTCGCCGAGCAGCGGGAATTCGAGAACCGTAGCGTCGAGAACGACCGTGAATCGGCCCTCCTCGTCGCCGGAAAGGGTAGCGGCAAAACCGAATGCTCCCTCGGCGAGCGGCTTGGGCTGAGCGTCGGCCAGCTCCGGCTCCCCGGCGAGCGCCTGGGAACACAGGGCCGCAGCTACCCCAATCCAGCATTCGAGATAGCTGCTCATGGCTCCGCCTCGGCGCTGAACTGTCCCATGCGGGCAGCGCGGTAAGCCCCTTGGCGGATGGCTTGGCCGTGCGCCAACGGCTGGCCGCCCACGCGCCACTCCGGCGAAGCGTTGGCCGCCAGGTCCAGGCGCAGGATGCTCCCTGGCTCCAGGTTCTCAAGCACGCTCGCCGGCAAACGGAAGGTGGGCAGTTGCAGCGAGCCGCCAAAACGGATGCGCCGCGCTGCTTGCTCCATGCGCTTGCGGGTTTCCCCGGCATGACGCCGCCGGCGGCCCCAATCCGAAGTCAGCCGGCGCAAAATGGTGTTGGCCACCACCGCCGGGAACGCCAGGTTCAGCAGGCCCGAGCTGTGCGGCATGCGAATCTCGAAACTCAAGCAAAGCGTCTTTTCCGCCACCGACATGATGCGGGCCACCTGGGTCTGCATTTGGCGGCGCTCGAAAACGAAGCTCAGCCCCACCGGCTGCCAGGCCGCAGTCAGCTCCCGGCAGATGATCTCTACCACGCTGCCCAGGATGGCTTCCTCGATGTCCGTCAGTTCGCGCAGCGGGCCATCCCGGCCCTCGCCCCCCAACAGCAGATCGATGACCGGAGGCGCCAGCGCCAGATCCAGTTGCAGCACCGAGAGCGCACCCAATGGCTCCAGACGCACCGAAGCCACATAGTTGATCTCGGGGATGCGCAGCAGAAACTCGTTGAACTGGATTTGCTCGGCCGAAACCAGGTTGACCTGGAAGCGGGTGCGCAGCCACGCGGCCAGGTTGTGGGTGAGGTTGCGGGCAAACAAGTCGTTCAACATGCTGATGGCGCGCAACTGGTCGGTGGAGATCTGACCGGCGGAGGAAAAGCTGTAGGGTACGAGCCGGGCCCGCACTTCCGACCGGGAAGCATCCGGCGTCGAGGTCCTTGCCGCTTCAAAGAGAGCGTCGATCTCGGCCTGCTTGAGAATCTTCTGCATCGCTGCTTATGCTCCCGTCCTTCTCTGCCGGGTTCTCGCCCGTTTCACTCACTGGCGCACCATCTCCGCAATCTTGCGCCGCGGGGGCCGGTCGAAGGCGCCGCGCGCGGCCAGATCCTTGAGCGCCGACCTGAGGTGCGCCACTGCCGAGGCATGCACCTGCGAAACCCGCGATTCGACCACCCCCAGCGCCAGCCCAATCTCCCGCATGGTCATCTCTTCGTAGTAGTAGAGGCTCATCACCAGCCGCTCCCGGTCCGGCAGGTTGGCGATCGCCTCGGTGAGCCGCTCTTCCAGTTCGCCCCGCAGGCAGCAGAACAGCGGGTCCTCCTCGGGGCGGCCCGGCACATAGGCCAGCTCCTCCTCGCCGGAGTCCTCGCTGCGCTCCACATGCAGCGTGCCGATCTCCAATCCCTTCAGGTCGCCCAGCAACTGCTGGTACTCGTCGAGCCCAAGCGCCATCTCCGCGGCCACCTCGGCCTCGCCCGGCGCGTGGCCCAGCCGCGCGGTCAGGGTACGGATCGCTTCCTCGACCGCGCGCCCCTTGCGGCGCAGCTCCCGCGGGCTCCAATCCAGCGTGCGCAGGCTGTCCAGAATCGCTCCCCGGATGCGGAACTGCGCATAGCTGCGAAACTGAACCCGCTTGGCCGGATCGAATTTGGCGAAGGCATCCATCAGCCCCACCACCCCGGCGGAGACCATGTCTTCGATGTCCACATGCTGGGGGAGCCGCTCGTGGATGCGGCGGGCCAGGAAGCGGACAATGGGCAGGTGTTCGAGCAGCAACCGCTCCTGCTCTCCGCTGAGCACCGCGCCCGCCGCGGCGGAAGGCGGGTATCCGCCAACTTGAGCGTCCTGACGCGCTCCTCTCCGGCTTCCAGCCACCGCCGCTCTTTCCATCCCCATCGCAATCCTCTTCGCCCGGCTTCACACCGGTTTGAGCCGTCTCACAAACCCATCAGCGCACCGTGCCCACCGGGCGCAGGCGAATCTCGGGAGGGATCTCCGCGGCCGCCACTACCGCCAGACGCGGCAGAACCGGCTCCAGCCAGCGCTTGACGTAATAACGAGCCGGACTGGGAACAAGAAGCACGGGGAGGGCCGCGGCAGAGGCGGCACCGATAAGTTGCCTCAAAGAATCGGCCAGGCGGCGAACCAGGGGAGGCTTGGCCGCGCCGCTTGCCGGCTGCGGACGTGGATCGGTCTCGGGCGACAAGGTGGTGAGAATCTCCTCTTCCAGCGCGGCTTCGAGCAACAGAACCGGCAACTGGCCGTCCAAGTCCAGCAGCGGCTGGATGAGCCGCCTGCCCATTGCCTGGCGCGCGGCCTCCACCAGCGCCACCAGGCTCTTGGTCGCCGGCGCAGTCTCCAGCAGGGCCTCCAGAATCACCCCCAGATCGCGGATCGAGGCCCGCTCCCTTAGCATTTGTTCAAGTACCTTCTGCACCTCGCCAAGAGTCATTTGCTTGGGCAAAAGTTCTTCCAGCAGCTTGGGGTGGGTCTCATTGAGGGAGTCCAGCAGCCGCTTGGTCTCTGCCCGGCCCAGCAGTTCGTGCGCGTGGCGGCGGATCAGTTCCCCCAGATGCGTGGTGATCACCGTGACCGCATCCACCACCGAATAACCGGCAGCGATGGCTTGCTCCTCGAGCTGGGGAGCAATCCAGATTGCCGGAACTCCAAAGGCAGGCTCGCGCGTTTCCTTGCCGGCCAGCGGACGCCGCCCTGGGTCGCCGGAGACGGCCAGCAACTGCGGCCCCTCGGTCTGCCAGCGGCCGATCTCCATGCCCCGCAAGCAGAAGACATACTCGCGCGGACGCAGGCGCAGGTTGTCCGAAATATGCACCGGAGGCACCAGAAATCCCATTTCCGCCGAAAGATGGCGGCGCAGGGAACGCACCTTGCTCAACAGTTGCCCGCCCTGTTTCTCGTCCACCAGCGGAATCAACTGAAAACCGATCTCCAGGGTCAGGTCTTCCAGGCGCAACAAAGCGGCAAGATCGGAGGCAGGCGTCTGTTCGGTTTTCTTCTTCTCGGCGCCGCCCGTTTCGACGGGAGCTGCGGGCAGAGGATGGGCGGAGGCACGGCGTCCTCCCCAGAAGAGCCCCGCGGCCACAGCCAGAAAAGCCAGTTTGGGCAGTCCCGGAATCAGACACATCGCTCCCGACACCAGGCTGGCCAGGTAGAGCGTGGCAGGCCGGGCCAGCAACTGCTGCTGGATCTCGCCGCCCAGCATCCCGGCGGAGTTGGCGCGGGTCAGGGTGATGCCTCCGGCCACGGAAACCAGCAGCGAGGGAATCAATGTGACCAGCCCGTCGCCCACCGTCAGCACCGTGTAGGTGCGCGCCGCTTCGCCCAGTTCGATTCCCTGCTGGATGGTCCCGATCAGCAGGCCGGCCACAATATTGATGACCGTGATCAAGATCGTGGCCAGCGAATCCCGCTGATTGAAGCGGGCCGCGCCATCCATCGCCCCGTAGAACTCCGCCTCGCGGGCAATCGCCTGGCGCCGGCGCCGCGCCTCGGCCTCGTCGATCAGTCCGGCGTTCATGTCGGCGTCGATGGCCATCTGCTTGCCCGGCAGGGCGTCCAGGGTAAAGCGCGCGGTCACCTCGGCGGTGCGCACCGCCCCGTGCGAAACCACCAGGAACTGAATGGCGATCAAGGCCAGAAAGAGCACGAAACCGACCACGTAGTTGCCGCCCACCACAAACTGGCCGAAGGCCTCGATCACCTTGCCAGCCGCAGAGGTGCCCTCCTGTCCGTGCAGCAGGATGCGGCGGCTGGAAGCGATGTTCAACGCCAGCCGGAAGAGGGTCAGCAAAAGCAGCAAAGTGGGAAAAACCGAAAGCTCGACCGCCCGCCGGATCTGCATGGCGGAGAGAAAGACGATGATCGAGGCGGCCATGGAGAAGGCCAGCAGGAGGTCCAGCCCGGCAGCCGGCAAGGGCACCAGCATCACAAAGATCACGCTGACCGCGGCCAGGGGCAACAGATACTCGCGCAGCCTCTGCCAGATGGTGACGGCGGGCAAGGTGCCAGCCGCTAGAGCGGTAGTGCTCATTGCGGACCTCCTGGATGGGGTGGAGCGCCGGAACCGGGTCTCCCGGCCGGGCGAGCCGCTTGCGCCCTGGCGCGGGATGCCGCCTCGCGGGCGCGCCGCTCGCGCAACTCGGCCTCGACCCGCTGGCGATAGAGGTAGGCCAGGATGGCGGCCACCGCCGCATACAAGTCGACAGGGATCGCCTGACCCACTTCGACAGAGCGGTAGAGGGAGCGGGTCAGCGGCGGATTCTCGATGATCGGCACGCCTGCCCAGCGCGCCTCGGCCTTGATCTCCTCGGCCAGCAGATTGCGGCCCTTGGCCACCACCTTGGGAGCTTCCATGGTGCCGAAGTCGAAGCCCAGGGCCACGGCATACTGGGTGGGGTTGGTGAGCACCACCGCCGCGCGCGAGACATCGGCCTTTACCCTGCGCCGGCGCATCTGCCGCTGCAGACCGCGTATGCGGCTGCGAATCTGCGGGTTGCCTTCGGTCTCTTTCATCTCGTCGCGCAAATCCTGGCGGCTCATCTTCAGGCGCGACTCCCGGCTCTGCCACTCGACCAGGTAGTCGATGGCCGCCCAACCGAAGAGCAGCCAGGCGGTGGCCACCAGCAGGCCATAGACATCCTTGCCCAGCAGTTCCAGCCGCTCGGTCGAAAACGGGGGAACTGTCAACTGCCGGGCAAGGCGCTGAACCGCGAAGACGGCCAGAAGGCCAGCCGGAATCAGCGACTTGCCCAGCCGCGTCGCGGCACGCAGCGAAAACAGGTTCTTGAGGTTCGAAACCGGGTTGATGCGCTCCGGCTTGAAGCCCACCGCCTCGGCGTGGATGTTGACGCCGCCGGTTTGCAGAATCCCCATGGCCAGCGCCGCCATGGCCACCGCAGCCATGATCGTCCCCAGCGGCCACAGAACCGAGAGCGAGAGCCGCCGGATGGCATAAAGCGTGGGCAGAATCTCGGCAGGCTCCCATCGAGCCGGGGAGCCGAGATCGAGGAAGGCAGCAAAAGTTCCGCGCCAGGCCGCCAGCGCGCGGGTCCCGAGAATGCCCAGGGCGATGGCTCCGGCCAGCGTTCCCGCCGCCGCCGAAAGCTCCCGGCTGTGCAGCAGATCCCCCTCTTTGCGAGCCTTCTCGCGGCGGTGCTGCGTCGCCTGCTCGGTGCGGTCTCCCGGCATGGGCTAGCCTCCCGTCCCTGGAGCTGCAGGGGAGGCAATCAGCCGTTCGGCCAAATCCAGCAGCCCGGCAAAACGCGCCTCGATAAAGCGCGGCCACAGGGCCAGGGAGCCTGCCAGAAGCGCAAAACCGGTCAGTGTCTTGAGCGGAACCGTCAGGTTCATCACCGGCAACTGCGGGCTGAGCTTGCCCAGCAGCGCCACGGCCACCTCGACCAGCAGCGTAGCCGCCAGCACCGGCGCAGCCAGCTCGACAGCGGCCAGAAAAATTCCGGCGGCAGCGCGCACAATGGCCAGCGCGGTGACCGGAGTCAGCGCATAGGTTCCCAGCGGAGCCGCGTGGAAACTGCGCACCAGCGAGGCCAGAAGAATCCGGTCAAGCCCCGCGGCCAGCACCACCAGCGTGCCCATCAGTTGAAAAAGATCGCCCATCAGCGGCGTCTGGATCTCCGATGCCGGATCCATCAGGTTGACCAGCGAAAAGCTGAATTGCAGCCCGGCAATCTGCCCGGCAAAGAGCAGCATCTCGTTGAGCAGGGTGAGCGTGAGCCCGTATACCAGGCCCACGGCCAACTCGCCCAGCAGCGCGGAAAAACCCAGTGAGGCCTGGGCATGGGGAAGCGCGGCCACCAGGGGAGCGAGCAGAAAGCCCACCAACAGCACAAAAACTGCCTTGGCGCGCAAGGGCAATGCCGTCGAAGAGAAGAATGGCGCAAACGCCACCATCCCGCTGACCCGCACCAGGGCCAGCGTCATGGCGGTCAGAAAGCTGCTCCATTCTGGCATTCCGGCATTCTCTCCGAGCTGCTAGCTGCTGGCTTTTCGCTCTCAGCTCTTGGCTCTCAGCTGCTAGCTCTTGGCTAGAAGCTGCCTTTCGTCACCCCAAATACCTGTGAAAGTCGCTGATCAGCAGCCGCGTGTAGGCCGCCATGCGGCCCAGGAACCAGGGCATCCCGGCCAGCAAGATCAGGGCCACCGCCGCCAGGCGCGGGACGGAGGTCAGCGACTGCTCCTGCAAGCTGGTCAAGGTCTGGAGCAGACTCAAAAGGAAGCTGAGCAGAGCTGCGGCGATCAGCAGCGGCGCGGCCAGAATCATGGCTTCTTTCATCAGCTGGCGGAGCAGTTCGGCAACCATGTCGGGGGTCATCGCACATCCTCTCAAAAGCTCTTCAGCAACGAATTGGCCAGCAGATTCCAGCCGTCCACCATCACAAACAGCAGAATCTTCAGCGGCGTAGAGACCACCACCGGCGGCAACTGAAACATGCCGATCGAAGTGGTAATCGAGGCGGTCACCATGTCGATGAGCAAAAATGGCAGATAGAGCACCGCGCCGATGGCGAAGCCGGCCTTCAGCTCGGAGAGCACATAAGCCGGAATCACCACCCGCATGGGCAGATCGTCGGCCTTGTTCGGCCGGGGAATCTGACCAGCGGCGGTAAACAGAGCCAGATCCTTCTCGCGCGCGTAGCGCAGCAGGAAATGCTTCACCGGCTGCGCGCCCCGGTCGATCGCCTCCCAGCCGGTCACCTGGCCAGCGCGATAGGGTTCAACCGCCAACTGGTCTACCTGATTGAGCACCGGAGTCATCAGAAACCAGGTCATCATCAGCGCCAGCCCCATCAGCGTCGGGTTCGAGGGAGCGGTCTGCGTGCCCAGCGCCTGGCGCAAAAAGTGAAAGACCACCAGCAGGCGCACCAGCGGGGTCATGGCCATCAGAATCGCGGGCAGCAGGGTGATCAGCGTCAGAACAAAGAGAATCGTCCAGGGCGTCGAATCGGCGGAGTGCAGGCGGGCGTTCAGATCGGGCAACAGGGGCGCGGATGCCGGCGCCAACAGGCCCAGCCCCAGCCAGGGGGCTACCACGAGACCCTCGCCGGCCGAACAGATGCCCCGGTAGGCCGCGTCCGCTCGTCGAGCGCATAGAAGGCGGGCGCGCCCTCGGCCGAGGTCGCCACCAGGAAGCGCCGCCCCTCGGCTTCAACCAGCGCCAGCGACTGCCGGGGAGCGAGAGAGATGCGCTCCAGCAGTCGCAAGCGCGGGCGGGCGCGGCCCCGGCTCCACAACCGGCGCAGCCATTCGCCGATCCCCCGCCGCTCGAACTGCGCCGCCATTGCACCGCCTTGACCCTGCTGGTTCATTGCCTCGGCCTCGATCCCGTTTCCCGTCTTGAAACCGCCGCTTTCGTGCCCTCAGACCAGCCGGGTGATGCGCACCGCCAACTGCGAATCCACTACTTCGAACTCACTCCACGCCAGTTGCACGTCGCCCGCGGAAAGCGGCACATCGTCGCCATGGCCCCATTGGGTCTCGATCACCTGGCCGGGCTCCAAGGCCAACAGGTTGCGCACGCGAAACTCCCGCACCGCAACCGTGACGTCGAGTTCCACCGGCATGCGGGCAATTGGCGCCCGCAAAGGCGGTGGTTCTTCGTCCTCCTCCTGCTGCGCCAGGGGCAGCAGCGCGGTCTCGGCGGAGGCCTCCGCCGCCAAGGCCGGATCCGCGTCCTGCGCCTGCCCGGTTGCCGCTGGAGGCAGTGGGTTTGCATTGGCCACGTTCAAGAAAGGAAGCAGAAAGATGACCAGAAACGGCACAGAAGGATTGGGTTGGGCTAAGAATAGGCCCGCACAGGCGAGAGCCCGATTCTGCCCCGTGAAACCTGCCAGCAACATCGCTGCTACACTGGTACTTACCATCAATATGCGGTTTCCGGTGCCCCGTGCGGTCCCCGAAGCTGCCTCGAATCGAGGTCAGAGTCCATGTCGGAATTGAATGAAAACAAGAGCTTTACTGGAACCAGCCTGCGCTTGAAAATTGGCTTGGCAGAGATGCTCAAGGGCGGCGTCATCATGGATGTGATGAACGTCGAGCAGGCGCGCATCGCCGAAGAAGCCGGCGCCACTTCCGTCATGGCTCTGGAGCGCGTGCCCGCCATGATTCGCGCCGAGGGCGGCGTGGCCCGCATGGCCAAGCCCAGCCTGATCAAGCAGATCATCCAGGCGGTTTCCATCCCGGTGATGGCCAAGGCGCGCATCGGCCACTTCGCCGAGGCGCAAATTCTCCAGGAGCTGGGTGTGGACTTCATCGACGAGAGCGAAGTCCTTACCCCCGCCGACGAGGCCCACCATATCGACAAGCATGCCTTTACCACGCCCTTTGTCTGCGGCGCGCGCAACCTGGGCGAAGCCCTGCGGCGCATCGCCGAGGGCGCGGCCATGATCCGCACCAAGGGCGAGGCGGGAACCGGCGACGTGGTCCACGCGGTGCAGCACATGCGCCAGATCGTGAGCGAGATGCGCGCCCTCACCGTGCTCAGCGAGCAGGAACTCTACAAGGCTGCCAAGGATCACCAGGCGCCCTACGAGCTGATCCGCATGGTGGCCCAGACCGGCAAGCTGCCGGTGCCGAACTTCTCGGCGGGCGGCATCGCCACCCCGGCCGACGCTTCCCTGATGATGCAACTGGGCGCCGAAGCCATCTTTGTCGGCTCGGGGATCTTCATGAAGGGCAGTTGCACACCGCTGGATGTCGAAAACGATCCCCAGGAGCGCGAAGAGGCCGTTAGCCGCGCCAAGGCCATCGTTATCGCCACCACTCACTACAACGATCCCAAGATTCTGGCCGAGGTCTCCGAGCAGGTCACCGGCACCATGAAGGGCCTGGCCGCCGCCGGAATCGAGCTGAAAGACCAATTGCAAACAAGAGGCTGGTAGCCACCTGCGGTGGGGCCAGCCGCTCGCTATTCGCTCGCATAGGCTTCTATACTCCCAGTCCTTGCGCTAGAAAAAAGCGCAAGGAGGGGGCATCCGTCTGGATGGCGAGAAAAAAGTCCTTCTCAGGCGGACCAGGAGAAGTGTTATTTCTTGATATCCTCTTTTATGCAACTGCCCCTGAAATACCGATGTCGCCCGCGATCAGGCGCCATTCTCCGTGGCTATATTGTGCCAGTTCATCATTTCGATGAATGTTATCTGTCGGGAAAAAGAGGTTAAGATTCTTCGTCTGTTGTATTTCGCGCCGAAATTGCAGCGATTGCGTCATCGTAATAGAACAAAATGTCCGAACTTGCCTGTTCCCTCGCCCGTTTGATTGCTTCAAGGGCGGAGCCATCGGCTATCTCGCCGAGAGCCCTGACGGCGTAAATGCGTACGAATTCGTCCGCATCATTAATTAATGGAATAACATGCTCCATCGCCTTGAATCCTATTGATCCGGCCCTGAAGGATTGTTACGCAGCGGCATAGCACACATCCTTCTGCTGGAAGTAGCTTTGGACACGCTGAGGCTGTTTCTGGATACTGCGCAATGCGCCAACTGCTGTTCGC
>Ga0181529_10001392_pt1 | contig 31186 bp, 22 predicted proteins | sample PEATcosm2014_Bin_36_FD_119763 | JGI IMG/M metagenome (GOLD analysis project Ga0181529, IMG submission 119763) | Peatland microbial communities from MTU Mesocosm Facility, Houghton, MI, USA - PEATcosm2014_Bin10_30_metaG | ecosystem: Environmental > Terrestrial > Soil > Wetlands > Peat | place... | reverse complement strand
CAACGCTTTGGGGTCGAATAACCACGTTCCTGAAAGAACGTCTGATCAGCAGCGGTGAAGGTGAAGTCCTGCCCGCAATCGCTGCACGTAAGTTGAATATCTCCGGCCATGGGTCTCCTCGTGGAGATTGTACAGCCCAACATGTCTTTGTGTGCAAGTATTCTTTTGAATTTAAAAAACTTGTGCCCGAGCGGACTTCCCATTTCAGGCATTCGTCCTGGGCGGGGTCTGGCTGGGGGCGCCAGAAACCTCAGACAGCAAGGCCCACGCGGGCTATAGAAAAACCAGAGTTGCTGTACCAAGAGGCAATGTCCTCAAGTGGCATTTTCCTCAAGAAAAAGCCACTCGCAAACTCCCAAGAAGGGCATATTTACTCTGGTTTTGCACTAGATCTCCCACCAATCCAGCAGCAGCATGCGCGGATAGTAAAGGCCGGCCAGAATCGTGCATCCGCGCGCGTCCGCGCCGTGCAGGTTGCGCAAAACTTCGGCATAGGCCTCGACCTGTGAAGCGAAGAGCGGGCGGAGCGCCGGCAGGGCGTGGGCCGGATCCATGTTGTCGGCGTGGGCGGTCTTGTAGTCGATGATCCACCAGCAATCGTCTTTCCCTAATCCCTCTGAGCCAGGTGTGGGGCCGGCCTGGAAGACGCGGTCCACCCGAACTGCCCGCAGGCCACCTGCAACGACTCCGGCCCAGTTGGCCTCGCTGGCTGCGCCAGCGTGGGGTGAGAGGATCCACGAGCCGATGGGGTCATGGGAGGCGTCCAGCGCGGCCTGAAGCGCCTGAGCGGCGATCTGCGTGGCCTGGGGCTGGTCCACGCCGACGGCGCGCACCTGGGCGGCAATGCTGGGTACAAAATGCAGAAGAGCCGAGCGGGCAGCCTCCCAATCGAGCTTTGTGCGCAAGCGGGCCAGTTCTTCGAGCAGAGTGTGGACGGCTGTGCCCAGCGCGCGCGAAAGCAGGCCGCCCTCGTGGCGAGCGTAGAGCTGGGCAGGGCTGGTTCCCATGCCGAGGACGGAGGGTTCCGCAGCGGCTTGCAAGGGGCCCTGGGCTTGCGCGGACCGATAATCGGGCGGCAAACGGCGCAGCAGCGTAGGCCGAACCGGAGTCGGCATGAGAAGCAGATTGCTCTCGCCAGAGGCGGCAATGGATTCGATCTCTTGGTTTCCGGGGGGCTCCGAAGCGGCTCTGTCCGCTTTCCACTCTTCAAAACGCTTGCGGACTTCATCTTCAAGCGCCGGCCATGCTGTGGTCAGGAGGTTGTTTGCGGGTTCCGCCAAGGCTAACTCGCCGTCTTCCTCCTTGTACGTTGGACGGGCGAAGAGGTGCAGTTCTTCACGGGCGCGGGTGGCGGCGACGTAGAGAGTGCGCCGGGTCTCCTGTGATTCGCGCGCGCGATAGACGTGATCGACCCACTCCTTGGCTCGGCCGCGATCGGTGCGTTTGGGCTGGAGGGGAGCGATCAGAAACTCCGTAATCTCTCCCGATTCGCTGGGCTGTGCGAGGCCGCGTTCCAGCCAGGAGAGCATCTTCACTCTGCCGCGTCCCGTCGTGGCTTGTAGCTCGGGGACGATGACTACCTCGAACTCCAGACCCTTGGATTTGTGAATGGTCATCAACTGCACGCCGCATTCGCTGCTGGCCTCGGGGTCGGGCAGGGCGGTGAGTTTGTCGAGGGCTGCGGCAAGTCCGGAGCCTAGCAGATCTGGTTCACCGCCTGGAAGATGGTCGAGGCAGCTCCAGAGAAGGTTGAGGTTGGCGCGGGCGGTCGAGTCCACGCATGCAGCGCCGCCCATCAGCAGCCAGACCTTCTCAAGCCATGTTCCCAGCGATGCCGTGGGCTGTGAGGCACGAAGGGCGGACGCAGAAGCTACTGTGGCAAGCACACGTCCGGCTGCTACGCGGTCCTCTTCGCTGAGGAGTGTCAGCCGTTCGGCAATCAACTCCGGCAAGGGGCGAGGGCGCGATTCAGGATCGTCGCTGCCGGCAATGCAGTGCAGGTCATCGAGGCTGAGTCCGCACCAGGGGGCGCGCAAAACGCCCAGCCAGGCTACGCGGTCCTGGGAATTGAGCAAGGCGCGTGCCAGAGCCAGGGCGTCGAGGACTTCGGGGCGGGAGGCGAGCTTTTCAAGTTCGACAGCACGGAAGGGGATTTTGGCTTTGCGCAGGGCTTCAGCGATGGGGGCGAGGTGGTTGTGCGCGCGGCCGAGGACGGCGATGCGGAATTTCTCCCCGTTTACGCGAGCCTGCTCGATGCTGTGCATGTGGCTGCGAATCAGGCTGACGATCTCTTCAATCTGCTCTGCGCGGGCGTCTCCTTTTTCGTCGACGGAGTCCATGGATTGACCGCGCCCGGTCTGGGAAACAAAGTTGAGATGCAACGTAAAGGCAGGGCTATCGTTGGCTGTCTCTTCCCGAGCGGGCTGAGCGGAAGAAAATGTGACGCCGCTGCCGTCGTCGGCAGCGAAGATTTTGGCGAAGGCCTGATTAAGTCGCTCAACCAGCGCAGGAGCGGTGCGGAAGTTGGCTCTGAGAGGAACAAAGTCGAAGAGCAGCGGTTCGATGCTGGATGGGTCGGGGCTTGGGATTTCAAGGCCCACGGCCTTGACGCGCGGGAAGAGTTCGGCGTCGGCGTCGCGGAAGAAGTAGATCGACTGCATGGGGTCGCCGACAACAAAGCAGGTGCGGCCTTCGCGCTCGGGCCATGCAGCGATGAGGCTGGCAAGCAACTGGTGCTGGCGGCGGCTGGTGTCCTGGAACTCGTCGACCAACAGGTGATGAATGCCGTCGGAGACGGCTAGCGCGGCGTCAGTGGGTAGGCCGTCGCTGCCTCTGAGTACGCGTTGGGCAATCTGCGACACCTCGATAAAGTCCACTGCTCCGGCCTCTGCAAAGGCGATCTGCAATTCGCCCGCTGCCTGGCGCAGCAGCGTGAAGCAGGCCTTCACAATCTCCCATTCTTCTTCGGTGTAGCCCGCGGAAGGCAGATTGCGAACGGCGGCCAGCGAGGCTTCGAAGCCCGGAACGACGGCCAAGGTGGCGATCAGTTCGAGAATGCGGCTCTTCTCGCGCTTTCGGTCGGCGGGAAAGCCTAGCCTCTTATCAACTTGTTTGCGGAAAGCGCCATCATTGGTGAGCAGCAGTGAGGCAAGGCTGGCGTGGGCCAGGCGAGCCTCTTCAAAATCCGTACTGCCGGCGAATGGCGCAGCAGGAAACTCGGCCAACTCCGCAAGTTCTTGATGAAGCTGGCCACCGCTTTGCTCGCAGGCAAACCGCGCCAGCTCCAGCGCTTCGCCGCGCGCGCCGGGGGCTTGGTCGAGAAGCTGACTCAACTTGATGAGTGCAGAGCGCACAGCAGTTGCAAAGGGCCGTTCAAGTCGCTCGCGGAGCGCCACCCAATCCGGCTCACGCTCCAGCACAAAGCCATGCATCCAGCGGTCGCGGCTTTTGAGCATCTCAACCAGCAGGCTTTCCAACTCCTGCCAGCCGTTGTCGCGCCACATCAGCAACTTCTCAATGGCCTCGCCCAGCGCTGAGCCGGTCTCATCAACTTTTCGCAGGGTTTCGCGGGCCGCGCGGCGATAGAGTTCTTCAAGTTGCCCGGCAATGTTGAGGCCGCCGCCCAGGCCGGAGAGCAGCGGCTGCTGCAAAGCCAGGTCGCGGCAAAAGGAGTCGATGGTCGAGATGCGAAGTTGGGCGGGCAGGTCGAGCAGTTGCCAGCCGAGTGCCTGGGAGTGCTCCAGTGCACGGTGGGCAAGGGCGTCCATCGAGAACTCGTCAACCTCCAGAGCGGCGTTGGTGGCAGCTTTTTCCAACTCGGAGAGGATGCGATGGCGCATCTCTGCTGCGGCCGCGTTGGTGAAGGTGATAGCCACCACCTGACCTGGCTCTTCCACTTCTGCAAGGAGCCGGAGAAAGCGGCGGGTGAGCAGGTCGGTCTTGCCGGAACCGGCCGGGGCTTGCACCAGAATCGACCGGGCGGAGTCAAGGGCGCGCTGGCGCTCCAGCTGGTCGGAAGGCGGAGACTGGACCGTGAGCTTACTCATCGGCTGCCTCCTCACTGTCGGGATTGTCCTCGGCTTCGAGTTGCGTCTCATCTTCGTCAATCCGGCAGATGGTTTGCAGGCCGCAGCGCTCGCAGGTCTTTTCGCGGGGATCGCGCGGGTCCACCTCGGCTTTTCCGCTGAGAAAGTCTCTGGCCAGCCGCTCGATGCAATCCCGCCAGTCGAGGAGTTGTTCGGCAGTGAACGGATTTTTTACCAGAGGGTTGGTACCTCTGAGTCCGCTGAAGAGCGTGGCTGCGGCGTCGCCCACACGGCCGGCAAACCCCTGATCACCGGCGCGCACCTTGGCGAAGACCAGCCCGCCAAGCATCTCGTCGGGTTTAAGGGCAAAGCCGGCATAGAGAGGCAGTTGCACATCGTCTGGGCGGGGCAAATCCCATGAACTGGGCGAGACGTTGCCGGATTTGTAGTCGATGACCAGTTGGGAGCCGTCCTTCAGTCGATCAACGCGGTCCAGACGCAGGTCCAAAGTCAGCCCGGCGAGTTGGATGGTGCGTTTGGCCTCGGTTTCAGTGACCTCAAACTCGACGCGCGCAGCCTCGTACTCAAGCCATTTGGTGATTAGCTCGGTCAGCCGTAGCTCTTCAAGCTCCAGATAGCGGCGGGGCATGACTTCGCGGAGGTGGGGGCGCAACTCCCGCGCAAGCGTGCGCTGGACGTGCGCCGCGACGAAAGCTTGCATGTCGCTCAGGCTCAGAAGGTCGGCGTGGGTGCGAATGCCGTCCGGCGGTCCTGCCCAGATGGCGTGGAGCACAGCGTGGAGGAGCTGGCCGCGCTGCGAGGCGGTGAGGCCGGCTTCGGCCGGCTCCCAGTCTTGCGCGGCGAGGCGCGCGGTGGCGAAAGCCTTGAAAGGGCACTGCGACTGCGCGGTCAGAACGCTGGAGCCGCCCGCGACCTTGCCCGGAGGGAAGGGAATGCGGCTTGAGTCCTGGACGGAAATGGTGAGCGGGGGGGAGACGGCTGGTGCTGTCAGATCTGGTGGTAATTCCTCCGCCTCTCCGGCAAACTTGGCAATCAGCCGCGACGGGCGAGCCTCGGCGGCCTCGTTTTGCTTTGCAAAGCTGAAGTGGATCTCGTTAGCCGAGGCCAGAATGCGCTTGGTGATTGCTTCGGCCAGTTCCCAATCGAGCTGAGGTGTGGCGTGGGGCATTCCGGCCTCGCGTTGAATCTCGATGGGCAGCAGCGGATGCGTCGCGCCGCCTGTAGGCCAGGCGTCTTCATCCGCTCCCAGAAACCAGAGGGCGTCCGCAGTGAGGCCCGCCGACTCGGCGGGACCGGCGATCTGAATGGGCGCGTTGTGCGACTCGGGAGCAAAAAGCGTTTCGTCCAAGGTGCGACCCAGTTGAGAGAGGAATTCCTTCCAACTGATGCGCCGCCCATCGAAGCCCAGTGAACCGCAAATTTCTACAGCCAGTTGCCAGCGGCGGAGAGCCTGGTACTCGGCGCTTGAGAGCGGATGGGCGCCGGCAAAGTGAAGCTCGTCCAGCAGTCGTGGAACCAGCTCTGCCCAGTCGAGCGGGCTTTGCGGGCGGCGCGCGAAGCCCGCCAGAAGGCGTTGAACTGTGGTGATGCGCTCGACCCAGGGAGCCGGCAGCAACTCGGAGGCGCATCGCTGGCCGAGGAAGGCTGCCAAGGTCCATTGGGTTCGTTCCAGGCTGAAGCGGCGCAGAGTGCGCATATAGAAAGTGAGTGCGGCGGACTCCTGCGGGTTGGCGGCAATGTGGCCGGTGGAAAGCAGCCAGTCGAGCTCCCGCTCGAGCAGCGAACCGCCAAGCCAGCGCAGCAACAGGTGCGCCGCACGCGACAGGGCAACCTGGCTGAGCGGGATTCCCAGCGAGAACTCGAAGGCTGGGGCTGCGGACGGACCGGTGTGCCGCAGGAAAGCGCGTTCCATCTCGCCGCGGCGTGCGTTGGCGGCTTGGGCGACGACCAGCAGGCGGGCATTCGGGTTGGCGGCGAGCTGGCGGCCGCACCAGATCGCGCAGGCGGCAAGCTCGGCCTGCGCATCGGCGGCGGCATGGAAATGGATATTGGTGAATGGTTTTCCCTGGACAGCCTCATGCCACGTGCCCCACGCGTCGAAGAGGTTGCGCTGAACGGGCAGGATGCGGTCAAAGCCGGCCAAAAGCAGCGGCGGACGCTCCGTCGAGTCCGCTTCGAGCAGGGGAATCAGTTCAAGCGGCAGATGGCTGGGGCTGAGCAGGTGGCCGGAGCGACAGCTTTCGTCAAAAGCTGCAAGCCAGCCACTAAAGACGGCCGCGTCCTGCTGCCAACCGGCGCGAGCGGATGGGCGCAGAAACTTGGGCGCATAAGAGCAGAGCAGCTCGTGAGCTTCCATGGCCAGGGCTGCCAAGCGATGGCGCGGGCCTTCGAGCAATGTGGCCGGAGAGCGGTCCTGGCCGGCGATGCCCACCCAGAGAGCCTCTTCCTGCGCGGGATTGAGCAGCAGCCGGCCGTCTGTGCTGCGTTTGTTCCAGGCGGAGCGTACAAAGCTCTTCCAATCGAGAATGTTGGGCGCGGGCCAAGCGGTCAGGCCCGCGGCTTGGCGGGCGCGATGGAAGCCGGCGACAAGAACGCGTGCAGCGCGGTCGCTGGCCGTGACCACCTGGCCGCCCTCGCGGAGCCATGTGTCGATCTCAATTGCGGCCAAGGCCCCCATTCCAGCGTTATACTCCGCCGGGCCGCTGGTCTGCCATCTGCGGCCGGAGAACCGAGACCGGAGTCTGTCAGAATCAGCGCGACGATGCGATGTTGTCGAGGTTGAGCCGTTGATGAAGAAGGTTCGGCAGCGCGCGTGGCAGCGGAGAAAGCAGTCAAAGACGCGGATAATCAAAGGTGTGGAGACTGCGCGCAATCTATCGCTGTTGAAGGACTACCAGGCGTATCTGCGCGTGGAAAAAGGGCTGCGGCCATTGACCTGCGAGGCCTACGACGGCGACCTGAAGACCTTTGCTGAGTTCATCGAAGGGCGTCAGGGTGTCTTGTTGACAGCGGCGCAAGAGGACGTGGCGGCTTTTCTCGAGCATCTGCGCAGCCACGGCATCGACCAGCGTTCTGCGGCGCGCAAGTTGAGCTGCCTGCGCGGCTTTTACAAGTGGCTGCTGTTGGATCGGCGCATCCACCACGATCCAACCGTGAACATCGAATCGCCCAAGGCGTGGAAGGTGCTGCCCAAGTCTCTGGCTGAGCCGGAGGTGGTGGAGATGCTGGATCGGGCGCGCATGAACGCCGAACATCCGCAGGCGCAAGCCACGGCGCTGCGCGACCGGGCGATTCTGGAGCTGCTCTACGCGGGAGGGTTGCGCGTCTCAGAGGTCACGGCGCTCTCGACGGGCGATCTGGCGCTGGACCTGGGACGGGTGCAGGTGCGCGGCAAGGGCGATAAGGAGCGCATTGTGCCTTTGGGACGGACTGCTCTGGAGGCTTTGGAGATTTATCTCGAACAGGGCAGGCCGCACCTGGCCCGCATCAGCTCAGGCAGGAAGGCCAGCGTACTGAGGCAGGATTCCACGCGCCTTTTTCTCTCATTGCGCGGAATGCCGCTCACACGGCAGTGGGTCTGGCATGTGGTCAAGATGGCCGACTCGACCGCCAGCCCGCACCGGCTGCGGCACAGTTGCGCCACCCACATGGTGGAGCACGGCGCCGACCTGCGCAGCGTGCAGTTGCTGCTGGGCCATGCCGATATCTCCACCACGCAGGTCTACACCCATCTGGCGCTGGGCCGGCTGAAGGCCGTGCATCGCCAGTACCATCCGCGCGCCATTCGGCAGCGGGAGGAAGCCGTGGAACTTCCCACCGCGGGCAAGGCTGTACGTAGAGGACTGCACCTGGTTTCAAGCGAGTTACAGCCGGGAGTGAACGAGCCAGAAGCCCCCAAAGTGCTGGATTTCCCATGTCTCGATCTTGAGACCCGGGAAACCGCACATGCCGGTGAGTCCATGCCGGAAGCGCCCAAAAAGCTCCGGGCCCTATCCTTTCGCATTTTTTCCGGCGAAAGGGTGGAAAACCACGAACCCCAATCCGCCCCGCTTATCAGGAGTGCAGAACCAGCTCCAGCCCAATCGAGCAAGGAGACGGCATGAGCGCCTCAGCCGCTCCAATCGCCGCTGTCACGCTGCAATCACTGGTAGATGATTTTCTCCGCGTGCTGGCCAATGAGCGCGGTGCATCAGCGCATACGCTGCGCGCCTACCAGCGCGAGTTGCACGCATTCGCTGCTTATATCGCCGAACTGCACGGCAAGGATCAAGGCCCGGAACTCATTGAGCACACGCACATCCGCGCCTACCTGGGCACGCTCTATGACCGCGGATTGTCGAAGGCCTCCGCAGCGCGGGCGCTGGCCTCCATTCGGAGCTGGTTCAAGTGGCTGGCGCGGACCGGGCGCGTGGAGCAGAATGCAGCCGCGCTGGTGTCCACGCCGCGACTGCCCAAGCATTTGCCGCGTGTGCCTTCCATCGAGCAGATGAACCGCGTAGTGGAGTCGGTGGGCGCGGATGCCGCCAGTTGGCCGGCGCGGGACACGGCAATCCTAGAACTGCTCTACGGATGCGGCATCCGCAATGCCGAGTTGACGGGGCTGAACCTGGAAGATATTCACTGGGCCAACGAAGCGATCCTGATTCGCGGCAAGGGCCAGAAAGAGCGTTACGTCCCTCTGGGCGACGCCGCTGCACAGGCGTTACGCGCCTATCTCGCCGAGCGTGCGGCGCGGCTGGCGGCGGCTGGCGAAGGGAAGAGAATTGAGACCCCCGCGCTGTTTCTCAATCTTCAATTGCGCGGTCTAAGCAAGCCGGGCGGCGAGGCGCGCCTGACCACGCGCAGTGTGGGCCGCATCGTCAAACGCATTGCCATCGGGCGCGGTCTCTCCGCCGACGTGCATCCCCACACCCTCCGCCACGCCTTCGGCACTCATTTGCTGGAAGAAGGCGCCGACCTGCGCGCTATCCAGGAGTTGCTCGGCCACGAGCGCCTCTCCACCACGCAGCGCTACACGCAGCTCACCACCGCGCAGTTGGAAGTTGTCTACGACAGGACGCATCCGCGGGCGCGCTAGGAATCGTGGAAGATTTTCACAGCGAGCATTGCGTGCTTATTCCTGCCCCGTCGGACACTCATCCGGATCTTCTTCCGGGTCTGTCCACTGCTTTCCACATCTTTCGCAGAGCCACGCATTGCGCGGATTGACGTCTTCGAGCAGCGGGTCTTCAGCGCCGCAGTCCGGGCATACAGGCGGCTCGAACTCCGGAATTTGCATCTGGAATTGCTCGATGATGGACTGAGGAATCGGCCTCGCAATAATCTCGCGTGCTTGTTCGAGCTGATCGGCGGCAACCAGTATCGAGGGGCTGCTCATATCGGGCGCAACACTGTAGCCCGGACCTTGAATCCAGCTCTCGATTCCCGCCTCTTTTAACACTTCCCGGATTTGAGCTGCACGTTCCGGCTCATCGCATTCGCAGAGCAACGTCTTCCAGGTGTATTCGTGCGGTAGATCGCTCTCCTCCGCTTCGCCTTCGGCCGTTGACACATCAGCGTTGCCATCCCATTGCGGAGCCGCACTGCGCTCCGCGATATTTGACTCCGGGTTTGACCCATCAGGACGGCTCAACCCACGCTTCGTCATTTCGTCGCGGAGAACCTGTTGCGCTACTTCGGTTAGATCGAGAATATCGGCATCCAGTGCGTATAACTCACCGTCGCTCATCTCGCTGTAGAGTTGAGTGAGGCTCTGCCAATCCGTGATTGTGTCTCTCTGCATGGGGAACAGTATAGCCGCAGCGCATGGAGGAATCCAATCCCTGGATCTCATGAGCAGAGGGCGGATTAGACTCGTTCCTGCGTGTCACCAGGAGTGGAGTCTTTCTGCGTCAGGGTTTTCTTCCGATACAGCAAATCCATCCCTTGTCGCACTGTTCAAGAACCTGAACATCCGAGAAGCCGGTATTGGTGAAGAGTTCGCGATGCTCATCAACGCTCAGGATTGTCATGTCCGTAAATGAAAAGGATTTTCCGGCAAGCCTTCCGGCCTCCATCTTTCCTCCCTTATAGACTTCCGCGATGAGGATGAGTGTGCCACCGGGCTTCAGAACCCTGAAAACTTCGCGCATGTCGGCGGGCAAGTTGGGCCAGAAGAAATGTGTTTCCACGGCCGTAACGAGATCGAATGCGCCGTCCGGAAACGGCAACTGAGAAACCGAGCCTTGCAGAATCTCGACCCGGCCTGAATCGATCCGTTTTGCGTTCGTTTTTCTGGATGCGGCCACGCTTGCGTCGGAATAGTCGATTCCGCAGACCTTTCCCTGCGTTGCAATCGCCGCTAACTTGCTTACTGTTCTTCCTCCACCGCAACCGACATCGAGAACCGTGTCGTGCTCGCCGATCGAAATGTGCGCCAAGCCCCAGTCTGTCAACTCGGAATGCCGCGAATTCATTCGCCGCAAAACGAACCAGCCCAGCCATCCCGTCGGCTTTCTGAATTGATCGAGCAGTGTGGCTTTTCTGGTCACGATTGTTCTCCTCAAAAAGATAATGTGACGTTGAAATGGGTTCGCTTGTATGGATCAAGTGTATGGCCCAAAGACGAGCGTGGGCAAGTTTCAGAAACTCGCCAGAAATATCGGCTCCTGTGATTCAAATCCAGATAGAAGGAGTGCTTCTGAGCGCGCGGCTTATCCGTCTTGTTTCCTTTACTCGAAGCCGATCTTGCGCCCTGGGAACCACGTGAGGTGGATGGTTGTCGTTGTCACCGTCTGCTGGCCGGGAAGATAAATAGGCGCCTTCCAGAGTTCCAGAGCGAAGATGCCGTTTACCTCGAAGTCCTTGCCCAGTCGTTTGACCGCCTGAAAGTTGATGTCGTTCAAGGTTGTGCCGCCGGGGATGAAGTAGCTGGTGGCCTTCTGGTTGCGCCAGCCTACTTGGAGCCATTCGTTGCCGCTCAGGTGATAAGTAATCCAGGCCTGGCCGCCCTTGTCCTCGCGCCCGATCCAGTCGCCGAAGAGCTGGCCCTGATTGGTGTAGCCCTGCTTCTGAATCGCCTCATAGTACATAAAATGGCCGTAGTGACTTGGGTATGAGTTTTGGCTCGGATGGTCAGAGCTGGACGGGTCAGTGGATGCCGCTTCGACGCGTATGTCCAGTTTGGGAATGTAGGGCACATGGGAGAGATAGAGGCCGGGCCGGTAGGCGGCGCGCCGGGGAGCATCAGCGGGGGAGACATCGTCGTGAACCTCCGAGTCCGTGTAGAGCGTAAGCCATTTGCGGACGAAGGGCAGCCGGTAAGAGAAATCGAAGGCGCCAAAGCGCGCGCCGGGATCGTCGCGGCCATTCTTGGCCGTTCCGCTGGGGGAGGACAGGCTGACAAAGCTCTTCAGGAAGGTGTGAACGGTGATGGGCGCGTGGCCCTCGCCGCCCCAGATTACGGAGCGCTCGAAGCCGAATTCGAGGTTTTCCGTGGGCCGAAAGCTGATCTTCTCGACGTGGACCCAGGGGTTGCCGGGGTTGATTACGTTAGCCAGATTTGGTGAGGGGTTGGCAACATATGCCGGATTGGGCATATAGGTGTGCCCTCGGAGCGCGCCCACCAGAAAGTCGTAACGGAAGGGCCCTGTAAGCCGCGAGAGCAGTGGGATGCGAAGCGGCTCGACGCGGTTGATGCGGAAGGAATAGATGTTTTCCGCATTGTTGGAGTAGGCCATGCCGCCGCCCAGCCCTGGGCCGAGCCACTCGTCCTGCTTGCCAAAGGAGATTTCGTGGTTGAGAACGTGGGCGGAGACGTAGGCCTCGATGAATCGCCCATCGGTGGCGGCGACGATCGGCCCCATGGGGATGGTGGCCTGGTTGTATGGGAGCCCGGTGCTGGCGTCGAGGTAAGTTGTGGCGTCTACCGTGCTGAGCATCTGGGCCAGGGCGGGAAAGTAGCCGGCGGCCGAAGGCGCGCCTTGAAACTCGCCGCGCGCATAGAGCACGAAGCGGCCAGCGGCGGCATAGCCGCTGGCTCCGGTGTAGTTATTGAATCCGTTTTCGTAGGGGCGTCCGTAGTCGTTGATGATGGTCGAGCCAAGATGATAGCTGTCGCGCAGGGGCGTACCGCTGATGCCGCGGGCTACGGTGTAAACCGACTCGATGTGGGAGTTGCCCTGGTACGGCGCGCAGGAACCCGCCATATCGTTGCGCAGCTCGTGCAGTAGCGCATCATCAATATCCTGAGCCTCGTCGGCGGCCGCTCCGGCATCCGCATCGTCGATACGGGCGCTGGCCTCTTCGGCCATGTGGGCCACGCTGGCTCGGGTCCATGGGCGCATGCCGAGAAAGACATGATCCACAAAGCCGAGCGAGTAGAGTCGCAGTACTGCCGGATAGACCCAGCTATCAACCGGAATGTAGGGCGAACCGAGCACGACGGGCAGGCAGGAAGGCACAGCGCCGCCGCTGTCGCGGTCCCGCAGACCGGCGCCGACAGCCTTGGCGGTTTTGTGCGCTCCGGGATCTTCGGCAGCGATAGGGGCAGCGGCCAGGAGGAAAAGCAGAGCCAATAACGTCAAGCATTGGAAAAAAGCAGCCACACCCGCGCGCTTGCTCAAACTCATATCCCTCACTTTATCACTCGCTTGCGAAGGGCTAGATGCCGGGAAACACACAGGGCATGGGACAAACACGCAGCACACATTGGAATAGCAATTCAACGGCACAGCAGCCGTTTCGAGGCGGTGTCCAGTTTCTGGGTGAAGCCGATTGTAAACGCGCGGGACGGCAGAAAAGAGCTGTGTGGTTGCCGGGTAAGCCGCGTCCCGTGTCTCGTTTCAGGACAGCACAAGGTTAGTTATTTCAAATACTTAAAGATTTTCTTGAAGACCCGTGAGTTTGAGCCGAAATGCTCCTTATCCGGCCGGTGAAGTACGTGTTTCTTGCGACCAATCCATGGGCCGGCGTACGGGAGCGATCATCATGTCTACATCTTCCATGGTCTTTGGAGTCTACGCACCGCCAACTTCGGCCAGCGGGTACGCGCGGTTGCAGGCTCAAATGCGGACGTGGCTGCCGGTGCTGGCCTGTGCAATGGTCTTTGCTGTCGAGTCCACGCCCTATCTTGGGGCGGATCGCACCAGCGCTCCGCTGCAACGGGTAGCCGAGGCGCTTTTCGGCTACGACGTATGTGTGCACTGGAATTTGATCCACCACATCATCCGCAAGACCGGCCACTTCATGGGCTACGGAATATTTTCCCTGGTCTGCTTTCGCAGCTTCTGGATTACATTGCAGGGCGTGGCCTCCCGGCTGCTGCGGAAATTGAAAGCGCACGGGCTGGCGATTCTGGCTACCTTCCTGGTGGCCAGCGCGGACGAGTTCCACCAAAGCTTTCTGTCGAACCGGACCGGCCAATTCAGCGATGTGCTGCTCGATACCTGCGGCGCAGTAGCGCTTGGGTTGGTGTTCTTCCTGGCGATGCGTACGGCGGAGAGGAGAAGGCAGGCGCCGGAACGGACGATAAACCGCTGCGCCCCGGCTTGTGCGGAAGCAGCCGCTTAGGTCGAGTAGTCCGCGTTGATGCTGACGTATTTATGGGTCAGGTCAGTGGTCCAGAAGACGCATGAGCCGGCGCCCTGGTGGAGTTGGATGGAGACAGAAAACTCCGGCTGGTTGACGTAGGCGTGTGCGGCGGTCTCGTCGAACTCCGCGGCGCGGCCGCCGTTGCGGCAGATGGTCAACTCGCCGAAGCGGATGTCAACGCGCTCCGGGTCAATCTGGGCGCCGGAGTAGCCAATGGCCGCCAGCAGCCGGCCCCAGTTCGGGTCACTGCCGGCCCATGCGGTCTTCACCAGCGGCGAATGTGCGATGGCTTTGGCAATCTTGAGCGCGTCCGCATTCGTGGCCGCGCCCTCGATGCGCAACTCCACCATATGCGAAACGCCTTCGCCGTCGGCTACAATCTGGCGGGCCAGCGACGTGCAAACTTGGGTCAAGGCGGTGGCGAACGTCGTATTTTCAGGGCCTACAGCGACACCACTGGCGCCCGAGGCCAGCAGGAGCACGGTGTCGTTTGTTGAGGTGTCGCCGTCCACCGAGATGCGGTTGAAACTGACCTCAATGGCCGGGAGCAGGTAGCCGGCCAGCGCCTCCGGCTCGATTGCCGCGTCGGTCATGATGTAGACCAGCATGGTGGCGTGCGGCACAAGCTGAGGGTGAATCATTCCCGAGCCCTTGCACAGCGCGGCGATGCGAACTTTACGTGGCGTGCCGCCGGAATCGGCGATTTCCAGCCTGGCGAACGCGGTCTTCTCCACCGTGTCTGTGGTGAGGATGGCTTGGGCGACCTGCTGGAAGTGATCGAAGTCATCGCCAAGCGATGCGGCAAGGCCGGGAAGGGCGGCGGCCAGCTTCTCTGCCGGAAGCGGAACGCCGATGATGCCGGTCGAAGACGGAAAGACCTCTTCCGGCCGACAGCCGAAGATTTGCGCGGCAGTTTTGCAAGTGGCGTGGGCCGCATCCATGCCCGCTTGGCCGGCGGCGCAGTTGGCGTTGCCTGCGTTGATGGCGACTACGCGCACCTTGCCCCCGGTGGCCCGCAGATGCTCCTGGTCCACCGTCAGCGGAGCCGCGATGACGCGGTTGGAGGTGAAAACGGCGGCGGCGCTCGCCGGCGCGTCAGCCACAATGAGGGCAAAGTCAGTGCGGCCGCTCTTCTTCAGCCCTGCTTTGGCGGCGCCAAAGCGGAAGCCTTTTGGGATGACGAATTGGGAGGCTTCGGTCATTTCTGTGAGGGTTTTCAATCCATTTAATCTAGCAGGTAAATGGGGCTGAATGTCTTGCTATTTGAAGTGCTCTTCCTGGGGAACCTGCTCATGATGGTGAGAGGTTCGCGCATCATGGGATAATAAAGGGAGTATCTGGAGGCCTTTATAAAGCCTGAAGAGTGGCAAAATCCGTTTGTTCCTACCGGTTCCAGCTTCTATCGGGAACTGCTGGACCGCGTCGGAGATGGGGTGTACTTCGTTGACCGGGAGCGGCGAATTTTGTACTGGAATGAAGGCGCCACTCGTCTGACTGGCTACATGGCTGAAGAACTCCTGGGCAAGTGCTGCCAGGACGACATCTTATGCCACGTAGATTATTCGGGGAAAAATCTGTGCCAGCAGGGTTGTCCTTTAACGGAATGTATTGCCGACGGTAAATTGCACGCGGCGAATGTTTTCCTTCGGCATAAGCAGGGACGGCGAGTGCCAGTGTCCATACAGGTCCAGCCCATGCGGGGAGCCGACGGCACCATCATCGGTGCGGTCGAGATCTTCAACGACAATTCGTCCGTGATTGAGGCCCGGAGGAAAGTCGAGGCGATGAATCGGCTGGCTTTCCTTGACCATCTCACCCAAATGCCAAACCGCCGCTTTCTGGAGATGTCTTTGCAGACCGCGTTGGCCGAATACCAGATGCACAAAGATACACTTGGTGTGCTGATAATCGATCTCGACGGCTTTAAGGAAATCAACGACAGCTTTGGCCACTCCTGTGGAGATCGCGTTTTGCAGGAAGCTGCAAAGACTTTGACTGGATCGCTTCGGCCCACAGACATCGTCGGAAGATGGGGCGGCGACGAGTTCCTGGCTATCGTCCGCAACGTGGACGGCGAGATGCTCAGTCAATTGGCGGGCAGATGCGTTGTCCTGATGGCGGAAACCTCGGTTCTCCGCAACAACGAGAAGCGCATATCCCTGTCAGTCTCGGTGGGCGCCGCTCTGTCGCGCACAGGCGAGACCGCCGAAGAACTTGTCCGCCGAGCAGATGAGCTGATGTACCGCAGCAAGAATGGCGGCCGAAGCCGCGCTACGACTGAATAGGTTGAACTAGATCGCAATGGGGAGACGGTTGCGAAAGAACCTTTCGCCTATCCACAATGCTCGAAGTAAAAGGGAAGGGCACGTTTTCGTGCCCTTTTTCTCCCATGCGTTGAAGGAATAAATTGACTAGGAGTGCAGGACTAAACCGGACGTCTTGCTCTTGCGAAACAAGATGAGCGCCAGACCAAGAAGCCCGGTGCCCAGCAGGAACAAGGAAGAGGGTTCTGGTGTCAAAGAGGAATCGAGGGTCATAGTCTCGTTGTATTCCACGTAGTTTCCGCCGGTGGACTCTCCCAGGGTGTAGCTGTTGCCGCCATTGCCCCAGATATTGATTTCGTAATCGCCGACGTTAAAAAGTACTCCGTTGGAATCAAACACACTACCGGAATAGCCCCCGGATGTGGAGATGAAATTGTCGAAAGACCACCGGCCATCTGGAGAAGTTCCGGCTCCTGGAATCAGACCGGTGATTGGCTGCGTGGCGATTCCTTGGTTAGCATCAGTGAAACTACCGGTGACGCTGGTAATCTCCATTGCTCCGCCACCAATATCGATGCCGTTAAAAACTCCCGAGATTGAGATGCCGGTGCCGCTGAAGCTGAAGTTGTACGTGGGGTCGTCCAACGTGCCCATCGTCACCGGTGAGGCCATTGCAGCCGGGATGAACGCAATGGCTGTTGCCAATGCGAGTAAAGCAATTGAGAACTTCTTCATCTTGCTTTTATCCTCCTGAAGTCATTCTTGGGTTCGGGTTTCTTCTGGTCAGGGGGATGGGGGGATAGCCAGACAGCAACCGGAGTTAAGTGGATGAAGGCCGGATGGTGAATTCTTTTGCGCAACTGAGTCGGCCCTATTTAAGTGGTATTAAATCTTATAGATGCCTTTGATGTGGCCTGTCAAGTGCTATATTTTGAATTTTCTAATCGTGTCTCGTAAAATTGTTAAATCGCACTCACAAGATATTGATACAACACATGTTATGTCTCAGAGGTATGGCTGGCTAAAGTTTTCCAGCATGCAAATATTTGCACACATGCACAATCGGAAGAGAATCTGCCGACATGGCGCTTTGGGAAGAGGCGCGCGAAATGGAAAAAATTGGAACGTGAGTTCTCCTGCGGGAGGAACGGCGAAACGAAAGATTTGATTATGGTAAAAACTGCTATTGACGAGCCATGGGCGGAGGGGTACATTAAGCGCACACGGGAAAGGAGGTAGGTCCAACTGATGCAGAAAGTATCTTCGAGATGTTTGGTACGTGAGGTGACTGAGGCCTAGGGCATCGCGCCCCGGACCCCAATGGTTGCCCCCGGCGGAGAGATTTACCGCATGGGACACTACTGCACCTTCACTGTTGGATGCATTCCTCAGTCCGATGCTCGGAGTGGCAATTCTTCAATACAGCGACGAAGCTTGTCGCCGAAGGAGTCCGGCTTGCCGGGCATCGCCACACAACGACCACGGTCTGGGAGCAGGAGTGAAGATGCTCGGGCACTCGCTTAAGCGCGATGGCCTTAGTCCAATACCCACAGTTCACCGCGACGGCCTGGGCAACGCGCCCAGGCCGCCGTTGTGTTTGGAGAGCGGAATTGCCGCAGTCCGGCCCAGCCCTCAGGCGCAGAGTACCGCAGGGAAGGGCACGTCTGCGGTACACTCATGCCCATGCGGGTTTTTGGCATCGATTGCGGGACGGAGATCACCGGATTTGGCGTTGTCGAATCGGACGAGACGGGACGGCAACCGCGGCTGGTGATGAAGGCGATGGGGGCCATCCGGCTGGCCAAGAGCAAGACGCTGCCGGTACGGCTGGAGCAGGTCTTTCGCGAGCTGAGCGTAGAGTTGGAGCGCTGGAAGCCCGACGCGGTGGCAATTGAGGAGGTCTTCTACTCGGTGAACGCCAAGTCGGCGCTGAAGCTGGGGCAGGTGCGCGGCGTGGCGCTGCTGGCGGCGGCTGTGCAGGGGCTTCCGGTGGCCGAGTATGCGCCGCTCACGATTAAATCCAGCGTAGTGGGCTACGGGTTGGCGAAGAAGGAGCAGGTTCAATTCATGGTGGCGCGGCTGCTGGAACTGGCTGAAGTGCCGCAGCAGGCCGACGCTGCTGACGCTCTGGCTATCGCCATTTGCCACATTCACACCGCGCAGACGCTTGCGCTGCAAGAGGCGCCGCGCCGCTAGAATCAGGCTGGTTCAGATTGTGGGGCTGCTTCGCTGAGCGATGTGGCCCCTTTTGCTTCCAGACAGCGCCAAAGAGCCGCAAAGCTCTCGATGGGCAGGGCTTCAGCGCGGGCCTGGGGGGCGATGGTGGCCTGGGACAGAGCGGCGGCAACGGCTGCGGGCTGAACTCCGGCGGCGCGCAGGTTGTTGGCCAGTGTCTTTCGTTTCTGCGCAAAGCACTGGCGCACGAAGCGCAGGAAGGTGGCCTCTTCGACGCCGAGTTCGGCGAAGCGCGGAGCAAATCGCCAGCGAAAGACAGTTGAGTGTACGTCGGGCGGCGGCGTGAAGGCGGAGGGCGGCAAGGTGAAGAGCCGCTGGGCGGGCCCGTAGATCTGCACGGTGACCGAGAGCAGGCCGTAGTCGCGCGAACCGGGCTGGGCAGTGACGCGATCAGCTACCTCGCGCTGTACCATCAGCACGGCGCGGTCGAGTGCGGCGTGGCTCGCGGCCAGCTTGAGCAGGATTTGCGAAGTGATGCCGTAGGGCAGGTTTCCAACCACGAGCAGGCGATCATTTCCAGATGGGAAGGCTTCCGGAAAATCCTTGCACGCCGTCTCAAAGTCAAAGTGCAGAACGTCCCGTTCGACAACGGTGACGCGATCCGGCGGGAAGTGCACGCGCAGGCGGAGGGCAAGGTCGTGGTCCAGCTCGACAGCTAGCACATGGGAGGCGCGGGCAGCCAGCGCTCCGGTAATCGAGCCGCGGCCGGGGCCGATCTCGACCACCGTGCGGTTGGAAAGATCGCCGATGGAGGCCGCAATGTGCTGGATGGCCTCAGCATCGTGGAGAAAGTTCTGGCCGAGTTTAGGTTTGACGGGCATGGGCTTCTTTGATGGTAGCTGAACGCGGCGGTTGAGAGCGCGTCGCACGCCACAAAGCAGTTGCGTAGTAGACTGGCCCTTTGAATGCGTGTGGACGCATAGGTTGGCCGATTCAAAAGGTTTTTTAGGCTGGCTTGGGAGATTTTGATGCACATTGTCTTTGCCGCCTCGGAGTGCGTTCCGTTTGCCAAGACCGGCGGCTTGGCCGACGTGGTGGGGGCGCTGCCTCCGAAGCTGGTCAAGCTGGGCCACGAGGTCACGGTCTACCTGCCGCTGTATGCGCGCGTGCGGAGGCAAATCGAGGGGGAGTTGCAGTACGCGGCTCGCTCCATCACCATTCCCTTTCAGCACTACAACCGCTTCGCGGGCATTGTGGACGGTGGCAAGCGCGCTGGCGTGCAGTATTACTTTGTGGATTGCCCGGAGCTGTTTGATCGGGAGGAACTGTATGGGATCGCCGGCGTTGACTATCCGGACAACGCCGAGCGCTTTGCGCTTTATTGCCGCGCGGTGCTGGAGGCGAGCAAGCAGTTGGGCGTGCCGGAGGTTTTCCACGTCCACGACTGGCAGGCGGCGCTGATTCCCGTCTACCTGCGCACGCTCTACAGCTCGGACCCGGTGCTGGGCCGCGCCGGGGTGGTGTTGACGATTCACAACGCCGCCTATCAGGGCGCGTTTCCGCCGGTGACCACGGAGCGGCTTCTCTTTCCATGGGAACTTTTCACCATGGATAAGGTGGAGCAGTTCGATCGATTCAACTTCCTCAAGGGTGGGCTGGTCTACGCCGACATTCTCACCACGGTGAGCCACAAATATGCCCAAGAGATTCAGACGCCGGAGTTCGGAGAGAAGCTGGAGAGCGTGCTGCAGGGGCGTGCGGCCGAGTTGCGCGGCATTCTGAACGGCGTGGACTATGAGCAATGGAACCCGGCTACTGACCCGAATCTCATGGCGCATTATTCGCCAGAGAATCTGGCAGGCAAAGAGCAGTGCCGCGCCGATCTGCTCAGCGCCTTTGGACTGGAGCAGATAGACGATTCGACGCCAGTGATCGGCATCGTCTCGCGGTTTGCCGTCCAAAAAGGTTTTGATCTCCTGGAGCAGATCGCCGGCAAGTTGTCGGACCTGGATGTGGCCGTGGTGGCTCTGGGCGCGGGCGAGCCGGTTTATGAGAAGTTTTTTCGCGACTGGGCATTCTGGAACAAGGCGAATGTCGCAGTTCGCATTGGCTACGACAACGCTCTGGCCCACAAGATTGAGGCCGGCGCGGATATTTTCCTCATGCCGTCTCTCTATGAGCCTTGTGGGCTGAACCAGATCTATTCGCTCAAATACGGTACGGTGCCAGTGGTGCGCGCCACAGGTGGACTCGACGACACCATCGAAGAGTGGAATTCGGAGCAGGGAACCGGGACAGGCTTCAAGTTCGGGGGCTTGAGAGCCGAGGGCCTGCTGGAGGCCATCGCGCGCGCGCTGGCTGCCTTCAAGGACAAGGACGTTTGGAAGCGGTTGATGCTCAATGGCATGGCGCGGAACTACAGTTGGGAGCAGCCTGCGCGAGAATATGCCGATATCTATGAAGAAGTAGCAAAAAGCAAGGGTAGTGCAACGGCTGAAGGAAGGCTGGGATTGAGTCGGTAAGGCCAAGCTCCTTCTCAGCCGCGATTATTTCGCCATACCCTCCACCTCAGCGGACGGCCCAGGATACATCCTGCGCACAAGCCACAGCACCGGCAGCCCAAGCAAAATCAGGATGGCGCCAATTAACGAACCTTTCTTGTTAACCAGGAAGCTGAAGACAAATACAGTCGCCGCACAAAGAACGAAGATTGCCGGCACAACTGGATAGCCCCATGCTTTGTAAGGACGTGGCAGGTCAGGCCTTTTGCGCCGGTAGACAAAGATCGTAGAAGCAATGAGCCCGTAAAAGAGCCATTCGGCAAAAATGGCCAGCGAGAAGTTTTGCTGAAATTCGCTGAGGCTCAGCAGCAGAACGGTGGCAAGCAAACCCTGGATTCCAAGTGAGGTGGAAGGAGACTTAAAACGGGGGCTGATGTGAGCAAACTGATGGAAGAAGAGCCGGTCGCGCGCGGCGGCAAAAGGAATGCGCGCACCGGTCATGATCGTGCCGTTGAGGGCGACAAAGATCGAGAGGGACATCGCTGCTGCTACGAAACCTGCTCCTATCGGACCGGCCACCCGCGCAAGCGCCGCTACAGCGGGGCGCCCGCTGGCGGCAACCGCGCTGGCGGGCAAGATGTACTGGATGGCGGCATCCGTCGCAATATTGAGTAAGCCTACAATTAGCAGGCCTCCAATCAAAGCAATGGGCATGCTACGCCCCGGTTGTTTGATCTCGCCGCCGAGAATGCCAAGGTCGGGCCAGCCGTCATAGGCCCACAGTGTGGCGATCAGCGCAGCCATGAAGCCGCCGATGCCTCCCATGGCGTAGGGCAGTTTGGTGGAGTAGTTGCTTATAGAGCCTGCAGCCGATGTGAAGCACAGACCGACGACAATTATGATCAGAATGGCCTTGAATATTGTGAAAAAAACTTGAAATTCTCCAGCTTTTTTGACGCCCAGATAGTTCAACCCCGTCATGAACCATACCACCGCGACAGCGCCAATCTGCGACCATAGTATGGGGAACGGGCTGCTAATGGCCTTATTGCCGAGCCCGCTAAATATTGGAAAAAACTCCATTATTCGCATGAGTCCAGTGGTGGTGGCTGCTACCGAGGCTGGTTTGGAAACCGCAAACCATGTCCACATATATAGGAAGGCAGGAATGTCGCCATAAGCGCCGCGCAGGTAGACATACCCGCCGCCCGAGTAGGGCAGCATGGCGCCCAGTTCCGAATAGGTCATGGCGCCGATCAGTGAGAGTAAACCGCCCAAGATCCAGGCCAGATACACCAATGTCGAAGAACCGACATCCAGCATCATTTCCCTGGGAACCAGAAAGACGCCGCTTCCGATGATCGTGCCCACGACGATGGCTGTAGCCTGTGTCGCGCTCAGGACGCGTGGCAATTCTGAAACGGCTTGTTGTGCTGGAGGGGCGGAAATATGATCCATTTTAATAGCGGCTTGTCCTGTTGAGATAAAAGGATAGCATGACGGGCCAGACCTGCTTTCTGAGAATTGGACTCCAGCTTCATTCAGCCTGAAAAAACGGTTTTTGGTAATGAAATATCCAGACCCCATCAAAATTCGGCTTCAAATGTCTTTGATAAGAGGACTAGAGTGGACTGAAGAGGCGAAACATCCGGGACGGAAAATCGCGACGGCCTGTGCGCCTCAGGGGTTTACTAAGCTTTGGAATTCCAAGCTAGCCGTAATGAAAAGGGCAGGGTAAGGTAAAGAGATGCCTGATACGATCAATTGGCCAGAATTGACACCGCCGCCGCGCCGCAACCGCCGCGGATTGTTTTTCCTCCTCGCCGTCATCGCCGCCATCGTCATTGGCGGTCGGATCGTACTGTCCTACTGGGTTGACTTGCTGTGGTTCAAGTCGCTGGGTTACGGGGACGTCTTCTGGAAAGCGCGCGGGCTGGAATGGGGCATTTTTGCGGCCTTTGCCGCGCTCACATTTCTCATTTTGTACGGAGCATTTTCTGCTCTGAAGCGGGCCCATCTCGACGATTTGCCCAGCGACCACACCATCTATGTCGCTGGCCAGGAAGTGAAGCTGTCGCTCAAGCCCGTGCTCCGCATCCTTTCCATTGGCGGTTCGCTGGTCATAGCGGTACTCAGCGGCGGCGCGATGGCTGCGGAGTGGCAAACATTGGCGCTCTGGTGGTATGCGCCGCGCTCCACGGGCGCCATGGCCGACCCGATCTTTGGAAAGCCGCTCGACTTCTATCTGTTTACCCTGCCGGCATGGCAACTCATTGCCGGATGGCTGATGACGCTTAGCGTGATCGTCTGTGTGATTGCCGTTCTCTTCCTTCTTGTCGCAGGCAGCTCTCGCGCGCTCAGCGGGGATCGCAGGAGCTTCTCCGAGTTGCCTTGGCGCGGGCTCTCCATTTCGGTTGCGTTTTTGCTGCTCGTCGTCGCGATGCGTGTGTACATCAGCCGCTTCGAGCAACTTTTCGATCACCATACGATCTTCGACGGCGTTACCTACACAGGTGCGCACGTCACAATCACCGGCCTGCTTGTCGTTTGTGCGGCGCTGGTGCTGGGGGCCTTGATCGCTGCGGGGAGCGGCGTCATGGCGCCGCGCGCGCGCTGGCTGGCAGCGGCCGTCGCCCCGGCCGTGGTCTGTTACGCGGCGGTCGCGCTGGTGGGCTGGTACGTCAGCAGCTTTCTGGTCAAGCCCAACGAGCTGGTTCGCGAACAGCCTTACATTGCTCATAACATCGAGATGACCCGGCAGGCCTACGGGCTGGACCGCTTCCTGCTGCGCGAGTTTCCCGCCGAGACGACCGTCGATGCAACCGATCCGGCCAACAATCAGCTTACCTTGCAGAACATCCGCCTGTGGGACGTGAAAGCGCTGCAGGATACGCTCCGCCAGATACAGGAGATTCGTACTTACTACGACTTTCCTGACATCGACATCGACCGCTATCAGATCGACGGCACCATGCACGAAGTGATGCTGGCCGCGCGCGAACTGAACGTGGATAAACTCCCGGAGAGCAGCCGCAACTGGATCAACGACAAACTGATCTATACCCACGGCTACGGCATCACGATGAACCCGGTAAATGGCTTCACGCCGGAGGGCATGCCCACGCTGCTGTTGAGTAACATGCCGGTGCAAAGCACGTCGCCCAGCCTCAACGTGACGCGGCCTGAAATTTACTTTGGCGAAATGACCAACACCGACGTCTACGTCAAGACGCGGCAGCAGGAGTTCAACTACCCCCAGGGCGATAGCAACAATCTTACGTCCTATCAGGGTAAGGGCGGCATCGAGTTAGGTGGTTTCCTTCGCCGCATCCTGATCGCCTTCGAACGCGGCGACCTGGCCAAACTGCCCTTCAGCGACGATGTGAACTCCCAGAGCCGTTTGCTGATGCGGCGCGGGGTGCGCGAGCGCGTTGCGGCCCTGGCGCCGTTCCTCACCTTCGATCAGGACCCCTATATCGTGTTGGGCGAAGACGGCCGGCTTTCCTGGGTTCTCGATGCATTCACTCAGTCCGACACGTATCCTTACTCGACGCATTCCATGGTCAATGGGCAGCCCGTCAACTACATGCGCAACAGCGTCAAGGTGATCGTGGACGCCTACGACGGAACCACAACGTTCTACGTCTTCGACAATCATGACCCGATCCTGGCTGCGTATCGCGCCATCTTCCCCAGCCTTTTCAAGGATGCTTCGACCATGCCGGCTGGGCTGCGCAAGCACGTGCGCTACCCTGAACTGTTGCTCAAGTTGCAGGCTGAAGTTTACGGTTTGTATCACATGACCAACCCCGCGGTCTTCTATAACAGGGAAGACTTGTGGACGGTCGCCACGGAAGTTGGCATGGGCGAAGGCGGCGCGCAAACGACTCAGCCGATGCAGCCGAACTTCGTGCTGATGAAGCTGCCGGGCGAAACCGGCGCTGAGTTTGTGGAGATTCTGCCGTTTACGCCGGCCAACCGCAACAACCTGATTGGCTGGATCGCCGGGCGCAGCGACGGCGAGCACTATGGGACATCGGTGGTCTACGATTTTCCCAAGACCAGGCTGGTGGACGGGCCGTTGCAAATCGAGGCGCGCATCGATCAGAACGCGCAGCTTTCCGGACAATTGTCGTTGTGGAATCAGCAGGGCTCGCACGTGCGGCGCGGAACACTGCTGGTTATTCCCTCCGGGCGCGCGCTGCTCTATGCGGAGCCGATCTACCTGCAAGCCGAACGCAGCCCCATGCCGGAGTTGCGGCTGGTGGTGCTGGCGCTGCAAGACAAGCTTGCCTATGGGCCAACCTTCGAGTCGGCGTTGTCATCCTTGTTCGGCGAAGGTGTCTCGTCCTTGAGCGCATCCGAGTCTTCAACAGCGGCCACGCAATCAACGGGCTCCCAAACATCGCCTATCCCCGCAATTCAACCGAAACAAGACTTGAATGCGCTGATTACCGAGGCAGGCAGGGACTTTGACGATTATCAGCGGCTGACGGCAGCGGGCAAACTTGCCGAGGCCGGGCAGAAACTCGAAGCGTTGAAGCAGGTGATCGAGAAGCTGAACGCGCACGCCAAATAGTCAGGCGGCGGAGTTGGATTCCAACTCCGCCAGGATTCTCTCGACAGCCCGCTCCGCAGCTTTGGCTGCTATGGGGGAGAGTTCCATCGAGATCGGCTGTTGCGGGTCGATGGCGATGGCGTAGAGCACCACATCGGGGCCTCCACCCTGAATGTAGAAGACGTCCAGCAGGTCTTTGACGCCGATGTCGTGGGCGGTGAGCGTGGGCGGGTAGTCGCGCGAGAAGCGGGGCGTGGTGCGGGTGACGGTGCCGGGAGGGTTGCCGTCGGCCGCTGCGTCCACGATGAGGATGCGGCCAGCGCTCTGGAGCGGCTCGAGCAGAACGAATCCGCCCGTGCCGCCGTCCAGACACTCCACATTGGCCGGGAGAGCGTGCTTTTCCAGAGCCCGTACTACGTGAACTCCGACGCCCTCATCGCCCATGAGGACGTTGCCCAGGCCTAAAACCAGCGTCTTCTCCTGCTTTGTTGCTGTTGAGCTATTTGTCACCCTTTTGCACCCGATCGAACTTCCAGCCGCCGATTATCGAGGATACCGTGCCGCGCCCCTCGATGTAATCGTGATAGAAGGCCAGATAGATGTGAACGATGACAAAAGTGACAAAGAACCATAGGAACGTATGGTGCCAGAAGCGCACGCCGAACTCGCCCCCCATTAGAGGCACGATCCAGGTAAACATCTGTGGCAGCCATGAGTTGCTCATGCTGGAGTAAAGTGCGAAGCCGGTGATGGTCTGGAAGACAAACGCCAGGAAGGTGAAGAAGTAGATCAGGCCGGCCAGCGCATTGTGCCCGGTGGAGATCGGCCCGTGGAGCTTGATTTCCATCACGTCGGCCTTGATTACGTCGACAATCTCCTGCTGCTGAGACTTGGTGAACGGGAAGAATGCGGTCCACCGGGCATACTTGTTGCCGGTGAAACCCCAGTAGAGGCGCGCCAGAAAATTGAAGACGTAAACGAAAGCGGCCACAAAGTGGATGAAGCGCACCCAGCCGAACCAGTACTGCTGGTACGCTTCAGCCGCATAATACATGCGGATCGGCGCTCCGATCATGTATCCGGTGACGCACAGAGTAACCAGGGCGATTGCGTTGATCCAATGGTAAGCGCGCACAGGCAGTTCCCACACATAGATCCGCCGGTACTCGATCGGTTGGTTGCCATTGGCCGAAAATCCGTTGTTCGCGCCAATACCTGTAGCAGAGCTTGGTGTACTCATGGGCATCACTCGAAGGAAACCTGGGCTATGTGCCGTCCCTGCGGATCGTAAAGATGCACGGCGCAGGCCAGGCACGGGTCAAAGGAATGAATGGTGCGCAGAATCTCGACCGGCTCGCCGATCTTTGCCACCGGAGTGCCGATCAGCGCCTGTTCAAAGGACGAGCGCTGTCCCTTGGCATCGCGCGGAGAGCCGTTCCAGGTCGTTGGGACCACGAGCTGGTAGTTCTCAATCGCGCCGTCGTGGATCTTGATCCAGTGCGCCAGCGCGCCGCGAGGCGCCTCGGTGAGGCCAACGCCCTCGGCATCCTTGGGCCAGCTCTTGGGCTCCCAGAGTTCGCCATTGAATGTGGAGACCTCGTTGATCTTCACGCGATCCATTAACTGGCCAAAGTACTCCTTCAGCCAGATCATGGCCAGCGCCGCATCCAGGCCGCGCGCCGCAGTGCGGCCCAGCGTGGAGAAGAGCGCGGTGACGGGGACGTTGAGCTTGCCCAGAGTATCTTTCACCAATTCCTGCACGTCCGTGCGGCCCGAGGCATAGGCTACCAGCAGCCTCGCCAGCGGGCCAACCTCCATCGCTTGTTCCTTCCAGCGCGGCGTCTTCAGGAACGAATACTTATCGTGCCCTTCGAGCGATTCAAAAGGCGGCTTGGGCCCGGTGTAGTTCAGCTTTGTCTCGCCCGCCCAGGGGTGGATGCCCGCGTTGTCTCCGCCTTCGTAGCTGTACCAGGAGTGTGCAATGTACTCCTTGATCTCCTGCGAATCACGCGCGTTGACTGGATGTACCTTGCTGAGGTCGCGATTGAGCACCACCCCGCGCGGATACTTGAATGCCTCTGGCTTGCCGTAACCTTGCGTGGGGAATTCGCCATAGCTGAGGTAGTTCGTCAATCCGCCACCCCAACTTGCCCAGTCCTTGTAGAAGGAGGCAACGGCCAGCAGATCGGGAATGTAGACCTGGTTGATGAACTCATCGGCCTGGCTGATGAGGTGAGAGACCAGGTTCAGCCGCTCGGAGTTGATGGCGGCCACTTCATTCAGATTGATGGAGCAGGGAACGCCGCCCACCAGATAATTTGGATGCGGGTTCTTGCCACCGAAGACCGTATGGATCTTGACGATCTCCTTTTGCCATACCAGGGCGTCAAGGTAGTGCGCTACCGCGATCAGGTTCACCTCGGGCGGCAGCTTGTACGCCGGATGGCCCCAATAGCCGTTGGCGAAGATTCCAAGACCGCTGGCGGCGAAGGCCTTGATCTTGTCCTGCACCTCGGAGAAATAAGCTGGTGTGTTCTTGTCCCATTTGGAGAACGATCCCGCCAGCTCCGCGGCCTTCTTGGGGTCGGCCTTGAGCGCGTTCACGATGTCCACCCAGTCCAGCGCGTGCAGATGGTAGAAGTGGATCACATGATCCTGCACGTACTGCGTGGTCATCATGATGTTGCGAATCAACTCGGCGGTCGGGGGGACGGTGATCCCCAACGCGTTTTCCACGGCACGAACGCTGGTGAGCGCATGAACCGTGGTGCAGACGCCGCAGACGCGCTCCGTGATGGCCCAGGCGTCGCGGGGATCGCGGCCCATGAGAATCTTTTCAAGACCACGGACCATGGTGCCTGCGCTGAATGCGTCGGTAATGACGCCGTTTTCAACCACCGCCTCAATGCGGAGGTGGCCTTCAATGCGAGTTACAGGATCGACGACGACTCGTGTCATGGCGCTTTACGACTCCTTTTGGTCTTCGGCGTGCACTTCTGCGATCACTTTTCGTTTGCGAATGTTGGTCACCACCGCGTGGGCGGCAACTCCGGCCAGCGTGGCCACTCCCACCACCGTGCCCACCGTGTCCGCCGTGCTCTCGACGCCAAAGCCGGGGAAGGAGGCCAGGTGCTGGTAGAAGGGGCCATTGTCCCAGAAGCCCGCCTCGCTGCAACCGATGCAGCCATGACCGGACTGGATGGGATAGCTGGTGCCCTCGTTCCACCTGGTCACCGAACAGGCGTTGTAGGTGATCGGACCGCGGCAGCCCATCTTGTACAGGCAAAAGCCTTTGCGCGCATTCTCATCGTCCCAGGACTCGACGAAGAGACCGGCATCGTAGTTCGGCCGGCGATAGCAGGTATCGTGGACGCGGCGGCCATAAAACTCCTTGGGCCGGCCCTGGCTGTCGAGTTGAGGAGCCCGCCCCACGACCAGCAGATGGGTGACTACGGCCATCATGACGTCGGCAATCGGCGGACAGCCCGGCACGTTGATGACCGGCTTATCGACCAACTTGTAAATCGGCGTGGCTCCGGTCGGGTTGGGCCTGGCCGCCTGAACGCAGCCATTCGAGGCGCAACTGCCCCACGCCACCACAGCGGCCGCATCCTTGGCGACGGTCTGCAAGATCGATTCGGCCGTCTTGCCGCCGATCATGCAGTAAACACCGTCGTGGCCCGTCGGCACCGCGCCCTCCACCAGCACGATGTACTTGCCTTTGTTCTTTTCAATCGTATCGGTCAGGCACTTCTCCGCCTGGAAGCCGGAAGCCGCCATCAACGTCTCGGTGTAGTTCAGGCTCAGCACGTCGAGCAGCACATCCAAGACAATGGGGTGCGATGCCCGGATGAACGACTCGCTGCAGCAAGTACACTCCTGGAAGTGAAGCCATACCACAGCCGGTTTTTCCTTCTTCTCGAAGGCCGAGACAACCTGTGCCGCGCCGGATTGACCCAGCCCGGCCACCGTCGCGGCGGCAGCGCAGAATTGCAGAAAATCCCTGCGGCTGTAGCCCTTCTGCTGCATCGAATTCCAAATTGATTGACCCATGCCTACCTCGCTCCGTGTGCAGGAACCGGGGAAGCCGCTGGTGGCTGAAGAAGCATATTGAGGAAGCCGCCAGCCGTTCGCCGATGGATAAATCGGAAGGTACTCAGCGGAAAGGATAAGTCGCTGTGAGCTACGTCACATTTGTTGCGGACCATTTTAGGCCTAGTTGTCAGCAATGAGATCATGAGCGGCGTCACACGTATCGCCGGGCGGCAATGACGTTCGAACGACACGATTTTGCGGGTGAGAGGGCTTTGCGGGCAGAAAATGGTGTGCATAGAAATACATCGAATTCTGAAATAATTGATTCAAAAGCAAGATAATTCATGGGTTTTTAAGGCAAATCAGGCTGCAAAAGCCTGTTCAGGCGTGCGGGCCATCAGCCTGTAGTGAAAGTCATCCCTCAGGGGTTCAACAGGCTGCGGAAAAGCTCGGGATTTCGGGCGAAATTGGCGGAAAGTGTACTTCCGTGGCTAAAGCCAGCGTTGATTCTGTTGGCCTTATGCGGGGGTTAAAACCCCCGCCTCCCTCCGGAATGAGCTTTTCCGCAGCCTGTAAAGCCCGTAGATTCTATTGGCTATGTCGGCACGGCTGAACAGGCTGCGGAAATAGGGCGAGTTTCGAACAATGCGCACGAAAACATCCCTCATGAGCTAGAGTGTTTTTCCTGTTGGTGTGGAGTACGACGTGGACCGGGAGGTCCACGCAACAGCCGGCCAGGAGGCCGGCGCTACCTGTTCTTGCAGCGACTACGGGCTATCGTGGATCGGATTGAGGAGCGAGGTTAGGCGGCAGCGGGAAGGCGGGAGATGGGAATGGAGAAGGAAGCGCGGGAGCGGATGCGGCAGCGGCTGGATGATGCTGCGCATGGGTACCGGTTGGGGCGGACGGCGGCGGGAGAGATGGCGAGTTGGCTGCGGGCGCTGCGGCAGACGCTGGGGATTCCTGTGGAGGAGTTCGCGCGGCGGCTGGGTGTGAGCCGGAGAGAGATTTTCAGGCTGGAGCAGTCGGAGGAGGAGTCGCGCATCCAGTTGGGAACGCTGCGGCGGGCGGCGGAGGCGCTGGATTGCGAGTTAGTTTACGCCCTGACGCCGCGGCGGGGAACGCTGAACGAGATGGCGGAGGCGCAACGAGCGAAGCGGGAGACAGCGAGAAAACAAGCTCGCGCGGAGGTGGATGAACGGAGAGTGGCAGAGGGCAAACCGCGCCGGGGACCGGACCCGCAGTTGGCAGCGATCAAAACGTTGCTGCGGTTGGCGGGGATCTGAATAGGGGTTAGGGATTAGGGGTTAGGGAGTAGGAACTCAATGCTGTTGCAGGAAATATCCAGGGTTTCCGGTACGCTGAGAGGAGACAAATTGAATGGAGAGAAGTGGGGGAAGGCAGGAGAGAGCCTTCCTGATTTTGTTTAGGCCATCTCCGCGGCGCGCGTGCGCAGGGGAGACGAGAGACCGGAATTCCGATGAGGAATTGCCGCCAATACTCCTTTTCTGCGGGCGCGATGATCCGTGGGGAGTTGGCCGGAAATGACGGAACGATGGACGAAAGACAGCAGGAGTTGAGGATAGACCATGAGAGCAGGAAAACAGGCGGAACAACCAAGAGCAGGACGGTTGAACGGGCGAGCGGGGGTAAGACGGCGCGCAAGAACGGCGCGGAGCGGCTGCGGCAGGCGGCAGACAGGCGGGTGGGGCGGAACTCGGAGGAACTGGCCGATCTGCTGACGAAAAAGGCGTTGGCGGGAGACCTGGCCAGCACAAAAGTGCTGGTTGCGCTTGCGGAGCAGAAGAAGCCCAGCCCGGAGCCCAAGAAGAAGCGGCGCGGACCGAGCAGGGCGGAGCAGTTGGCGGCGGAACCGGAGTGGCGGGGAGAAGGGGAGGAACAGGGAATAGGGAATAGGGAATAGGTGTGAAGTTTCAGGAGGTTGTCCATTCGATCTGAACGCGAGAAGCTGGTTGTAACGAGCAATCAGATTTTCCCAGGAGAGATCGAATGGACTATCACAAGAATGCCCGACTT
>Ga0181529_10001390_pt1 | contig 31210 bp, 21 predicted proteins | sample PEATcosm2014_Bin_36_FD_119763 | JGI IMG/M metagenome (GOLD analysis project Ga0181529, IMG submission 119763) | Peatland microbial communities from MTU Mesocosm Facility, Houghton, MI, USA - PEATcosm2014_Bin10_30_metaG | ecosystem: Environmental > Terrestrial > Soil > Wetlands > Peat | place... | reverse complement strand
TGCGGCCGAGTGGTACTCGGCCTGGTCGGCATTTGCATGCTGGTCGGCAGGCCGAGTGCCACTCGGCCGCAGGTTGCCAACCTGCCCCACATAAAACAGCGTGCGAGACTCAATCAATACCGGTGTTCGGTTGCGGGAAAAGTAAGTGGCATTGGGATGGTACCCCGCCCCACAAGCCTTTCGCGAAACAGCAAGATGCCGGTCGGCAGTCGTACCAGTTACCGCAACGGGAACTCGACGAACTTGCCGGTACAAGCGTTCTTGACACCCGGTCCGGCGGTTCCGGTCACCGTCACATCGGGGCCGGATATTGTCAAATTGAACGGACCGGGGCCGGCCTTCACATCCGCGTGGGCGGCGGATATGCGGATCCGGTCGGGGTCGTCGAATACCAGGTTGTCGAACTGAATCCCCAGTCGGTGGGCTTCGTCCATGCCCTCCAGCGTCACCCTGCCGCCGCCCTGCACGCGAACGTTCCGGATCGCGATATCGCGATAGACTGGGATTTTTTCGGCGCCCGGAGCGGGCTTGGTGTTTGGGTCGCTGTAACCCGTTTCCATCAGCACGGGCCGCGCGGTGTCGCGGATGCAGACGTCTTCGTAAGTCACGTCCTTCACAAGGCCCCCCCGCGAGCTGTTGCTCTTTATGTGAAGACCGTTGTCGGCGCCGTCAATCGAGAGGTCCGAAACCAGGATGTCGCTGGCTCCGCCATCGGTCTCGCTGCCGATCGACACGCCATGACCTGCGTAGAAATGATTGTGAACGATGCTCATATGAGAGGTAGGCGGTCCCGCACCGGCCTTGATCGCCACGTGGTCGTCGCCGGTCGAGATGTAGGAGTGCGCGATGGTGACGTTCGTGGAGTTGCCGGGGTCGATGCCGTCGGTGTTGCGGGCGCGCTGCGGCGTCCAGATCTTGACGCCCCACACAGTAAGGCCGTTCCCCCGGTTGTAGCTCACGTGGAAATTCGCGGAGTTCATCAGCGTGATGCGATAAAGCGTGAAGTTATCGCAGTGGATGAGTTGGATGAGACGCGGAACCTGCTGGCTGCCTCCGGCGCGCGCCTTGTCCGCGAGATTCCACCAGGTGACGTTCTGGCCGATGATGGCTTCCCCGCCGCGTCCATCGATGACGCCGTCGCCCATGATGCCGGAGTCGGGAGTATCTTCGCCCGTGATGAAAGCCAGACAGCCGCGCTTCCCGCCCGTCGTGATGGTGCCGCAGAGGCCGGGCGCGGTGTCATAATCGCGGGGGTTTCGCGAGGCGTACAGGAACGCGCCGCGATCCACCATCAGAACAACGCCCTTCCGCAAGCGCAGCGGCCCCGAGAGAAACGCGTCCGTCCGGTCCGCCGCGCGCTGCAGCACCACCGCTTGTCCGGCCGGACAGGCATCGATGGCCGCTTGAATCCGCGCGGTATCGAGCTTGGTTTCATCGTCGGGGACGATGGAGGTTCCAGCGCGCCCGATCTTGGCTTTGAGAACAGTGCAGGCCGGCGGGATCGCGGGCTCGGTGACTTTGCGGGTGTCCTGCGCGGTGGCGGCCGGCGGCACGGCAAGCACAGCCGCGGCGAGTGCGAAAGTGAGCTTCATATGGACCATGGATTCTCCCGGACGTCACCAGTGGCGCGCCCTGCCCGGCCGAGGTTACGGCATCCGCGACTATTTGCGTCTCTCGAAGAAGAGGAAGTACTGATACGGCAAAATATCGAGCCGTTTGGCGAGCGCGAAACCTGCGTTCCGGAACTCGGCGATCAGGTCCTCCTCGGCGATTTTCATTTCCGGCGGAGGTCCGACGGGCAACTCCTTCTTATAGAAATCGACGACCACGATTCTTCCGTCCGGCTTCAACGCCTTCGCCAGCTTCGCGTAATACGCCGGGCGATTGTCGATGTGATGGAGTACGTCGCAAAAGAAAACCGTGTCGATGGTTCCCGCTACCAGACGAGGGTCGTCGGGAGCGGCCCGAATCGTCTCCAGGTTTGCAGGCGCATGGTCGCGCGCGACCGCCAGCAACTTCTCATCGATGTCCACCGCATAAACCTTGCCGGCGTGGTTGGCGAAGCGGCGTGCGAAATAGCCGGTTCCCGCTCCGATGTCGGCAATGGTCTCGGTCGATTTCAGACCCAGCGCCATTACCACGTCGTGCGGTTTCTGCCACTCGTCCCGCGATGGGTCCTCCAGAACTTTGGCGTACTCTTCCGACGACGGTGGATGATGTTGGTGCGGCACCTGCCCCAAGGCAAGCGCCGCGCACAAAAAGAACGGCGGAGATCGTCTCATTAACAGCCCCGCTACCGGCCACTCGACCGTTTCGGGCCGCCGTTGAGGACCTCTTCGGGGCAGCCGTCCACGATCAGTTTGAAATTCTCGATGAAGCGCGCGGCCAGCGAGTCGTACTTGCGGTCGTAGGCTTCACGGCTTGGCCAGGATGCGGCGGGGTCGAGAATGTGGGACGGGACGCCGGCGCATTCCTTGGGAACCTGGAAACCGAACACCGGGTCGGGACCATATTCCACGCCGTTTAGTTTCCCGCTAAGAGCGGCGTTCAGCAGCGCGCGGGTGTAGCGAATGCTGATGCGCTTGCCGACGCCGAACGGGCCGCCGGTCCAACCGGTGTTCACCAGCCAGCAGGTGGCGCCCAGCCGCAGCAGCCGCGCTTTCAACATCTCGGCATAAGTGTACGGATGGTGGACCATGAACGGCCCGCCGAAACAGGTGCTGAAGGTGATTTCCGGCTCGACGCCCATGCCCACCTCGGTGCCGGCGATTTTGCTGGTGTACCCGGAAATGAAGTGGTAAATGGCCTGCTCCGGCGAGAGGCGCGCGATGGGCGGCATGACGCCGCTGGCGTCGCAGGTGAGGAATACGACGTTGCGCGGATGGCCGGCCATCTTGGGCGGCAGGTAGTTCTCGATGTAATCCAGCGGATAGGCGCCGCGAGTGTTCTCGGTGAGCAGGTCGTCGTTGAGATCCAGGCGCCGCGAGAGCGGATCCACCACCACGTTCTCGAGGATGGTACCGAAGCGGCGGGTGCAGGCGTGGATCTGCGGTTCCGCTTCGGGCGAAAGACGAATGACCTTGGCGTAACAGCCGTCCTCGAAATTGAAGACGCCGTTTTCGCTCCAGCCGTGCTCGTCGTCGCCGATCAACTGGCGCGAGGGTTCGGCCGAAAGCGTGGTCTTACCGGTGCCCGAGAGTCCGAAGAAAAGCGCGACGTCGCCCTCCGGTCCCACGTTGGCCGAGCAGTGCATCGGAAGCACGCCCTCCAGCGGCAGCAGGAAATTCAGCACCGTGAAGATGGTCTTCTTGATCTCGCCGCCATACTCGGAACCGCCGATCAGGGCCAGTCGCTCGGCGAAGTTGACGATGATGAAGGTCTCGGTGCGGGTGCCGTCGATCACCGGCGAGGCGTGGAACGAAGGAACGCAGATCACCGTGAATTCGGGGATATGGCGTTTCTGCTCCTCGGTGCTGCGGATGGTCACGAACATGTTGCGCGCGAAAAGGCTGTGCCAGGCCTTCTCGGTGATGATGCGAATGGGCAGGCGGTACGCCGGGTCGGCGCCGGCATAGCAATCCTGCACGAATACGTCGCGGCCCTGCAGGAAGCCCTGCATGCGCGTGAGCAGCCCGCTGAACTTCTCCGAGCTGAACGGCCGGTTGTATTCGCCCCACCAGACGCGCTTCTCGGTGGCGTGCTCGCGTACGATGAACTTGTCGGCGGCGGAGCGGGCGGTATGTTTGCCGGTGGCCACCACCACGGGGCCCAGGTGCGAAATGCGCGCCTCGCCGCGGAAGACGATCTCTTCGTACAGCGACGGCGTCGGCAGATTCCAGTAGATGCGGTGGAGGTTCGAGAGGCCGTGATTTCCCAGGCCATAGACGCTGGCCAGTTTGCCGGCTTCCGGCAACGCCGGGGATGGAAGGTCTAGATACGGGTTCATTGCCAGTCCCTCACGATTTTGCGGTCGCCCAGGAACATCTCGTTGGGCGCGTTGGGATCGAGCGCCCACTTGATGCGTTCGATGCCCTCGGTTATCTCTTTCACGGTGCCGCAATAGCTGACGCGCAGGTGGCCTTCCATGCCGAAGTCGCGGCCGGGCACGGTCACCACGCGGACCTTATCGAGCAGCAGGCGCGACAGCTTCTGCGAGTCCCTTTCGTAGGCGCTGAAATCCGGGAAGCAGTAGAACGTCCCGCCGGGTTTCATCACCTTGACGCCGGGGAAGGCCTCCAGCCGGTTGATCATGACGTTGCGGTTGTTCTCCAGCGTGAGACGCAGGCTTTCGATGCACGACTGTACACCGTTCAGAGCGCCCACCGCGGCCCACTGCGATGGCGCGGCCGGTCCGGAAGTTTCCTGCGACTGAATATTGGTCATGGCGCGAACTACGTCCTTGCCCGCCACCGTCCAGCCGATTCGGAAGCCGGTCATGGCATACATCTTGGACACGCAATTGATGACCACCAGCTTGGAACTGTTCAGATTGACGGCCTTACTGAAGCGGTAACAGTTCGAGGGCGTGCGGCCGTCGAAGACCAGGCGATTGTAGGTGTCGTCCATGATCAGGTACAGGCTGCGCTTCTCGCACAACTCCACTACGCCGGCGATGAATTCGTCGGAGTAGACCATTCCGGAGGGGTTGTTGGGGCTGTTGATAATGATGGCCTTGGTGTAAGGGCCGACCACCGCGGCGATCTCATCGACAGTGGGTTGAAAGCTGCCGTCGGCAGCCGCCACCGGCACCGGCACGCCGCCGGCGATCTTGACCATCTCCGGGAAACTCACCCAGTACGGCACCGGGAAGATGACCTCTTCCTTGGGGTCGATGATGGCGTGGAGAAGGACCATGATGGACTGCTTGGCGCCGCTCGAAACGATCACGTTTTCGGGGGAGGCCAGCCGGTCGTAATGTTCCTCGGTATAGCGGATAATCGCCTTCTTCAGCGCCGGAATGCCGTCGGCCGGAGTGTACTTCACGTCGCCGGTCTGCAGCAGGGACGAGCAGTTCACAATGGCGTCGATGGGCGCCTTGCTCTTGGGTTCCCCCCCACCGAGGTGGATGACGGGCTCCCCTTTATCCTTCAGTAAAGCCGCCGTTTCATTGAGCTTCAATGTCGGCGATTCGGAAATACACCTTGCCAGTTGGCTCAAGCTCATCGGTTTGGTCCTTCGGATAGACTAATCCCCCGCTGTTTGGAGCCGGGTTCAATTACAGTATATACGGTGTTGAATTCCGATATAAGGAGGCCGATCGCCTGCCCCGTTGGCGCTCGCCCGGAACCGTGAGCGGCGGAGGCCGTGGAAGCCCCTCCCGCACGAGGGCCAGACGGCAGATCGTGACGAACCCCCGCAGATTCAGAGGTTCTCCGCCGGGCATCGCCACGGGTGGCGGGGTGCCCTCCGGGCCCGGCACGCAGGAGTGCGCACTGCCGCATACTTTTCCCGCAACCGGACACCGGTGTTGATTGAGTCTCGCACGCTGTTTTATGTGGGGCAGGTTGGCAACCTGCGGCCCGGCCCCAAGTGGGCACCCCGTACTCGGCCTGCCGACCGGCATGCAAATGCCGACCAGGCCGAGTACGGGGTGCCCACTTGGGGCCGGGCCGCAGGATACCATCCTGCCCCGCAAATTCTGCAGCATTTCCGATATTGGGAAAAGTGTGCGGCATTGCGCAGGAGTGCGTGCGCCACGTCGGAGCGCCAATTATTTCACGGCTTTTGGGGCGCGCGATTCCGCCGCGGAACCAATCAGACGATGGATCTCAAAACCTGCATCTGCTCCTCGGCCTTTTGGCGGAGTTGGGCGATGGCGGCGAGCAGCGGATGCAACTCGAAATCTTCCCCGAACAGCATGAGGATGGCGCTCTCGGAATCGAAACTGCTGCGCGCTCCGTGGCAGTTGCGAGCCAATTCCGCCCAATCGGCGCCAAGGGCCAGGCGGGCATCCTCCAGCGCAGCGGGCAACTCGCCCAATGCACCCTCCAGGATGGCGGCGGCCCCGACCAATTGATGCAGATGGACCGCCGCGCAGAACATCGCATGCAGGGAAAACCACATGCGCCGGCTCTCGTTCTTCTCCACCGCGGTAGCAGCGTCGGTATATCCAATCAGGGCATAATCGCACTGGCGGACAATCTCCCCGAGGAACAGCCGCTTCTGTCGATATGGCATGAGCGTCTGCTGTCATTCTACAGGTTGCCAAGCCCTATAATCTTGGGGTGGCGCGTTTCCAACTCCCCGCGATGTGGCTGTTCCTTGCGCTCTCGGCGGGCTGGTATCTCAATGAGAACCTGCGTGAGCAACTTTCGGGAATCGGCGACACGCCCAGCGACTTCACCCACTACTACCAGGCGGCGCGTCACGTCGCCGAAGGGCTGAGTCCCTATTCGGATTCCAGCTACGACTATCCTCCGGCCGTGGCTTTCGCGCTCACCCCCCTGGCGCGAATGGACTATGTGACGGCGCGGCGCATCTGGTTCGCCGCGTCGCACGTATTCCTGCTGCTGGCCGCGTGGGTGATGTGGCGGGCCGTGGGCGGCGGCCTCCTGGCGGCATGTTCGGTGGCCTTCGTCTGGGCCTTCGGCGGCGCCGCGGGCGAAAGCATCAGCCTGGGACAATTGGGGCCCCTGCTGGTGCTCCTTCTGGCGTTGGCCTACACCAGGGCGTCGGCGGCGCAAGGGATCTCGGTGGGGATGGGCCTCGCATTGAAATTGATCCCCGGGCTTCTGGTGGTGGCCGTCTTGCTCCGCCGCGACTGGCGCGCGATGGCGGGACTGGCGGCGGCGGTAGTGGTGGCGGTGCTGGTTCCCTCGGCCGCCATCGCCCATTGGAACGCTCGCCAGGCATATCCGGTGCGTGCTGACTACTGGATGGGCACGCCGGCGATTCTCAGTTGGTCGGTCCCCTCGGCGGTGCTGCGCGCGATGGACCCACCGCGTCGCGGGGACAAGTTGCCGCACGGCTGGGAGTTCGGAAATGGGCCGGAGGGCGCGGATCTCTCGCGCGGACGCCGTCTGGTGTCGGTGAGTGTGGCCGCCGGCATCCTGCTTGCGGGAATAGGCGCGCTGGTGTTTCTTTGCCGGGGAAGGCTGCGTGCCGATCAAGTGCCCTGGGCCGCCGCCGCGCTTATCTCGCTGGGAGTGGCGGCATCGCCGATCTCCTGGACGCACTATCAGGTGCTGCAGTATCCCGGCCTGGCGTTACTGCTACACCAAGCGCTCAGCCGCCGTGCGTGGATGCTGAGCGGCGCCACGCTGGTGCTGGGCGGGTTGCTCTATCCCATCCCGGTCGCAGTGCTGCGCGCGTACTATCGGCAGTTCGGCGCGTGGACGGCGGCCTCGCCCGCGACCCTTTATGTGTGGACGTCGGTCGCGCCGCTGGCCGCGCTGGTGCTTTTCGGCGTGCTGCTGTTTTATGTGGGGCAGGATGGCATCCTGCGGCCGAGTGGCACTCGGCCCTGGTCGGCTAAGTAGAAGGGCCGGAAGGCCGAGTACCACTCGGCCGCAGATTGCCAATCTGCCCCACAAAATACAGCGCGGTGATGAGCAGCGCCAATCCGCTGATCCCCGCGGACCAGTACAGCGTGGCGGGGACAAATCGCATCTCGATGCGGTGACGGCCCGCCGGCACGCGAATCCCACGGAAACCGGCATCCGCGGCGTAAAGACGGGCGGGCCGTCCGTCATCGAAAGCTATCCATCCGGGGTAGTAGCTGTCGGTGGCAACCAGAAACGCCGGCGCCGTGGATTCCGTTTCCAGGCGAACCTCGGCCGGCTGATAAGAGACTACGCGGACCGTCCCGGACCCGCTCAGCGTCTCGGATGGTTCGCCCGGCGCCTCGACCACTGCGGTGGCGGACGGATCGAAGCCCGGCGCGCGAACCATCGCTTCCGACTCCGCCAGATTCTTCACGGTTCGTACGCCGCTCACGAAGAAGAAGCGCGGCAGCACGCGCAGATTTTCGTAGATCTTGTATCCCGCCGCTTCTCCCGTCAGACGAAACGCGGGCGCATCCAGAGGTTTCACGGAGAGCAGCGCGCGCGTGTTCATCAGGCCGATGACGGGCGAGCCCGGGTCCACCACCTGGAAACAGGTGCCCCAGTGCGGCCCCGGAGCGAAGGCGCGGCGGACCTCGATGGTCCGCTCGGGCGCCAGCGGGTCGCAGCCATTGGCCGTGGGAATGCCCAGGATGGGCGCGGAACTGGACCATACAAAGGAGACATCGGGACGCGCATCGTAGCGAAACGGCGGCACGGCGGACCCGGTGAGCGCGCGCAGTTGGTCCACCAGCGCGGCGCTCCCGTCCACGCTGGTGGAGGTGAAGCCCGGCTCCCGCTCCCGCGACACGGTGTTCATGGGACGGCCCGAGCCCACCAGGATCAAGTCGCAGGCGATGACGATTCCGGCGGCCACCTGCAGCCGTGTGGAGCGCAGGAACCGCTCGGCGCCCAACCCGGCGAGTACCGCCAGGGCGAGCGAAAATACGCAGAGGAAATACTCGGGGTGGATGCCGATGCGGATCGGGTCCGGCAGCGCCAGCAGCATCGCGCGGCCCGGCGGGGTCTTGTCGCCGAGCATGAAGAAGGCGAAGACCGCCAGCAGGATCGCGAAGATGCGAACCCAGGGCCCCGGCTTCCAAACGGCCACCGCCGCCGCCAGCAGCAGCCCCAGAAGGCTGGAATAGAGATACAGAAAGGTGAGGTCCGTGGGTCCGTGGAACTTCGAGAGATCGAAGACGTTCCAGTAATTGGGCGCCACCAGGGAGAACAACGCCGAAGGGACGATTCCGCCTCCCGAACCCAGCCACTCGGCGCGATACTTGGCCACACTATTCTGGGTGAGTTCCGCCGTGGGCACAAACTGCACCGCCGCCAGCAGCAGCGCCCAGAGGGAAACCAGCGGCACTGTCGCGGGCAGCCGCCAATCCGACTGGCGAAACAGCGCCAACAGGATCGCCAGGACTATCGCCGAGCTGAAGGCCGCCACCGCCGTTTCCGGATGTCCCGCCAGCACCGTCATGGCGAGCGCCGCGGCCAGCACCGCCAGCCAGCGCCGCTTCCGGCCGTCCCAAAACCCGCGCAATTCCACCACCGCCAACCAGACCAGCGGCAACCAAACGGCGGCTTGGACCGCACCCATGTGCTCCGCCTGGGCGGCGAAGAAGCAGCCGACCTCGTACACCGTCGCGCCGGCCCATGCCGCCGCGGGGCGCGCGTCCAACCGCCGCAGCAGGGCGAACGTACACCATCCGGCAAATACGATTTGCGCCACCACCGAGATGGCCAGCAGGCGCGGGATGGCGTCCGGCCCGAGCCATGAACCCAGCAGCGATGCCACCAGCACGGGCGGATAAAACGCCGCGGCCTGGATGTTGGCGGAGATCGGCATGCCGCAATATGTGAAGGGGTCCCACAGCGGCCAACGGCCGTGGCGGAACGAATCGGCGATCAGGGTGACCAGCGGCAGATGGACCGCGCGGAAATCCCAGGGAAACAGATAGCCCGGATAGAAGAGGACATGGCGGTGGAATAGTAGCGCTTCCACCAGCAGCGCCAGGCGGCATAGAAGGACGCCCGGCGCCCGGCGCGAACGGTTCAAATCCGGCATACCAGTTTGACGCCCGCGCGCGAACGCGCTTCGATCAACAGGCGCATCAGCTTCACGGCATCGGCGGATTCATTGGGCGGACAAAGCTCGGGGGCCGTGCCGGTGCGGCAGCAGATGGCGAAGTATTGCAGTTCGGAGCGGAAGCCGTCGCCGCCCGCCAGCCCCAGAGCGCGCCCGGCGCCACCGCCCGAATACAAAGTGGGCGCACTCCCCGCCGAGGTGTACTCGATGGTCCCGCCTTCCATTGCCACTCGGTATCCGGCCGAGAAGGGATAGTTCGCGGGCTCCATCCAGCCGCCCGAAATCGCCACCACGCCGCCGTTCTCGTAATAAAACTGTGCGTTCAGAAAGTCCGCGCCGCGTTCCAGGTCGCAGCATCCCGACGCGCTGACGGATTTAGGCTTGCCGAAGGCGTGGAGACAGAAGTCCACGTCGTGGATGAGCAGGTCGAAAGCGCCGCCTCCGCTCTTGTCCGCGTTCCTCCACCACTCGCCGCGACTGGGAGCCGCGCACCAGCGCTGGAACGCGGCGAAGCGGAGGTTGCCGAGTTGGCCATCGACCACGGCTTCGTGCAGGGCGACATATTGCGGCGTGAAGCGCAGCACGTGGGCCACCATCAGGACGCGTTTATAGCGGCGGGCGGCATTGGCCATGCGGTCGGCGCCAAAGCCGTCGAGGGCCATGGGCTTTTCCACCAGCACATGCTTGCCGGCGCGCAGGGCTTCCACGGCGACCGCGTCATGAAGGTACGTGGGCAGGCAGATATCCACCGCTTCGACAGCGGGATCGGCGAGAACCCGCTCGATTTCCCGGTACTTGCGCGCGCCGGAGAAATCGACCAGATCCTGGGGATTGCCAGGCAGGGAATTCGGGTCGCCGGACAGCTTTCGCTCATCGCTGCTGTAGAGCGCCACGAGTTCCAAGCCGGGAACCTCGCGCAGGGCCTTGAGATGGGTCACGCCCATGAAACCGAGCCCAAGAACGGCAAGTCGCATAAAGCCATTCGATCTTAACAGGCTCGGACGCTCTTCGCCATCCTATACTGTCAGGTATGCGGCCCATGTATCCGCCCAGCGACGAGCCCGACAGCGCTCGCATCGCGCGGAACGAGGTTGAATCCCGTTGGATCTGGCGCTGGGTATTTCCCGTTCTGTACACGGTTCCGCCGCTGATCCACAGTTACGTGAAGCACCGCTGGTGGTCCCTGGCGGCGTGGTTTTTCTTCCTGGCGACGTGCTTCGCCGACGCGATTCTGCAGAAGAATGGGACTTCCGCCAGGTTGCGCTGGGGCCTCCGAATTGGGTTACTTGCCGTTTTCGTGGGATTGGGCCTCGCGACTCTCCGCCAGTAGGCGGGGCGACTGACGGCAGCCAACCCGGCAGGTACGGCGGCCAGGCCGCGCCACCTGCCGGGTCGCGCCACTATTTCTTCTTCGTCGGCTCGTTGCTCCGTTTCGGGGGAGGAGCTTTCTTTTCGTCGTGTTGTGCCGCAGGCGCGGGATGGGACTCGGCCGGCCGTGTCTCGGCGGGCTTCACCTCGGCCGGACGAGGCGTGCTGGGTCGCGCTTCGTTAGGCCGTACCTCGGCAGGCTTCGCCTCGGCCGGACGAGGCGTAGCGGGCCGCGTCTCGCTGGGCCGCGCTTCATTCGGGCGCGCCGGCGAGGGCTGCCCCGGTTGCGGCGTGGTCTGCGGCCGTGCGCTGGACGGCCGGTCGTTGTTCGGCGGCCGGTTCACGGCGGGCCGCGCCTGATCGACACGCGGCGCTCCGCCACCACTCGGCGCTCCACCATGGCTCGGCGCACTGGGAGTCCGCACCATGGGATTGCGTGCCGGCTCACTGCGGCGAAGGGTATTTATCTGGCCGGCATCCAGAGGACGCCCGCCGTTGGCCCGCAACGCCTGCTCCTTGCTGGCGAAGGATACCGGCGGAGGAGGCGGCTGATGCGCCACCACAACCTGCCGTTCCGCAAACCGCTGGGGAGGCGCGTGCACCACCACGCCGGCGCCCATGGGATGCCCCATCACGCTCTCTCTCACCGGAGCCATCTGGGCCGTGCTGCCGACCACCTGCGCCCTCATGATTTGCTCGCGCGGCACCACCACAGCCACCTCCGACACGCGCCGCGATTGCACGAACGCGTCGTGCGGAACCACCATCACCGCGCCCCGCACGGATTGGTTGACATAGGTCACATTCACGTTATTGATGACCGCGACATTAGTGACATGTACGACATTGATGTTCCGCACATACATATCGCTCACGTGGTACGCCGGCCGGTAGACCTCGCCGGGCCCCAGCGCGAACCAGGCCGCCATCCCCGCTCCGCCGCCACCCACACCGATTCCCACCGCGAACCCGGGGCCGCCGACGAACGCCACCAGCGCCGGCGCGTACACCGGCCGGATGCGGATGGCGCCCACGGCCGCGTCCATGCGGCCCGGCACCCACACCCAGGTATCCCCGGCGAATGCCCAGCGGCCATAGTGGAACGGCGCGAAGCCCCAGGGAGCGTCGTCGATCCAGGTCCAGCCCCACGGATCCACCCAGGCCCAATGTCCGTAATGATAAGGCGCCCATCCGGCGGGCACTCCGGTCGGCACCCACACCGCGCCGTAACGCGGATCGTCGCGCCACACGCCATACTGGTCCAGATCCTCGTAGCCAATCATTTCCCGGGGGACGTAGCGCGCCGAAATCGAGCCGTTCTCGCGGCGGTCGCGCGTCTGGCACCACTGGTCGAATGCATCCTGCATGAGCACGGGAGTGATTTCCTGGGACACCGTGTCCTGGCCCGTCAGTTGTATGCTCTGACCGGCGGAGAGCGGTGTATCGGCATCGCCCGCGCGGATATCGGCCTCCCCGCTGCGCACCGTCGCCAAGGTCGCGTTGTCGTCGCCGTGCGCGCTGATGCGGTAATCGCCGGGGCGGCTCAATACGATCGATGCATTGGGCGTATCCACTTCGTAGGTGTCGCCTTCCAGCAGGTTCCGTACCCGCACCTCGATGGTGCCTTCGGTCAGGCTGAACTGCGCCACCGCGTCGTCCAGATTGAGGATCGACAGGGCTGTCGAGGAATCCATGCGAACCGCCGTCGATCCGACATGGATCTCGGCGCGTCCGCCGGCGTCCACCCAGAGGTGATCGCCGTTGGTCATTGGATAATTCAGGCTGGCCGTGCTCCAGTCGTCTACACTGCCGGGCCGGAACGAAACTGGCCCGCTCAGATAATTCAGACGCGCGACGCGCGATGGCGGATCTCCACCCTGCGCCATGGCCGAAACCGAAGCCAGCGTCAGAAGAAGAATTCCAAATCCGGTTCTGCGTAAGGTCATATCGAGTGCTCCACTTCCATCTAACACTTTGGATCATTAACCTGCATCCGCAGGTTACATTAAATTTCCACAAGAATCCAGGCGCGCGACGGCCGAATTCCACCAATCCGGCCCTGTTCCACCGAAATGCCCAGTAACGCCCAGTCACGATGTTACCAGTGCGCTCTCTAACCGCGCGTGGCGTGCGCACTCGTGCGCGCCGCATCCCGACTCGTCGGGATGCCCGGCGGACGATAGCCGTTTCCGGCCTTCCCCCTACCGCTTCGCCATGTAGATAAATCGCACCAGGAACAGCGCCGTCAGCAGATACATCAGCCAATTCACCTGGCGGAATTTTCCGCGCATCACTTTCATCAGCGTGAACGCCGTAAACCCGAAGGCCAGCCCGTTGGCGATGCTGAAGGTCAGCGGAATGGTCATCATGGTGAGGAACGCCGGCACGGCCACCTCCGCGTCCTTCCAATCGATCTCCGCCATGGCGCTCGCCATCAGGCTGCCCACCAGAATCAACGCCGGAGCCGTGGCCGCCGCGGGGATCGCTCCCGCCGCCGGCGCCAGGAACAGCGCCGCCCCAAATAGCAGTCCCGTGACGATCGCCGTGACGCCCGTGCGTCCGCCCGCCGCTACGCCCGCCGCGCTTTCGATATAACTCACCACCGTCGATGTCCCCGTCAGCGATCCCACCACGGTAGCCGTGGCATCCGACAGCAGAATCCGGTTCACCCGCGGAATCTGGTGCGTTCGATCGAACAGGCCGGCTTTCTTCCCCACGGCCACCAGCGTTCCGATGTTGTCGAACAGGTCGATGAACAGGAATACGAAGACGATTTCCAGGAAGCCGAACCGCAGCGTGGCGTTCACGTCCAACTTACCGGCGGTGGCTGCCAGGTCGCTCAGGTGGTAGGCCTGCGGCGCCCATTTCGCCACACCCGTCGCCAGCCCGATGGCGGTGGTGGCCAGGATGCCGATCAGCATGGCGGCGCGCACGCGCCACGCCATCAGCACTCCCATCAGCAGTAGTCCGAAAACCGCCAGCGCGGTGCTTTTGTCGGTCAGGTTCCCCAGCGTCACGGTGGTGGCCGGGTCGGTTACGATGATCCCCGAATTGCGGAATCCGATGAACGCAATGAAGAGTCCCACGCCGGCCGCCACCGCCGAGTACAATTCCCAGGGAATCGCCGAGAGGATCAACTGACGCACGCCGATCAGCGTGAGCGCGAAGAACGCCACGCCCGACAGAAATACCGCGCCCAGTGCCGCCTGCCAGGGTACGTGCATGCCCAGCACCACGGTATAGGTGAAGTAGGCGTTCAAGCCCATGCCCGGCGCCAGCGCGATGGGGTAGCGCGCGAAGCCTCCCATGAGCAGGCTGCCCACCGCCGCCGAAACGCACGTCGCCGCCGTGACCGCCGCCAGCGGCATCCCAGTGAGATGCAGAATCGACGGGTTGACGAAGATGATGTACGCCATGGTCATGAACGTCGTCAGGCCCGCCAGGATCTCGGTCTTCCAGTTGGCCTCCAGCCGGGCAAACTCGAAGTAACGCTCCAGAGTGTCGCGCATTGGCTTTCCATTGTAGCTTTCGTCGGATGGCCGGACGTTCGCCATGAACCGCCCACCCACCGGCGCCTCGCAGTGTGCTTCAATTTAAGTTTCACTATGTCTTTTATCCACGAAGATTTCCTGCTTTCCACCAAGATCGGGCGCCGCCTGTACCACGAGTTTGCCCAGAACGAGCCGATTCTGGACTACCACTGCCACCTGCCGCCACAGGACGTGGCCGCCAATCGCCGTTTCAAGAATCTCTTCGAGATCTGGCTCGAGGGCGACCACTATAAATGGCGGGCCATGCGCGCCAATGGCCTGGACGAGAGCTATTGCACCGGCAACATCGCTCCGGAGGAGAAATTCCGCGCCTGGGCCCGCACCGTTCCGTTCACTCTGCGCAATCCGCTGTACCACTGGACCCATCTCGAGCTGAAACGCTACTTCGGAATCGACGAGTTACTCGACGAATCCAGCGCGCAGCGCATTTGGGACCGCGCCAACGAATTGCTTCAGACCGACGAATTGTCGGCTCACGGCATCCTCGCCAAGTTCAAAGTGAAAGCCGTTTGCACTACGGACGATCCTACCGACGACCTGGCCTCGCACAAGGCCATCGCCGCCTCCGGGCTCGCCACCAAAGTCTTCCCTGCCTTCCGTCCCGATAAAGCGCTCAACGTCCACCTCCCCGAGGCCTTCAACGCCTGGGTGGCCCGCCTGGAAGCCGCCAGCAACACCAGCATCGGTACGTTCACAAACTTCGTGGACGCCATCAAGAAGCGCCACGATTATTTCCACCAGATGGGCAGCCGCCTTTCCGACCACGGCATCGACCACGCCTTCTCCGATTTCTGCCCCGATTCCGAAGCTGCCGCCATCTTCGATCGCGCGCTGGCCGGCCAGGCCGCCACCCCTCAGGAACAGGTCCGCTTCGCATCCAATATGATGCTGCTCTTCGGCCGCTGGAACGCCGAAAAGGGCTGGACCGAGCAACTCCACCTGGGCGCGCGCCGCAACGCCAACACCCGCCGCCTGCGCCAACTCGGTCCCGACACGGGCTTCGACTCCATCGGGGACTGGCCGCAGGCCGACGCCCTGGGCGCATATCTCGACCGCCTGGATCAGGAGAACGTGCTGCCGAAGATCGTGCTGTATAACTTGAATCCGTCGGACAACTACGTTCTGGCGACCATGATCGGCAACTTCCAGGACGGTTCCGTGGCCGGAAAAATTCAATTTGGCAGCGGTTGGTGGTTCCTGGATCAGAAGGAGGCCATGACCTGGCAGTTGAATGCGCTTTCCAGTTGCGGCCTGCTCTCGCGGTTCCTGGGCATGCTGACCGATTCGCGGTCCTTCATGTCCTACCCGCGGCACGAGTACTTCCGCCGCGTGCTCTGCGATCTGATCGGACGCGATATGGAGTCCGGGGAAATACCGGATAGCGACGAGATGGTGGGGCCGATGATCCGCAATATCTGCTACGGCAACGCCCGCCAGTTCCTCGGCCTGGGGATCTAATTCCCCGGAGTCTGCGAAGTGCTGGTGCTCGTACCGGAATTGCTGTTCCCGGCGGCCAGGGTGGTATTCAAACTGCCAAGAATCCCGTCCATGCCGCCGGCGACTCGATACAGGATGCCCAGGGCGATCAGGACCACCAATGCCGTCAGAAGGCAGTATTCAGCCAGGTCTTGCCCCAGCTCGTTCTTATGCAAAAACTTCCAAATGGCGCGAAACACGATTTGTGCCGATTCCAATTTTACGAAACGGACTAGATGTGAACCATAGTGTCTTTCGATATGAACGGGTTAGGCCCAATAGGCGCGTCCAGGTATGGCGCTCCGGCAGGTTGGGGCTATCCGTGCGGGCTAATCTTCCGGCGCGATTCAGCCGATAAGAATCAGAGAGGAAAATGTCTGCACCCACGGCACGTCCGGAAGATGCGGTTTGGAGCCTGCCACCGCTGATTCTTCACCCGTTCAACGAGCACATTGCACCTGAAGTCCTGCTCGAAAACTCCAAGGCCGCTCTGATGCTCTCGGGACTGGTCCCCTCCGATGGCACCGAACAGGAGGAACTGCACCGTAGAGTCATGACCGGCCGCTACGCCGAGGTCCGTATGCTCTTCTTCCTCGGCAAAGACGTCCTTCGTTGGCTGGACCAAAGCTTCGATTCCCTCAGCCGGGACCCCGGACTGCTGGCTTCCGGCATCAAACGCCAGAGCTTTGCCAACCTGCTGACCGCCGGACCTCCGGCGGTGGTGCGAGACAAGCTTTCCAAGTGGGGCGTCGCCGATCACTCCTCCATCTTTTCCCGCGCCATCGGCCTGAACGCTCTGTTTGCCGAGGCGCCCGCCCGCCCCGGCCTGTCCGACGAGTTCCTGCGCAATTACCACCGCTACGCCGATTCTCTGTTTCGGTGCTATATGGAATCGGAGCCTTACTGCGCCGTCACCGCCGTCCAGTTTCCCTTCGAGCTGTACGCTTCCGGAGAGTACTCGCGTCTGCTGGAATCCGAGTGGGAAGAGCACGACCCGCAATAACCGAGACGCTCCGGAACATGTGGGGCGGGTTTCGGCCGATTTCTAATCGGCCTCGTCGGCATTTGCACGCTGCCGCCCGGGCGGGTTACAAATCCGCCGCAGGTTGAAAACTTGTTCCACAAATTCCACCGCAATCGTGGGTAGAATGTACCTACGATGGAATCCTCGGAATCCAAGACCCGCGCCGCCGAATGGAAGCAGGTCAAGGCCTTGGTTCTGCTTGCCCAGGATGAGGCGCCCCTGGACCTGGATGCGTGGCTTGGCAGTCATTGCCCTACGGCCTCCACCCGCGAAGAAGTGGCCCGGCTGCTGCACGCCTCTTCCGCCGCCGGCGATTTTCTCGAAGGCTCGGCCAGCGAGAAATACCTCGGACTCAGGCCGCTCCATCCCGCCCGCATCGGCCGCTACCGCATCGTGGAAGAACTGGGCAGCGGCGGCCTGGGTGTGGTTTATTCCGCTCAGGACGAACTGCTAAACCGCCAGGTGGCACTCAAGGCCCTCCGCTCGCCCGAGTCCACCTCCTCGGAGATGCGCAAGCGGCTCATCTGGGACGCCCGCGCGGCCTGCTCCCTGCAGCATCCCAATATCGTGGTGGTGTACGACATCGGCGAGGACCACGGCCTGGATTACATCGTCATGGAGCGGGTCCACGGCCAGACCTTGACTCAGTGCCTGGCGCCCGGCGGCATCGAACCCGCCCGTGCGGTTGCCATCGCCCTGCAGATAGCCAGCGGACTGGAAACCGCCCACGCCGCCGGCATTGTCCACCGCGATCTCAAGCCCACCAACATCATGATCGGCGCCGGCGACTCGGTCAAAATCCTCGACTTCGGATTGGCCAAGCCGAACGCGCAATTGCCGCAAGATTCCCTGGCGCCGCACACCATCGAAGGCCGCTTCGCCGGTACGGTGGCGTATGTGGCCCCCGAGCAGGCCGAAGGCAAGGCCGTGGACGCGCGCGCCGACATTTTTTCGTTCGGCTGCGTTCTCTTCGAATTGCTCACCGGGCGCCAGGCCTTCCAAGGCCAGTCCGCCATGTCCGTGGTGGCCAAGATTCTCCAACAGGATGCGCCCACGGTCGAAAGTCTGGCCGCTGGCACCGATCCCCGCTTGGGAGAGATCGTCGGCCGCTGTCTTCGTAAGAATCCCGGCGACCGGTTTCAGACCGTATCGGAATTGAAGGAGCGGCTGCGCGAATGCGTCGTCCCGGAGCGCGTACCCATCCCGCGCATCGCCTGGCGCAGGGCCGGATTGGGCGGATGGGCGATCGCGGGCGGCGTCCTCGCTCTGGCATGTGGACTGACCTGGCTGGCCGTAGGGCATTTCCGGAGCGCACCGCGGGAAGCCCCCTATATGCTCAACCGCCTGATAGCCGACGGTGGTCTTGCGGAAGATCCGGCCCTCTCGGCCGACGGCAAGTTTTTCGCGTTTGCCTCCGACCGCGTGGGCCATGGAAACCTGGATCTCTGGGTCCAGCCCACGGCTGGCAGCGATCCCGTGCAACTCACCTTCGGACCGTCCAACGTCAGCGAGCCGGTCTTCTCCCCGAACGGCACCCAGTTGGTCTTTCACGCCGATGGGCCGGGCGCGGGCCTGTACACCATCTCCACCCTGGGGGGACAGCCGCGTTTGCTGGCGGCCGGCGGGCACGATCCGCGCTTCTCGCCCGATGGCCAGTGGCTGGCATTCTGGGTCGGGGAACCGGGACGCTCCATGCTCCCCGGCTCCGTGCAGGCCCTGGTCATTCCGTCCTCGGGCGGCGACGCACGGCCTATCGCTTCCAACCTGGATGCGTCCGGCAGCCCCGTTTGGGATCCTAGCGGCCAACGCCTGCTGTGCATAGGCCGCGGAAAAGGCGCGGGCAAGGTTGGTTGGTGGCTGGCCGACTTCAAGCAGCAGTTCGCGCGGCCCACAACGATACGGGAGTCGCTAATGGACTCCCGGTTGAACGAGCCCCAGGGAAGCGAGTGGTACAGCCCTTTGGCTTGGCTGTCCGACCACACGGTTCTGACCGCGGCAAGACAGGACGACTCCAACAACATTTGGGGAGTGCGGGTCTCGAGCGACGGGACCGTTCTGGATGAGCCTCGCCGTTGGACCGCGGGAACCGCTCTGGAGCGGCACGCCAGTGCCACAATCGCTGCGGACGGGCGCGTCAGACTGGCATACGACGCGCTGAACGTCGCCACCTCCATCCGCAAGGTCGCTCTCACGCGCGATGGCGCCGCGGCTAGCCAGCCCGAGGTGCTGCTCAAGGGCCAGGGCGAAGTCGGCTCGCCGTCGCTCAGTGCCGATGGCGGCAAGCTGGCCTTCACCACCAGACAGCCGCTCCGCCAGTTCTTCCGGGTGCTGGACATGGCGTCCGGGCAAGTGGCACCTGTGACCACCATCCGGTCCTCCGAATCCGGCACTGTCGTGTTGAGCCGCGATGGCGGCACGCTTGCCTATTCAATCGGTAGCAAAGGGTACCTGATTACGTCCAAGGGAGGCGTCGCCGATGCCGTCTGCAGCCATTGCGGCCTGCCGACCGATGCCGGCATCGATGGTTCCGAGGTGCTGTTTGAATCGGGCAATACTACTAACCAGTTGTTCCTCTGCACCCGGCAGGCGCAACAGCGGCCCATCGCCAGGATCGTGGACCGTCCCGGGTTGTACATTTCCGCGGGCCGATGGTCGCCCGACCACCGCTGGATCCTGTTCTGCGGCGCCCAGAACCGCAAAAAGACCGTCTATCTGGTCCCGGTGACAGCCGACGGAACGGCGACCGCCTCGCAGCTTGTCCCGCTCTCCGACCCGGGCTACGACGCCTGGGAGCCCGCTTGGTCGCCAGACGGCAGGCACGTCTATTTTGTGGCCGACGCGGACGGTTTTGGCTGTATCTGGGGCCGCGACATCGAGCCCGCCACCGGTCGCCCTTCCGGCTCCCTATTTCCGGTCGCCCACTTTCACCAATTGCGCGAAGTCGTCCGCGGTCCTACCGCTTTACTGGGCGGAATCGGGCTCTCGGTCTCACGCCAATTCCTGGTATTCACTGTAAGGGAAACCACCGGTGAAATCTGGCTTCACCTGACTTATCCGAGTGACCGGAAGTAACTACTCTTGTCCATACTTTCTAATAGAAAACCAATCTGAAATGCGCTACGATCTCTTTGGCGCGTCCTGACATGGTGGATTCCCCCTATCTCGGAGAGCTTCCTCTTGCGCCCCGCATCAGCGTTGTGACGATCACGCGCAACGAAGGACCGGAACTTGAGGCCACGTTGCGAAATCTTCGGGAGACCGCGCCGCCCGGCCAAGTGCAATGGATTGTGGTGGATGACGCCTCCACCGACGATTCGACCGGTTTTCTGGACTCCCTGCCGGACGTCGCCGTGCTGCGTTCGCCCGGACTGGGCGTCGCGCGAGCGCGGAATTTTGGAGCGGAGCATGCCTCCGGCGACATTATCCTCTTCGCCGACGCCCACGTGCGCGCGCCTCAAGATTGGCACCTTCCGATCATCGATGCCCTGCGCGACAAGCGCGTGGGAGCGGTTGCGCCCGGCATTTACAGCCTGGCCAGACCCGAGTGCCGCGGCTTCGGGCTGAGCCTGGCAGGCCCCGACCTCCGCTCCCCCTGGCTGCACAAGACCGGAAGCTCTCCGTATCCCGTGCCTGTCCTGCCGGGGTGTTTCCTGGCGATGCGGCGCGAAACGTACCGGCAAACCGGAGGATACGATTCCGGGATGCGCCAACTGGGAGGCAACGACGCCGAGTTGAGTTGCCGCTTATGGCTCAGCGGGTACGAGCTGAAAGTGGTGCCCGACCTGGAAATCGGCCATCTGTTCCGCTCCACCGCCCCATATCCCGCGCAGTGGATGGCCTTGCTGCACAATCGCCTCCGCATGGCGCTGGTGCACTTCCATGCCGAACGCGTGGAACGCGTGGTGCATGCCTTGTGCGCCTACAAGTCTTTCCCCGCCGCCGTTGCCATGACGCTCGATACCGACGTTTACGAGCGCCGGGCACAGATGGCGCGAACCCGGCGTTTCGATGACGACTGGTTTTTTGAACGATTCACACTCACGTGCTAAAGGAGAACCACACCATCATGACGAATCAGCAAACTCACCCACTTCCGCCGGATGTCTGGGGTGAACCACCGGCTGCGGAGTTCGAGCCACGCTACGACTGCGCTCCACCATCCGATTCGCCAACCACCCTGCTTCCGACAAAGCCGCCGATTCCGACTCTGGAGCCGGGGGCATAATCGGCGCGGCTAAACCGGCGAGGAACCGTTAGGGCCGGGGCGGGAGTCCGCGGCGCGTGTCAGCTCGGCGTATAGCCATGCGCGGGCCACGCTCCATTCCCGCTTTACCGTCCGCAGGGAGATGTCCAGTACCTCGGCCACCTCTTCTTCCGTGAGGCCGCCGAAGTAGCGCAGTTCCACGATCTGGCTCTGCCGGCTGTCCAGTTGTTCCAACCGGTCGAGGGCTTGGTCCAGGGCCAGCAGTTCATCGGCGTTGCGCATGGGGAAGGTCGCCGCACTATCGGTGTCCGTGCGTTCCCACCCCGCACCGCGTTTCTGCGCCGCTTTCCGCCGGCTGTGGTCCACCAGTACGCGTCGCATGGCGCGCGCCGCCACGTTGAAGAAATGGAAGCGGTCGCACCACTGCACATCGTGATTCTGAACCAGGCTCAAGTAGGCGTCCGTGGCGAGCGACGTGGCCTGCAGAGAGTTGCCGGGCCGTTCCGTGGCCATGATGTTGCCGGCGATGCGGCGCAGTTCTCCGTATACCAACTCCGCCAGGCGTTCTCTGTCCGCCGGCGAACTGGAGTCTCCGTCGTTGAGCAGTCGCGTAATTTCGTCCGGATTCGAGCCGGACGTACTCTCAAGCCATGGCCACATCACGCCGTATCAACTTGCGCGCAAGCCGCCTCCCCCGCTCTAGCCGCCCCCGCCGGGTTCTTCCGCCGTCCGTTCCGCCCGGTATTTGGCCCAGTAACGCCTCATCCGGTCGGAAACCTCCTGCCGCTCCTCCGGAGGCATGGGCTTTCTGCCCTTCCTCTTGGGCTTCGGCAATTCCGGAACCTGCACCGCGTTCCGTTGCAAATCCTCGAGTGCGACAATCACCAGCTCGAGTTTAGCTTTATCCTCCAATAAGTCCTGAATGATCTTTGCCAGATCCATTCTTTTGCAGCCCCTGCCGACACAATCCTTAGATCGTCTCCGATGCCGCCCAGGAGATCTCCGGTCTGTTCTAAACCACGAATTTGGACTTCAGCAGCAGTCTAGCACAAGGTCGCGGCCCGGACCGCCGGCTCCGGCTGGCCGCCCGGCTTCCGCATCCCATATCCCGTGCCCGTTCTTCGTAAAACTTTGGCACCTTTTGGCGCCGTTCCGCGCCTTTAGAGGTGACGTGGATTTTAGTATGAAGGTTAGCAAACCCTCTTGCCGCAACGATCGCCATCCGGCATGGCCTGAGGCTGTGCAGATTCTCTCCCGGCGGAAACTGCTCGCCAGGAACTACCAGCTTCTTGTAGGAGAACTTCGCTCCCACCGGCGCGCCGCCGCCGTTTATACTCGCAATCCGTCTGTTTCGGCCCTTCATCTGGTCAAGATTCGCCGCAGGAGCCTGGACGTCGTCCTGGGCCGGTATCTGCGCACGCTGGCTGAACTGCGTAGTGCCGTCGAAGTCGTGTACCCCGCCGGAACGGCACGTCCCGGGCGGAGGAGACTGCACGCGTGTTCTCGCCGGTAGCGTGCATCATGGGGTACGCTACCGGCGGGGCGCGGAACGGCGCCTGCCTTTCTTGAGTTTTGCAAGTCTCTCCCTGCCGCACCCAGTCCCTGGGCCTCCCCAATAGGGGCCCGGGGAAGGACGTTCGATGTGCGCGCGACTGGACTGTGCGGAACGGCAGTCTCGCCCACCCTCGCCCCACGCTAAAATAGGACCATATGCAATTTCCGCGCCTGATGATCGTCCGCCAGAAGTTCCCCGACCGCCGCATTTCCGACGTTGCCGCCGAGGTTCAAAAGCAGCTCAATGCTTCCGGCTTCGCCTCCCGCGTTCAGCCTGGAGCGCGCATAGCCATCGGTGTCGGCAGCCGCGGCATCCACAACATCGCCACCATTGTGCGCAGCGTGGTGGCTTTCTGGAAGGACCGCGGCATGCAGCCGTTCCTCTTCCCCGCCATGGGAAGTCACGGAGCCGCCTCCGCCGCCGGGCAGGCCGATGTTCTGGCGCACTACGGCATCACCGAAACCTCCATGGGGTGCCCGCTGGTCAGCCAACTCGAAGTAGTCTCCCTCGGCAAGACCGCCGATGGCATCGAAGCCTTCATGGACAAACTGGCCTACGGTTCCGACGGCGTCTTCCTGGTGGGCCGGGTCAAGTGGCATACGGATTTCGCCGGCGCCATCGAGAGCGGATTGTTCAAAATGATGGCCATCGGGCTCGGCAAGTTCGCCGGCGCGCAGCGCTACCACAACTACGCCTACCGCCTGGGGCTGGAACACGTCATTCGCAGCGTGGGCCGGCAGGTGCTCAAATCCGGGAAGATTCTGGGCGGACTGGCAATTCTGGAGGACGCCTCCCACAACACCGCCAAGCTCGACGCGGTGCCGGTCGAAATCATGGAGCAGCGCGAGGAAGAGAACTTGGCGCTGGTGAAATCCTGGATGGCCAAAATCCCCGCCGACGCCGACATCCTGATCATGGATGAAATCGGCAAGAACATCAGCGGCGCGGGGATGGATACCAAGGTGGCCAACCGCGGGGTCAACGGCGAATACAATCCGTGGCCCAATACCCCCAAGTTCCAGCGCGTTTTCATCCGCAACCTGAGCGAGCTCACTTATAACAGCGGTGTTGGCATGGGCATGGCCGACGTGGTGACCGACCGCCTGGTCAACCGCATCGACTGGGAGCCGACGCGAATCAATTCGATCACCGCCAATACCCCGGCCGCCATTCGTACGCCGGTGCATTTCGCCACCGACCGCGAATGCCTGGAGCGTTTCGCTCCCACCGTAGGAAAGCTCGATCTCTCCGAAGTGACCTATGCCTGGATTCGCAATACCATGGAACTGGGCCGTCTGGGCTTGAGCGAGAATCTACGTTCCGTTATCGAGCGGAACCCCGAGTTGGAGATCGAATCCATCGGCGAGTTCGATTTCGACAACCACAACGACCTGATCAGCCCCTTCATCCCGATCGAAGAATCGGCCGGGATACACTAGCCGCATTGCGGTGACAGGGGACTTAATTCCGCATCGGAATTGAGTTGCCTGTCAACGAATTGTCCCAATCCCCCGAGCTTTTGCGGCAAGGTTTGACCGAGTCGTGCTGTACCTTGACCATCGACCCGTTCGGTTTGAAACGATGCGCCCTGGATCTGGGACCGCCAGGCATCCCGATGAGTCGGGATGCGGCACGTATGAGTACGTGCGCCACAACATCGAACTGGGATGTGAGAAGGTCGCCTCAGGGCTCTCGGGTTCCAGACTATACCATCTATGTCTTAAACTGAACGGTGCCCATGCCCCGCAAACTTCTCCTTCTCGCCTGCCTGGCCCTCGCCGCGACAGCCGCCGAACGCGCCCGCTACAACTTCGATCCCGGGTGGAAAGTCTTCACCGGTGACGACCCGGCAGCCGTTGCCCCCGCTTTCGACGACTCCTCCTGGAAGCCCGTCGCCCTGCCCTACGCCTGGAATGAAGACTCCGCCTTTCGCGTGAGCATCCACGACCTTCCCACCGGCATCGCCTGGTACCGCAAACATTTCACCGTGCCCGCCGACGCTTCAGGCCGGAAGATCTTCCTCGAGTTCGAAGGCATCCGCATGGCCGGAGAGTTCTACCTCAACGGCAAACTCATCGGCCGCCACGAAAATGGCGTCATGGCTTTCGGCTTCGATGTCAGCGCGGCCGTCGTTCCCGCGCCGGGCGAGAACGTGCTCGCCGCGCGCATCGACAATTCCTGGACCTACCGCGAAAAGGCCACCGACACGCCGTTTCAGTGGAACGACCGCAACTTTTACGCCAACTATGGCGGCATCAATAAAAACGTCTACCTGCACGTCTCAGGTAAGCTCTATCAGACCCTGCCGCTCTACTCCACGCTGGGGACTACCGGCGTCTACATCTACGCCCAGGACATCGACGTTCCCGGCAAGAGCGCACGCATCACGGCCGAATCGCAAGTCAAGAACGAATATGCGGACGCCCGAACCGTCGCCTACCAGGCGGTGATTGTGGACATGAGCGGCAACGCCGTCCAGACGCTCGACGGAGGGACCTACACTCTGGGGCCCGGCGAAACCAAGACGCTCACGGCTTCCGCCCGCGTTGACGGCCTGCACTTCTGGAGCTGGGGCTACGGCTACCTCTACACCGTCCGCACCATTCTCAAGATGGACGGCCAGCCGGTCGATACCGTCTCCACCCGCACCGGCTTCCGCAAGACCGAATTCGTTAACGGGATGGTCAAGCTCAATGGCCGCGCCATCCATCTCAAGGGATACGCCCAGCGCACCACCAACGAATGGCCCGCCGTGGGCCTGTCGGTCCCCGCGTGGCTCAGCGATTTCAGCAATCGCCTGATCGTCGAAGGCAACGGCAACCTGATCCGCTGGATGCATGTCACGCCGTGGAAGCAGGACATCGAGTCCTGCGACCGCGTGGGCCTCATCGAGTCTATGCCGGCCGGCGATTCCGAAGGCGACACCACCGGCCGCCGCTGGGAGCAGCGCGTGGAGTTGATGCGCGACGCCATCGTCTACAACCGCAACAACCCCAGCATCCTGTTCTACGAAGCCGGCAATAAGGGCGTCACCGACGATCACATGCGGCAGATCAAAGCCCTGCGCGACCAGTTCGATCCCCACGGCGGACGCGCCGCAGGTTCGCGCGAGATGCTCGGCAGCGCCGAGGCGGAGTACGGCGGCGAGATGCTCTATATCGACAAGAGCCGCACCAAGCCGCTGTGGATGATGGAGTACTCCCGCGACGAAGCCCTGCGCAAGTATTGGGACGAGTTTACGCCGCCTTTCCACAAGGACAGCCCCGACTACAACCGCAACCAGGATTCCTTCGCCATCGAAGACGTCCGCCGCTGGTTCGACTATTGGAGCGAACGGCCCGGCACGGGCGAGCGCGTCAACGCCGGCGGGGTCAACATCATCTTCTCCGATTCCAACACGCACTTCCGCGGCGATGAGAATTACCGCCGCTCGGGCGAAGTGGACGCCATGCGCATTCCCAAGGAGGGCTACTTCGCCCACCAGGCGATGTGGGACGGCTGGGTGGATGTGGAACGTCCCGCCATTCACATCATCGGCCACTGGAACTACGCGCCGGGCGTGAAGAAGAGCGTGTCCGTGGTCTCCAGCGCCGAGAAGGTCGAACTGGTGTTGAACGGCAAGTCCCTGGGCTTCGGCGAGCAGAGCAGCCGGTTTCTTTACACTTTCCCCAATGTCGAATGGCAGCCCGGGACCCTTCAGGCCACGGGGTTCGACGCGCGCGGCCGCAAGGTGTGCCAGACGCGCGTGGACACCACCGGTCCGCCCGCGTGGATTCGCCTGACGCGGCACGTCGGTCCCCAGGGATTCCTGGCGAATGGTTCCGACCTCGCGCTGATCGACGTCGAAGTGATGGACGGCCAGAACCGCCGCTGTCCCACCGCCCTCAACCCCATCCACTTCGCCATTTCCGGGCCGGCCGAATTCCGTGGAGGCATCGCGCAGGGGCCCGACAATTACATCCTCTCGAAGACTCTGCCGGTGGAAGGTGGAATCAATCGCGTGTTTCTGCGTTCCACTACCCGGCCTGGAAGGATCGTGATTCAGGCCATGTCCGAAGGCTTGTCGATGGGCGTGGTTGACCTGATTTCGCGGCCCGTGCCGGTTTCGGGCGGCCTCTCGCAGGAACGGCGCGATGCCGGGCTGGCGTCTTATCTGGGCCGCGGACCCACGCCCGCCGGCCCGTCGTTCACCGTCTCGCGCCTGCCCGTTCCGATTGCCGGTTCGACCGCTGGCGCCAACGCCGATCGGGCCGTCAAGAGTTATGACGATAACGAATCCACCCATTGGGACAGCGACGGCCAGTTGGCCAATGCCTGGATCCAATACAGTTTCGACCAGCCAGCCACGCCCACCTCAGTCGTAATGAAGTTGCTCGGTTGGCGCAGCCGCAGCTATCCCTTGCGCATTTCCGTGGACGGCGTGGAAGTCTTCGCCGGCTCCACGCCCGTGAGTCTCGGTTATGTGACCCTTCCACTCAAACCGGTGAAGGGCAAGAGTCTGAAGATCGAGATGACCGGTCCGGCCCGCGGCCAAGGGGGTATCAACATCACGGAACTGGCCAATACGCGCGACCCCGCCGCTTCGGGAGCCGGCCTGGCGGGCGGCGCCACCCTGAGCCTGGTCGAAGTGGAGATCTACCAGTCGGCGAAGTGACGCAGGGTGAATGATCCACCCGCTGCTGCGGACGGTTCTCTCAGATGCGTAATGTGGGGCAGGTTGGCAACCTGCGGCGGGTTGTCAACCCGCCTGGGCGGCACTGCGCAAATCTCGATGAGCAAGTTGTCCGCCCGATCGTCAATCAGTCGAGGCGAGAGAGCCCTTCGTCCGAAACACCGCGAACTCGAGATCGATATTGCTGGCGGGAAAGAGAATCTCGCGGCGCTTTTCATCCGGCACTCGAAACACGCGTAGCAATTCGTAATCCCGCTCGATCCACGGATACCGCGGCTGCCCGTCGGCGGATAGATACTCGCGCGGCCTGAGGACCAGGAACGTGGGGCGCAGATGGTCCAGCATGGGAATCAGGCCGCGCTCTCGGGGATGCTCGCGGAGATACCGGACTACTGTGCGGCTGCATAGCCCCGGGTAATCGTAAACCGGACGGCGCGAGTAGTACGCGAGATAGCCCAACGACTCGGACCCGATGGTGTCGCCGGGCTTCGCCACGCTGCCCAAGTAGCGCCCCACCGCCTCCCGCCCCCCAGTCTCGACGTAGCGCTGAATGGCTCGGTCGGAGCGCATGGTGGCGGGCAGAATCAGCACAATCGACGCCAGGTAGGCGACACCCACGGCCGCCGCCGCAAGGCCGCGAATGCGCGGCGAAACGAAGGTCTCCAGTATCCGCCATAGGCCGTAAAGGCTGCCCACGATCCCCACCGCCGCCACCGGCCCCGTGTACCATCCGAAGATGAAGTTGGCGCAGAAGGTCAGATACAGGGAGTATGCTCCCAGGAACGCATAGACCAGCAGGGCCTCGGAGTGCCGCTTGCGGATGGCCGCGACCACACCGGGCAGGGCCAGCAGAACCGCCAGGCGGGCGATGGTGTGGCCATCCCAGAGGGGCTGAAACCCGGTTCCATTTCCGCCGTATGCGGGGCCCAGAGTCGCGAAAACCGAGAAGAACCGCCATCCCACTAGCGCCACCTTCGCTACCGCCGGCAACCTCCCAAGCTGCGCGAACACGCTCGAGTAGCCCAGGGACTTCGCCACAATCGTGTTGGGAACCGGGCTGCCGTAGTACAGAAATGTAAAGACAAGCCACGGCCCATAGAGCACCAGCAGTCCGCCGGCCACGGGCGCCAGACGCCGCCATTCGCGGCGTTTCCAGGATCGCCACAGTTCCACGAAGCACGCCATCCCCACCCAGATCGCCGCGTCCGGCCGCGCCAGCATGGCAAAGCCCAGCGACCAGCCCTTTTGCCATTGGGTGCCGCGCTGCAGGCAGTAGATTGAGCCCAGGTACGCCACCGCGACCAACTGCGTCTCCATCCCGGCCATTCCCCACATGATCTGGTGGTGCTCGAAGGCCAGGAACGCCGCCGCCGTCAGAGCCAGCGAATGCGGAAGCCCGAGGTTCAGGCAGATCCGCGCGCCCAACCAAGCCGCAATCCCGCCGCAAAGGGCCGAAACGATCTTCAGGAACGAGAGCCCAAACCCCGGGTGAAGCAGATCGCCGAGCAGCGGGAACAGCACGCTGAGCGGGCTCGTGAATCCGTGCAACGGCGGTTCGCCCGGCTGCACGTGAGTCAATCCCAAACCGCGGACGGCATTCTCCGAATGGAGAACCGTGATGAGCGCGTCCTCCCATGTCCGGCCGGTATAGATCCAATAGAACAGGCGAATCGCCACCGCCGAAACGACGACCAGAGTCAGAGCGCGGGAGAACCACCTGGGGGTTCCGGAATTCATGCCCAGGATAGTAGCATGCCGTCTATCGGTGGGGCTCCAAACCGCGGATGCGGCAGCGCTTCAATCCCTCAGTCCGTCAAGGTCGGCGCCATTGTTTCCGCGTTGTCCTTCACCAGGTCCAGCACGATGCCGAACCGGTCGCCGCGCATGACGGAGCGTACGAACTCGAAGGGCTTGTCATTGGGCGGCAGTGCCACGCGCTCCGCCGCCTGGCGGTCCGCCAACGACCCCAGGTATGTTTCGCGGGCCCGCGCCGGGTACAGGCCGTATCGCCCTTGCAGCGCCTCGTAGAGCGAGACATTTTCCGGGCTTTCCTTTTCCAGCCCGCGTACCAGCGCGGCCCTTCGTCGAAGTTGCTGCGGGCCACCAACGTGCTGCGGCCCCGCTCGCGGCGAATGTAGCTCTATTCGGCCAGCCCTTGCATCCCCTGCCGTACCGTGATCTTGCCGACCCCGAAGCGCTCGGCGATTTTGGTCTCCGTGGGAATCTGCTGGCGAACTCGGCAAGCAAACTCGGCATTGACATCTTATGTTTAGGATGACATAATCTTCACCAATTGCAAAAAGGGTCCGTTCATTTGTGCCCTGGCGCGAGTGATGAAACGAAGTTCTTAGGACGTTAGTTGACTAGTTGAACGTTAGTTGAAAGGGGTCGCTATGGTTGGAAAAACGTGGATTACGATTGGGGGAATACTCTGCCTGAGCGTCGCCTCGGTGTATGCCCAGGAAGTCAGCGCCGGGATAACCGGACGTGTCATCGACCCGTCGAAAGGCGCTATCGTAGGCGCCAAAGTCACGGCCAAAGATCTGGATCGTGGCACCGATTGGCCTACCACTACTAACGCCGATGGTATTTATGCCTTCCCGCGCATACCCGTCGGCAGGTATGAAGTGAAAGTCGAAGCCAAAGGCTTCAAAACGCACATCAACCCAGAGGTTACGCTGGAGGTCGATCAAAGGGCGCGCATCGACGTGTCGATGGAAGTCGGCTCCATCACCGAAGCCGTTTCCGTCACCGGCGAAGCTCCGCTACTACAGGCCGACACCACACAGGTGGGCGCGGTGGTCTCGTCCGATATGGCCAGCAATACGCCGCTGATCAGCCGCAATCCGGTGGCGCTGACGCTGCTGATGGCGGGCGTCACCACGCCCGATCCGTCGAGTTTCAACAGCGGCCTGCGTAGCGCGGGCGGCGGGCGTCCTTACGTGAACGGCAATCGCGAGGAGGCCAACAACTTCCTGCTCGACGGCGTGGACAACAATTTTACGTCGGATAACCTGGTTTCCTACCAGCCCAATCCCGACGCCATCGAAGAGTTCAAACTGATCACCAGCAACGCTTCGGCGGAGTTCGGAAACTTTCAGGGCGGCGTGGTCAACGTGGTGATCAAGAGCGGCACCAACCAGTTCCACGGCGATGTGTTCGAGTATTTTCGCAACGACAAGTTGAACGCCGACAATTGGGGGCGCAACTGGCAGGGTTTGCCGACGTTGCCGCTGCGGTGGAACCAGTTCGGCGGTACCATTGGGGGCCGCATCGTCAAGGACAAGCTGTTCTTTTTCGCGGATTTCCAGGGTCTGCGGCAGGCCAGTCCGCCAGCTCTCAGTTCGGCAACGGTAATGCCAATGGCATGGCGCGGCGGCGATTTTTCGTCGCTGCTTTCCGCCACCGGCACTTTTAGCATCGGCAAAGTCATCCAGCTCTACAATCCCGCTTCCGCCGATCCGACGACCGGCCTGCGCGCGCCTATCCCCGGCAATCTCATCCCGGTGGGCCTGCTGAGCCCGGCAGCGGTCAAACTGATGAGCAATCAGACGCTTTACCCGGCTCCGCAGACCAACACAATTACCACACCCAATTACACCTACAGCAGCGCCAGTTACATCCGGTCGGACCAGGGCGACGCCAAAGGCGACTGGCGGCCCCACGAAGCCGATTACGTCAGCTTCCGTTACTCTCACGGGCACCAGGACAATCCGGGCGTGAACAC
>Ga0181529_10001387_pt1 | contig 31315 bp, 23 predicted proteins | sample PEATcosm2014_Bin_36_FD_119763 | JGI IMG/M metagenome (GOLD analysis project Ga0181529, IMG submission 119763) | Peatland microbial communities from MTU Mesocosm Facility, Houghton, MI, USA - PEATcosm2014_Bin10_30_metaG | ecosystem: Environmental > Terrestrial > Soil > Wetlands > Peat | place... | reverse complement strand
GGTCCAAGGAAGCACTCGATCAAGCCATCACGGTGATGCTCCCTCAGATCACACCAGAGAACGCAGCGGCATGGTTCAAACACTGCATCGACAGTCTACAGATTTAGGGAAAACGCTCTAGCCCCCTGGGAACGAGTGTGCATCGAACGGGGCTTCAGCCCCGGAGACGGCTTTTCGGGGTTCGCTCTGCCCCGCGATGCGGTTTGCCCCACCTTTCCGCGGCTCTTCGAAGGAAAGGGCGGGAGACCAAGAACCCACCCCAGCCGCTTTCTCCTCCGCTCTTTGCAGATTTTTACCCTCTCTTCCGGCACAATCGATCCATGACAACTCCGAAGCCGCTTCGCCCGAAATGCAATTCAGGCAGTCAAAAGCCAGACAATTCCTGCAAAACCTCCCGTAAGTCATTTGCTTGGACGATTTGCGGCTAACCCCAATGATATGACGATTTTAGCGCGACGCCCCTTCCGTATCCTGTTGAAACCAAGGATTTTATTTCCAAAATATGGGGGGGGGTGCATGAAGGCGGCGCGGGTGCGCGGGTGCCCCCGGTCTCGCTTCTGAGACCGGGGAGAGATTGGAACTCCGTCCCGCTCGAAGAGCAGCCCTACTCCGGCGGCAGCAGCGGCAGGGTCAGGTTCTGGGCGGCGGCGGGACGGCTGCGCGGGGCCTTCTTGAACGTGGCGTCGCGGCGGTGCAGCGGGTAGGCCGGCTGTTTGCCGTCCAGAATCTGCTGGATGGTGAGGATTTGCAGCTTGGGGTACACCGTGCCGTCGGTGGATTTGTAGAATCCGGCCTCGGCGGCCTCGCGCAACATGGGCTTGGTCGGCTCCTCGAAGCAGAGAAAGACGCCGATCTCGGCCTTCTCGCGGGTCAGCACGCCCACCAGGTCGCGCACCTGCGGCACGGAGACGCCGCCCGCCTTGACGGAAAACACAATCTGCTTGGACTGGCCGGAGTCGTCGTCGTGGAAGTAGAGGCGGCCGTCGATGCCCCGGTCCGCGCCTTTCTTCTGCTCGGCGGGACGCGCGCCCACCTGGCCCAGCGCCCACCACTGGAACTGGTACTTGTCCTCGGCGGCCAGAGCCGCTGCGCCCTGGTAGTCGGTGGGCTCGCCCACCACGTCGTAGGTGGACTTAATCTCCGGGCCGAAGGCGTCGGAGAGGCGCTTTTTAATCAGGCCGATGGCCAGGTGGGTGATGTCGATGCCGATCCACTGGCGATTGAGCCGCTGGGCCACCTGCACCGTGGTCCCGCAGCCGCAGAAAGGATCGAGAACTACATCGCCCTCGTTCGAGCTGGCCTTGAGGATGCGTTCGAGCAGGGCTTCGGGCTTTTGCGTGGGGTAGCCGAGACGCTCTTGAGCCTGCGCTCCGATCGGCCCAATGTCGGTCCATATGTCCTGAAGCGGGACGCCTGGCATTTCGTCTAAGTATCGCTTATATTCGGGCATCCCATCGAATGTGTGGCGAATCCGCCCTTCCATCGCGAATTGCCGCATATTCGCCTTGGAATACGCCCAATATCTGCCTTGATATGGACGAGCGCCCGTGTACTCCCAGCCCTCTTTTGGGCTCAGGAATTCATCATCTAGGTCTGCAACCCAGCGCTCGTGTGCGCCCAGGTGCTTCTTGACTCTCCATTCGTACTCTGTGTCGCCGCCTGGTCGGGCAGCGGTGAGGTTATCGCGCCGAAACCGACGTCCAGTATCTTCATCGACGAGGGCATAATCGCGGCCACTATACGATTCGTCGTACTTGGTAAATTGGGGACTCCACACAAGTTCTTCCCCTTTTACGTAAAACAGCAAGACGTCGTGGATATGGCCGTAGTTCTTTAGACCTTGTTTGGTATCGCTGTGCGCACTGCTCCGCTTCCAAACCACCTCCGAGCGGAACATCTCCGGCCCGAACACCGCGTCCATCAAAATCTTGAGGTAGTGGCTGGCGGTGGGGTCGCAGTGCAGGTAGATCGAGCCGGTCTCCTTGAGCACGCGGCGCAACTCGACGAGGCGCGGGGCCATCATGGCCAGGTAGGCCATCATGTCGGAGTTGAAGAGGAAGGTCTTGAAGGCGCGCAGGGCGTCGGCCACGCGTCCGCCCTGCTCGACGATCTGCTCATAGGAGCGCGCGGCGTCGAGGTTCCACTCCCAGGTGTCTTCGAAGGCGTGGATTTGCGAGCTGGACTGCGAGCCGTCCTTCTCCGCGAAGAGCACGTTGTAATCCTGGCGGGAGTTGAAGGGCGGGTCGAGATAGACCAGATCGACGGACTCGTCCTTGACATGCATCTTGAGGACATCGAGGTTGTCGCCGTAGTAGAGCTTGTTCTTCTGGGTAGTCACGGGATTGGGTTGAGGGTAACACAAGAGCAGGGGTCGGGGATCAGGGATCAGGCAGGGCAATCGCATGGAGACTGTTTTGAAAGGGCACGGCTTCAGCCGTGCCGATTTCGAAGCCCAGAATGTGACGGCTTTAGCCGCGGAGGGACGCATTGAAGTCTTCAAAACCATCCCTCAGGGCTCAAGCCCAGAATTCCTCTGGCTGTTTTCCGGCACGGCTGAAGCCGTGCCCTTTCAAAGCCCCTTCTCTGGTGGTGGATTCTTCATGCGATTGCCCTGAGGGATCAGGGATCAGGGAATGGGACGACCGGGAGCCTCCTGTATCCTCAAGAGAGATGGCCGTTTGAGTTCGCTATCCCCTGAATCCTATGCGCTATACGACACAATTCTTGCTTTCGGCCATGGCAGCGGCGCAGTTTCCCGCGCCGGATGCGCCGGAGATTGCCTTCCTGGGCCGCTCGAATGTGGGCAAATCGAGCCTGCTGAACACCCTGGTGGGCGAAAAGGCGGCCAAGGTCTCGCAGACGCCGGGACGCACCCGGGCCATCAACTTCTTTGCCCTGCTGGACCCCAGCCAGCGCCGCCGGATGGTCTTTGCCGACCTGCCCGGCTACGGCTACGCCAAGATCTCCAAGTCCATCTCCGCGGGCTGGCCGGCGTTTATCGAGCCCTATCTGTCGATTCGCTCGTCGCTCAAGCTGTGCATCTGCCTGGTGGACTCGAATGTGCCGCCGCAGGAGAGCGACCGCCAACTGATCGACTGGCTGCGCGCCGAGGGGCGCGGCTTTGCCGTAGTGGCCACCAAGATCGACCGGCTGAGCGGCAACCAGCGGACGCGCAACCTGCTTGCCCTGAAGAAAGGGCTGGAGTTGGACGAGGTGCTGCCCGTCTCCGCCAAGACCGGCTCTGGCATCAGGGAGCTGTGGGGCCGGATCGAGGCGCTGGGCGAGGCCGAGGGGTAAAGGTCTTCCCTGCCCCGCTGCGGAGTTGTGCTCTTCCACCCTTGCGTCCCGTCTCCGATCTTCGCATCGTGAATCGGGGGCGGTCTGTTTTCGAACCAATCAATCCGGAGTCGCCTGGCCCACCCGTTCGATGAGATCGGAAAACGTCTCTGCAGTGCATTCCAGCGATCTGAGCCGCCTGGCCTCTGGCCCCATGAATCGCGGAGAAAGGCGCAGCCATTGGCGGTTGACCTCATCTTCTGCCGGGAGAGAGTCAAGCAGCAGCGATTCGAACTCCGCCTGGCGTCGAACCCAAACTTGGGGAACCGCAACGGCTACGAAGGTCCTTCCCGCCCTGAGAGGCGCCGATTCCAGTGGACGCGCCCCACGAACCGCAAAGCCGGCAATCTCCGGCTTCGCGGAAATCGGCCAAGAGGACGGAGGCAGCAGGTCGGGCAGAACGCCCCTCTCCTGCATCTCCCGCAAGAGCTGCTCCTCTGCAACCATGGCCCCGACGGCAACACACTGGTGCTTCCGGATTTCGTTCTTCAAGATGCGCAATGCCTCGTCCAGCGAGGTCACCAGAAAGTCGATGACCCCATCCCGAATCGCTTTCCGGGCCAAGGCCGGGTCCTTTGCCGCAGCCAGCGACGCTACTTGGGCAATGTTCGCCCCGCGCACCAGCCGGCAACCCTGCGCATCCAATTCACCGGCATAGAGCAGCTTGCCACCCCGGCCAGAAACGACCGTGTGCCGGGCAATGGCCGCGTAGAGCCGGTAAACAGCGGCCAACTCCTGCTCGATTTCTGGCCTTGGGGCCGTACCGGAGGGTGAGTCCATGGGCTCATGCCTACCAGGCGGAGTACGGCTGACCGTCGGAGCCTTGCTCTTCCGAGCCGGAGTGGACATCGTCGATGCCGGGGTCGGTCTGGTCGATGGAGTGCAGGGCATCGCCCGTACTGGTCACCCAGGTGGTGGTGCTGCGGGTAATGGGATCCATCGGAATGGCCTTGAGATAGCCGTCTGTAATGAGATCCTCAAGCGTCTGCGGGGCCTTCTGCTTGTCTTCGGTATAGGAATCGATGGCCGTGCGCAGCACATGCAGATCTTCCTTGAGGACCGCTTCCTTGGCCTGCTTGAGAGCGCCCACATAGCTGGGGATAGCCACCACGGCCAGCACTCCAATAATGGCCATGACGATCATCAGCTCGATGAGCGTAAAGCCCGCGTCCTGTTTGCGCCGGATGTTCACTGAATCCTCTTGTCGGTACTCAATTCCTTGCTGTCGAGGGACATCCCCTCGGGGGCTAAAGCCCCCGTTGATTCTGTTGTACTTCCGGCACGACTAAAGTCGTGCCCTGACGCTTCTTGCCTTGCCCCGTGAGCCTTGCCGCAATCTGCAAAGCCGTGCCCTGACGCTTCTTGCCTTGCCCAAACAAGCTTTCCGCGGCCTGTGCCGCCGTGCCCTTTCAAAACATCGACCTGAGAGGAGATTTCTTTGCTAGCACTCTCGCTAACATGGCTCAGTCCTCTTTCTTCAGCACACTCCGCTGCCGCCCTACCAATCCGAATACTTGCTGCCGTCCAGGGCCGTTCCCGTGGACTTGGAATACACGTCGAAAACACTTTGCCCGCCATAGGAGTCCGACTTGGGATCGTCCTGCATGGAGCGCAAACCCCACTCGGCCCTGCCGGTCATCGGGTCCACCGGAATCTTGCGGAGAAATCTGACTTTCTTGCTTTGCACATCGACGCCCTTGACCAGCGTCTCCAGATCGGGCGGATAGTTCTGGCTATCCAGCTTGGTCTGGAAAGCGCCTTTGTCGGCAGCGTCCTTATAGTGGTCGATGGCGTCGCGCATCTCCCACAGATCGCGGCGCAGCTCCCGCTCCCGCTCTCTTTGGATTCTGAAGCGGGCCAGGGGAACCGCCGCCGAAGCCAGAATGGAGAGAATGGCCACGGTCACGATCAGCTCGACCAGGGTAAGGCCTCGCTCCTGGCTGGGACGCATCCGGATTGGCGAGGACAGACTCATGACCGTGGACCCATCGGCTCTTGCTTCCTACTTCACTTCCACGCTGATCTTGCCGCCCTGCACGGGCAACTGCTGCTGCGCGCTGTTAACCGCGGCCGGACGGAAGATGTCCACCACGGTGCTGCCTGCTGCCTTGGCCTGAAAACTGAGGACGCAGACAGCGCCCGAACCGCTCATCCCAGCCGCTCCGGCGGGACGCGAGGAATTGATGGTGATGGTGCCCGGCGGGTCTTCACGGTGAACCAAGGCCACCGCCTGCCCGTCCCGGCTCAGAAAGTCGCCGGCTACGATGCTGACCAGCGAAAGCTGGGCTGGATCGTATCTCAACTGCATGGGGACAGACGCAATATCGACACCGTGGCTGAGGACAATAGGTACCTGGAACGTTGCGCCGGCGGCGATGGGGCCAGGCGGCGGCGTCAAAGCCAGAGTCAGCGACGCCGGGCCAGGAGCAACAGGCGGAGGCGCGGGGGGTTGAGCGTCCCTGGGCGAATACGCGGAATCGCGCAATTGGGCCAAGGCAGCCGGCCCGGCGGCCTGCGCCGTCTGGCCCGGAACCGTGCCCACCCTTGACTGCGGACCCGGCGCCGTACGGACGGGCGGAGGCGCTTGCTGCGGGTTGGAGGCGGGCGCTTCGCCGGGAGTGTGGCGCAACTCGATGGTCTGCTGGCCAACGCCGGTGTCGATGGTGCGCAGGTTCACCGGAGTCAAATCCTGCCCGCGGACCACGTGGGGCACCATGAGAAACACAATCTCGTCGTCGGTGACGGTGTGGTCCTTGGAGCCGAAAAGATACTTGAGAATGGGAATCGAACTCAACCCAGGGATGCCGCTCCAGGCTTGCTGGTCCTGCTGGTTGAGGATGCCGCCCAAGATGTTGGCCTCGCCCTCGCGCAGGCGCACGGTCTGCTCGCTGGTCTTCTGGGCGATGATCGGCTCGGTGACGCCGCTGATGGTGGTCGATCCGCTCTGCGAGGTGACCTCGATCTTGATCTTGAGGGTGACATCGTGATCGAAATGGACGGTGGGCGTGATTTCAATATTGACGCCCACGTCGAGGTATTGGAACTGGGTATTGACCAGCGAGCTGACCGCCGAGGTGGCCGCGCCAGTCTGATAAGAACCGGTGGCGATGGGGATGCGCGAACCGATCTTCATGGTGGCCTTCTGCTGATCGGTGGCACGGATGCGCGGGTTCTGGAGGATCTTGGTGTTGGAGTCGGTCAGCAGCATGTTCGCGGTGGCCGAGCCGATGGTCACGGCGAAATTGGTGGCCTTGAGATGGGCCAGATCGTAAAGCGTCGGGGTAGTGGTGCTCGAAGTAGTGCTGGTAGTGGAGGTGGTTGAAGAAGTGCTGGTGGTGTTGGTTTGCAGCGCGACGCCCACGCTGCTGGGCCAGGAGAGGCCGATATTCTTCTCCCAGTTCTTGCTGACTTCGAGGACGGCAATGTCCACCACCACTTCGGGCCGCGCCTTGTCCAGATCGTTGACCAGCTTCTGCGCCAGCAGCAATTCGTCGGGGGTGCCGCGCATGACGATGGCGTTCTGGCTGGCCACGCCGTAGACCTTGGCGTTGGGCAGCACATTGCGCAGCGCCGTCTGCACGTCGTTGAGGTCGTTCTGCTGCCAGGCGTTGGTCAGGTAAAAGGTCTCGACCGCCTGCTCGTCGAGCTCGGTGCGCTTGGCGCGGGTGTTCTGGGCGACAAAGATGGAATTCGAGGTAACCGGACGCCAGAAGGTGTTGGACATGGTGCCCACAATGCGCAGGGCATCGAGCAGCGAGACGCCGTTCAGCTCCACCTGAATGCGCTTGGAGGTGTAGTCCGGGTCGAAGAGGATATTGACGCCCGCGGCCTTGCCCACAGCCTGGTAGATGATCTTGGAGTCTTCGGTCATGTGCAGGGTGAGGGGCTCGTTGGAGATGGGCTTGAGCTCGGGCGGCGCGCTCATGGAATCGATCTCCGACTGTTTTTCCGCACCTTCGGGAAGGCTGGTCTCGGCAATCGGGGCCTCGCCTTGCTTGGCGCGGACGCGGGCGATTTCCTGCTGGGCGGCCTCGTTGCCGGGATCGATCTCGGCGCCGCGCAGAAATTCGAGCAGCGCCCCCTGCTCGTCGCCGGATTGGAAGAGCTTGCGGCCCTTGGTCACATGGAGCGAAGAAGCGGAGATGCGCACGCGGTAAAGCGCCGCGCGGTAGCGCAGATCCTTGGGAGCGGCGGCGTAGGCCTTCTGGTAGTTGACGAAGGCCACGTCGTAGTCCTCGCGCGCCTCGGCCGCCTGCCCCCGCTTGAAGAAGGAGCCGGCCGATTCCGCGCGCAGCGAGACGGCGGACAGGCCAAAGACAGCCATAACGGCGAAAAGGGCGATCCAGAAGGCGGCTCTGGAGGCGGCCGGAACAACAACACGGCGGTTCATTGCACTCCCAAGCGTCTTAGCCGGCCCGCATTCGGCGGCGGGCCCTTGCGGGCTGCCTTGGCTGCCCGGGACGCAATTCCAATTGGTGTTTTTCCGCAACCAATACTGCCTCATTTTAGCAAAGCCCCACTGGAGAGGCACTAAAACCCGCTCCGATGCTAGGATGAAGATTCAAGGATGTTTGCATATGCCGCGCCAAACCAGTCACACGATCGTTCAGCCCACGCCCACCGGCCCGCAAAAGCCGGCGCGCCCGCGCGACCCGGTGGCCAGCGGCGAGCGGGACGCGGCATACAATCGCATGGCCGGTCACAACTACTTCATCCTGGAGAGGTTCGAGGCCGGCGTGGCGCTGCGCGGCACGGAAGTCAAGTCCATCCGCGAGGGCAAGGCCAACCTGCGGGATGCCTACGGCCTTATCAAGGACGGCGAGGCGTTTCTGCTCAACGTGCATATCGGTCCTTACTCCCACGGGAACATCTCCAACCACGACGAGACGCGCACCCGCAAACTGCTGCTGCATCGCGAAGAAGTTCGCAAGCTACTCTCCAAGACGCAGATCAAGGGTCACACGCTCATCCCCACGCGGCTCTACTTCCGCAACGGGCGGGTGAAGTGCGAATTGGCCGTGGCCAAGGGCAAGCAGGACTGGGACAAGCGGGAGACCGAAAAGCGGCGCGAAGGCGATCGCGAGGCCCGCGCCGCCGTCAATGCCAGCAAACACCGCATGGGGCGGTAACACTGGGCCGATTCTTAGAAACCCGCAACCATCGAAGCGGACTGTCTGAAACAACTGCTGTAGAAGTCCAAAGGAGCAGCGCCTCTTGTCAGGGCACGATTTCAGTCGCGCCCCCAGGGACCTGCGGCCTCCCCTACTTTCTCCCGGAGGGAGGAAGAGAGAATAGCCCAGGGTGAAACCCTGGGAGAGCGTTTTTCCCGAAAAGTTTCCGCCCCATCGGGGCGGTGAGAAGTGTAAGCACGAGGCAGTTGCCATCCAACGGTGAGCCTTCTATCTGTCCGCCCTTCCAGGGCGGAATCACTTCATTGCGAATCTTACCCAGGGTTGCGCTGCGCTTCACCCTGGGCTATTCTCTGCGGCTCCCTACGGGAGCAACTCGATGGCTCTGGCGGACGAGATCCTTTCGTGCCTTGCTGCCTTGCTGCTAGACTGTCGCGCATGAAACCGGACCTCTACACCAAAGCCATTCTCACCCTCATTGCGTTCATGCTCGTCATGATCGGTTTCCACCAATACCTTAGCCCTGCAACCGCCGTGAAAGCCGAGGGGCCGTTTGCCGGAGTGCAGTTCACTGGAACCACGGATGATTTCACAATGTTTGATCCACGGACCGGAGATATTTGGAGTTATACCAGCAACGGTGGCTACTCTATGCCACCACGCATGGAGCACGTGCGGATTTCTGCTCCGGGAATACCGGCTTCAGCCGTGGGGTGGTATTCCAAGAAGTAGTCTCGCATCGGGTAGAACTTGAGACTTCTGGCGCTTCTTGAAATGAAGGTGGTTGCACTTCTCAAGACTCAGTCTCAGGTTGAAATATTGGCTTGTGCGCCATTGCTGGATTGCGGTTGTATCACCGGCATCCCGGCAGTTGCCTTCGATCTCGATTCCCAGAATGAGACTCTTCCAGGCGCGGTCGGCGGTGTCGACCGTGGCTTTGCGCTGAGGGCCGAGAGCCAGACCAGCGCGGTCGCCCTGGGAAAGACCGAAGGACCGCAAGGCCGCTCTGTACCCTTTTCAGGCAGCGCGGCGGAGTGGTAGAGTGGCCTGACACCCAAATTCAGGAGAGGCACGCATGTATCGCACGATAAAGGAGGATTTCGGTTTCGAAGTCACCCTCAACGGCAAACTCAGCCTTGACCAGATGAAGCAGTGGCGCTTCGAGACCATCCGCGTCATGGTTGGGACAGGAGAGAATTTCAGCGTACTCTTCGATTTTCGCGAATTGCGTCCAGGCGAGCTGGAACCGGAGGTACAACAGCTTTTGAGCGACGGGTGGCGGCTCTTCAAGCGGGAAGGCATGTTGCGCAGTTGCGTGATCCTCGACAACCGCAAAGCCGCCTTGCAGTATAAGCGCCGGGCGTTGACCTCTGTGGATTACTTTTACGAGCGCTATATCGATGCGTCGACGGACCCCGAATGGCGAAAGAAGGCGATCGGCTGGCTGGCCGACAAGACCGAGCCGGGCAAGTAGGGGAGGTCGGCAGCCAGCGCAGGCCGCCGCGGATAGGGTCATTACCAATCTCGGCGAGGTGGCCGATTCAGGCTTCTGCTTTCCCACCCTCTTGTTCTGTCTCGGAAGTTCGCATCGGAAATCAAGGCGTGAGAAAAGCAGATTCTTCGCTCACCGCCCGTGACTTCAAGTACGTTCGGGGCTCCGTTCGCTGCGAATGACAGCCGCAGTTTTGCTAGAAATCTCGGAGACAGGACTCTCGCGGCAAGAACAAAGACGCCGCGGGGGTGGGGCGCCCAGTTTGACCTCCAGGGCTTCTTCCCGGTGAGGTTTGGAACCCGTTTCCCATTCCAGAACTCTGAAGTGAAATAATATCCAACATGCAGACCGAATTGTCTTCCCTCAACCTTGCCGAGATTGAAACCGAACTGCTGGCCGTGCTGGCCGTAGACACACAGACATCCAAAGACCGCAACGCCAAGCCGGAGCTGGCGCTGCTGACCGCAGACGCCGCTGTGAAGGCCGCCGCGGCCGCCGTACTTTCGAGCGGCGAGTTCAAAGGCGGCGTCAACGAGACGGTGCTGCTGCACGCGCCCGCCGGCCTCAAGGCCAGGCGGCTGCTGATCGTTGGGCTGGGCAAGCAGGCCAAAGCCACCGTAAACAGCGTGCGCAGCGCCGCCGGAACCGCCGTCCGCTTTGGCAAGCCACGCGGCATCCGGGAGCTGGCTTTCGCGCTGCCCGAACTCGCTTCCCTGCCCCTCGCGGGCAGCGTGCGCGCCGCCCTCGAGGGCGCGCTGGTGGGCGACTTCGACCCCGACACCTATCGCAGCGACCGCAAGGACCAGAGCGTGAAGTCGTTCACCGTGGCCCCTCCGGCCGGGGCGGACAGGGCTGCGCTGGAAGCCGGCTTTGCCGAGGGCGTAATGATCGGCGAGAGCCAGAACTTTACCCGCGCGCTGGTCAACGAGCCGGGCAACAAGCTGACCCCGACCATCCTGGGTCAGCGGGCCGCTCTGATGGCCGCCGAAGTGGGGCTGGGGTGGGAAGTCCATTCGACCGAGAAGCTGCACGAGCTGAAGATGGGCGCTTTCTGGAGCGTTTCGCAGGGTTCCGAAGAGCCGCCCGCGCTGATCGTGCTGCGCTATGAGCCGGAGGGCGTTACCGATGGGCCGATACTCGGCTTGGTGGGCAAGGGGATCACCTTCGACTCGGGCGGCGTCTCGATCAAGCCGGCGGACAAGATGGATCAGATGAAGACCGATATGTCGGGCGCGGCGGCCATGCTGGGCGCGATGCGGGCCATTGCGCTGCTCAAGCCGCGGGTGCGGGTCATCGCCGTGATCTGCGCGGCGGAAAACATGCCCGACGGCAAGGCGCAGAAGCCGGGCGACGTGCAGACCGCCATGTCTGGCAAGACCATCGAGATTATCAATACCGACGCCGAGGGGCGGCTGGTGCTGGCCGACGGGCTTACCTATGCAAAGCAGCTGGGCGCAACCCACCTGATCGACGCGGCCACGCTGACCGGGGCCTGCGTAGTGGCGTTGGGCACGATCAACGCCGGCGCCTTTGCGAACGACGACGCAATCTATGAGAAATTCGCCGCGGCGCTCAACACGTCGGGCGAGAAGTTCTGGCGGCTGCCGCTGGGCGAGGAGTACGCCGAGCTGATCAAGAGCGATATCGGCGACATCAAGAACACCGGCGGGCGCTGGGGCGGCGCCTGCACGGCCGCCGAGTTCCTCAAGGTCTTCGTGGAAGATACGCCGTGGATTCACCTGGACATTGCCGGATTGGCGTGGCTTGAAGAGACCAAGCCGTACATCGCCAAAGGGCCGAGCGGGGTTGCCGTGCGGTCGATCCTGGAGTGGGTGCGGAGCTACTAGCTACTGGGGAAAGCGATGGGGTTGGCTTCGTGGTTTCCCTGGTCTCAAAAGCGAGACCAGGGAGACCCGATGTTTGTATCTTCCCAGCGGTTATTTCTGCGCAGCCAACTTCATCACCGCGTCGAAGGCCGGCTTGGGCTTGCCGGCGCGGTCGAAGAGCAGCGGGTAATTGGTGCGTCCCACCACCGGCCAGTTGTTCTTCCATGAATCCGCGTCGGTCACGCCCCAGAATGTCACGCGGTTGACCACGTCGCGATGCTTGAGATAGACGCCGAAGAGTGCGGCATATTGTTTTGCCAGCGCCTTCTGCATTTCATCGGGCAAGCCGTTGGGGTAGGGATTGATTTTAGGATCGGATTTCACGCTCAGCGTGACGTCCGCAGTGGTCGACCAGGCAGACGGCAATACATCGACGTCGAGTTCGGTAATGGCCACCTTGACGCCCAGCTTGGCAAATTCCGTAATCGTGGCGTCTTCCAACTCGGCGGAGGGCCAGTCGAGCCCGTCGTGGCCCTGAATGCCCACCACCGCAATCGGGATTCCCTGCGCTTGCAGCTTCTTGACGAGAGCGATGGCGCCGTTGCGCTTGGCTTCGTTTTCAATGTTGTAGTCGTTGTAGTTGAGCTGGGCCTGGGGATCGGCCTCATGGGCGTACTGAAATGCCTTGGCGATATAGTCTTCGCCGATGATCTTCAACCACTTTGATTGGCGCAGGGTGCCGTCCTCGTTCAAGGCTTCGTTGACCACGTCCCAGCTTTGAATGCGGCCCTTGTAGCGGCCAACCACGGTGAAGATATGATCGTGCATGCGCTTCAGGAGCGCATCGCGGGTAAGCGGGTTGCCCTTGTCGTCTTGGAAGACCCAATCGGGAACCTGGGCATGCCAGACCAGGTTGTGGCCGACGATGAACATGTGGTTCTTCTCGCCGAACTCGACGTACTTGTCGGCGAGATCGAAGGAGTAGGTATCCGGCTTGGGATGAATCCGCTCCCATTTGAGTTCGTTTTCCGGAGAGATGGTGTTGAACTGAGCCGCGACAATGGCGGCTCCGCGCGCATCGGCGCCAGTGGACTGGGCGGCGTTGATGGCCGCGCCAACATAGAAGGAGCCGCGATAGGCATCCTTGAGCGTGGTGGGAGACTGTGCGCCAGCCACCAGGGTGCTGGCGAGAAGCGCGGAGAAAATCATGAACCGCCGATTAAGCATTTCTAGAATCCTCTGAAGAATTGCCAAGAATGGCAACAGGGAAAAAGCAGCTTGGAATTCGGTGTAAAAATCCGGCCGCGACCTTAGTAGCTGAAGCGGCCGGTGGAGGAAACTTGTTCACTCACTCTACGCCGTGAAGCCTTTGCGCCGCTCGGTGAGTTCCTGCGAGATGGTCAGGTTGAGCTTCATGGTAATCCCGTAGAAGAGCAGGCAAACCGCCGCTGCCAGGAACGCCGCGCCGGCATAAACGGAGGCAGTAAGGCGAATGCCCTCGAGTGCGTGGGCGGACTGGACCGCGGCGGTAGAGGAGTAGCCATAGAGATCGAGCAACCAACTGGCAACGGCGCCTCCAATGGCGACGCCGACCCAGAGGGCGAACACGACGGCAGAGGTGACGGTGCCAGTGGCGCGGCGACCGGTCTTCCACTCTCCAAAGTCGGCGACGTCGCCCATCATGGACCAGAGCACCGGGCCGGAGCAGCCAAAGGCGAACTGGCGCACGACCTCAAGAGAGACGATGGGCACGGTTGCCGTGGGCGGGAAGAAGTATAGGGCGATGCAGCAGAGGCCGGTGAGCAGCATGCTCAAGAAGAAGAGAGTGCGCTTGCCCACTCTTTTGACCAATGCCGTGGAGCAGGCCACACCGACCAGCAGCGAGATCAATCCGAAGCCGTTAAACCAACTGAAGATCAGCCTGTTGCCGGCGAGGTTTTCAAAGTAGGGCAACATGACGTTGCCGCGGATGAGCAGCGCGGAGAAGTAGAAGACGGTGACCAGGAAGAGTGTGACCCAGGGGCCGTTGTGGATCAGGTCGCCGAGATCGCGCAGCACCGAGGTCTTCTGGCGGGCGTCGGGCTGAATCCGTTCTTTGGAAACGCCAAACGCGATCAAGAACAGAACGATGGAGAGCCCAAGGAAGCTGCCCATGGTCAACTGGTAGCCTCGCGCGCTGTTGTTGCCGCCGAGGAACTTGACCATGGGAACGGCCAGGCTGCCGACGATGAAGCCGGCGGTATTGGCGAACATCTGGCGGTAGGTGGCGATGCTGTTGCGCTCGTTCGGGTCATCCGTCATGACGCCGTTGAGCGAGGCATAGGGGACGTTGTTGGCGGCGTAGATGAGGCGCAACATCAGATACGTGCACCAGGCGTAGATCAGCTTGCCCATGGGGCTGAAATTGGGCGTGGTGAAGGTGAGAATGCCGATGACGCCGAAGGGGACCGAGGTCCATAAGAGCCAGGGACGGAAGCGGCCCCAGCGCGTGTGGGTGCGGTCGGCGATGACCCCCATGACCGGATTGAAGCAGGCCGAACTGAGGCCAACAACCAGGAACATGGTGCCGGTTTGCGCTGCGGTCAACCCGAAGGTCTTGGTATAGAAATCGAGTTGCAGGGCCATCAACGCCTGAAAAACAAAGTTGGCAGCCAGATCGCCCAGGCCGTAGCCGAATTTTTCCGTAAATGAGAGCTTTCCGCTCGTACCGCTCATCGCTTCCACTCGCTTTCGCTGGAAGAGGAGTCCGCCAATGCAGCAGGGCTTATCACACAGCTGGCAACCTGCGGTTCGCCGTCCAGGGTTCCATCGTTGGTGCCGTTTTCCCGGTTTTCCGCGTTCCCACCCCAGGGGGCCGGACGCGGTCTGGAGTTCCACCGGAGCAAGATTCGATTCCACACAAGTAAATCGCATTACTCCATGGATTGGCAAGTACAAACGCAAAGAAAAATTTCTCTCTGAAGCTCTATCCGGGAGGCGCTCAGAGCGGCTACAATCGTCCCGGATTCGCACGACCCGCCGGGCCAAGACCGCCCGGCGGGGCTTTACAGGCTGGACAAGCAACGGAAAGAGAATTGATTTGGGACGAAATGCCGGAACAGCGCACCACAGGGGCTAAAGCCCCCAATCCTTTTGTTGTACTTACGGCAGGGCTGAAGCCGTGCCCTTTCAAAACGGCGACTCAGTCAGAGGTCCCCTGTCTCTTGTTTGTTCCGCCGTTTCTGGCTGCTTGACAAGCCTCGATATTCTGGCCGGCAGACCGCTCAACCGTGACCAGCGTCACATAAGTAAATGGCTTTACTTGGGTGTACTGAAGGCTAAGCTAAGCCGGATGCTGCCGCAAGCAAGTGGGTTTCGAGAGGAACTGCCGTACGGTGCATCCGTGTTTTCGGCTCTTTGATTTTCCGGCGGGGACCGTCCGCAAGCACTGTGCCCGGACCGGGTTGGCGAGCGGCCTTCGTCTGCCAACCCGGCGCGATACCGTAAAGCCAAAATTGTTTCACCGGATGGGTAAAATTTCCAACGAGGTTCGACTATGACCAAACGTGCACCGCTCTCCTACCAACTGAGTTTTAACGCTCAGCATTCCCCCATGGGCGCATTCATGAGCTTTACCTGCGGCAACTTTGGAACCCGCGGCGGAATTGGCCTGCAAATCGGGCAACCGGGCGATCAGGAAGTGTTCATCGGCTTCAAAGAAGGCGATCGATCCTCCGGCGCCACCTTGAAATGCCTGCCCTTTTACGCGGGCGCGGTGAACAAGGCCGCCGACGCTTTTCTGGTGGAGCAAGCCGGTCCCTCCGAGGCGAATGTCAAGCCCGACGCCGTGCCGTTCAGCGCCGCCGAAATGGCGCGCAGCTATGGATGGGCCAGCGATCGATGGACGGCCGAGGGACTGAGCTTTACGGTCTATTCGCCCTTCGGCCCGATTCCCGACCCTGCCGTGGAGAGCGCGGAGCGGATGCGTGAGGGGTTGCTGCCCGCTGTCATCGCCCGCCTCGAACTGGATAACACCACGGGCGCCACCACCAAGACCGCGATGTTCGCGCTCAATCACGCGCGGCCCGGCAGCCGGATTCTCAACGACGACCTGGGCAGCGGCCGGCTCGCGTTTGCCTTCCGCCGCGAGGCGGGCGGCGCAGCCGAATTGCGCGATTTCACCACCAGCGAAGAGGGCGTCAAGGTCGAGGATCAGCCATTCGTCTTCATGCGCTGGTCAGCCAGCGACGGCGTGCGGGAACGCCACAACCCGATCCATCTGCTGGGCTCCTGTCCCGGATTTGGCTTTGAAGTTCCGGCGGGCAAAAGGTACGGCATCACCATCGCGCTCGGGTCCTATCTGGAAGGCTTCCAGACCAATGGAATCGACGCAAGTTATCTCTACCTGCGCTACTTCAAGAGCCTCGGGGACGTACTGAAGACCGCGCTGGACAGCTCCGGCAAGATCGTTGCCGCGGCCGAGGCCCTGGACAGCAAGCTGGATGGGGCCAATCTCTCCGACGATCAGCGCTTCCTGATCGCGCACGCTACCCATAGCTACTACGGGAGCACACAGTTGCTGGACGTTGACGATCAGCCGTTCTGGGTGGTCAACGAGGGCGAGTACTGCATGATGAATACGCTCGACCTCTCTGTGGATCATGTGTTCTGGGAACTCGATCGCAATCCCTGGCTGGTTCGCAACCTGCTCGATAACTTTGTCAAGCTCTACAGCTACACAGACGAAGTGAAGGTGTACAAGTCAGAGTTCGCGCCTGCAACCGAGACCATGCAGATGGATCCCTCGCAGACGCCGCCCCCACCCGACGAGGCGCAGCTCAACCGCCCCTACGAGACCAAGCCCGGCGGCATCAGCTTCTGCCACGACATGGGAGCGCACAACAACTTCTCGCCCAAGGGCCGCAGCAGCTACGAGCTGGCCAATCTGACCGGCTGCTTCAGCTACATGACCGTTGAACAGCTCTGCAACTGGGTTCTGACCGCGGGCTGCTATGTGGCCAAGACCCGGGATTTTGCCTGGCTCAAGAGAAACAAGGCGGTGGTGGATGCCTGCCTGACCAGCATGATCAACCGCAGCGGCGACGTTGGATTTGCGCAGTTCGACTCGACCCGCTGCGCGGGCGGGCAGGAGATCACGACTTACGATTCGCTCGATCACTCGCTGGCGCAGACCCGCAATAACATCTACATCGCGGTGAAGAGCTGGGCAACCTACCACTCCCTGGCGCTGATGTTCCGCGAACTGGGCGATGAAGCCAGCAAAGCCCGTTGCGAAGAGCTTGCCGCCAAAGTTGCCGCGGTGGTCTGCGATCAGGCGGTGGACGGCGTGCTTCCGGCCATCTTCGAGAAGGCCAATCCCGGCTACTCCAGCCGCATTTTGCCCGCGGTCGAGGGTTGTGTGTATCCGCTCTACTTTGTGCAGACCGGGTTTGCCGGCTGCACGCTGGAGCAGGTCTACGCAAGCGAGCCGGAGAAGCGCATGTTCGAAGTGCTGAAAGAGCACACGCGCAATCTGCTTCTCGATCCGGAGCGGCGCAATCTGTTTGCCGACGGCGGCATCAAGCTCTCCTCCACCAGCAATAACTCGTGGATGAGCAAGATCTCGATCTTCATGCACGTGACCCGCAAGGTCTTCCATCTCGATGCAGACCCCGCGGTGGCCGAGGTTTTCCGCCAGGCGGATGCGGCGCACGTGAAGTGGCAGGTGGAAGGCAGCTCCTACTGGGCCTGCTGCGACCAGATTGTTTCCGGCGAAGGCAAGGCCAGCCGCTACTATCCGCGCATCATCACCAGCGCGCTGTGGATGGAGTAATCGGCGCGCGCTGAGAATTCCACTCGGCAGGATAGAATGGGCACGCAGGGAAACCCCCTGCGTGCCCTTTTCTGTTGGATCGGCAGAAACATTCGCGGATGCCCCGATGCACGCGAAGTCACCGCTGGCACAGAAAACCCAGGAGGACGGATCATGGCGATTCGCCGGCTTTTTCTTTTGTTTTTTGCCCTGGCTTCAGTTGGAGCGTTGAGCGTATCGGCCCAGAATGCGGGTCAGGACACGAAGCCGGTGTATCTTGACACCTCCCGCCCCGCAGCGGAGCGCGCCCACGACCTGGTTGGCCGCATGACGCTGGAAGAAAAGGCCAGCCAACTGGAAGACTGGGCAACATCCATCCCGCGGCTGGGGATTCCCGACTACCAGACCTGGAACGAGGCGCTGCACGGCGTGGCGCGCGCCGGATACGTGACCGTTTTCCCGCAGGCCATTGGCATGGGAGCAACCTGGGACCCCAGCATGGTCCACGCCATGGGGAGCGTGATCTCGACCGAGGCGCGGGGCAAGTACAACCAGGCGCAGCGGGAGGGCAACCATCGCATCTTCTTTGGATTGACCTTCTGGTCGCCCAACATCAACATCTTCCGCGATCCCCGCTGGGGCCGCGGCCAGGAGACTTACGGCGAAGACCCGTTCCTAACCTCCAAAATGGGCGTGGCCTTTATCGGCGGCGTGCAGGGCGGAGACTTGAACCACCTGCGCGCGGTAGCCACCAGCAAGCATTTTGCCGTGCACAGCGGCCCGGAACCGTTTCGCCATGGATTCAACGTGGACCCCAGCCCGCGCGACCTGGAAGAAACCTACCTGCCCGCTTTCCGCGCCAGCGTAGTGGATGGCCATGTGCAGTCGGTGATGTGCGCTTACAACTCGATTGACGGCTGGCCGGCCTGCGCCAACAAGATGCTGCTGAAGGATCACCTGCGCGACGCCTGGGGCTTCAAGGGCTTTGTGGTTTCAGACTGCGGCGCCATTGTGGACGTGAACCAGGGGCACAAGAAGACGCCGGACATTACTCACTCGGCCGCGCTTTCGCTGCAGGCGGGCACCGATCTCTCCTGCAGCATCTGGGCGCCGGGCTTCAACACGCTGGCCGACGCGGTCCGGCAGAGGCTGGTGACGGAAGACCTGGTGACCCAAGCTGCCGAGCGGCTTTACACTGCGCGCTTCCAGCTTGGACTCTTCGACCCGCAAGGCTCCAGTGCCCTGGACAGGATTCCCATGACCGCCGTGGCCTCTCCGCAGAACCGGCAAAGCGCGCTCAAGGCGGCCGAGGAAAGCATCGTTCTGCTCAAGAACAACGGCGTTCTCCCGTTGAAATTTGCGCCCAGCCACATCGCCGTGATTGGTCCCACGGCCGACCTGCTGGTGTCGATCTTGGGGAATTACGTGGGGACGCCAGTGCATGCGGTGACACCGTTGGATGGGATCGGCATGCAGTTCAGGAGCTCTCCTATCCTTTATGCGCAGGGCTCTACGCTAGCCGCGGGAGTGGGTGTGCCGGTCCCGCGGACCGCATTTGGCTTGAATCAGGGATTGAAGACCGAGTTCTTCGCCACTCCGGACTGGACTGGCCGCCCGGTAGCGACCACCACCCAGCCCGAGGTGCAGACCGACTGGGAGACCGCGCTGCCAGTGCCGCAACTGGCTACGTCCAACTACTCGGTCCGCTGGACCGGTACGATCTCAGTGCCCGCCCCCGGCCACTACGTTTTCACTGTCGAGACGGGCGACAGCTTCCCCTATTCGCCGGTGGAGACCTACCGGCTTGTGCTCGACGGCAAGGTGATCGGCGAAGGCAGCCTGCGCGAGGAGAAAGATCTGTCGGCCATGGGCGGCTTCAAGGCCGCTCCCGGCGCCTCGCCCACCGCCCCGCCGGTCATGCAGTTCCCCAAGGTTCCATCGATCCCGGTGGATTTTGCCGACACCAAACCGCACGAGTTCCGCATGGAGTACTCGCACTCCGGCAATGAGAACGGAGGCGGCGTCACGTTGAAGTGGGAAGCGCCCGCGCAGGCGCAGCTGGACGAGGCCGTGGCCCGCGCCAAGGAGTCTGACGTTGTTGTAGCTTGCGTGGGCCTCTCTCCGCAGCTTGAAGGCGAAGAGATGAACATCAAAATCGACGGCTTCAATGGCGGCGACCGTACCAGCCTCGATTTGCCGGCGCCGCAACAAAAGCTGCTGGAGGCGTTAGGCGCAACCGGAAAGCCGCTCATTGTGGTCTTGCAGAGCGGCAGCGCCGTGGCCTTGAACTGGGCCAACGAACACGCAGGAGCGGTTCTTGAGGCCTGGTATCCGGGCGTCGAGGGCGGAACGGCCATTGCCCGCACCCTGGCCGGTCTGAACAACCCCGGGGGCCGGCTGCCCATCACTTTCTACGCCAACCTGGACGGGTTGCCGGCGTTTACCGACTATGCCATTCAGGGCGCGGGGAAGGGACGCACCTACCGCTATTTCGGCGGCAAGCCGCTGTGGGGCTTCGGCTACGGGCTGAGCTACTCAACCTTCAAGTACGGGCCGGTCAAGCTCTCCGCGGAGACCATCAAGGCGGGCGATCCGCTGACGGCGACGGTCACGGTGACCAATTCGAGCTCGGTTGGGGGCGACGAAGTGGTCGAGGCCTACCTGAAGACGCCGCAATCGGGCGGCCCTATTCACTCCTTGGCGGGATTTCAGCGGGCCACCATCCCAGCAGGCGGCAGCAGGGTGGTTTCCATCGGCATCGATCCGCGAACACTCTCAAGCGTGGACGAGAAGGGCAACCGGGCGATCCTCGCCGGCAAATACACCTTGACCCTCGGCGGCGCGCAGCCACAGGAAACCGAGGCCAAATCGGAAGCCGAATTCAGCGTGACCGGTTCCCTGCCCTTGGCCAAGTAGCGCTAACTTGTGTTGGGTCGAGGCATATGCACCGGCCCGCGCAAAAGTTAGATTCCAAGCTCGTTGTTACGGCAAGGCTGATTTCCGCGGTGACTCCGGTCACGGCCTTCCCGCCCTGTATGCAATCGGCTTGACTTGTTCTTGCAGTAGGAATACTCTGCCGATGCCGGAGAGTTTATCCGTAATGTCCGAAGCCATGACAACTTTCTCTTCCCTGGTTCCTGCGCGATCGCACGATGGGACCCCGTACGAGGCCCATCCTTGAAGAAGGTCCTATGATCTCGCAAAGGTCAATCGTCTCCATCGGAGGTGGATGGTGTTTTGCCGCAGGAATCCTGGCGGGTCTCTGCCTGCTTGTGCCGGCGCCGGCCGCATATGGGAAAAATGATCGTGTGAGCCAGTTGGTCGTACAGCTCAGATACCCTGACCCCATCGTGCGCAAGGAAGCGATCGGGCAGATGGCCAAACTCAAAGACCCGCGCGCCCTGAAGTACCTGATCGGAATGCTGCGGGACGAGGACCGAGGAGTCCGCGAAACCGCGGCCAATGCGTTGGGGGAAATGAAGGGAGAGAAGGCCGAGAGGGCGGTTAGGCCGCTGGTGGCCACCCTGAGAGATCCCGATCCCTATGTCCGCGCATGGGCGGATACCGCATTGATCAAGATCGGCGCACCGTCCGTGGAGCCGCTGATCCAGGTTCTAAAAGACAAGGATTTCTATGTCCCGGCACTCGCCGCCTTGGCGCTGAGCCAGATCAAGGACTCGCGCGCCAGCTCGGCTTTGGTCACGGTGGTGAACGAACACAACCTGAAGGCCATCCTTGGCATTCACACCTACCTGATCAAACTCGGCAGTCAGAGCTCCGAATCCGCATTGGTAGAGACCTTCAGCAAGTACCCGTCCATGGATATGGCTGAAGAGTTCGCCAACTGCGGGAATCCGGCACTGCAAGCAGCAGCCGCCGCGTGGGCGCAAAAAGTCGGCCGGACGCTCGGGCAGACCCGCCCCGCGGCAGCCGTTCACTGGGGCGGCGGGGCGTAATCTCGTTCGGTTTACTTGATGGTCAACCTGCTTTCGTTGCCGTCCTTGAAGAAACTCAGCGTCAAATCCATGGCGTGGGCCTCTTTGTCTCTCTTCGGTCCAAAGGAAAAGCTGTAGCCCTTCAGTAGAGGCTCATCCACGATCTTGCGGTAGAGGTTCGCGATTGCGTCGTCCTGATATACGTCTCCCGGTTTCATCCCGATGAGTTCCCTGACCCGAGCCTCCTGAGCGGCATCGAGCTTTTCCACGGACAGTTTTCGCAATTGATAAATCGGTCCAGGATTCACCGCGAGCCTGTAAGCCACCTGCGCATGGGCGCGGTCCAACTGAGGATTGCTTTCGATCTCCACATCTGCATAGCCAAAATGCCGGTACAGCGTCCATAGGTTGCCCCGCAGGTTTTCGAACGGGTCGCGCCCAGCCACATCGCCCACCGCTTTCCCGAAAAACCGCGACAGGTCCTTGCCCGCCAGCAGCGGTCCTCCGTCAGCGTCAAGCCCGGAAATCCTGTATTGCTGCCGGGCATCGATGGCGATCTGCATCCCGACGAGATAGTTGTTTTCGACCCGATCCACCAGCTCCCGGCTGACTTGAACCTTGGCATCGAGGTAGCCGTTCTGGCCCAATACGCTCTTCAGCCGCGAACGAATGTACCAGTCACCGAAGGCGCTGTACGGCTTGCCTTCGCCTTCCTTCATCTCGGCCGAAATCTGCGTCGACAAGTTCTCCGGCGCGCCGAGTACATTCACCTTGTCCACCAGCACCGACGGATGAAGAATGCTGAAGCGAATTGACGGGCCGGCCGCCTCGGGGTCTCGCTGCGCCCCGAAGGAAGAAAAAGAAGGTTCTTCGCTCTGCACCTCCGCCGCGACGCCCTTCTCTTTCAGGAGGGCAGTCAGCGCATCGCGCAACCGCCCTTCCGCCAGCCCAGTCGTCGCTATCTCGTCGCCCAGTCCTGCAATCCGCTTCTTCAGCAGGGCTCGCAGTTCGTCGTCACTCCACCAAACGAGGTTCCCGAAACTGTAGGGCAGATGTACAGGGTAACTTTCTTTAGGCTTCTGAACCTGGGCCGCACAAACGATGAACCGCGTCAAGAAGAAGAAAAACAACGTAGCCACAAAATAGCGGACTGTTTTCGATCTCGGTCCCATTCAAATCTGAGCCTCGCGAGCATTGTAGAGATTCGTTCAACCGGGACGGAAAGCGGTCTCAGCGATACACTTCCCGTCGATTCCCAAGCTGGAGAAGCAGAATGGTGAGTACGCTATCCTGGATTTCGCAAATGACTCGATAATCGCCCACTCGATAGCACCACAGATCGCCCAGTGGCCCTTGCAGGGCTTTGCCGATCTGGCGCGGATCGCCGGCGACGGCGACCCGATGATCCATGAAATCGACAACGCGCCTGGCGATGGGCTCGTCAAGCTAACGGAGTTGCTTTCTCGCGGTTTCAGCGTACTGAATCGTCCAAGCCAAGGTCGTTCCTTACAGACGCGGCTGAGTACACTTTTTCCTGCCCCTTGCGAACCCGCTCCCGAGTGTCAACGGCAAGATAATATTCTTCCATCTCAGAAATGCCGCTCTCGATGATCTGGCGGAGATAGAAAGCCTTTGTCCGGCCTGTCTTTGCGGCAAGGCGGTCCAGCCTTTCGCCTAGTTCCGGGGAGAGCCTGATTGAAGTCGCCATGGGCTACCTCCTTTGTGAATACAAGTATTCATTGTATTCGATTTCTCACACGAATGGCCGCTGTGCTTTGCCCCAATCGGTCGTAGCTCTGAGGTTCGCCCAGCCAGTTCTTTCCTTCGCGGGTTAAAATTGCGGTTAGCCCTGGTTCATCTGGAGACCTGCCATCATGTACAAGATTGTGGATGCCCGCAACGTCGGGCTGAATATCAAGCAGTTTACGATCGAGGCGCCGCGCATTGCCCGCAAGCAGCGGCCGGGGCAGTTCATCATCCTGCGGCTGCACGATAAGGGCGAGCGGATTCCGCTGACCATCAAATGCTCCGACCCCGAGGCGGGCACCGTGACGATTGTGGTGCAAGGCATCGGCAAGACCACTTCCCTGCTCAATTGTCTGGAGACGGGCGATTCGATCCTGGACATCGTGGGCCCGCTGGGCAAGCCCTCGGAGATCGAGAACTACGGCACGGCGGTGATTCTGGCCGGCAGCGTGGGCACGGCCATGGCTTTGCCCACGGCCAACGCGCTGAAGCAAGCCGGCAATCACGTGATCTTCATCGAAGGCGCGCGCAATACCGAGATGGTGGTCTTCGAGGACGAGGTGCGGCAAGCCAGCAGCGAAACCTACATCATGACCGACGACGGCAGCTACGGCGAACAGGGCCTGGTGACCAAAAAGTTGAACGAACTGATCGCCGCCGGGCGCAAGATCGACTTTGTGCTGGCGGTGGGCCCGGTGCCGATGATGCGAGCCGTGGCGCAGGTGACCGGACCGCTGAAGATCAAGACCATGGTGAGCTTGAATTCGATCATGGTGGACGGCACGGGGATGTGCGGCGGCTGCCGCGTGCTGCTGGGCGACAAGAGCAAATTCGCCTGCGTGGACGGCCCCGAGTTCGATGCCTCGCTGGTGAACTTCGAGGTGCTGATGCAGCGCAACACCATGTATCGCGAGAAGGAATGCGCCTCGCTGAAGCAGTTCCAGGAGAACAAGGCGGAGGAGGTGGCAGAGCTTCGTGCCGAGCTGGCCGCCAGGGAAAAGGAATTGGCTGAACTGCAAGCAGAGTTGGCCGAGGAGGAGGTGCAACATGGGTGAAAAGAACGCACTTCCCCTGAAGGAGCGGATGAAGATTGCCCGCACGCACATGCCGGAACTGGACCCAACAGTGCGCAGCCGCAACTTCCAAGAGGTGAACCTGGGCCTGCCGGTGGTGGACGCGCTGACCGAGGCCTCGCGCTGCATCGAGTGCGCCAAACCGGGCTGCGTGGTGGATTGCCCGGTGGGCGTAAAGATCAAGGAAGTGGTGGCGCTGATCCACGCGGGCGAGTACCTGGCCGCGGCGGCCAAGCTGCGCGAGGATAATTCGCTGCCCGCCATCACCGGCCGCGTGTGCCCGCAGGAGAATCAGTGCGAGGGCGGATGCGTGCTGGGCAAGAAGGGCGCGCCGGTGGCCATCGGCAACCTGGAGCGCTTTGTGGCCGACTTTGAACGTACCAGCGGCCAGCTTGGCCTGCCCACCAATGCGCCGCCAACAGGCAAGAGCGTGGCCATTGTAGGCAGCGGCCCGGCCGGGCTGAGCGCCGCCGGCGATCTAGTCCAGAAGGGTCATCGGGTGCGCGTGTTTGAAGCGCTGCACGAACTGGGCGGGGTGCTGGTCTACGGCATTCCGGAGTTCCGCCTGCCCAAGGACATCGTCAAGGGCGAGGTGGACAACCTGCGCCGGATGGGCGTCGAGTTCGAGACCAACGTGGTGGTAGGCAAGAGCGTCACCATCGATGAGCTGATGCACGACGAGCACTTCGACGCGGTGTTTGTGGCCACCGGCGCGGGTCTGCCGGTCTTTCTCAATATACCCGGCGAGCATTTGAACGGCGTGTACTCGGCCAACGAGTTTCTTACCCGCGTGAACCTGATGCGCGCCTATCAGATCTCGGAATACGACGAGCCGGTGTACGACTGCCGGGATCGCGACGTGATCGTGGTGGGCGGCGGCAACACCGCCATGGACGCGGTGCGCACCGCGCGGCGTCTGGGCGCGAAGTCGGCCACGCTGGTGTATCGGAGGTCGGAGGCGGAGATGCCCGCTCGCCTGGAAGAGGTGAAGCATGCGCGCGAAGAAGGCATCGAGTTCCGCATGTTGACCAATCCGATTGAGTTTATCGGCGACGAAAGAGGCTGGCTGACCGGCGCGCGCTGCGTGCGCATGGAGTTGGACGAGCCCGGTCCCGACGGACGCCGCCGCCCGGTCGAAGTGCGTGGCTCAGCCTACGTGCTGCCTGCCAGCATGGTGATCATCGGCGTGGGCACCACGGCCAATCCGCTGGTGCAGAGCTCGACGCCGGATCTGAAGACCACCGCCCGCAACTACATCGTGGCCGACCCGGCAACCATGCGCACTTCCAAGCGCGGCGTCTTTGCCGGCGGCGACATTGTGACCGGCGGCGCGACGGTGATTCTGGCCATGGGCGCGGGCCGCAAGGCCGCGGCGTCGATTCATGAGTTTCTGACCAGTGGAGAGTGGTAGCTAGAAACAGGGGACAGGGAATAGGGAACGGAGAGCCAGCCTTCGCGGCGAAGTATGGGCGCTTCCGACTGAGCACGTCTAGATTCTTGCTTTCCCAAGGTCAGAGAATCTGACCTGAATTACCCGGCATGCCGAAATGCGGCTCCTTCGACTCCGCTGCGCTGCGCTCAGGATGACAGCCCTTGAATTATGTTCTTTTCCCCTGTTCCTTGATCCTTGATCCCTGAACCCTGTTCCCTGACCTCTGTGCAAAAAAATGGGCGGCAAGGAGAACTCCCTGCCGCCGCCCGTCCCTGGGTTGTCTTGAAGTTACTGCAATCGTACGCTTGCTACAAACCCGTTGTTACTGCAAAAGCTTGGTCACTTCCTGCTGCACGCTGTTGGCCTGGGCCAGGGCAGCGATGCCGGTCTGGGAGAGAATCTCGTACTTCGACATGTTCGAGGTGGCCGAGGCATAGTCGGTGGCCTGGATGGCGTTTTGCGCAGAAACCACGTTTTCCTGCTGCGTAGTAATGACCGAACTGACCGAGTCGAGGGTGTTGATTTGTCCGCCAATGTAGCCGTCGAGCGCCGCCGCGTCGGTGATGGCCAGGTTGAGATCGTTGAGCGCGGCCGCGGCATTGATTTGTGTGGTCAAGTCGGTGCTGCTGAGGTCCTCGCCGGCGGCATCCGCGTAGCTGGTAGTGGCGATTCCGGTCATTCCATTAATATCCAATGCCAGCCCGGTATTCGACGTTCCGCCACTGGTGCTGGAATCCGTAATGGAGCCGGTGATCCCCTCGGTGTAGAAGGGGGAGAAACCAACGGGTGTGTTTGAGGTGGCGATGGTGGAATTGACGGTGGCGTCGGTGGGCGAGCCGCCAATGGTGAGCGCCGAGTTTGCCGACGTGAACACAATGTCCCGGTTGGCCGCGCTGTAGGTTGCTGTAACTCCGTAGTTACCGGCATTGATGGTGGCGGCCAGATGCTGGAGCGTGTTGGTCGAGGTTCCCACTCCTAGGTTGATGGTGTTCGAGCCGATCGTCAGCGTTCCTCCCAGCGTATCGGTAGCTGTGCCTCCAATTCCTCCGATGGTCAGGGCTCCAATCTGGCTGGAGTACGCGGTGCCGTTGGTCGTGGGAATACCGGTCAAGGACGTGCTCACAGTGGTCGCCGGAGTGTTGTCGGCGGTGATGGAGCCGCTAAGCGTATTGGTGCCGGCATTGGACACTGCAACGGTCTCAGTCAGCGTCATGGTAGTGCCAGCGGCGTTCAGCGAGGCATGGATGCCGAATGTCGGGTTGGCAGTTGTGTATGAATTGATGGTGGTCACCAGATCGGCCAGCGTATCGGTGGAACCCGTCGTGCCAAGGGTATTGTTGAGGGCGGCCACATGGCCGTCGGCGCCGGCGATATTCAGCGTGCCGGCCAGAATGTCTGCTGGATTGGCCACCGAAACGGTGCCCAGAACGTAGCCAACAGCGCCCTTGGCGCCGCCGGCGGTGCTGGCCGCGCCGAAGGCCTGCGGCGCGTTCGCGATCTGTGCCGTGGTGTCGGTCAGGCTGGTTCCCGATACGGTCACGGCGCGATCCGACGAGGTAAACACGATGTCCTTGTTTGTTGCGCTATAAACGGCAGTTACTCCGTAGTCGTCGGCATTGATGGTGGATGCCAGGTTTGCCAGAGTATCGGTGGAGTTCAATGTTCCAAGGGTGATCGGATGGCTTGTGCCGTCGGCCCCGACAATGGTAAGAGTGCCGCCCAGCGTGTCAGCGGCGTAGTTGGCGGTCAGGGTGCCGATTTCGCCCGCTCCATTCGTTCCGGTTCCCAGACTCGACCCAGAGATCTCAATGCCGGTGTCGGTTCCCCCGCCTCCGGTGGCATTGGCAGCCGTGGCCGCATCGACAGCCGCGGTTCCGGCCTGGGCTGCCGTGGCAAAGGTAGCGTTCAGGCCAAGTCCCGCATTGTTGATGGCGTTGATCAATCCCTGGGCGGTGTTGGCGTAAGTGGTGCCCGCGCCAACGGTGATGGCCGCAGTCGCAGTGAGAGCCGAGCCGCCCGATCCTTTGGTCAGATAGCTGACGTTGATGGTTGTCGATGCGCCGCTCAGGCTATCGGAGACCGCCGCATTCTTGCCCCCATCGGACAGATCGATGAATACGTTGTTCGCGCCGTTGCTGTAGGAAATCACGCCCGATGTGTCGCCCACGTTGGACGAAGACAGAGCGCGAATCGAGAGCTCGTCGATCGAAGACCCTGTGGTGGAAGAATCGCCGGTGTAGATGGCAACGCTGCTGTTGCCAAACACCTGCTCCTGGTTGTAGGTGGTTGTCGATCCGATGTTGTTGATTTCCGAGAGGATGGACTGGTATTCCTGGTTGGCAGCAGACGACTGCGAGGTGTTAAGGGTGCCGTTGGAGGCTTCCGTGGCCAGCGTAATGGCTCGGTTGAGCAGGTTGGTCACTTGCGAGAGCGCGCCATCTGCCACCTTCAGCAGGCCCACGCCCTCGGTGGCGTTGGTGGCCGACTGGGTGAGTGCCGTCGAGTTGGCTTGCAGGCCGTTGACCAGGGAGAGCCCGGCGGCGTCGTCGGCCCCGGAGTTGATCTTCGACCCCGACGACAACTGCTGCAGGACCGTCTGCAAGCTGTTGTTGGTGTTGTTCAGATTATTCTCTGCGTAGATCGCCGACAGATTGTTCAAGACACCGAGGGCCATGGGACAGCACTCCTTTTCGGATGCCTTAGTTCGCTCCCTGCCCGCGGTTCATCTTTCTTTAGGTCAGGCCCTCCGCGACTCCCGGATGAGCGTTTCCGCATCCACACCGTTCATCGGAGCGGGCAAGAATAACTTTAGTCATATTTTCGAACGTCACTCCCGGCGCTCTTTGCCCCACTGCGATGCAAGGTGTCCGGGTTTCGTTCACCGAGTGTCCCAATCTGCTGCAGAAGCTGTGCCGATGCGCGGCAAGGGTTTGTCCCGGTTCGATCCACCGGGTCACTCCGTCCAGGCGCCTGCATAGCCGCGGAAACCGCTTTGCGCCCACCTGAAAAATCCTCGCGCCGGGCAAATGCTCCCAGAAAAAATTCGGCGGCAAGAGGAGTTCCCCTTGCCGCCACCGGTATTAACTGCAACCGCATTTGCTCTCTGCCTGAAACCCGTTTTCCTAAAACCCACTACATGATGCCGCCTGCTCCAGGAGCTGCGGGAGCTTCCCGATCTGGACCCTCGTCAAGCATGCTCTGCGGTCCCGGAGGGGGCGGAGGCATCTGTTGCTGGCGCGGACGCTGGCCCTGACCACCCTGTCCGCGGTCGCCCGGCCTCTCGCCGCCCTTCTCCCAGCCGCGGCGCTCCTGCCCACGGTTGGCGCGCTCCGCCTGCAACTGCTTCCACTGCTCGGGGGTCAGCTTGCCGCGAAGGGCCAGCAGGAAACGCGCATTCGCCTTTTCCAGTTCCGCTCTCGCCTGGGCCACCTTGTCGATCTGGGCCACAATCTTGGCCTCGTTGGGCTGGTCGTCGCGCATCAACGGCTCCATCTCAATCTCCGCCTTTTGCACGGCGCCCCTGAGATCGACCAGCTTTTCCCGATGCTGCAACAGGATGCCGTCCATCGCCTTGCGCTGCTCGTCAGTCAGCTTGAGCTTCTCGATCATCTCCGGGCTGTTCCACCAGCGGCCATGAGCGCCCTGGGATCCAAACGCCTTTTCAAAAGGAGGCCGATGCTCCGCAAACCCTGGCCCGCCGCCCAGCGCCTGCGCACCCGCCGCCAGCCCGGCCACCGCCAGCCCGGCAATCGCCAAACTCAACCGCACTATCATGGATACCTTCATCGCTTCTCCTCCCCCTCTATGTGATGAGGGTCCTGCTTTTCGACTCCTGAATTCGTGTTTACAAAGCCGCTTTACCTGGCTTCGTCCTCCGCCATCAATTGAGCCAATGGCTCCATGGCGCTGGGCACTTCGCGCGATACGTCGCTGTCCACCTTGGCCAGCAAATCCTCTTCTTCGCGAGCACGCTGCTCGGCAACCTGGCGCTGGTGCTCGGCCTCGCGCACCGCCGCCATCCGGGCTACCTCCTGGCGATGACGATGTTCGTAAAATCCTCCGGAAACCCCTCCGGCAATCAAAACGCATCCCAAGCTCCATCCGGCGGCCAGCCGCCACAACCGGTGGCGCGGGGCTGCCGCGAGCGCTGTCCGCGGACGGTGGTAGGCGGCATCGCTCCAGGCCAAAACGGTAGAGCGGAAGTTTGCCAGCGCCTCTTCCAACATGGGCTCCAGCGCTTCTTCTTTCATGCGTTCTTCCGGTCTTGCCGGCTTGCCCCCGAATCGATCTTCAAAATTCATCGTGTTCCCCCAAGTTCCATGCGTACCCTGGCCAGCGCCCGGGAAAGGTGCGCCTTGACGGTGCCTTCGCGCAGCCCGGTAGCCTTGGCAATCTCGCTCAACTCCTGCTCTTCCACGTAGCGGAGGAGAAAAACCGTCCGCTGCCGCTCACTCAAGCCCTCGACCGCCTTCCAAACCTGCCCCACCCGTTCGTGCGCCAAGACCCGCTGCTCTGCCGAACTCTCGCCGCTGGGCAACCATTCGCTGGCCTCGTCCAGGTCCACCGAATTGTTGCGCGTATGCCGCCAGAACTGCATCCGCCGGTTGCGCCAGTGGTCCTTTTGCAGGTTGATGGCAATGCGCATCAACCAGGTCATCGGGCTGGACTCGCCACGAAAGCTGCCCCAATTCCGGTGCGCCTTCAGGAAACACTCCTGGGTCAGCGTTTCGGCCAGATCCACGTCGCGCGTGGAGGCCAGCAGAAACCGGAAGATCTGCGGCCGGTGGCTGGCAACCAGACCAGAAAACTCCTGCGCGGCAATCTCTTCCGCCGTGGCCATAGTCATCGGTTCCAATGCTGTGCCGGCTGCCATCACTCAGGTAGACGCCCGCACTGCCAGCAAGTTTACAGCGGCGGAGCGATTGTTATCGATTCGGGGACTGGGCTGGTTGCTGGCGCCTGGATTCATGAAGCAATGAAGGAACGTCAGTCGAAAGGCGGCGCTTCCCACCCTTTTCGCAGAAGGCGCGAAAAGGATAGGGCACCCTGGTGTTTGGCCGCTGCTGAGGGAGGGCGGGTGTGCCTTTGCGGTTTCCCTCGTCTCAAGAAGGAGGCCTGGAGCGCCCGGCATCCGTGGGACTGCCAGCGCGGGTTGGTTGCTTGCCGGGCTTGCCGCGATGGCCGAGCAGCGGGAAAAGCTAACATGCGTCTCAGGCGACGCTTTCCTCTTTCAAGCGGCGGGCTTCCTCGACGAAGGCTTCAAATTTTGCTGCCGGCAAGGCTGGGCTGAAAAGGTAGCCCTGGTAGGCGAAGCAGCCCTGCTCTTCGAGAAAGTCGCGCTGTCCCTCGGTCTCAACTCCCTCGGCGATGACCGACAGATTCAGGCTTCGGCCAAGAGTGATAATGGTGCGCACGATGGAAGCATCGCGGACGCCGTTGAGCACGTCGCGCACAAAGCTCTGATCGATCTTGAGCTGATCCAGGGGCAGGCTTTTCAACTGGGAAAGCGAGGAGTAGCCGGTTCCAAAGTCGTCCATGGAGAAGCCGACGCCGTG
>Ga0181529_10001384_pt1 | contig 31339 bp, 22 predicted proteins | sample PEATcosm2014_Bin_36_FD_119763 | JGI IMG/M metagenome (GOLD analysis project Ga0181529, IMG submission 119763) | Peatland microbial communities from MTU Mesocosm Facility, Houghton, MI, USA - PEATcosm2014_Bin10_30_metaG | ecosystem: Environmental > Terrestrial > Soil > Wetlands > Peat | place... | reverse complement strand
CGGATATTTGCTGGGCGACGAGCCGCTGCGCCTTGCGCAGGTCGTCGTCGCGAAAGAGGCTTCAGGCGAACGAAAGTGACGTGTCGCGAGCCGCGCTGAACGGCCGCGATACTCGCGCCGTCGCGAAGGCTGCGGCAGGCGAAAGCGGCGCCGCGGCGTCCTGACAGGCTTTCTTCTTCGCAAAGCTCCGGTTGCCGTTGGCTCAGCCCATGACGACGGCGCTGCGAGCCTCCACGAACTGAGCCGCAAGAAGTCCCGCTGCCGCGGCGGCAAGGAAGAACGGACGCTCCTGCTGGATGCTGCGGCCCATCGTCTTCACGTCCAGATGCTCATCGATAAGGGCCTCAAGGCCGTTGTCGGCATCGATCACCACGGGCTCGTGGTTCTTATCGATTTCGAACTCCGAGATGGCGTGCTCCAGCAGAAGCCGCTCCGGCATGGGCAGCCGGGGCAGAGGCACGTAGGCCGAGGCGCGCGCGATCTGTTTCAGCACGGTCACCGTATGGTGACTCAGGCCGTAGTGGCGCTGGCGAGCCTCCGCAAAGCTCAGGCGCGCGACGGCGATCGGAACCCCTCCCAGCGATGCGGCCGCGTTGATCGCCAGACCCTGATCGATGCCGGAGAAGCCGAGCGGCGTGCCTGTCCCGACATTTCCAGGCCCCTGACCCACGACGATTATATCCGCGCGACCCACCTCTTTGGCAGCGGCGAGCGCCGAATAGATGTTCACCGCCTCCAGGTCGCCTCCAAACGCCTGTCCGCATGTGATCGTCGAATCGATCAACCCGCGCGACTTCATCTCGGGCACGAGCCGGCTCAGCGCCATCGGCAGCGCCGCGCCGTCCGTCATGATGTAGACGATCTTCGCGTCCAGATGCATGCCCGCATGCCGCAGCGCCCATCGCGCCGCTGCGCAGATGGCCGGAATCTGGCTGTGGAGCTCCGCGCAGACTACAGGAAGCTCATCGAGCGACGTGAAGTGGGCGATGGCGGCGTGATAGGGGCTCTCGGGCGCCTCTGCGGCCAGAACCGGCGTCTGGAGCGGCGTGTAGCGGAGCTTCAGGATGTGTCCCGGCGCCTGCTCTTCCTGTTCGATGCGGTTCGGCGCGGCGATCACGAAATCGACGCCGCCGGTGCCGAGTCGGAGCTCCGTCGCCACCGTATTGAGAACGACCTGATCGCCGACGTCGACGCGCCCCGTGAGCGCGACGAAGTTCAGCGCGGGGTGGAAGCTGGCCTCCTCGGATTCCGGCGAGCCCTCGCCGGCTCCGTTCAGGTGCGGGTCTCGCAGCCGCACGACTACCTCCTGTGCGCCAGGCCGGTCGACGGTCACCGATTCAACTTGTCCCTCTATGCGGTGTCTCATTCCGTCCCAACTCTCCGCCCGTTGCAGCGTGATTGACGCTGCCTTCTGACTTTATGACGCGGTATGATGCGTTCCGTTCGCGGCGGCATCGCCCTTTTTCGCTAGATAACTTGAAATAAACTTCCGCACAACGGCCTCCGGCCCGCAATTCGAGAGATCCACGCGATCCCCGAAGAGCGGGCCGCGGAACCGTCAGCGCGTCAGCGTGACTTTGGACAGACCCCGCGGGCTGTCCGGGTTCAATCCTCGCGCACCCGCGAGGCGGCAGGCCCAGAGCTGTCCGGGCACGATGTAGAGGATCGGGCTCAGCATCTCGTCCACCGTGCCGGCGATTTTGATCGGACGCGTCGCCAATTTCAGTATCGCATCCGAATGCGCGAAGACGATCATCTCCGCCGACCGCTCCTCCAGCTTGTGGGCCAGATCCAGCATCCAGGGGAAGGCCTTGCCGTCCGGCGCATACAGGAAGCAGGGGAATCCGGGCGATATCATAGCGATCGGACCGTGCAGGAAATCGGCGCCGGAATAGGACTTGACGACGATGTAGTTCGTCTCCATCATCTTCAGCGCCGCCTCGAGAGCCGTCGCCAGATTCAGCCCGCGCGCGAGAACGGCGCAGTCCTGAATGTACCGGTAGCGCTCGACGAGCTGCGCGATCTCAGAGTCCAGCTTCAGGACCTCTGCGATCTGGTCCGGCAGGGCGCGCAGCCCATCCAGGAGCGTCCGGCAGTTCGCCCACTGCCCGGCGAGCAGCGCCAGCAGCGCCTGAGTCGTCGTATACGTCTTGGTGGCGGCTACAGACCGCTCCTCGCCCGCGTAGCAGTAAAGCGCATGGTCGCTGACTTCGACGATCGGCGTATTCGGCATGTTCGTGATGCAGGCCGTCAGCGCTCCGGAGGCGCGCGCCGTCGCCAGCGTCTGAACGACGTCTGTGGCCTGGCCGGACTGCGATATGCCGAGGACAAGGCATCCGGAAAAGTCCACCCTGGCATCGTAGAGCGTGAAGACGGATGGCGCCGCAAGGGTAACCGGGATGCCGGCGACGATCTCTATAAGGTAGCGCGCGTAGGTCGCGGCATTGTCCGACGTGCCGCGCGCGGCGATAACCACGTGGCGAATATTCCGATCGATCAGATCCCGCACGAGAGCGGCAACCGGCTCGCCCCCGCGCTCCAGCGCGTCGGCAACGGCCCGAGGCTGCTCGTTGATCTCATCCAACATCAGCGACATAACAGAATTCCTCCATGCTTAATTGACGATAATCCAACCGACCGCCATTACGACGAGCCGTCCCTCCGGAATGGCCCGGGAGCCGGCCGATCGGCAGACGGCCTATTCCCACTGATTAAGTGCCCGGAAAACCCGGTATATGCACCAGGTTTTGCAGCGCATTGCGAATATCTGCGGCAAGCCGCTCGCGCGGCCCGATTCCGCAGACTTGCTGCAGAGTCGCCTCAAGTCCCTCGTCGCGGAGAGAGCGCTGCAGGGTGCACGCAGAGTCGTCATTCGGATCCTCGTAACCGAGCGCAAGGGCGATGGCTCGCAGCAGCGCGTCGTACTGGATCGCCTCCGATTCGCATAGCCGCGCGGCGCCGACGAGGCGGTCGTCGCCGGCCAGCTTTCGGATGGGATCGCGCGCGAGTCTACGACATGTGTCTCCTAGATCGCGGTTCCTGAACCGCTCCAGCAGATCCGCCGCATGAGCCTGAAGCGCAGCCGGATCGAATCCGTGACGCCTGTGAAGCGCGGCCGTGGTCTCCGCCATCACAGCGCTCATCAACGCCCAGACCTCAGTATCCTCTATAGCCTCGTAGCCGTAGGTGTAGCCCGCTGCGTGACCCGCGTAGCCCAGAACGGCGTGAAGGCAGTTGTGAACGTAGAGCTTCCGCTCCACGTACGCCTCGAAGTTGGAGACCGGCTCGAAGCCGACGATATCGGGCAGGACGCCGGCGATTGCCTGTCCATCGATCGGCAGGCGCTTATATGCCTCCACGCGGACGGCAAGCAGATCCGCCGCTATGTCCGCCTCCGTCTGGACAGGGACCATGCGGCTGACGACGGCCTGAACGAATCCGGTGGACGCGAGGACGGCATCGCGCTCGCGCTCGGGCAGATTCTCCGCCACGGCGGCGCGCAGGACGGCGGCCGCATCGTGAAGGTTTTCACACAATAAGACGTTCAACGGCCGGGGGTCCGTTCGCAGGCGGCGCGACAACCCCGCCGCAATGCCGGGCGCGAGCGCCCGGATCGCGTTGGCGCCGACGGCAGTGCAGACGATCTCTGCGCGAGCCACTTCGTCCGCAACGCGGTCCGTCTCGCCCGCGAAAACGGCGCGCACATTTTCGATGCGGACCGTTTCGGCACGCGGGCCGACGATGTGGATCGGGAACTCGCGGCGGAGGTTGAGAGCTTCGACCACAGGCCGGACGACGTCTACGAAGACGACCTCGAGTCCGCTTTCGTGAAAGAGCTGTGCGAGGAATCCGCGGCCGATGTTACCGGCGCCAAACTGGACGGCCGTTCGCGCCGTCTCGCGCGGCTGCTCAGCGGGCATCTCTAGCCGCCGTCGCCACGGATTTCGCGGCTTTGAGGCGCGAGGCCACCGCCGGCCAGTCGATAACGTCGAAGATCGCGTCCAGATACTTCGCGCGATCGTGGGCAAAATCCAGATAGTATGCGTGTTCGGTCATGTCGATTGCCAGGATCGGCGTCGCCTGCCAGATTGGATAGCTGTGCTCGTCGTCGCCGAGATAGTTCTGCATCAGTCCGTCTATATGATCTATTGCCAGCCAGGCCCAGGCGCGCGCGGAGAGCGCCGTTGCGCGCATGTCGGTCTGCCAGTTTGCGAAGGAGCCGAAGCCCTCTTTCAGGGCCTCCTCCACGTTGCCTTCCACGTCCGTTTGTTTGCCGCCGAGCGTGTTGAAGAAGAGCTCATGGCTGCGCACCGCGTTTACCGCGTTGGCATATCCGATCTTCAGGTCGCGCACCTCGCTGTAGAGCGGATCGGCCGCGGCCGGATTGGCTACGGCTCCCAGGCGCCCGCGAAGAGCGTTGGCCGTGGCGACGTAGCGCTCGTAGATGGCGTAGTGCTCCTCGTGCGTCTTCCGGCTGATGCCGTATCCGGCGGTATTGAACAGCTTTTCCGGCAGCTCCAGCGTCGGGAGAGGCGGGATCCCGCGGGCGGGCATCGCGGCCTCGGCGCGCTCCGGCTCGGCTGTCCCGATCAGCCCGGCGCCGGCCGTAACGCCGAGCGCGATGAATCTCCTCCGGTCCATTCGGTCGGACGATCCGTCATTTTTCACATGATCCTCCCTATCCGGAACAGCCGCAATAGTAAAAACAGAATGGCCGCAAAAGGCACTGAAGGCTAAGAACAGAATGGCCGCAAAAAGGCGCAAAAAAGAGCTGGTCGGTTCGGTTCATTGACGCTCGCTGCGGTTGAGCGCTTTGCGCAGCCGGCGCGTTACGCGGCTGGAAATCTGATCGAATCGCAGATCTCCGGTGAGCAGGCGTGTTGCGGTGCGCGTTGCGCCCGGCCGCAAGACGCCGAACCGGTAGCAGAGAGCCGGCCACTGATAGAAGAGCTTCGCCATCCTGAGCGCGGCGTCGAAATTGGCTCGGAACTCGTCGGCGATGGCTTCCGAGTAGCGGTCCGTCCGGCGCTCGAGAATCGACGCGGCCGCGATCCGGCCGCTCTTGAGCGCATGCAGGATGCCGTCTCCGAAAAACGGATTGATCAGGCCGGCGGCGTCTCCGGCGAGCAGAACGCGGCCGGTGCGATCCTGGAGCGTCTCCCGGCCGTTCCAGATCGGCAGCGGGTGCGCGTGGAAGACCAGCTCTTCGGGCTGCTTCGGCACTCCGAGCAGTTTCAGGTAGTCCAGGATAGCGCGATGCAGCTCGTCTCGGACGGCCGGGTCGCCGCGGCGATCCGGCCGCGGCCGAAAGACCCCCGCGCCCACGTTGAGATGGTCGTCCTTCGGAAAGACCCACGCGTAGCCGCTGCGGACGGCGCCGTATTCCAGGTGGCAGACGTCGCGGCGCAGGTCCGGATGGCCCTCGCCCCAGGAGTGGGGCGCCTCGACCTCTATGGCGATGGCGAGCGCCCGGTCGCGCCGAAGTCCTATGCTCCGCGCCGTCATGCCGTTTGCGCCGTCCGCCCCGATGACGAAGTCGCAGGTCCCGGACCACTCGCCGCTCTTGCCTGCGGCTCGAACGCGGACGGCACCGCCGTTCTCCGGCTCGATGGCGCCGACGGCAAGGCCGTCTCGCAGTTCGGCCCCGGCGCAGGCGGCGCGAGCCGCAAGAGCGTGGTCGAACACGGATCGGCGGACCATCCAGAGGGAGAGCTCGCCGGTCTCCGGATCGTCCGGATTCATGGCGGCCAGGTAGGGATCGTCGAATTTCCAGGTGTGGCGCATGTAGCGCGTTCGCGCCTCGACAAATGCCTCGGGCGCGAGATCGTGGATCTCGCCCAGCATGAGCGCGGCGGCGACCGTCATGGGCATGCCGCCGCCGCACGTCTTATGCCTGGGCAGGACCTGTCGCTCGATCAGCGCCACGCGGGCGCCCGCGCGGGCAAGGTCGAACGCCGCGGCGTTGCCTGCCGGCCCCGCGCCAATCACGATCGCGTCGTAGTCTGCCATCTTTCTCTAATATTATAACACGCACTGGCCGGTCAGCCGCCTGGGCAGGAGACGCCTGGGCCGGAGACGCCTAATCGCGGGCGGTACGCTCGCTTGCCGCTATCTGCGAGCCATCGCGATTCCGAAGACGCCGCCTGCCATTTTGCCCGGATGCGCCTGGAGCCTGATCACGACGTGCGATTTGCCGTGCGTCAGCTCCGGCGGAATGGCGTACGTCCGATCGAAGAACTCATTCGGCCGGCGGTTCTCCAGCGCCTCGGATCCGATTTTCACGCCGTCGACGAGAATGTCGAACTCGCGTCCGCCGGAATCGCTGCCCCAGTAGGTGCAGGTCAGCTCCATTGGTTGGTCCGGCAGAACGCGCACGTCGAAAGAGAACCATCCGCCGCCGGCTGCATCCCGCCAGTGCCGATCGAGCCACGCGCCGGAGCGCGAGTTCTCGCCCTGCATCCCGTGCGCCTTTTCGCTTAAGGAATCGCCCGGATCGACGACGTCCACGAAGTTCCGCCGTCGCTCCATCTCCTGTTCCATGGCCTTTTGTTTCTCGATCCACCCGCTCGGCGTCAGCCGGTCCCAATAGACCGCGCAGCGCGTGTGCGTGGCCTTGTAGAACGGCGTCAGCGTTACCGGCGTCCGGTCGTGCTGGCCGACGGTCAGGAGCCTGGAGTCGACGAACTGGAGCGCGGCTCCCTGCGCAGGGCGCACCGTACGGGCAGGATCCTCTGCGGAGGTCACGAGAACGGGAGTCGGCTCGCCCTCCCGCATCGGGGCGCAGAGAACGATGGGGCCGGCCAGGAAGGCCAGCCGGTTCGGATCGTCCCGGAACGCCTCGGTCCGGACCGCAATCGGCAGCGCCACGTCGACGGCGTCGCCGGTGCGCCAGACGCGCGTTACGGCGGCCCAGGTCTGCGGCGCGCTCGCCGGGATCGTCCTGCCGTTCACTCGCACGCGGAAGCCCTTCACGCACCAGAAGGGATGGCGGATGCGGAGCGTCATCCTTGTGGGCCGGGCGCACGCGAACGTCAGGCGCGTCGCCGGCTGCTCGGGGAAGCGTGTCTCCTGCCGGATCGTCATGCCGCGCGCCCTCCACGTCAGCTCGCTGGCGATGAAGAGATTGACGTAGAGGCCGTCGGCGTCGTGGAAGTAGATGCTGTCGCCGTACTGGGCGTGGTTTTCGATGCCGGTTCCGGTGCAGCACCAGAACGAGTCCGTCGGCGTGCAGTAGCTCCTTCTCGCTCCCGATTTGAGAGGGACGTAGTAGCTCATCATGCCGGTATCCGGATCCTGCGATGCGAGAATGTGGTTATAGAGCGCACGCTCGTAGAAATCGGCGTAGCGCGCCTCCGGATCCCACTCGAAGAGATGGCGCGTGAGCTTGAGCATGTTATAGGTGTTGCACGTCTCGGTGGTCGACTCGCTCAGGTACTTCGAGAGATGTTCCGTGGGCGAGAAGTGCTCGCAGTCGCTGTGACCGCCGATGACGTACGATCGCTCCTCCGCCACCACGTGCCAGAAATAGGCTGCGGCCGCGCGAAGCGACTCGTCGCCGGTCAGTTCGTATTCGCGCGCGCAGCCGATGAGCTTGGGTATCTGCGTGTTGGCGTGCAGGCCGGTGAGCTTGTCCTGATGACCAGAGAGCGGATCGATGACCGCGTGATGGTTGAACCTGAGTGCGAGCGCCAGGAACCTTCGCTCGCCGGTGGCGGCGTAGAGGTTGGCGAGGCCCTCGTTGATGCCTCCGTGCTCCGTGCCGAGCATCTCCTGCATCTGCGCTTCGTTCAGCGGGGCGACGCGGTTTTCGATCCAATTGCCCAGCCCGCGCGCGACCTCGAGGGCCTGTGCGTCACCGCAATACCGGTAGACGTCCAGCAGTCCGGCCAGGAGCTTGTGCAGCACGTACCAGGGAACGCACAGCCCCGTCCAGTCTGTGGGAAAGGCGCTTACGTAGCCGCCGCCGAGCTTACGCTGGCACTCCGCCATCTCTGCGACCATGTAGAGAGCCCGGCGCTTCAGGCGTCCGTCGCCCGTTGCGGCGTACATCTTCGCGCAGGCCGAGAGATAGTGGCCTTCGAAGTGCCCTCGATTGCAGCCGTCCGGCGCCTCCCATCCGCCATAGGGCTGCGCTCTGGGAGGCAGGCCGGCGGTAAGGCGGAAACAGGCGAGCAGCCGGTCCGGATCCAGGCTGAGCAGGTAGCGCCGATCCATCTCCTGCGCATGTCGGAACGGTCCGTCCAGCAGCCGGGCGTCGCTCAGATCGAACGGCTCGGCGCGCATAGGCGCGACCGGCCGCACAGGTTCGGCGGAGGGCCGCGACAGGCCGCCGGCCGCCAGAACAGTGCCGCAGCATATCGCTGCGGCGATCCCAATTGTAGATAAGGGCATTGTGCCTCAGGTCCTCAGGTCAACGGGTCGGTTGATCCGAAGTCGGACGGCCTACCCCAGCCACACGTTCAGCCGCGTGACGGAGGCCGGCGGGAGGTTGACTGCGCGGAGCGACTCCGGCTGCAGCGGCACGTGGTCGCCGGCCGTGACCGTATTCGGCGCATCGAACGTATTGTGAGCGCGGATGTCGCCCGCGGGGTAATTGAGACTGCGACTCCGGACGGACTTCGGAGCCGCGCCGCCGACCAGCCGGACCTGCGCCTCCATGCACTGCGCGGCGTCCGCGTTGACGATGGTGACGGTGAGCTGCTGGTCCGCGACGGAGGCCGAGCCGGAGATCTGCGGCAGCCTCTCGGTCCGGCCCGAGAAGTTCGTTTCGATGTGCGTCGTGTCGACGGCGATCCGCACTGCCTGCGCGCCCTGATGCGGCTTGTAGAGATCATAGACGTGATAGGTGGGCGTCTTGATCATCCGCGGGCCGTCGGTCAGGATCAGGGCCTGCAGCACGTTGATGGTCTGGGCGATGTTGGCCATGACCAGCTTGTCCGCATTTCTATTGAAGATGTCGAGCGACATGGCGGCGACGAGGGCGTCCCGGACGGTATTCTGCTGCCACAGGAAGGCAGGGTTTCTGCCCGGCGTGGCCGGATGCCATGTGCCCCATTCGTCCACGATGAGGCCGATCTTGCGGTTGGGATCGAACTCGTCCATCAGCGCGCGCTGCTCGACGACAAGCGATTCCATCCGGAGGGATCTGGCGAGCAGGCCGTAGAACTGCTCCTCGCTGTAGTCGGTTGCCGAGCCGAACTCGCCGCCGTTGCTTGTGTAGTAGTGTGCGGAGTAGCCCTGCGGCATCGGCCCGCATCGAAGCTTTTCGAAGAAGCGGCGAGTCCAGTCGAGGTCGTTGCCGTTCGGACCGCAGGCGATGCGGCAGAGAGGCGCGCCGCCCCAATCTCGCAGGAAGGGCGAGAAGCGGCGGAACTCGGTTCCGTAATCCTCGGGCGTGAAGCTGCCTCCGCAGCCCCAGTTTTCGTTTCCGACGCCCCAGTAGCGGACTCCGAACGGCTTCTGGCTCCCGTTTTCCGCGCGCCTGCGCGCCCAGTCGCTATCGCCGGGATAGTTGCAGTACTCGACCCAATCGCGCAGCTCGCGTGGAGAGCCGCTGCCGACGTTGCCGCACAGATACGGCTCGGCGTGGACGGCCCGGCAGAAGGCGAGGAACTCGTGCGTTCCGAAGGCGTTGGTTTCGGGCACGTCGCCCCACCAGACGTTGACGCGGCGCGGGCGGCTCTCTCGAGGGCCGATGCCGTCCTGCCAGTGATAGTCGTCGGCGAAGCATCCGCCGGGCCACCGGATGACCGCAGGCCGCACCGCCATTAACGCCTCCACGACGTCGCTGCGGATGCCGCCCGTGTGGGAGATGGAGTCCTGATCACCGACCCAGCAGCCCTCATAGATGCACGCGCCCAGGTGCTCCATGAAGTGACCGTATATGGCCGGGTTGATCTTTGCTATTGGCTCGTCCAATAGAACGTCGAGAACCGCTTGCGGCATGGCTGCTCCTCCAGTCGAATAGGCGATATTGGGATGTCGGCCCGGTGCTCGTCCTTTTACGGCGCTGCGCGCCTCCAGACGCGGACGCCGCTGCGAGGATCCGTCCAGACCGGCGTCCAGCGATTCCGATAGGCCGTGAGATATGCTTTCAGATAGCGGTAGGCGTCCGTGGACGGATCGACGGGCACCCAGGCGTCCTGAATCAGGTAGCGCACGTGGTGTTGGCGCATGTTCGCGATCTCCTGCGCTCGTGCGTTCAGCGTCGGCTCGACGGCGACCGCAGGATGGCCGGTGAAGAGATAGATAAGATAGGGCAGGCGGCCGGCTACCACGGCGCCGGGCTCGGCGTGACCTTCCAGAAAGGCGCAGGCCGCGTAGAACCCGCCTTCGTCCGGCATGCGTCCGTAGGAGTAGCCGAAGTCGACCGGCGGACGGGCCTCGCCGTAGACGTAGCGGTGCGCGTAGGCGAAGTAGGCGGCGAGCAGCAGCGCGCCGGCGAGAGCCGCGTAGCGCAGCGGAAGCGGGCCGACGCGGGGTCGGAGAAGATCCGCGACGGCGCGCAGCCCGACGACGGCGAATAGGATGGTGAGCGGCACGAGCGGCACGAGAAAGCGAGCGTTGCGCCAGGGCCACATGGCGGCGCCAAGCCAGAAGAGCGCCCAGAAGGCGACGGAGGGCCGCAGACCGGACGGCCAGCCGCGAGCCAGGCCGATCGCGGCGAGCAGCGTCAGGGCAATGGCGAGCGTGAGAAAGACGGCGTAGCCCGGCTCGCCCGTCGCCATCTTGTGAAAGACGGAGCGGGATATGAAGCCGACGTAGGCCCGAATTCCCACCCTTGCGCGCTCGCAGAGGCCGGCCGGGTTGAGCCGGATGCGGCCTGCGTTGGGCTGCATCGGATCGCGCAGCGTAAACTGATCGGCGTACGTGGCATAGTGCACGCCGGGCGGAGCGTGACGGATCAGGAGGGTCGTCCGAATCTGCCAGCCCCCGACGACGGCGCCGCATGCGATAAGCGCTACGATACCCCAGAATCTGCCGAACCTCCTCCAGAACCAGATCGTCAGGACGGCGAGGAGCGGGATGGCGGCCGAGCGCACCAGGAAGGCGGCGCATGCGCATGCCAGCGACAGCAGGCGAGCGGCGCCGCCCGGCTTTGCGTCCGGATCGCGCGTGTCCCGCTCGACGAGCGCAATCGAGGCGAGGCATAGGAGGAGCATCGGAATCTCGGACATCACCTCGTTCGCGTAGGAGACGAGGGCCGGACACGTTGCGGTAATGAGCAGGCCGGCGGCGCGGTATCCGAACGGCAGCCCGGCGCGCGCGAGCAGTAGCTCCAGCAGCGGAAGGCATGCGAGCAGCATGAGCAGCTCCACGCACTTCACGATCGGCACGGCGGCTATCGGATCGTCGTGAGCGGCGCGGATGCAGGCGGCAACGAGCGCGGGATAGCCGGGCGGATAGAGCGCGTCGCGCGGATGGCTCTCTGAGTTCAGCAGGCGGAGGTCGCCCGTCCGCGCAACCGAGGCGCCCAGCACCATATAGCGGGCCGCGTCGTCCATCGGGTTGAGATAGGGGTTGAATTGGGCGGCCCAGAGCAGGCAGGTGAGGAGCGCGCAGGCGGCGAGCAGAGAGAGGCGGGCGAGCAGCGCCGGCGGCGCCGCAGCCGATCCGGCCTGTTGCGTCTCTGCGCGGGCGACCGTCGGCGGAGATCCCTCCGCGACCAACGCGTCCCGCTCGTCTGCTTCATTCCCCATCGGCATACCGGGACAATTAGGCAAGGAGCCGGGAAATCCATTCGTGGCGCCTGTCGGTCCGTCCGGCGGACGGCCGGCGGTCAGGCGGAGTCAAGAAAGGCGTCCACCGATATGCCAGCCTCACGAAGAATAGCTCGCAACGTCCCTTCCGCGATGTCGCCGGGATGGTGCGGAATGGTGAGCTTCGCGCCGGTCTGGGCATTGCGCCAGATCTCGTGGCTGCCGGGGCCATGTCGGTCAAACGTATAGCCGAATAACTGGAGCCGCTGAACGACCTCGCGGTACTTGAATCCGGCGAGGCGGCCCATTATTTAATGCCGACCGGCACAAGCAGGTCGATTTCTCGTATCGGTAGGATGGTCGACAGTGCAGGGGGCAGAGGGTCGCCGTGTTCAATACAAGACTCGGCTATCTTGCGGGCAAGTCCCTGCGCGATCTCCGACGCTTCGGTGAGGCTGTGACCCTCTGCCACGAGACCGGGCACGTCGGGGCTTGTAGCTACGTATACGCCGGGTTCAACTTCTTCAATGTGCAGCCTGATGGCCGTCTCACCCATCCAGGTAACCTCCCATTAGCCAAAGAAGAAGGGGCCTGCCGAATTCAAATTGTCGGCAATGCCTATCCCGAGATTGTAACTCACACGAACTATTGACCTTCGTGCACTCCGATGACGACCGACCGTAGCAATCAGGCCCTGAAGGACCTGACTGCGGACGGCAAGGGGGCCGAGGCCCCCTTGTGCGTTTTGGACCAACTGCGCGGCCGTCAAATTGAAACGCCAAGATCAATGATAGAGCGGGGAACGGAGTCGAACCGGAGGCTTCACTCAACCTCGATCCGGTAACTCACAACCCACAACTCCAATTGCTCCAATCGGCCTCGCCAGCGTACCTTGAAATCCTTCATCCACAGCCGATTTCCGGGCGTGTCGGGCACGTCCACCACAATCCGCACGAGGTCGTCACGATAGGCCACGGCGCCGGATAAGTTACGCGTCCCCTGCGGCGCCCGCTCGCCGAACTGCACACTCAAGCCGCCTGTATCCGCCATCGTCAGTATACCACTGTGCTTCCCGCGCCGTGCCGCGCTCCCACACCGCTCCGCTCGGTGACCTTTGACCACCGTGCTCCGTGGGCCGAGGAGGTGGTTGGCCGCAAGCACGAGGTTGGGAGGCATATGCTGGGTCCTCATGTTTCGTGCGCCGAGGAGGTGGTCGGCCGCAAGCACTGGGACGTCGGCCGCCGCGCAGCCTGCCGGGCTGGCCGTATGAGCGGATCGGTCTTGGGTACGACGTACCGCTCCGCGCCGCAAGTGACATCCTTTGCCGGGGCCGTGTCCCGAGCCATTCTGCCCGGCGGCCGTCGCACATGCCCTGGCTGCGCGGTATCCTTTATCCGGCGAGCGAGCGAGGAGCCGCATCTTGATCCTCGATCCCGCGTCGAAGCTATGAACGGGGAGATCGATGACTATGCGCGTCTGCCTGAGGCGTCCGGCCCGTGCGCCGGATTTCCGGAAGCTCCGTATGTGTGCGATCCTGGCGGCGCATGCGCTTATGGTGCTGACGGCGCTGGCGCTTATGATGCTGCCGGCGGTTGCATCCGCTCAGGCGGATCGACTTGCCGACCGCGTGCACGCGCTTCAGGACGCGTTCAGATCGCCGATCCGGACCTGGAAGTTCTTCCCAAACGACGGCCCGCACGGCGAGCGGGTCGATTTCGACGACAGCGCATGGCGCACCGTGCCGACCGGTCACCAATGGCCGGGCGAGAACACGAAGGTCTGGTTCCGGACGCGTCTCACGATCCCGCCGGTCTTGCGCTGCCATCCGACGCGCGGCCTGCCCGTTCGATTGCGGATCGGCGTCGACGACGACGGCGAGATCTACGTCGACGGCAAGCTCGCGCAGAGCTTCAACTGGGATAAGGGCGATATCCTCGTCACGCCGCGCGCGAGGCCGGGTCAGACCTTCGTGATCGCGGTGCGCGGCATCAACAGGGTCGGGACCGGGCAGATGCGCTTCTGCGAGGTTACCTGCGGCATGCCGGGCACGCTGAGCGCCGCACTCGACGATCTTTCTGCCGACGCGCGTGCGCTGAAGCCGCTCGCAGCCCAATGGGATCTGCCCGGGCACGAGAGGATAGATCGGATCCTCCGTCGAAGCGCCGATCTGCTCGATCGCGGGACGCGGGGCCGGCGCTCGGTCGCCGAGTTGTCGGCGGCGGCCGCCGCGGCGAAGCGCAAGCTCATGACGCTCGCGCCGCTTTTGCGGCAATACGACGTCTACTATGTCGGTCACGCGCATATCGACATGAACTGGCTCTGGCCCTGGCCGGAGACCATAGACGTATGCCATCGCACGTGGGACAGCGCGATGAAGCTGATGGGCGAATTCCCCGACCTCGGCTTCGTGCAGAGTCAGCCCGGCGCCTACGTGCCCATCCAGAAGCAGTTTCCGGCGGAGTTCGCCCGCATGCAGCAGGCGGTCCGGCGCGGGCAGTGGGAGCCTGTGGGCGGCCTATGGGATGAGTCCGACACGAACTTGCCCTCCGGCGAGGCGATCGCCCGCTCCCTCTTTCTCGGTCAGCGCTACTTCAAACAGCACTTCGGGCGTTATGCGGTCACGGGCTGGCTGCCGGATTCGTTCGGCCACTCCTGGCAGCTCCCGCAGCTCATGGCCGGCGTCGGAATCACCTCCTTCTATCATATGCGCGGCGGCGTTCCGACGCCGTTCTCGTGGTGGCAGTCGCCGGACGGCACGCGGGTTCTCAAGGCTCAGACCGAACCTTACAACGCCGAAATCGAGCCGGTCCAGGTTGGCGCGGCCCTGAACAACGACCGCCTCTACAACATTAAGAGAGCGCTCGTCGTCTTCGGCGTCGGCGATCATGGCGGAGGTCCCACGCGAGAGCAGATCCAAAACGGCAAGGCGCTTCAGGCCAATCCGCTGCTGCCGCGCGTCCACTTCACGACGGCCGGGGAGTTCTTCAACCGGCTGCGCTCCGATCCTCGGGCCGGCTCCCTGCCCATAATCTCTACGGATCTGCAGTACTGCGCGGAGGGCTGCTACACGACGCATGCCGACATCAAGGCGGCGGTGCGCGACAGCGAGAACTCGCTCTATACTGCGGAGGCGCTCGGCTCGCTCGCCGCCATGCGCGGCCGGCCCTATCCTGTCGCGGGGCTTTCGGAGGCGTGGAAGCCGACGGCCTTCGCGCAGTTCCACGACATCATGTGCGGATCGGCCATCCACTCGACCTACGACTGGATGAAGGAGCAGATGGCGCCTTCGCGCCGATTTGTGAGCGGCCAGATCGATCAGGCGCTCGCCGCCCTCGCCGCCGCGTCGGACACGCGAGGCGGGTTCGGCATCGAGCCGGCGATCCTCGTCTGCAACACGCTCTCCTTTGCCCGCCGGGACGTGGTGAGGGTCCACGTGCCGCGCGCCGCGCAGTATCGCGAGGTGTACGACAGCATGGGCCACGCCGCACCGGTGCAGCAGGAGGGCGACGATACGATCGTCTTCGTGCCGCCGTACGATGTGTCCGGCTTCGGCACGGAGACCTATTTCCTCCAGGCCGGGCCGCCCGAATCGCGAGGATCGATGGTCCGGGAATCGCGAGACAGCTTCGACGTTGCGAGCGGCGGGGTGCATCTCGTCGTCTCGCGCGAGAGCGGGCTGATCGCCGATCTCGAGGGAAACGGCGTAAAGAACCTGCTGTCCGGGCCGGGCGACGAGCTCGACGTGCTTGGCGACGACGCGAGCGCATGGCCGATCCACTTTACCGGCGAGCGGAATCGGCTGACGACGCAGGGCGCGAAGGTGACGCTGCTCGCCTCCGGCCCCGTCTTCACGACTATCCGCGTGGAGCACGCCTTCGGAAAGTCGACGTTCAGGCAGGACATCACGGTCTACGAGGACCTGCCGCGCGTCGACGTGCCGACGACGGTGGATTGGCATGAGCATCACCGGATGCTCAAGGTCGCGTTTCCGCTCGCCATGAAGCACCCGGCCTGCCGCGTCTCCATTCCATACGGCAGCATCGAGCGGCCGCACAACGGTCAGGAGAATCCGGCTCAGAAGTGGATGGACGTCTCGGAGCAGCCGCCCGGGAAGCTGATTGCGGCCACGCCGCTGGACGTAGCGCCCCTCTTCAATCACGACAGCCTGCCGGACTTCGACTTCATCGGAAACGGCATGCCCAGGAGTCAGTTTCCCGCGCCGGGCATGCACAGGATGGGGCGGCTCGGCGTTCCGTTCCGGTTCCCGAACCTTGCGCCGGGCGCTCCGGACAATGTCGCGTGCGACGGCCAACTGCTGAAGCTGCCCGCGCCGCTTCGCGGCAACACGCTCTTCATAATCGCCGCTGCCGCGCCCTCCGCGCAGGATGGCGAGATCCGGTTCCTCCGCAGCGACGGTCAGTGCACGGCCGGCGATTTTCGGGTCGACGACTGGATCGTCCCGGACCTGCAGACCAATGAGAGCGTGGCGACCTTCTCTTACGAGATGACCCATCGCGGCCGCGTCCGCAACCCGGACGGCAAGCCGCACCTCTGGCTCGCGGCCGTGCCGATCCCGCCGGGCGCTCCGGTGACGGGCCTGCTGTTGCCGGAAAACACGCGCATCCATATCTTCGCCGCGACGCTGGCGAGCGTCGAGCCGGCGGAGCCGGAGTACGGTCTCACGGTGCTGAACAACTGCAAGTACGGCTCGGATACGACCGGCCCGGTCTTCCGGCTCAGTCTGCTTCGCTCTCCAAGCGATCCCGATCCCAACCCGGACGAGGGAATCCAGAAGTTCACGTACGCGCTGCTGCCTCACGCCGGCGACTGCCGGGCCGCCGGGGCGGAGCAGGCCGGGCTCGCCCTGAATATTCCGCTGCTGGCGACGGTGACGACGCATCATGCGCCGCAGACGTCCGTGCCGGCCGCGCCTATCGGGATCACGACGGCGGACGGCAGGCAGAACGTGGTCGCAGGAGCGCTGAAGCATGCGGAGGACGGCGCGGGCTATATCCTGCGCCTCTTCGAGACGGAGGGTCGGGACACGACGGCGATACTGACATTCGGAAAGCCCGTGCGCGTCTCCTTGACCGACATCCTTGAGCGCTCATCCGGCCATCCCGTCCGGATGCTCTCCGGGCGGACGGCGGCGATACCGATCGGGCACGACAGGATCGTCACGCTTCGGATTCTGGGTCTTCCGGACGCAGGCGTCTCCCCGGATATGCCTCAGCCCGCTCCGTAAAGGGAAGCTGCGGCAGGGCGCCGACAATACGAATGAACCGGGCGGGGCCAGGCCCCGTCAATATCCATGCGGCTGACCGCTTTACCTTCCGCGTTAGAGCGCCCCATCTTCCACAGTATCGCCGCCATCCGCGCCGGCCGACCGGTCGGCTATCGCTGCGGGCTCGCCGCCATATAGCGCCGGGCCCATTCGCGCCCCATCTCTGGAGCAGGCAAGATCCGCTCACTATGAAATATCAGATCCATCCCGCAGTCATGCTGCTCGTGCTATTTGTTGTGATCGCGTTGCTTGGGAGCGCCGTGTCGATCCGATACGCGCGCCAGCGACCCATTCCAGGCTGGGCGGGCGCAGCGCCCGCTCTGCACGATTCTGTGGCAAGAGAGTTGCAACGGGGGCATTTCTGCAAGGGTAACTGACGCCTGCGGTCAGCGGCCGGATGCGCGGCGGCTGGCTCGCTTGACGGGCTTCGACGGCCCGGGTTTCGCTGCGCGCGCGGATCCGCAGAGCGCGAGCGCGCCCTGAACGATCCCCTCCATGCTCGGCAATACAAGATCGGCTGCAGGTCCCAGCGGTACGTACGTGTCCACCGAGTTGATGCGGGCAGCGCGGACGGCGCCGCCGCATCGCTCCATGAGGATGGCGAGGATGGCCTCCGCGACGCCTCCGGCGCGACGGCTTTCATCCACAACGAGGGCGCGGCCTGTCGCCTCCGCCTGTCGCGCGATCAGCTCCTCGTTGAGAGGGTTGAGCCAGCGCAGATCCACGACGCGCGCGCGGATGCCGTGCTGCCGCTCCAGAACTCGCGCGGCTCGCAGCGACATCGGCACGCCGTTTGCGAAGGTCAGGATGGTCAGGTCGCGGGCCTGCTCGTGGTAGATCGCGCCCTCGCCATATCCGATCGCCTCGCCGGGAGCCGGGTAGGGGAACTGCCAGAGACCGTCTTTCGGCTCGTAGAGATCGCGAGCGCCGTACAGCGCGATCGGTTCGACGTGGATGGAGACGCGGCCGTCGACCTTTGCCAGCGCAGCGAGCGTGCGGAGCAGGCGGACCGCATCGTCTCCGCGGGAGGGCGCGGCGACGATCAAGCCGGGGATGTCCCGGAGCGCCGCGATGGAGTTGTCGTTGTGGAAGTGGCCGCCGAACCCTTTCTGGTACGGCCAGCCCTGGATCCGCACGACCATGGGATTGCGGAACTGGCCGTTCGAGAAGAACTGCTGAGAGCATGCCTCGCCGCGGATCTGATCCTCCGCGTTGTGGACGTAGGCCAGGTACTGAATCTCCGGGATCGGCAGCATTCCGACCTGCCCGGCGCCGATAGCCATGCCGAGAATGGTCGTTTCGTCCAGCAGCGTGTTGAAGACTCTTCCGGCTCCGAACTTCGCCTCCATGCCGGCCGTCACGTTGTAGACGCCGCCCTTTTTGCCTACGTCCTCGCCGAAAACCACCGCCTCCGGATACTGGATGAGCAGATCGTGCAGGCCGAAGTTGATCAGCGCGGACATGTGGCGGGGAGGGCCGTTCTCGGGAAGATCCGCCTCGGAGCCGAACACGGCCTTGCGCTGCTCCTTCCCGATCGGGCATTCGGCGGCCTGCTTTACCGCGTCGGCGTGGAAGGGCGCAAGCGGCGCAGTTATCTCGGCCACGGAGCTGAGGTGCGGTGAGGCTGCTGCCGCGCGTGCGCACTCTGCGGCCCTGGCGCCGAGGGCCTCGTAGAGGTCGAGGGCGGCCTGAGGGCTCAGGATGCCGCACGAGAAGAGCAGGTGCGCGGTGTAGAGGAGCGGATCTTCGGCCTCGATCGCCTCGATCTGCTCCCAGGCGCGGTAGCCATGTTCGGCGTCCGTGCCGGCGTGTCCCATCAGTCGAACGACTCTGAGGTGCAGGAAGACGGGCGCGCGCTGCGAGCGGCAGCGCTCGACGGCATCCGCGACGACTCCGTATCCGGCGCCGATGTCGAGGCCGTCGGCGCAGTAGTACGGCATGCGGAAGCGCGACGAGAATGTGTTCTCGATCCAGTCGGGCGGTGTGGGGACGCTCACGCCGATGCCGTTATCCTCGCAGACATAGAGGAGCGGGAGCGGGATGTCGAACTGCGCGGTCCAGGCCGCGGCGTTGAAGCTGGCCTGCGCGGCTGCGTGGTTGACGCTTGCGTCTCCAAACGAGCAGACTACGATGGAATCGAGCGGGATGTCGCGCAGGAGGCCCTTGCGGATAGCCCTGCGCAGGAAGAGGGCGGTTCCGAGGGCTTTGGGAAGATGGCTGGCGATGGTGCTGGTCTGCGGCGGCACGTTGAGCGGTACGCTGCCCCACACCTTGTGCCGGCCGCCGGAGATAGGATCGAGGGCGCTTGCGGCGAAGCTCAGCATGGTGTCCCGCATGTTGTCCTGGCCGGGAACCTGCCGGGCGCGCTCGGCCATGAAGGCGCCGGAGCGATAGTGCAGGAGGGCGATATCGGTGGGGCGCGTGAGCCGGCCGACCATTGCGTTGCCCTCGTGGCCGGCGCTGTTGATGGTGTAGAAGCCGTCGCCGCGAGCGCGCATGGCGCGCGATTCGAGATCCTGGCGGCGAGTGGCGATCTGCGATTCGAAGATCTCCAGTGCATCGCGACAGGTGAGGCGGCAGCCCGGCCGGATCGGCTCGCTGCGCGAGAAGCTGCGAGCGACGAATCCGTGCCGCGAGTCCCATTCGCGCACGAAGCGCACGAAGTTGGCGTCCACCACTTCGTGCCGGTTGACGTTGGTGCGGTTGAGCATTCTCGGTGCCTCCGCTTTCACGGCCCCGCCATCATTGCTGGTTCATTACGTGCGCAATGTTCGCCGACGAAGCGGCCGAGTCATGCTGATTTCCATGAGGAGCGAAGGCCCTCTGCGAGTCTGCCGAAGCCGGGGCTCAGATCGTGCGCGGTCGAGACGTGGCGATCCGCAGAACTTGCCCGCTCGGCTCGATTACGTACAGCGCGGGGTCAAGGGCCGCTGCCAGGAGTTGTTGAAGGGCGGGCAGCGTAGGCGTCAGGCTTGGAAGAGCGTTAGATGGTACGTTCAAAACGACAACGGGGAGGGCCAGGCGAGACAGATTCCGTTCGTATTCCATGTTCTTGTCGACGGTGACGAAGGCGTCGAATCCGCCGTCCGCCGCCGCCTGGAGCAAGGCGCCGTTCCGGAGTCGCTCCCACGCCATTTCGCGGGCAGTCCTGACCTCGTGCCCGGGCAGGCAGGCGCGCAACTTGCGGGTTACATTGTGGTCCAGCAGCACTCTCACGGCGCGGGAAGCTCGGCGAGAAATCTAGAGGATGCGAGCTCAAGTACGGTCTCGGCCTGTTCGCGCGAAACGCCCTCGAAGTCATCCAGGAACTCGTCCAGGGTCTGTCCGGCCAGCAGACAGTCGAACAGGGTCTTGATCGGTACGCGAGTGCCGAAAAAGCATGGCGCGCCGCTGACTCGCTCGCGGTTGATCCAGACGATGCCGAAAAGCCGGTTACCGGGCTGGATCAGGTCGCCCACGAGGTCTTCCGCTTCGACGTGTGGCAAGCACTTAACTAACGGGTGATCGGGGAGCGCCTGGGTCGGCGCTGTTGTCGACATCGTCATTTCGTCCCTCCCGCAATGGCGCACTCATTATATCATGCTCGGCGCCCCGCGGCCGAATGTCGACCGGAGTGCGCTCTATCGGGCCGGTGGCAAGCCGAGGCCCGGATCCGATCGGCCGGACCCGTGAACGGGCCGACGCTATTTCTCGCCATCGCCCTTGACAATCCGATAGAGTGACTTCCCGGTCTCTTCTCTCACAAGGCCTGGAGCGGCGCCATCCGGATCCCCCGATGCCAACCCGGTTCCATAGGTTCGCCGGAGCCGCCCGATCTGCTTGTCCGCTCGCTTTGGGCGGATTTCGCCGCTATCATCCCGGCTGCGACTATCGAGACCGCCGCTACTTGCCTTGTTTGGCGTGTCCTGAACTCCAAGAATACCAAACCGAAGCTCGAACGCTCTCAGAATCGTGTCAACCGAGCGCAACTCAGGATTACCCTTCTCAGAGAGCATTCTGTAGATCGCTTCGCGGGCCAGACCCGTGACCTCCGCACAATGCGTCATGCCTCCATTTGCCTGGATGTACTTGCGTAGGGCGATGAGGAACTCTTCTATGCAATCCTCATAGGCATCCTCCAGGTATCCGGCAGCGAACTCCGGGTCTCGAAGGCGCACCATGAGTGTATCGTCAAAACTCCTGAGTTTCATTTCCATCCATCCCTTCTCGTCGTGCGAACACGCGGGCAGAATTGGGACGGCCTTGCGCACCAGATCAACGGCCGCCTTCTTGCGGGCGGTCGTCGCCTCGCCAGGGCGCGAGCGCTGCGTCAGGACAGCCCGCATCTTTGTAGGATCGCCAGAGCCGCTTCGCCTCGTCCATCGCAGCCTGCTGGGTCTTTTTTGTGCTTCCGCCCAGTAGCACAACAACCGTGTTTCCTCGCCTGCCGTAATAGACCCGGTAACCTGGCCCAAAATCCAGTCGCAGTTCACTTACGCCTTCGCCGACATCCTTGTGATCGCCGAATAGACCGCGCCCCAGCTTGTCCACCTGGCGTGAAATGCGTCCTTGAGCGCTTATGTCGTCTATGTGATCCAGCCAGATATCGAATGGCGAGCTATCGTCGTCCAAGATCAGCGTGAACACGTTTTGCGGAATAACTTCCATGCCCAGTGCCCGTGCTTCCATATAATTGTAACTCACAGGTGACAACTTCACAAGGGGTAGGGCGCGAATCTATCGAGAAAGCTGCGCTCGATCTGACCGCCACGCGTCAGCGCACGCGTGAGGACGAGAGTACGTCGCGCGCTCTGGGCCAATTGCTCGGCCGTCATGCTGATACGCGGAGGCCAATAATCCCGATATTCCTGTCCTGCTCTGTTCAGCGCCGTTGCCGGCCATCGTTGCCGGCTATCTCGGGCCGAAGACGGCTATCTCCGAGAGGCCGATGTTCGGCGAGCCGGGCTTCACTCTGACGACCGTGAAGCGCAGCCAGGTGACGCGGCGGCGCGGAAACCGTACGACCGTGGGCTCGACGGCGTCGTCGGCAAGCGCTCCTACGGACACGGCGCCGCCGTCGCCGAACGTCAGCCGGCCTTCGAGCACCTGGTCGAGCAGGTTCGGCCGATCCCAGAGCGCCACCGTATCGATCTCGACAGGCGTCTTCCAGCGGAGCTCCAGCCAGGCGCCCTGCTGCTCGCCCTTGCTCGCCCATTCGTTCCGGGGATCGCCGGGAAAGCCGCCGACCACGCCGTCGATCGCGCCGCGCGGATCGTAGCCCGGAAAGGTCGAGCTGGCAGCGACCGTTGCGGAGCGTGCGAGATTGCCGCTGTCGTCCGGGTCTTTCCATGCGGGCGAGAGATTCAGATAGGTGCGGTAGGCGGCGGACGAGAACTCGTAGAAGGGCCGGAACCGTATCTGCGCGCCATGATCGGAGGCGACCTGCCAGGAGAGACTTCCGGGCTGAGCGGGCTTCAGCCAGGTTTGCGGTGAGGTGAAGGCTGCAATGGCTCCGGAGGGTAGCCGGGTCGCGCCAGCGTTCGATTCCGCGGCGAGGACGAGCGGCCCGTAGCGCACGACGCCGTGATGAGGCACGCCGGCGGGAAGACGGACGGCAAGCCGCATGCGCAGCGTGAGGCGGACGGTGTCGCCATCGCGCCAGAGGCGGCGGATAGAGGCATACGATCCCGGGCGTGCGGCGGAGCGGGGCGAGCCGTTGAGAGTGAGGGAGACGTCGCCCGGTTTCGCCCAGCCCGGAATGCGGAGGCAGAGAGCGAAGCGCGCCGGCCGGACGCAGTGCACCTGGAGCAGGACGTCATCGCCGCGCGGATAGCGCGTCTTTTGATCCAGACGGACGCGCGTTCCGTTCAGCACTCCCTCGTAGCGCGATCCGGCATAGAGATTGACGTAGAGCGCGTCCGCAGTACGTGAATAGAGCCACTGCGGAATCATGGCGACGCCGCGCAGGCCGGAGCCGCTGCAGCAGGAGAAGGGGACGCCGTCGTAGGGTTTGGCGCTGCCGGAGTTGAGGGGAAGATAGTAGCAGAAGACGCCGGTATCGGGCTGCTGGTGGGCGAGAAGATCGTTGTAGAGGATCCGCTCCATCTCGTCTGCGTAGCGGGCGTCGCCGGTAAGCTGGAGCAGCTTGTGACTCAGGCGGATGAGCGTCATGCCGGCGCAGTTCTCCTGCGGGCTGTTGGTCGAGAGCGGGAAGGTGAGCGGATCGCCCCATCGCTCCTCATGGCTCTGCCCGCCGGTTTCGTACTGGCGCGTGTCGTGGATGAGCCGCCAGCCGGCGAGAGCGGCGTCCAGATAGTCTTGCTCGCCGGTGGTCTCGTACATTTCGACGAAGCCGCAGAGCGCCTCGGTGTGGGCATAGGAGTGGCGCGGGCTCACGAACGCAGCGGGGTCGCCGAGGGCGTCGATGCCGGCGGCGAGCCGGTCGAGGAAGTCGGCCAGCGCGAAACGCTGCGCCATGCGCAGGTCCGCCGGATCGCCGTGCAGGGCGTAGAGGCCGAGCATCCACTCGGTCAGCATGTAGTACCAGTTGCGCGTGGTTCTGAGCTCGGCGTCGGGCAGCGAGGCCGTAGTCCTGCGCGCCCAATCCTCCATTCCGCACATCACGTCGAGCGCGTCGCGGTTCGCCAGGTACCGGTAGGCGTAGAGCCAGCCGGTGAAGTCTTTGCACCAGATGTAGTAGGGTTCGTGGCGCGTATGGTGGGTGACGAAGTCGGCGGAGGGCATGCCGAGGACGTAGCCGTCGCCATGTTTTAGCTGGCAGGCCCGGAGGGTCCGCATCACGGCTGCGACGCGATCTCGAAGCTCTCGATCGCCGTCGTAGGCGGCTATGAGCGATGCGGCGGCGAGCCAGTGTCCGGTCCACTCGCCCGGCTCGAATCCGGACTGCCGGCCCCATTCTCCGCAGGCTCGATCGAGCGCGGCGTCCGGCACGGCGAGGCCGGCGGCGAGCCGGAACTGGTATGTGAGGGCGTCGGGAGTGGATCGGAGTGCGTAGCGACGGTTTGCGTCGTACCGCTCACGGAGAAGGCCGGCGAGCAGGCGCGCTTCGCCCGGCTCGGGAGTCCGGAGCGCGGGAGGGGCTTTGAAGTGGATTCGAGGCGACGGAAGCTGCGCGAGCGCGCACGCCGCGACTGCGAGGAGGGCGAGCGCCGGCAGAATCCAGGATGCGCGGCGGCAGGGTTTGAGCGGCTGTGAACGAGCCGCCTGTGCGGAACGACGCGATACGCTCTCATCCATATGGGCTTTCCTTGATGTGGAACGCGGCGAAGCTTCGGATCATCGGCTCGGCGGCGGATTTGGTGACGCGAAGTCGAAGGCGGGCGACCCGGACGGGATCGAAGAGATCGATCTTCTTGCGGCCGACGGAGCTGCCGCTCGACAGCTCACGCCACTGTCCGTCGACCAGGCCCTCCACGACGTACTCGCGGATTCGCTCGCCCTCGCGGTAGTCCTCCATGATGACGACGCGGTCGATCGTCGCGGGAGCGGGGAGGGCGAGCTCCACGTCGATTCCCCTGCGGTTTTTCGCCTGCGCGACGGGATGATCGAAGCGGCGCGCGATCTCCTTACCGAAGGCGGCGTAGAGCTTCATGTCGCCATCGGGAATCAGGCCGTCCGTGTTCGGCGTCGAGTTGAGCAGAAGCACGCCTCCCCGGCCGGCGGACTTGCAGTAGACGTCCATCAGCTCGTCGAGGCTCTTGCGCTTCGACTCGTTGGCGGCGGACCAGAACCAGTTGTGATTATATAGCGGCGTGTCGGCCTCCAGGGGCGCCCATGCGTCGCCGTCGGGATTGCCCTGAGCGGCCGTCGCGCCGCCGGATCTCAGGTCTTTGCTCGGAAGCGAGTTCCAGGCGGGGTAGGGGAGCTTTCCGCTCTCCGTGCCGGGCCAGCGGATGGTCGCCTGCGGGCCCTGGAAGATCGCGGCGTTCGGCGCGCATCTCCTTAAGATATCGCTTACGTCGATGATGCAGCTTCCGTCGAACCAGACCTCGGAGATCTTGCCGTAGCGCGTCAGCACCTCGGTGAGCTGCTGCCGGTAGACCTTGTTATAGGCCTCCTGTCTTGCAGGATCCTTCGTGCGGCCGCCGCTGCCGATCGGAGCGCCCCAGGTGTCGTCGCCGGGATAGACGTAGACGCCGAGCGCGAGGCCCTGCTTGCGGCAGGAGGCGGAGAGCTCGGCGAGCACGTCGCCCTTTCCGCCTTTCCACGGCGTCTCCTTGATTCCGTACCGAGTCGTTTCGGTCTGCCACCAGCAGAAGCCGCCGGTATGCTTCGCCACGAAGAGGATCTCCTTCGCGCCCCAGAGCTTCGCCGCGCGGCACCACTGATCCGTGTCGAGATGGGCAGGGTTCATAGCCGAGAGCGGCGTGGAGTGGTCGTCGTATTCGCGCCCCTGCCAGGTGCAGGGATCGAGGCAGACGAACTGAATCCGCTCCTGCTCGTGCCAGGCCACCTGCTGCGGCGAAGGCCGGGCGAGCGGCGGTGCGCCTGCGCCGCACGCTTCCGGACACCCTGACGGCCGCAAAAAAGCACAGAGCATAATGGCCGCAAAAAGGCGCAAAAGGCGCAAGAAAGAGCGATAACCAGACATTACATACCTCCGGAGGGTTCGGGCGGCTGCGCTGTTACGGGAATGAGGTGGACAGGGCCGAGCAGGCCGGAGTCCCGAACGGACCAATGTGTCGCGTTGAAAGGGCGATAGTCTTTGTCCACGAAGTTGATATCGCGGAAGATGCGCCAGCGGACGCCTCGCCGGTCGAGATCCCGGATGCGGTTGGCGGATAGGTTCGTTACCTTCACCTCGAGCAGGTTTCCGGCCGGCTTCAGCGTGCCCGCGTAGACGCGGTATGGCGGGCCGATGAGCGTTCCGAGAGACTTTCCATTGAGGCGGACGCGGCAGCTTTCGCGCACGTCGCCCAGGTCCAGAAGCCAGCTTCGGGCGGTCGACGCCGGAGCGTCGAAGGCGAGCCGATATCGCGCCGTGCCTGCGAAGCGCTCCGCGTCCGGATCGCCGCTCTGCGTCCAGCTTCCCAGCGCCGTCGTATCGAACGGCTTCGGCAGCACGGGCCCTCCTTCTATGAACTCGACATGCCATGGGCCGTCCAGCGGCGCCGGTTCGCCTGCGGTCTGCACGTATCTCCATCGCGCTCCGGCGACCATGCGGTCGTCGTACGTTCGAACGATAACCGATTCGCCCGGCGCGATCTGCAGGGCGACGCTCGCATGATCCGGCGCGCCGCGGAGGGCTGCGACACCGATCCTGCCCGTCATCGGGTCCATTATAGCCGCCGAGAGCGCCGGGTCGGCGAGATCGACCCAGCCGTCGATCGGATCTGCGCCCTGATTGGCGATGAAGTAGTCGTGGCCGTCCGGCCTGCGCCTTCGGATCAGCATCGCGCCGTGGCGATCGGCGACCGGCTCGCGCCGGATGTGCGCGGCCGCGAGCATGGCGGGCAGGTCTTCACCGATGAAGACGCGCTGCCGTTCGGGGCGCGACGACCGGTCCCGCACGGCGCGCACCAGAGTATCGAACTGAAGGCGATCCCAGGTCAACTGCGCCCGGCGCCGCTGCAGGTCGTAAAGTCCGGGAACGTCGCCCGGGACCGACTTCTGGAAAACCACCGTCGCGCCGGCCCGCGCAAGCTCCAGCAGCCGCCGCAGCGTGGTTTCCGGCATGTAATCGCAGGGCGGAACGACGATGGCCCGGTATCGGCCGCCGGGCATGGCGATCCGATCATGCTCCACGTTCGCTGCCTGAAGCTGCCTATCCGAGACGTAGTCGAAGGCGTAGCCGCGATTCCAGAGAAGCTGCGCGGTGGTTCCGATCGGCTCGAGCTTCAGCCAGTCGCCTTCGATCGTGAGACCGAAGACGTCGCGGCGCTGCCAGAGATCGTGCAGCGGCCAGTAGAGCAGGATATCGTTGTCCGGCTCGCCCGACTGGAGGATCGATTGGCAGCGTGTGGCGTAGGCGTTCAGCGCGGGCAAGTCGCGCCAGATCGCCTGATCCGGCTCGACGTCGGTGGAGGCGTAGAAGAGCCAGCCCGGCCATGCGGCGTCGGAAGGCGAATAGTCCGTGCCGTGATAGAAGATGTGGTTGATGCCGGAGACGAAGAGGCGGTCCAGTGTCGCGCGCATCTTCGCAAGCGTGATCTGGAAGTGCTCGCCGAGCCAGGTGCAGCTTTCGGAGGAGCAGAGGCGGCGGCCCGCGACGTGCGCTGCGGAGGAGGCGAACTTGTTCAAGCGAGGATCGCCGACCCCTCCGTATGTCTCCGTTTCGGGAATGTCGGCGGCAGCGTAGAGATCCAGCAGGTTGCCGGGAGAGCCGTGCGCCTGATAGCGGCTCAGGCTGCCGTGACCATGCGCCCAATCGGTCCAGTAGCGGGCGAAGCGATCGAACAGCAGGTCGGATATGGTTTCGCAATAGTCGGCGCGGACCCTGCGGATCTCGTCGTTCGAGGCGTGGCGGGTGAAGGCCGGAAGATGGTCTGCGAGATCGTACCCGCGGCGGCGCTTGAATTCGGCGAGCAGATCGCGCGTCCAACCCGCCGTGTACTCGAACGAGTCGCAGAAGTGAGCGCGCAGCCCACCGCGCGGCAGGCTATCGAGCGCGGAATCGAAATGGTGAAGATAGCCAGATACGGATTCCTTCGAGAAGGGATCGATGCAAAGGCCGCCGCCGCCGGGCGCCGCTCGCTTCACGCGCATGTCGGTCCTGGCCGATTCCAGGGTATAGAGCCTCCAGTCGCCCTGCGGCCGCGGACCGCGGATGTTCCCGTCCGGCTGAATCCGGTCGAGCAGATTGAGCGTCTCGCCGGAGCTGGAGACGGCCGTGAGCGCCTGGATCTCGCCGACCGGGTAGACGCTGAGAGGGAAATCGCTCCACGGGATTATATGGATCCTGTAGCTGTCTGCCAGCTCTTCCTTCGAGACGGTCGAACCGCCGAACGGCCAGCCGGTTCCGTCCGGCATGTCGACGCCCATGTCGAGGGAGGCGGCGCGATCGATTGTGAAGCGAAGCAGGTCGAGCCAGGCGGGCGTGAGATATCGGACCTCTCTGCTCTTCATGCCGTCGACGCCGTAGATCGGCGTGATTTCCACGCCGCCGAGCCCGGCGGCGCGATAGGCGCGCAATAGGCGGTCGATGTTCGCCCGATCGACCGCGCTGCCGGGCCACCACCAGCGGGTCCAGGGATGCATCGTGCGCGTTGGCTTCGGCCACGCCGGCAAGGGCGCTTTAGTTTGCGGCGTCGCGTGCAGAGGCGCCTTAGTCTGCGGCCTGGCGGGCAGCGAGACCATGCTCGCGGCGAGAACGATCGGCAGGACAAGTGCGGTGTGCGAACTCATTGTGGGATTTTCCGGCGCCGGTGCGGCAGGCTATTTCACCTTCAGCGGAACGACGACGAGACGCAACGGCGATGCGCTCTCCATAACTAGCGCGTCGCCGACGCTCAGCAGCACGCCGTTGGCGGATTTCGGGTTGAGCGTGACGCGGTCCTTGCCGCGAACGAGCGTCAGGCTCTTGATCCTGCCGCTGTCGATCGATACGGTGGCCGGCCAGAGGCGCTGTACGTACGAGAAGCGTCCGGCCGGAGCGTTCACCCTCCTTATGGCAATCGGCGCGCCGGTCCACGAGATCTGGTTCGTCGGATCGATCGCGTTGTCGGTGACGAGGCCGGAGGGATCTGCGACCTCCGGGCAGACAAGGTCGATCCGATTGCCCTCGGCCTGCGCGTTCAGGATGAGCGAGCGGCCGGGCGGAATCGGTTTGTCGCACCCGCGTTGTGCGAGCTGAACGACGTTGTGTCGTCCGGAGAGGAGGAGTCCGGTTACGCCCTCCGCGCCCTGATCTACGCCGATTGTGAAGTCTATCGTGTTGCCGACCAGACGCTCATCGCCGGCGAAGAGGGTTCCATGGTCGGCGTTGGTATGGAGATGCGGGCAGATGATGTGGTTGTAGCCGACGTTGCCGACGGTTCGAATGCAGGTATGGAAGTTGATGACGCTCTGCACGCGGATATCGCTGTGGACGATGCCGGATTTCGTTCCGTCGAGCACGAGACCTTCGCCGGCCCTTCTTTCGCCGTGCGTGAAGGGGCTCGGATCGGCGATGCCCCAGAGATCCATTTTCGTCTCGACGATGACCGGGAAGTTGTCGATGGGCACGGGCTTTACGGGCCGGATGCGGAGGGCGGCGCCCGTTCCGCCGTAGACCATGACGCCGAAGTGGAACTCGCAGTTCATGGCCGAGTCGACGACCATGAGGTCCTTGTCGGCCGATCCCGTCCAGTTGAGGACGTAGATGCCGCCGTCGATGCGGAAATCCTCAGACGCCGGCATGCGGATGGTATCGCTGATATTGAAAACCTGCCATCCGCCGAAGCCGCCGCTCACATACAGGTCCCGCTTGTGTGCGACGCAGTAGTCGAGCGCCTCCTGCCATCCGGCGGTTCGCGTCCCGGCCGTCTGCGGCCCGAAATCGCCCGTCCCGTCCGGCGCCAGAGCGACCATCGGCGCGCGTTCCGGCGGGGCTGTCCGCGCGACAACAGGGACGCTCCCAACAGCGAGAATTAGCGATGCGGCCACACCGGCCAGCGCGGCGGCTCCGCGGATCATTGTGGGCGCTCCGGCTCGCGCGCGGGGGCGGGGAGCGTCCGGGCGCCGACGTCGCGCGAAGAGCTGGGCAGCGGAATTTCGACGGCGAGGATTACGATGGGCAACAGCGACATCTCGGGAAGATCGCGGTCGACAAGCTGCACGACGTCACGGAATCGCGGCCCGCAAACCCGCGCCGGTCGCGGCCCATCGTCGGCCGCCGCAAGCACGACCGCCGCGTCGATTTCCCCGGTTTGCATGCCGATCACCTCCGCGCCGGCCCTCATCGCGACCAGGTTCATTACCGTTCCGCCTCCTGCCTGAATCAACACGATGCGACTACAGATCTCGGGCTCGCCGAACCGTACTGGCCGCGAGACGACTTGCCGAAGAGGAGGGCACAAGAACACGCGTTCGCACCGCTCGCTTACCGGTTCTTCCGGCGGTGAGACTGCCCGCCTTTCGCTCGCAGCCACCTGGCGGACGAGGCCCGCAGTCCCGCCTTATTGATATTCGCGTTTCAGTGTGACGGCCGCGCAATTAGTCCGGAACGCCCCAGGGGGCCTCGGCCCCCTTGCCGTCCGCAGTCAGGTCCTTTAGGGCCTGATTGCTACGGTCGGTCGTCATCGGAATGCGCGAAGGCCAGTAGTTCGCCGCCTTACGGTATATTATGCCCTGGACAGAAGAGTCACGATGTCTGTCTCGGCGACGGTTCGTGGCGCGCCGATTGCGGCGGCCAGTCAGCCCTCATCGGGGAAGGGCCAGCCGGGGAGGAGCGGGCCGCCCTGTTTGTCCTCCCGGTAGCCCAGCGCGTATTCGGCCTGCATGACCTGATGGATCTCGCGCGTGCCCTCGTAGATCATGGGACCGCGCGCGTTGCGGAAGTAGCGCTCCACCGGAAACTCGTCCGAATAGCCGTAGGCGCCGTGAATCTCGATGGCGTCGTGCGCGGCGTTGAAGGCGGCCTCGCAGTTGGTCCACTTCGCCACGGATACCTCGCGAGTCGTGCGCCGGCCCTCGTTCATCAGCCAGCCAACCTGGTAGTAGAGCAGACGGCCGATGTCGCGGGACTGCGCCATCTTCGCGATCATCTGCTGCACGAGCTGCTTTCTGCCGATCGGCTCGCCGAACGCCTTGCGCGTATTGGCGTAGGAGACGCTCGCCTCCAGGCTCGCCACGATCGTTCCCACTGCGCCCGCGGCCACCGTGTACCTGCCCTTATCCAGAGCGGACATGGCGATCTTGAATCCATCGCCCTCCTCGCCGATCCGGTTCTCGATCGGAACGCGCACGTCATGCAGCGCGATCGATCCCGTGTTGCCGGCGCGGACGCCCAGCTTCCCGTGCAGGGACGAGGTCGTCACTCCCTCCATCGTCCGCTCCACGACGAAGGCGGATATTCCGCGATGCGCCGCGCCGCGATCCGTCTTTGCGAAGAGCAGGAAGTTATCCGCCACGTCGGCCAGGCTGATCCAGGTCTTCTCGCCGTTGAGCACGTACGAGTCGCCGTCGCGCGCCGCCCAGGTCTGCAGGCTCGCCACGTCGCTGCCGGCGTTCGGCTCCGTGATGCACAGCACGCCCCGCTTCTCGCCCTCGGCCATGACCGGCAAGATGCGTTCCTTCTGCTCCGTCGTGCCGAACGTCTTGATGAGGTATGCGGTGATGACGTGCGTGTTGAGGATTCCGGCCAGACTCATCCACCCGCGCGAGAGTTCCTCGACGATGAGCGCGTACGTGGTGTAGTCCAGCCCGAGGCCGCCGTACT